>Ga0180216_1000922_pt1 | contig 27965 bp, 22 predicted proteins | sample eDN3rd37CBELigMG_FD_128879 | JGI IMG/M metagenome (GOLD analysis project Ga0180216, IMG submission 128879) | Enriched Miracle-Growth compost microbial communities from Emeryville, California, USA - eDNA 3rd pass 37_C BE-Lig MG (version 2)... ... | reverse complement strand
GCGGCATCCCGCGCCCGCCGGCGATTTCCGTTCCCGTCCGTTCCGCTTCACCACAGCACACGATTTCGGTTCTCTTGCAAAAACCTCCACCGGCCGAAGCTTACAGCGCTCGTCCAGCGCGCGCCGCCCGTAGTAGCGGCAGGGGGTGAAGAGCGGTCCGCGCAGCAACTGCCGACTTTTCCACAAGTCGATAGGCTCGCTCCACATTGAATATCTTTAAGCTGAAACGGCCTTAATAACCCGGTTCCGCTTCCCTAAAGTGAGGCGTACCCTTTCTGTCCGCGAGCCAAACAGCCGCACGACCAGAAGGGGACCGCCTATGACGACCACCGACATGATACCGGGGGCATCTCCCGGGCTTTACAATGAAGACCTCGCCCCGGCGAAAGAGCGCAACTGGGGGCCGTTTTCCATCTTCAACGTATGGACGTCCGACGTCCACAGCCTTTGGGGCTACTATCTCGCAGCCAGCCTGTTCCTGTTCTGCGGCGGCTTCGTCAATTTCATCGTCGCCATCGGCGTCGGCTCGCTGATCATCTATTTCCTGATGAACCTGGTCGGCTACGCCGGCGTGAAGACCGGCGTGCCCTACCCCGTTCTGGCGCGCGCCTCGTTCGGCATATGGGGCGCCAACATCCCTGCCCTCGTGCGCGCCATCGTCGCCTGCTTCTGGTACGGCGCGCAGACGGCGGCGGCGTCCGGCGCCATCGTGGCGCTGCTCACCCGCACGCAATGGTTCGCGGACTTCCACGCCAACAACCATATGCTCGGCCACTCGACGCTCGACGTGATTTGCTTCCTGGTCATGTGGGGCCTGCAGTTGCTCATCATCAGCAAGGGCATGGAAACGGTGCGCCGCTTCCAGGACTGGGCCGGTCCGGCGGTGTGGATCATGATGCTGATCCTCGCCATCTATCTGTGCGTCAAGGCCGGCACCTTCGCCGTCACCAGCGACATTCCCATGGACGTGCTCCTTGAGAAGACGAAGGACGCAGGCGTGCCCGGCACGCCGGGCTCGTTCGGCTCGCTCGCGGCCGTCGCGGCGATTTGGGTGACGTATTTCGCAGCCCTTTACCTGAATTTCTGCGACTTCGCCCGCTACGCTCCCGACAAGGCGGCCCTGCGCAAGGGCAACCTGTGGGGCCTGCCGATCAACCTCATCCTGTTCTCGCTGGTCGCCGGCGTCACCACGATCGCGGCTTGGGACGTCTACCACGAGGTGCTGCTGCACCCCGACCAGATCTCGGCCAAGTTCGACAGCTGGTTCCTGGCAGCCCTTGCCGCACTGACCTTCGCTGTGGCGACGCTCGGCATCAACGTGGTGGCGAACTTCGTCTCGCCGGCCTTCGACTTCTCCAACGTCTTCCCGCGGCAGATCAACTTCAAGCGCGGCGGCTACATTGCCGCCCTGATCGCGCTCTTGCTCTATCCCTTCTCGCCGTGGGATGGCAGCGCCGCGAACTTCGTCAACATCATCGGCGCGACGATGGGGCCAATCTTCGGCATCATGATGGTGGACTACTATCTGATCCGCAAAGGCGAGCTGGACGTCGTCGGCCTCTACAAGGAGGACGGCGAATACCGCTTCCAGAACGGCTGGCACGTCAACGCCTTCATCGCGGCGATCATCGGCGCGATCTTTTCCTCGATCCTGCCGAACTTCACCGATTGGCTGCCGGCCTGGTGGGGCGTCTACGGCTGGTTCTTCGGCGTCGCCATCGCCGGCGTCGTCTACTACGTGCTGCGCACGGCGGCATTGGGCGCCGGCGCCAAGGCGGCAAGAGCCTGAAGGTTCGCTTATTACAACAGAAGGGCGGCTCCGGCCGCCCTTTTCATTTGCCTGAAAGCATCTGCGCCAGGTTGCGCACCGTATTCCAGTTGCGCGAAGTGCCGACGCCGAGGCGCTTGTGGTTCATGGCCGCCAACAGCCGCGAATTCGGCCTTTCGCGAGAGAAGACGATCCACGGATCGCCATTGACGATGGCGAACTTCTCGTCGGCCGCCACAGCCTGCCGCAGCCGCTCCTCGGCGTCCGCCGGAACCGGATTGCGCATGACGCGCACGGCGACCTGGTCCGGCCCGGCATCCGCGTCTTCGGGAAAAGGATTGGCCGCCGCCAGCGCCAGCCAGCCGGCGGCGTCGCGCACGATGATGTCGACATGCCTGCCGAAAGTTTTGGGAAAGGCCGCCTCCAGACGGCTTTCCAGGTCCGCAATCGCCGTCTCCGGTGCGTCGAAGACAAGATTGCCGCTGGAGACGAGCGTGCGGACATTCTCGTAGCCGAGGCTTTCGGCCATGGCACGAAGATCGGCCATCACCACCCGCTTCTGCGGCGTCAGGACGATGCTGTAGAGAAGCGCGACGTAGGTCCGGCTCATACGGCTCGCAGCCGGCCTACACCAGCCGGCTCTGCTCCACCGCCGCCGCGATGAACGAGGCGAACAGCGGGTGCGGCTCCAGCGGCCGGCTCTTCAGCTCGGGATGGTACTGCACGCCGATGAACCACGGATGGTCGGCATATTCGACCGTCTCCGGCAGCACGCCGTCCGGCGACATGCCGGCGAACACGAGCCCGCACTCCTCCAGCCGCTGCTTGTAGTCGATGTTGACCTCGTAGCGATGGCGGTGACGCTCGGAAATCTGCGTGTCGCCATAGATGTCGGCGATCCTGGAACCGGGCGAAAGCCGCGCCTCGTAGGCGCCGAGCCGCATCGTGCCGCCGAGGTCGCCGGCCGCCTTGCGCTTCTCCAGCATGTTGCCCTTCAGCCATTCGGTCATCAGGCCGACGACGGGTTCCTTGGCCGGGCCGAACTCGGTCGAGGACGCGTTCTCGATTCCGGCCAGCGAGCGCGCCGCCTCGATGCAGGCCATCTGCATGCCGAAGCAGATGCCGAAATACGGCACCTTGCGCTCGCGCGCGAACTTGGCCGCGAGGATCTTGCCCTCCGAGCCGCGCTCGCCGAAGCCGCCGGGCACGAGGATGCCATGCACCTTCTCGAGATAGGGCGCGGGGTCCTCCTTCTCGAAGACCTCGCTTTCGATCCAGTCGAGCTTGACCTTGACGTGGTTGGCCAGGCCGCCGTGCGACAGCGCCTCGATCAGCGACTTGTAGGCGTCCTTGAGGCCCGTGTACTTGCCGACGACGGCGATGGTGACCTCGCCTTCGGGATTGTGGATGCGCTGCGACACGCCCTGCCACGGCTCCAGGCGCGGCTTCGGCGCCGGATCGATGCCAAAGGCGGCCAGCACTTCGCCGTCCAACCCTTCCTTGTGATAGGCCATCGGCACGTCGTAGATGTGGCCGACGTCGAGCGCCTGGATGACGGCCGATTCGCGCACGTTGCAGAACAGCGAAAGCTTGCGCCGCTCCTCCTTCGGGATCGGCCGGTCGGCACGAACCAGCAGGATGTCGGGCGCGATGCCGATGCCGCGCAGTTCCTTGACCGAATGCTGCGTCGGCTTGGTCTTCAGCTCGCCGGCGGTCGGAATGTAGGGCATCAGGGTCAGATGCACGTAGACGGCGTTGTTGCGCGGCAGATCGTTGCCGAGCTGGCGGATCGCTTCGAGGAACGGCATCGCCTCGATGTCGCCGGCGGTGCCGCCGATCTCGCACAGCACGAAATCGTAGTCGTCGTTGCCATCGAGCACGAAATTCTTGATCTCGTCGGTGACGTGCGGGATCACCTGCACGGTCGCGCCGAGATAGTCGCCGCGCCGTTCCTTCTCGATGATGTTCTTGTAGATGCGGCCGGTGGTGATGTTGTCCTGGCTGTTCGCCGAGCGGCCGGTGAAGCGCTCGTAGTGGCCGAGGTCGAGGTCCGTCTCGGCCCCGTCGTCGGTGACGAACACCTCGCCGTGCTGATAGGGCGACATGGTGCCCGGATCGACGTTGAGATAGGGGTCGAGCTTCTTCAGGCGGCAACGATAGCCGCGCGCCTGCAACAGGGCTCCGAGAGCCGCCGAGGCAATGCCTTTTCCAAGGGAAGAAACCACGCCGCCGGTGATGAAAACATATCGCGCCATGGGAGTCGGTGCTTAACGCGGCCGGAACGATTCCGCCAGTGGAAAAACCGCCGCTTGAGGTTTTTCCCGGCACTGTCGAATGAGCAAAACAAAAGGGCCGGCTGTTCACCGGCCCTTGTCGCAGTTTTTGCGTTGCCTAGAGGATGACCACCTTGGTGCCCATCTTCACGCGACGGTAGAGATCCATGACGTGCTCGTTGATCATGCGGAAGCAGCCGTTCGAAGCGCTGGTGCCGATGGTCTGCGGCGCAATGGTGCCGTGGATGCGCAGATGCGTGTCCGTCTTGCCCTGGTAGAGGTAGATGGCGCGCGCGCCGAGCGGGTTCTCTCCGCCGCCGGGCATGCCGTCCTTGTACTTGCCGTAATGGCTGGGTTCGCGCTCCTGCATTTCCTTCGTCGGAATCCAGCGCGGCCATTCCTGCTTGTCGCCGACGGTCGTGGTGCCCTTGAACTGCAGGCCTTCCTTGCCGACGGCAATGGCGTAGCGGCGTGCCTTGAAGGCCGATTCCACCAGGTAGAGCCGCCGCTCGGTGGTGTTGATGACGATGGTGCCAGGCTCATAGCCCGAGAAGTCCACCTCCTGCGGCACGAATTCCGGCTTCACCTTGAAAGGCTTCTTGGCCTGCTTCTTGGCCAGCGCCGCATCCAGCGCGCGGGTTTCCGGCAGGTAGGAGATCGACGAGGCCGTCGAGCCGCCGAACAGGCCGGCGAACAGGCCGCCCGAAGACCGGGGCGCCGTTGCCGATTCGGAACGCAGCTCGCCGTTGTTGCCGGTCAGCGCGACGTTCATCGCCTCCGCGGGCAGGGCCTCTTCCGCTTCCTGGATGGGCTCGGCCGGCCGCGCAGGTCCGGCCTTGGCCGTCTTCTTCTCGACCTTCACGGCCTTTTCGGCCGCCTTCTGGTTCTTGCTGGCGAGAAACGCCTCGCGTCGAGCGTCGGCCCTCGCTTTGGCCGCCTCGCGCATGGCCTGCTTCCGGGCTTCGAGCGCCTTGACCTTCGCTTCGGCCCGCTCGGCCTTGATCTGCTTTTCCAGTTCCTCGATGCGGGCGAGGTCCGCGTCGGTCGGCTTCTTCTTCTTTTTCAGCTGCTTCAGTTCCGCGGCCGGGCTTTTCGCCGCGACCTGCACGACATCGGTCTGCGATGCGGCCTGAGGAGCCGTGGAAGAGGGCATGGCCGCGTAAGCGGGCGCGCCGAGAAAGAGCGCGGCCGCGAAGCCGGCAAGGATGAAGCTGCGAAGCTGCATGGCGAAAATCCGATCAGATATGCGTGTTGCCCACGGCATAGCCCCGCCTCCCCCGCGAGGGAGCCGATCTGCCGCAGGCAAGCTATAGTCGAATCAGCGGACGGCGCTCAAGCGCGCCGGTCCGCCATACCCGTTCGAATCTTTGTGATGACGCGGCATTTGCCGCGACTGTGTTCAAACGACAACAGATTTCGGCAGGCTGATATAAACCGTTACTGGTTGGGAACCTGCGGCGCGGCCGGCTTCATGGCGCCGCCGTCCGTAGCCGGGGCCTCGGTCGCCGGAGCTGCGGGAGCCTGCGGGGCCATCGTGGGCGCATTCGCCTGCGGCGCGGTGGCCGGAGCCGTTGCCGGCGCGGTGGTGGCGGAACCGCCGTCGGTCGGCGGGGTCGCCTGGTTGGCGGGCGCGGCCGGAGCCGTCGAGCCGGGCAGTTGGTCGAGCACGCCCTTGCCGCCACCGCTCTGGCCCGCGCTGTCCTGGTTGGAGGCCGGCAACCGGTCGAGGATGTCGATCGGCTTTTCGCCGTAACGGGCGACGATGGACAGGATCAGCGAGGTAGCGAAGAAGATCGTCGCCAGGATCGCCGTCGCGCGCGTCAGCGCGTTGGCGGCGCCGCGCGCCGTCATGAAACCGGAACCGCCGCCGATGCCGAGCCCGCCGCCTTCGGAGCGTTGCAGCAGCACCACGCCGACAAGCGCGAGCACGACCATGAGATGGACGACGATCAGTACGGTTTCCATTATCTATCCCGGTAAGGCGTCCGGCCTGCGCGAACGCGACCGCTCGATTGGAGGCGGCTCAATACAATGCTTTCGTGGCATTTCCAAGCCCGTGCCTGAATATGGGGGCCGCAAGCGGCTTTGCAACCGCACGGGCCGCTCCGCGGGCTCAGACGGCCTGGTAGGATTCCGCGATGCCGAGGAAATCTGCGGCCTTGAGGCTGGCCCCGCCGACCAGCGCGCCGTCGACATTGGCGACCGACAGCAGCTCGCGCGCATTGGACGGCTTCACCGAGCCGCCATAGAGGATGCGGATCTTCGCCGCAGCCGGCCCCAGCTTCTCCACCAGCCGCGCCCGGATGTGCGCATGCGCTTCGGCGACGTCGGCGGCGGTCGGCGTCAGCCCCGTGCCGATCGCCCAGACCGGCTCATAGGCGAGTATCGTGTTGGCGGCGGTGGCGCTCACCGGCACCGATCCGGCGATCTGGCGCGACAGCACGTCGAGCGTGGCTCCGGCTTCGCGTTCGGCGCGCGTCTCGCCGATGCAGACGATGGCGACGAGCCCCGCCCGCCAGGCGGCGGCCGCCTTGGCATGCACCGTTGCGTCGTCCTCGCCGTGATCTGCGCGGCGCTCCGAATGGCCGACGATGACATGGCTGGCGCCGGCGTCCTTCAGCATCTCGGCGGAAATGTCGCCGGTATGGGCGCCGCTCTCCTCGGCATGGCAATCCTCGCCGCCGACATGGACGGGCGTGCGCGACAGGATTTCCGCCGCCCGCGTCAGCAGCGTGGCCGGCACGCAAACCAGCGCTTCCGTCTCTGCGTCCAGGCCGCTCATGAAGCCGTTGCCGATCATCAGAAGCTGGTTCAGCGAGGTGCCGGTACCATTCATCTTCCAGTTGCCGGCGACGAGCGGGCGGATTCCGGGTGTCATGGGCTGTTGTCTCCGATGGCCGTTTGCCGAGCGTCCTCACTACCAAAAACAGGTCACAAAGCAATCGACACTGGAAAGGAAGGACGCTATTGCGCTTGGCGACAGGCAATTTGGACGGCATCATGCTCGGAACTTTGAGAAACGCGGCAGGAACCTGGGTAGCCAAGACCCTGCTGTCGATCCTGGTCCTCAGCTTCGCGGTCTGGGGCATCTCCGGCCGCATAGCGGGCGTCGCCGGCCACGAGTCGGTCATCACCGCCGGCGGCACGTCCGTTTCGGTGACCGAATACCGCCTCGCCTACGACCGCCAGATCAACGCCATGTCGCAGCAGTTCGGCCAGCGGCTGACGCGCGACCAGGCGAAGGCGCTTGGCATCGACAACCAGGTTCTGGCCCAGCTCGTGTCCGGCGCCGTGCTCGACGAGCAGGCGCGCAAGATGAGCCTCGGCCTCTCCAAGGACCGGCTTGCCGAGCTGACCCGCGAAGACCCCGCCTTTCGGGGACAGAACGGCCAGTTCGATCGGCAGATGTTCGAATATGTGCTGCGGCAGGTCGGCATGCGGCCGGAGGACTATCTGAAGAACCGCAGCCAGGTCGCCGTGCGCCAGCAGATCGTCGAAGCCGTTTCCGACGGATTGAAGGCCCCGGACACCTTCCTTAAGGCCGTAGCGCTCTACCGCGGCGAGGACCGTACGATCGACTACCTCTCACTGCCGAAGTCGATGGTCGAGCCGATCGAGGCCCCAAGCGACGACGTGCTGAAGGCCTATTTCGAGGAAAACAAGAAGACCTATGCGGCTCCCGAATACCGCAAGTTCTCCTATGTTCGCCTCGAGCCCGAAGACATCATGGACCTGAGCTCGGTCAGCGATCAACAGGTCCAGGAAGACTACGAGAAGAACAAGGAACGCTATACGTCTCCGGAAACCCGCACGATCGAGCAGCTGGTCTTCAAGACGCCCGAGGAGGCCCAGGCCGCACTCGATTCGCTCAAGGCCGGCGGCACCTTCGACAAGCTCGCAGCCGCGCAGGGCAAGACCGAGGCGGACATGGCGCTCGGCACCTTGTCGAAGGACAAGATCGCCGACCGGGCGGTCGCCGACGCGGCCTTCGCGCTCGGCCTCAACCAGGTCAGCGGCGTCGTCCAGGGCAGCTTCGGTCCGGTGCTGCTGCGCGTCACCGCCATCACGCCGGAAATCGTCAAGCCGCTCGCCGAGGTCTCGGACGAAATCCGCAAGCAGATCGCGCTCGGCGAGGCCAACCGCATCCTGCTCGACGTGCACGATTCCTACGAGGACGCCCGCGCCGGCGGCGCGACCTTGCAGGAGGCCGCCGACAAGCTGAAGCTCAAGGTCGTCACCGTCGACGCCGTCGACCGCGCCGGCCAGCGGCCGGACGGCAGCGTCATCAAGGACCTGCCGGAATCGGCTTCCCTCATCCGTGCTGTCTTCGAGGCCGAGGCCGGCATCGAGAACGAGGGGCTGACCACGGCGAACAACGGCTACCTGTTCTATGAGGTCGTCTCGGTGACCCCCGCCCGCGACCGTACGCTGGACGAGGTACGCCAGAAGGTCGCCGCCGACTGGACGGCCGAGGAAACCACCAAGCGGCTCTCCGCCAAGGCGACCGAGCTGGAAAAGCGGCTCAAGGACGGCACGTCGCTCGACGCGCTGGCAACCGAACTGAAGCTGGAGAAGCAGACCAAGCGCGGCCTGAAGCGCGAGGCCGACGACGCCGATTTCGGCAAGGCGGGCGCTGCCATCATGTTCGGCGTTGGCGAAGGCGGCACGGGCATCGTGCCCTCCCCGACCGGCGACGGCGAGATCCTGTTCAAGGTCGCCGAGGTGTTCGAGCCGGCCGGCGCCGATGCAAGCTCCGTTCCGGAGGACGCGCAGAAATCCTTCGCCGGCGGCCTTTCGGACGATCTGCTCGACGAACTGGTGGCGCAATTGCAGACGCAGTACGACGTGCGCATCGACCAGGTCGCCATCGAACAGGCGCAGCAATGAGCGCGCTCAAGCCGCATATCGCCAAGGTCGCGGCAGGCTCCCCGCTCACCTTCGCCGAGGCGCGCGAGGCGTTCGACATCATCATGTCGGGCGACGCGACGCCGGGCCAGATCGGCGGCTTCCTGATGGCGCTCAGGGCGCGCGGCGAGACCGTCGACGAGATTTCCGGCGCCGTCGCCACCATGCGCGACAAGATGCTGCGCGTTACGGCACCCGCCGGCGCGGTCGACATCGTCGGCACCGGCGGCGACGGCTCGCACAGCGTCAACATCTCCACCGCCTCGGCCTTCGTCGTCGCCGCCTGCGGCGTGCCGGTGGCCAAGCACGGCAACCGCGGCCTGTCCTCGTTGACCGGAACCGCCGACGTGCTGACTGCGCTCGGTGTCAAATTGGATCAGCCTCCGGAAGAGATCGGCCGTTGCGTCGGCAAAGCCGGGATCGGCTTCATGTTCGCACCGAACCATCATCCGGCGATGAAGCATGTCGGACCGATCAGGGTCGAACTCGGCACCCGTACCATCTTCAATTTGCTCGGTCCCCTGACCAATCCCGCCGGTGTCGCCCGACAGCTTGTCGGCGTCTTCGCACCGGAATGGGTGGAGCCGGTGGCCGAGACCCTTAAGGCGCTTGGTTCCGATCATGTCTGGGTCGTCCATGGCGACGGCTACGACGAGATCACCACGACCGGCGAGACGCATGTCGCCGAACTGGCGAAGGGCGAAATCCGCACCTTCACGCTGACGCCTGAGGAATTCGGCCTGTCGCGCCATACCAAGGACGAGTTGCGCGGCGGCGACGCGGCCTACAATGCAGAGGCCCTGCGCGGCGTGCTCTCGGGCAAGCCGGGCGCCTATCGCGACACCGTGCTGATGAACGCCGGCGCCGGCCTCGTCGTCGCTGGCAAGGCGGCGACACTGAAAGACGGCATCGCCGAGGCCGCTGCGGCCATCGACGCCGGCAAGGCGCATGCCGTGCTGGAAAAGCTGGTCAAGGTGTCGAACGAATAGAAGATGACCGACATCCTGAAAAAGATCGAAGCCTATAAGCTGGACGAGATCGCCGCCGCCAGGGCACGCCTGCCGCTGGCCGAGATCAAGGCGCGGGCGAAGGACGCCGACGCCCCGCGCGGCTTTCACGCAGCACTAGAGCGCAAGCGCGCGCAGGGCCGCTTCGCGCTGATCGCCGAAGTGAAGAAGGCGAGCCCGTCGAAAGGCCTGATCCGCGCCGACTTCGACCCGCCGGCGCTGGCCCGCGCCTACGAAGCCGGCGGCGCCGCCTGTCTGTCGGTGCTAACCGACGCGCCGTCCTTCCAGGGCGCGCCGGAATTTTTGACCGCCGCACGCGCGGCGACCGCCCTGCCCGCCTTGCGCAAGGATTTCCTGTTCGACCCCTATCAGGTCTACGAGGCGCGCGCCTGGGGCGCCGACGCCATCCTCATCATCATGGCCTGCGTCGACGACACCATGGCGCGCGCGCTTGAGGATGCGGCTCTCGAACTCGGCATGGACGCGCTGATCGAAGTGCATGACGAAGCTGAAACCGAGCGGGCGCTGAAACTCACCTCGCGCCTGATCGGCATCAACAACCGCAACCTGCGCACCTTCGAGACGACGCTGGAAACCTCCGAGAGGCTGGCGAAGCTAGTGCCGGCCGACCGGCTGCTTGTCGGCGAAAGCGGCATCTTCACCCATGCCGATTGCCGCAGGTTGGAAAAGGTGGGCATCGGCACCTTCCTCGTCGGCGAAAGCCTGATGCGGCAGCCCGACGTGACGGCGGCAACGCGCGCCCTGCTCGGCCTCGATGCCGCGATGGCGGCGCAGGCCTGACCATGGGCGGCGCTTCCGGCCTCACCCATATCGGCGCCCAGGGCGAGGCGCATATGGTCGACGTCGGCGCCAAGGCCGAGACCGAGCGCACGGCGGTCGCCGAAGGCTTCGTCTCGATGAAGCCCGAGACGCTGGCGACGATCGTGGCCGGCAACGCGAAAAAGGGCGACGTGCTGGGCACCGCGCGCATTGCCGGCATCATGGCCGCCAAGAAGACGCACGAACTGATCCCGCTCTGCCATCCGCTGCTTCTGACCAAGGTTTCGGTGGACATCGAACCGGTCGAGGCGCTGCCCGGCCTGAAAGTGACGGCGCTGGCGCGCGTCACCGGCAAGACGGGCGTCGAGATGGAGGCGCTGACCGCCGCGTCCGTCGCCTGCCTCACCATCTACGACATGGCCAAGGCGGTCGACCGCGCCATGACGATTTCCGGCATTAGGCTGGTCGAGAAGACCGGCGGCAAGTCCGGCAGCTACAAAGCTGATGAAGACGGGGCCGCGGGCCGATGACGCTGGTGCCTGTGGCCGAAGCGCTTTCCCGCCTGCTCGACGGTGTCGAGCCGCTGCCGGCAGAAAGCGTGGTCCTGCATGAAGCCCATGACCGCGTTCTGGCCGAGCCGGTCGCAGCACTCCGCACGCAGCCGCCGTTCGACGCATCGGCCATGGACGGCTACGCCACCCGCGCCGCCGACGTTGCCACCGCCCCTGCCCGGCTGACGGTGATCGGCGCCGCCCCGGCCGGGCGCGCGTTCGACGGCACGGTCGGGCCGGGCCAGGCGGTGCGCGTCTTCACCGGCGCGCCGCTGCCGGTCGGCGCCGACACCATCGTCATCCAGGAAAACGTGCGCGCTCTCGGCGACGGCGCGATAGAGGTGCTGGAGCCCACCGCCGCCGAGCGCAACATCCGTCGCGCAGGGCTGGATTTCCGCGAGGGCGACCTGCTTCTGGAAAAAGGGCGCTTGCTCGATCCGGCCGCCCTTTCGCTCGCTGCTTCGGCCAACCATCCGCGCCTGAACGTGGTGCGACGGCCGCTGATCGCCATCGTAGCCACCGGCGACGAACTGGTGGCACCCGGAGATACTCTCGGCCCCGGCCAGATCATCTCCTCCAATGCCTATGGCGTCGTCGCCGCCGCCGCTTCGGTGGGTGCTACGGCGCTCGACCTCGGCATCGCCGCCGACCGCAAGGAGGCCATCGCGGCTCTGGTCAGACAAGCTGTCGCCGCGGGCGCTGACGTCATCGTCACCTTGGGCGGCGCCTCGGTCGGCGACCACGATCTCGTCCACGACGTGCTGACCGGCGAAGGCATGACGCTGGATTTCTGGAAGATCGCCATGCGCCCCGGCAAGCCGCTGATGTTCGGCCGCATGGGCGCCGTCCGCTGCATCGGCCTGCCCGGCAATCCGGTTGCCAGCCTGGTGTGCTCCCAGCTTTTCGTAAAACCGCTTCTGGCGAAGCTCGGCGGCCGCCCCTTCATACAAGACATCCGCATGGCCCATCTCGGCGCCGCGATGCGGGAGAACGACCGCCGCGAGGACTACGTCAGGGCGGTCGTGCGCGAAGACGGCGGGCGTCTCGTCGCCACGCCCTTCGGCATCCAGGATTCCTCGATGCTGCGCAAGCTGGCCGACGCCAACGGCCTGATCGTGCGCGCCCCGCACGCGCCAGCCGCCGCAGAGGGCGACGCCTGCCCGGTGCTGATGCTGCGCTGAACAAATCGTCAAAGCGTTCATGAAACTTTAAACGGTTGCGGAACACAACTGGAACAGATAGTGTTTGTTCCGGGTTTGTTTTCCGATTCTGTTTCGAGCGCCTGGGGGTCCGCCATGCTGACACGCAAGCAACACGAGCTTCTCCTGTTCATCCATGAAAGGCTGAAGGAGAGCGGCATCCCGCCGTCCTTCGACGAGATGAAGGAAGCGCTGGACCTTGCCTCCAAGTCCGGTATCCACCGGCTCATCACGGCGCTGGAGGAGCGCGGCTTCATCCGCCGGCTGCCGAACCGGGCGCGTGCGCTGGAAGTGCTGCGCCTGCCCGATTCCATCGCGCCGGGCCTCAACGCGGCGAGGAAGTTTTCGCCTGGCGTCATCCAGGGCGGCCTCGGGCAAGGCGGTCCGGGCGCCGGACGGCCTGCCAGGGAAGCGCAGCGCCTGCATGCCGCCGGTAACGACGACGCCGGTTCGGCGGTGTCGATCCCCGTCATGGGCCGCATCGCGGCCGGCGTGCCGATCGCCGCGATCGAACACAGGACTCATTCCATCACCGTGCCGCCCGAGATGATTTCCGGCGGCGAGCATTACGCGCTCGAGGTGAAGGGCGATTCGATGATCGAGGCCGGCATCTTCGACGGCGACACCGTCATCATCAGGAACGCCAATACGGCGACGCCGGGCGAGATCGTCGTGGCCATCGTTGACGACGAGGAGGCGACGCTGAAGCGCTTCCGCCGCAAGGGCGCCTCGATTGCGCTGGAGGCCGCCAACCCGGCCTACGAAACCCGCATCTTCGGCCCCGACCGCGTCAGCGTGCGCGGCAAGCTGGTCGGACTGATCCGGCGGTATTGAGGGAGCAGCGGCACCGACGCCGTCATCCCGGCCGCGAGCCTGTCTTCTGCCGCCGCTGTTTCTTGTCGCCGGTCTTGCGCTGGTAGGGCGCCAAGCCCCTCGCCTCGCGCGAAAAGGCGCGTTGGGCATGCCAAGGACGGTAGTTTTCCTCGACCGCGAAACGGACCTGCGGCGGCTGGTCGGCCGCGACCGGATCGAACGTGACGGCAGCACTTCCGGAGCGCGCCAGGTCGCGGGCGGTGACAACGGCGACGGGTAGATTCCGACAGGGATTTTTCGCGGTCGCGTCGGCGATGACGATCAGCGTCGCATAGGCGCAGGCCGGTCGCGCATCGCCGGCCTTCTGCGCCCACACGACGATGGCGCCGGAGGTGTGGCGGGCGATACAGAGCTTGCCGGCGCACAGGAACGGCGTTCCGGGCGGCAGATCGAGAGCGGCGTCGGTGGCGACGAAGCGCATGTTCTTGTCTTTAAGCGTTTCGGGTTTCACCAGCGTCTCGGCGTCGAGGGCGCGGCGCCAGTTGTCGGCGGTGAATTCGTTCGGCCGCGCCCGGCTAACGGCGAGTTCGCCGCCGCCGATGGGCAGCGCCACCAGCCGCGCGTCCTCGGAAACCAGCACGTCCGGCGTCCTGACCTGATGGATCGTCACCAGCCCGGCCAGCGCGAAGGGCAGCGCCGTCAGCCTGAGCCACGTCGTCGTCATGGTGGCGATCACCAGCGCCACGGTGACCAGCAGGACCGACTGGACAGACACCAGTCCGACCGCGTCAAGCGGCGAGCGTTCGGCGATCCACCCGGAAATCGCGATCATCGCCGCCAGCCCCTTGCCCATGACGTAGAGGAACGGCCAGTCGGCGCCGAACGGCATGGCCAGCGCGGCAAACACGGCGAACGGCATCACCAGTACCGAGACGATCGGCATCACCGCGAGGTTGGCGAAAAGGCTGAGCGGCGCGACGCGCTGGAAATGCCACATGGCATAGAGCGTTGTGGCGCTGCCGGCGACGATCGACGTCACTGCCAGGGCGCCGGTAGCCGCCACCATCCGATGCGCGACGGCGCCCGGCCACGAACGGTTGGGCGGCGGCGTCCCGCCGCCGCGCGCTGCACGCCTGTCGCTCCAGCCGGCATAGGCGCCGACAAGCGCCGCGGTGGCGGCGAACGACATCTGGAAGCTCGGCCCGACCACTTCGTGCGGCGACACGACAACGACGGCGATCGCCGAGATCGCAAGGTTGCGCATGGTCAGCGCGGCGCGATCGAACAGCACGGCCGTCAGCATCACCGCCAGCATGATGAAGCTGCGCTCGGCCGCCACGACCACGCCTGAGATGAACAGGTAGGCCGCGATGGCGAACAAGGCCGCCCCCGCCGCATATTTCTTCACTGGGCGGCGCGAGGAAAAATTCGGGAACAGCGCGAAGGCGCCGCGCAACAGGGCCATCACCGTACCGGCCACCAGCGCCATGTGCAGGCCGGAAATCGAAATGATGTGGTAGATGCCGGTCTTGCGCATCGCCTCGTTGATGGATTCGGGAATGCCACCGCGCACGCCAACCATGAGGGCTGCGGCGATCTCGCCCTCCGGTCCGCCGATGGCGGCGCGGATTCGGTCGGCGATGGCGTCGCGCGCGCGTTCCACCATCCCCGGCAGGCGCGCGGCGAGCGATATCGGCACTGCTTTCTCCAGCCTGGGGTTGGAGAGGAAGAAACCGCTGGCACCGATGCCGTCGAAATAGCTTTCGAAGGAGAAGTCGTAGCTATCCGGCCGCACAGGTCCGGTCGGCGGCAACAGCCGGACGAAGCCGCTCACCGTTTCGCCGGCCACCAGCCCGGCGGGCACGGCGCGCGCCGAAAGGCGCACGCGCGCGGGCTGGTAGCGCAGCGTCGGGCGCCGAGTGGAGAGAACATCGAGGGTGAGTCGCATGCGGCCGCTGGCCATGGCGTCGATGGCGACGACACGGCCCGTCAGCCGTGTCGACACCTCCGCACCGAGCATCAGGGTGGAGGCGCGCCAGGTCTCTACCTTCGCGCACAACACCCCCATCGCCACCAGCAGCGCGGCCGCCAGCGCCAGTTGCAGTCGCGGACGCGAGCGCGCCAGCAGCACCGCGACGACAAGGGCAACGGCGCAGGCGATCGGCTGGACAAAGCCGGGCTCGGCGGCGAGCGAGAAGTAGAAGATCGCGCCGCCGGAGAGGAACACCGGCACCAGCAGGAAGGCAACGCCGCGATCCAGTTCCGTCGCGGCCGCTGTCGACAAACCGGCGACTGCGCCGTACGGCGACGGAATGCGCGCCAACCGGCGGGCCTGTCGCCGGATGAATGGCAAACGGACAGACGGCATCCGCCATGGCGAAACCGGGAGCTCTCCCGCCCCCTGATCGCCAACCGCCGGCGCGTCCGCTGTGGCTTCGTCCTCAACTGTGGGACGCCATAGTGCGGCATCCGGCTTTACCGGATCGTCGGATCGGCCGGGAAAACCCGGTTCCAGAGCAGGATCGTTGCCGGCTGACAGGTGCGCAGCCGGCGGTGCAAACAGCGCCCGTTCATTGACGCCGTCCGTTTCGCCTCTCCCGCGCTCCGTTCCCCGGTCCCGCCCGGCCATCGGCCCTGCCCCTTGCGCCGTGGACCTCCTATGCTACATGAACGCGCGGCGCGGGAAAGTCCGGCGCCGCATCCGCACAAAGCCCGAGCTTTCTCCATGTCCGACACGGTCGTCACCCGCTTCGCCCCCTCGCCCACCGGCTTCCTGCACATAGGCGGCGCGCGCACGGCGCTGTTCAACTGGCTTTATGCCCGCCACACCGGCGGCAAGATGCTCTTGCGCATCGAAGACACCGACCGCGAGCGCTCGACCGAGGCGGCGACCGCCGCCATCCTCGATGGCCTGAGCTGGCTCGGCCTGGCATGGGACGGCGACGCCGTCTCGCAGTTCCAGCGCGCCGCGCGTCATCGCGAAGTGGCCGAGGAACTGGTGCGCGCCGGCAAAGCCTACTACGCCTACGAGACGCCTGAAGAATTGGCGGCAATGCGCGAAGCGGCGCGGGCGCAAGGCCTGCCGCCCCGCTACAACGGCCAGTGGCGCGACCGCGACCCGGCAGACGCGCCGAAGGGCGTGCCGGGCGCGGTACGCATCAAGGCGCCGCGCGAGGGCGAGACGGTGGTGCACGACCTCGTTCAGGGCGAGGTGCGCTTCCCCAACAAGGACCTCGACGACCTGATCATCCTGCGTTCGGATGGCGTGCCGACCTACATGCACGCCGTCGTGGTGGATGACCACGACATGGGCGTCACCCACATCATCCGCGGCGACGACCATCTCACCAACGCCGCGCGCCAGACCGTCATCTACGAGGCGATGGGCTGGGTCGTGCCGAAGATGGCGCATATCCCGCTCATCCACGGCGCCGATGGCGCCAAGCTCTCCAAGCGCCACGGGGCACTCGGCGTCGAGGCTTATCGCGCCATGGGCTACCTGCCGGAAGCGCTGCTCAACTACCTCGCCCGGTTGGGCTGGAGCCATGGCGACGACGAGGTAATGTCGATCGCCGACATGATTTCCTGGTTCGACATCGTCGACGTCAACAAGGGCGCGGCGCGTTTCGATTTCGCCAAGCTGGAGGCGCTGAACGGCGTCCACATGCGCGCCATGGACGACGCGGCGCTGACGCAGATCCTCATCGAAACGCTCCCACACCTGCCGAACGGCGAGGCGTTGGCGGCCAAACTCGATGGGAAGGCGAAAGCCCAGCTTCTACAGGCCATGCCCGGTTTGAAGGAACGCGCCAAGACGTTGGTGGAACTCGCCGACAGCGCCTGGTTCATCGTCGCCGACCGGCCGCTCACGCTCGACGAGAAGGCCGCCGCGATCCTCGACGCCGACGCAAAAGCTATCCTGAAGGCCGTCCTGCCCGGCTTGCAGGCGCTTGGCGACTGGAGCGCGGCGAATGCCGAGCAGGTGGTGCGCGTCCATGCCGAACAGGCCGGACTCAAGCTCGGCAAGGTGGCGCAGCCGCTGCGGGCCGCTCTCACCGGCCGTTCGACCTCGCCTGGCGTCTTCGACGTGCTGGCGGTGCTCGGACGCGACGAAAGTCTTGCCCGCATTTCCGATCAAATCGATTGATGGCGAACTGGCACAAGAAGTTTAACATTGAAAGGAGCGTTTTGCGGTGCAACATTAGGTGTGGACCCAGACAAGGGCCAGCCATCCAGATGCGATTGCGCTGCACGCTTTTCCGATCATTCGGCGGGTTGCTGCGATGCGGAATTCGCCTTGCCGCCCGGTGAGGAAACGATAAGGAGTTTGTGATGCCCGAAGCTGCGACGAAACTGGAATTCGACGGCAAGAACCAGCCGTCGGCCGCCAAGCTCGAATTCGCCGGCAAGACGCATGAGCTGAGCGTGCGAAGCGGCACCGTCGGTCCCGACGTCATCGACATCGGCAAGCTTTACGCCACCACCGGCGCCTTCACCTACGATCCGGGCTTCACCTCCACGGCGAGCTGCGAATCGGCCATCACCTATATCGACGGCGACGCCGGCATCCTCTTGCATCGCGGCTATCCCATCGACCAGCTCGCCGAGCACGGCGATTTCCTCGAAGTCTGCTACCTGCTGCTCTACGGCGAACTGCCGACCAAGGCGCAGAAGGACGATTTCGACTATCGCGTCACGCGCCACACCATGGTGCACGAGCAGATGTCGAAGTTCTTCTCCGGCTTCCGCCGCGACGCGCACCCGATGGCGGTGATGTGCGGCGTCGTCGGCGCGCTTTCGGCCTTCTACCATGACTCGACCGACATCTCCGATCCGTACCAGCGCATGGTCGCCTCCATGCGCCTGATCGCCAAGATGCCGACGATCGCGGCGATGGCCTACAAGTACCACATCGGCCAGCCCTTCGTTTACCCGAAGAACGACCTCTCCTTCGCCGCCAACTTCCTGCACATGTGCTTTGCCGTGCCGTGCGAGGAGTACAAGGTCAATCCGGTTCTGGCGCGCGCCATGGAGCGCATCTTCATCCTGCACGCCGACCACGAGCAGAACGCCTCGACCTCGACGGTGCGTCTCGCCGGCTCGTCGGGCGCCAATCCTTTCGCCTGCATCGCCGCCGGCATCGCCTGCCTGTGGGGCCCGGCGCATGGCGGCGCCAACGAGGCGGCGCTGAACATGCTGGCCGAGATCGGCCATGTCGACCACATCCCCGAATTCATCGCCCGCGCCAAGGACAAGAACGACCCGTTCCGCCTGATGGGCTTCGGCCACCGCGTCTACAAGAACTACGACCCGCGCGCCAAGATCATGCAGAAGACGGCGCATGAGGTGCTGGGCGAACTCGGCATCAAGGACGATCCGCTGCTCGACATCGCCATGGAGCTGGAAAAGATCGCCCTGACGGACGAGTACTTCATCGAAAAGAAGCTCTATCCGAACGTCGACTTCTATTCCGGCATCACGCTGAAGGCCCTCGGCTTCCCCACCACCATGTTCACCGTGCTGTTCGCGGTCGCGCGCACCGTCGGCTGGATCGCCCAGTGGAAGGAAATGATCGAGGATCCGCACCAGAAGATCGGCCGCCCGCGCCAGCTCTATGTCGGCGCGACCGAGCGGGACTACGTGCCGATTGCCAAGAGGTAAGGGATTAAGGCGGTAGGACAGTAAGGCAGTAGGGAATTTCGCATACTGCCTTATTGCCTTATTGCCTTATTGCCTTTCACCAGTTCCATTACCGCCGCCGCCGCGATCTCGCCCGACGGTTTCCCCGTCGTCATGCGCCGGCGCACTTCGGCGAAGCCGTCCTTCTGCCACCCGCGCAACTGCGTGTCGCTCCACAGCCCCTCAATGTAGCGCGCCAGCGACATCGGCCGCACATAGCTGTTGTAGCTTTCGGGCACCACCGGCCGGTCGGCGATGAGGTTCGGCAGCACCCCCGTCCAGATTTTCACGAGGCTCTGCACCGCCTGCATGACCGGATCGAAGCGGTAGCAGGAGATCATCGGCACGCCGCTCAGCGCCAGTTCCAGCGAAACGGTGCCCGAGGCGATCAGGGCCGCGTCGGCGACGCCGAAGGCACGCCACTTGCCCTGCGGATCGGTGACGATTTCGGGCCGTTCGTTCCAGTTCGCCGTCGCCGAACGGACGAGATCGGCGACATGCGGCACGGTGGGCAGGATGAGCCGCATCTTGTGGCCACGCCGGCCCAGGATTGCGACGGTTTCACCGAACGGCTCGATCAGGCGGCGCACCTCTCCGCGCCGGGAGCCGGGCAGGATCAGCAGCGTCTTGGTGCGGTCCAGCGAAAAGTCGCGCGGCTTCGCCTGCTCGGCGGCAGCGGCAAGCACGCCGGGGTCCTGCGTCAGCCGGTGGCCGACGAAGGTGCCGGGCGGGCCGCCCAGCCGTTCCAGTTCCTTCGCCTCGAACGGCAGCAGGCACAGGATACGGTCGACGTAGGGGCGCATCGCCGGCGCCCTGCCCGGCCGCCAGGCCCAGACGCTCGGGCAGACATAATGGACGATCGGGATCGCGGGGGCAGCCGCGCGCACCTTGCGGGCTACACGCAGCGAAAAATCAGGGCTGTCGATAGTGACGAGGCAATCCGGCTTTTCCTGCGCGACGAGGCTCGCCACCTGGCCGATGCGGCGCATCAGCCGCGGCAAGTCGCGGATGATGGCACTCACTCCGATCAACGCGATCTCGCCCGCGTCGAAGGCCGATTGCAGGCCGAGTTCGGCGAGGTGCCGACCGCCGACACCGACCAGCCGCACCTCGCGCCCGGTGGCCTTGTGCAAGGCGCGCACCAGATCGGCGCCGAGCAGGTCGCCCGATTCCTCACCGGCGACGATGGCGATCTTCAACGGCTCAGCCGCCATGACGGTCCTCCCGCGCGGAAAAGCCGAGCGCGAACAGGCCGAGCGCATCGGCGCGGGCGACGAGCTCCGGCCCGTCGATGACCAGCGAGCGGCCCGCTTCCACGGCGATGCCGGACAGGCCCGCCGCATGCGCCAGCTCGATGGTGGTCGGCCCGACCGTCGGCAGATCGGCGCGCAATTCCTGTCCGGGCTTCAGGCATTTGACCAGCACGCCGCCCGTCTTGCCCGCTAGCCTTCCGTGGCCGCGCAGGTCGCGCACACGCTCCAGGAGACCGTTCGTGCCCTCTATGCCTTCCAGCGCGATGGCCCGGCCGCCGATGGCGACGGCGCCCTGCCCGATGTCGAGCGCGCCGATCGCCTCGGCGGCCGCGCGCCCGGCCTCGATGTCGCGCCAGTCCGCCGCGTTCGGCCTGGCCTTGGTCCAGGGCCCTTCCATGGCCAGCAGTTCCGGCACGATCTGATGGGCGCCGACGACATGGATGCCGCTGGCTTCCAGCCATCGCATGATCAGCCTGAGCAATCCGTCGTCGCCCTTGCCGAGGCCCGCGATGACGCTGGGCAGCAAGGTGACGAGGCCGAGACTGGGGCGTATCGCCGACAATTTCGGACGGCGTCGTATTTCGCCCGCCATCACCAGATGCGTGACGCGATGGCGCTTCAATATGCTGACGAGCTTGCCGATATCTTCCAGCGGGCGGGTCTCGTGCTCGCACGTCTCCAGCACCGTGCCGGGCTCTGCCTCACCTTCCAGGATCAGCACGAAAGGATCGCTGCCCAGGGCCTTCAGCGCCCGCGCCACCGCCTGCGGAAGCGCGCCGCCACCGGCGACGATGCCGGGCCTTGCCCCGGATGCGAGTTGCAGGCCTTGCTGCGCCTCAGTCCTCGTCATTGCCGTCGCTGCCACCCACCTTCAGCGGTGGCACAATGAAATAGCGCTTTTCGCGGGTGGAGAGGAAATCGACGATCTTCATGATGTTCGGTGAACCGGAGAATTCAGCTCTCGCCTTTTCGACGTTCTCGGCCATGGGATGAGCATGGTCGAAGATCATCTTGTAGGCGCGGCGCATGGCATGAAGTTCGCTGTGCGGCATGCCCGAGCGCTTCAGGCCGATGATGTTGAAACCGCGCAGCTTGGCCCGGTTGCCGGACGCCAGACCGTAGGGGATGACGTCGCCGACGATGGCCGAACAACCGGCGAGGAAGGCGTTGTCGCCGACGCGCACGAACTGGTGCACCGCGGTCAGGCCGCCAATGTTGACGTTGTCGCCGATTTCGCAGTGGCCACCCAGCGTGGCGCCGTTGGCGAAGGTGGCGTTCCTGCCCACCACGCAGTCATGCGCGATGTGCGTATAGGCGAGGAAATTGCCGTTATCGCCGACGATCGTCTCGCCGCGGCTGGTATCGGTGCCAACGTGCATGGTCACGCCTTCGCGGATGATGCAGTTGGCGCCGATGACGAGCGTCGTGCGCCCGCCCGTATGCTTGTTGTTCTGCGGCGGAGCGCCGAGCGTCGCCATCGGATAGACCTTGCCGCCCTCGCCGATGGTGGTGGCGTTCAGCACCGAGACATGCCCGATCAGTTCGACCCGGTCGCCGATCACCGCATCGGCGCTGACGTGGCAGAACGGGCCGATGCGCACGCCGCTGCCGATCCGCGCGCCCGGCTCGATGACGGACGAGGGATGGATGACTGTCTGATCCTGCATGGATACCCGTTCTCTACTCGTCGACGACCATCATCGCCTGAATTTCGGCTTCGGCGACCTTGCCGCCGTCCACCATCGCTTCGCAGGCGAACTTCAGGAGGTTGCCGCGCTTCTTGAGCTTTTTTACCTGAATGCGCAACTGGTCGCCCGGCACCACCGGCTTGCGGAACTTGGCGCCGTCGATGGTGAGGAAATAGACCAGCGAGGGCTTGGCGACACCGGCGGCACGGATGCAGATGGCGCCGGCCGTCTGCGCCATCGCCTCGACGATGAGCACGCCCGGCATCACCGGCAGGCCGGGGAAATGGCCCTGGAAATACTGTTCGTTCATCGTCACGCTCTTGATGCCGACGGCGGAATTGTCGCCGTCGATGTCGACGATGCGATCGATCATCAGGAACGGATAGCGGTGAGGCAGAAGCTTCATCAGCCCCACGATGTCGACCGCTTCGAGCGTCGAGCCGGCCGCTTCAACCATGCTTGTCTCCCTTTCCATGCTTGGTGAAGTTGCGGATCGCCGACAGCTCGCGGAAGAAATCCCGCATCGGCTGGGCCGGCAGGCCCGCCCAGCGCTCGCCGGCCGGAATGTCGTACATCAGGCCGGCCGACGCCGCCACCTGCACCCGGTCGCCGATCGTCAGGTGGTCGGCAATGCCGACCCGCCCGCCCAGCATGACGAAGTCGCCGATGGTGACCGAGCCGGAAATGCCGCAATGGCCGGCGATGAGGCAGCCGCGGCCGATGCGCACGTTGTGGGCGATCTGCACGAGGTTGTCGATCTTGGTGCCCTCGCCGATGATCGTGTCGGCCATGGCGCCGCGATCGACGGTGGTGTTGGAGCCAATCTCGACATCGTCCTGGATGATGACGCGGCCGATCTGCGGAATCCGCTCCGGCCCCTTGGCGCCGCCGACGAAACCGAAGCCGTCCTGGCCGATCTGGGCGCCGCCATGGATGACGACGCGGTTGCCGATCAAGGCGTAGCGGACGCTGACGTTCGGCCCGATATAGCTGTCGCGGCCGATGCGGCACGAATGCCCCACCACCGCATTCGGCGCGACGATGGTGCCGCTGCCGATGGCCGCGTCCGGCCCGACGACGGCACCGGCCTCGATGATCGCGCCGGGCTCGATGTGAGCGCTGGCGTCGACATGGGCACGCGGCGAAATGCCCGTCTCCGACGTCAGCGTGTCGGGCGTGGCGGCGGCCGGGAACATCAGCCGCCCGATCATGGCGAAAGCTTGCTGCGGACGCGGGTTGACGAGGACGGCGACGCCGGTGGGAGCCTTGTCGGCGAATTCCCGTGGGCACAGAACGGCGGCGGCGTGCAGCGTCGCCATCATCCCAATATTGCGCTTGCCCTCGACGAAAACGAGTGCCGAACCACCGCCGTCGCCGGCGGAGGCGATGGTTTCGATGACGGTTTCGGAATAGGCGGAATTGGACAGTTCCGAGCCGGTCAGGTTCGCGACCTCAGCCACCGTATAGTGGCGTGAAGGCACAAAGAACACCGGATCCTTCATTCGCGAGCAATGTCCAGCTAGTCGCTCGCCTCCGGGCCGGAAAGATCCGGAGGCATCGCCTTGCGGCGATCAGAAGCGGGTCGATATGCCGAAGTTGAATTCCTGCACGTCGTCGGTGTCTTGCTTGGCGAGCGGGACCGCGTAGTCGACACGCAGCGGGCCGAAGGGCGACGCCCAGATCAAGCTGACGCCGGCCGAGGCACGCCATTCCATCCCGGTGGACGATGGGACGACGCCGTTGACCTTGCTGCCGTAAAGCGTCGCGGCATCGGCAAAGACGGCGCCGCGCAGACCGAGGCTTTCGGGCACGATCGGCAGCGGGAACTGCGCTTCGGCCGAGGCATTGAAGTAGGTCGTACCGCCGAGGTGGTCGTACCCGGCCGCGCCATCGAAGCCGTTCTTGTAGGCAACGGGGCCGATGCCGTTGAAATCGAAGCCACGGATGATGCGGTCGGTGCTCTGGAAATGGTCGAACACGCGCAGCTCGTTGTCGCCGTAGCCAGCGATATAGCCGGCGCCGCCCGACACGAGGCCGACGATATCCATCTCTTCCGACAGCGTCTGGTAGACCGAGGCGCGGGCGGTGAGCTTGTAGTACTTGGCGTCGCCGCCGAGGCCAGCGAACTCCGCGCCCAGGTTGGCGTAGATGCCGTAGTGCGGGTTCTTGGTATCGTCGATGGTGTTGTAGATCAGGTTGGCGCTGACCGAGGACTTCAGCCACGGGCTATTGTCGACACCGTCTCTAATGGCCTGTGAAATACTGCACTTGGACGGATCGTAGTTCCCGTTCACATCCACACAATTGTCATCGTAGGAGTATTTCTCCTCCGAGATATTGTACGCAACCTGCGTGGTGATGTTGGTGGTGATCGGCAGGCCGAAGCGGACGGTGCCGCCGGTCGTCTGGACGTCGTAGTCGTCGTATTCGCGCGTCGAACGGAACACGTCGAAGCCGGCCGCGATGCGCTGTCCGAGGAAATACGGCTCGGTAAAGGAGAAGCCGTAGTCGCGCGAATGCCTGCCGCCGCCGGCCGACAAGCGGATGAACTGGCCGCGACCGAGGAAGTTACGCTCGGTGATCGAGCCCTGGATCGATGCGCCGGGCGTGTCGCCGCCGGTCGAATAACCGGCACCGATGGAGAACTCGCCCGTGGACTTCTCGACCACGTCGACCACCAGCACCACCTGATCCGGCTCGGAGCCGGGCGCCGTGGAAATGTCGACCTTTTCAAAGAAATCGAGGGCTTCCAGCCGCTTCTTCGCGCGCTGAATGAGAACCTGGTTGAAGGCATCGCCTTCGCTGACGTCGAATTCGCGGCGAATCACGTAGTCGCGCGTGCGCGAGTTGCCACGGATCTCGATGCGCTCGACATAGGCCTTGGTGCCCTGGTCGACCGTGTAGACGACCGAAATGGTGTGGTTTTCGAAGTTGCGATCGCCGCGCGGCGTCACCTGGGCGAAGGCATAGCCCTGCCCCGCCACCTTCTCGGTCAGCGCGACGATCGAGTTCTCGACGTCCTTGGCGCTGTAGACGCTGCCCTTGCGGGATTCGACCACCGACTCGAGCGCCTTCGAATCGAGCTCGGGAATCGTGCTGTCGACGCTGATGTCGCCGAACGTGTAGCGATCGCCTTCGTTGACCGTGATCGTCACGGTGTATTCGTTGGTCTGGTCGTTCAGCTCGCCGAAGGCCGAGACGACCTGGAAGTCGGCGTAGCCGTGGTTGTAGTAGAAGCGCCGCAGCAGCTCTTCGTCCGCCTTCAGCTTGTTCTCGTCGAAAACGTCGTCGCGCAGCACGAAGGACAGGATGCTGCTGCGCTTGGTGTTGATGATGTCGGCCAGCCGGCGCGCGGAATAGGCGTGGTTGCCGACGAAGTTGACGGCGGCGATCTTGGTGCGGCCGCCTTCGGTGATGTTGAAGACGACGTTCACGCGATTATCGCCCAGATCCATGATCTGGGTCGTCACGTTGGCGTCGTCACGGCCGATATGCGCATAGGCAGCCTTCACCGCCTCGACGTCCGCATCGAGCGTCGCCTGCGAGAAGGAACCGCGCGGCTTCAGCTGCACCGTGTTGGCGAGCTGCGCGTCCTTGATCTTCTTGTTACCCTGGAACAGGACCTGGTTGACGACCTTGTACTCCGAAACGGTGACCACCAGCGTCGAACCGACCTGGTTGATCTGCACGTCGGAAAACAGGCCGGTGCCGAACAGCGCCTTCACGGCCTGGTCGACGTCACCGCTGGAGAAGGACTTGCCCGGCTTGATCTGGATGTAGTTGCGAATCGTCTCGGCCTCGACGCGCGTGTTGCCGCGCACCTCAACCCTGCTGACCACCGCGGCTTCGGCAGAGGAAACGGTGGCGAACTGAACAACCACAGCGCCCGGCACGACCAAAGCGGCGGACAAGGCCGCCGCGGACGCGGCGCTCAGAAGCTTGGATACTGCCTTCATCGGGCTTAAGAACCTTTTTCTCGTAGTCCCCACGGCGAGAAAACCGGACGTGCGGTCTATTTCCCGTACCGTAATAACCGGATTTTCCCTACACGCAAGGCTTCTGGTTAATTTGTATTTACTTCACCGTTCGGCGTGGCTTTCGCGTCACGCCTATCCCCCGGCATGGTAAACGCGCGCTGAACGGATATCGGTCTGAAGTCGAATTTCTTCATGATTTCAGCACCCAAACAGATCGTTCCAGAAAACGAACCCCATGAAGCCGAGCACCAACAGGAAACCGGTGCGATACATCGCCTCCATCATCCTTTCCGACACCGGACGCCGGATGACGGCTTCCACCGCGTAGAACAGCAGGTGCCCCCCATCCAGCGGTGGAATCGGCAGCAGGTTGAGGATGCCGATGCCGACCGACAGCAGCGCGACGAGCTGCACCAGCCACTCGAAACCGAGCTTGGCGGCCTGGCCGGCCATGCCGGCGATCTTCACCGGCCCGCCGAGCTGGCATTTGTCCTCGCGGCCGACGGCGAAGCGTTTCAGGAACTGGCCGGTGCGCTCGATGATATGGCCGGTTTCCTCGACCGCCGCGCCGAGCGCCTGGACGGGCGTATAGGTGACGAGGCGCGGCTGGCCGAATTCCTGGTTGTTGACGACGCCGATGATCGCCACCTGCACCTTGTTGCCGAGCGCGTCCTCTTGCTCCATCAGCCGGGGTGTGGCGACGACCGTGACTTCCTTGCCGTCGCGCAGCATGACGAAGGTGATGGCGTCGCCCGCACGGCCTGAAACGAGACGCTGCACGTCGGCGAAGGTTTCCACCTTTTCGCCATCGACGCTGACGAACCGGTCGCCGGGCATGATGCCGGCCTCTGCGGCCGGGCTGCCGGCGGTGACCGACGCCACCATCGGTTCCGCCACGTAGCGGCCATAGGCGGCGAACAGGACGGCGAAGACGGCGATGGTGAGCAGGAAGTTGAACAGCGGGCCGGCGAACACCGTGGCCGCGCGCTTCCAGACCGGCTGGGTGTGGAAAGCCACCTTGCGCTCAGCCTCGCTGAGCGTTGCGGTTTCCGGACTGGTCGGGCTCGACGTGGCGTTCATGTCGCCGACGAACTTCACGTAGCCGCCGAGCGGGATGGCGCACAGCTTCCAGCGCGTGCCGCGCCGGTCGTTGAAGCCGATCAGCTCGGGGCCGAAGCCGATGGAGAAGGCGTTGACGCCGATGCCGCAGGCCCGGCCGACGAGATAGTGGCCCATCTCGTGGACGAACACGACGACCGTCAGCACGAACAGGAACGGCACCAGCGTGCCGATCAGGATTCCCTCAGTGCTCGTGAGGGCATGCAAAAGTTCGTTCACCTGTCGCCCTCGATTGCCCGGATGCCTGTCGTCCGCCTGCCTGAATGTGCCGCAAATGCGGGCGAATCCGTGACGTTGCCTGCCCGCCGCATCTGGTCTCAGCCCGCGAACAGGCCGTGCGCCGGATGATCCGCCGAAGCTGCCGCCCAGCCAATGAGGTACAGCGCGAAAGCGGCCGCGACAAGCCCGTCCACCCGGTCCATCACGCCACCGTGACCGGGGATGAGCTGGCTGGAATCCTTGCGGCCGTGGCGGCGCTTGACCCACGATTCGAACAGGTCGCCCGCCTGCGAGACGACGGACAGGATGAGCGCTACGAAGCCCAGCCAGGCAAGGTTGCCAGCCCCCGCGATCGCCGCCAGAACGACGCCGGCGACCACGCCGCCGACGGCGCCGCCGAGCGCGCCGCTCTGCGTCTTGCCGGGCGAGATGGACGGCGCCAGCTTTGGCCCGCCGACGGCCCGGCCGACGAAATAGGCCAGAATGTCGGTCGCCCACACCACCGCGAACAGGAACAGGATCGCCAGCAGGCCTGAACGGTCGTCGCCGCGCAGCAGGGCGAGCGAGAGACCGGACAGACCGGCATAGGCTATGCCAGGCGCATCCCAGCGCCCTGCCCCGTCCCGGCGCATCGCAGCCGTGATCGCGGCGATCGCTACCAGGAGGGCCAGGAGGACGAGCAGGATGGACGCGCCCAAGCCCGAGATCAGCCCCCCCAGGAAGACCAGCATCAG
>Ga0180216_1000918_pt1 | contig 27990 bp, 28 predicted proteins | sample eDN3rd37CBELigMG_FD_128879 | JGI IMG/M metagenome (GOLD analysis project Ga0180216, IMG submission 128879) | Enriched Miracle-Growth compost microbial communities from Emeryville, California, USA - eDNA 3rd pass 37_C BE-Lig MG (version 2)... ... | reverse complement strand
TCGTGGCGCACATGAAGATGCCGACAGCGTGGCCGACCGAGGCCAAGCAGCAGCGGGTACGGCCGTGGCGGCAGGCCGGCGTCGGGGGGCCGTGAGCGTCCGTGCTCACGGCGGCCAACGCGCGCTCTCGGGGTGGCCGGTGCATGCCGCCGCGGCTCAGGTGGACGCGGTCATCTCGGAGCTCGGGCTGCGCCACGTGGCGGATACGCGCATCGGCGGCGTGCGCGTGCGCGGCATCTCGGGCGGCGAGCGGCGCCGCGTCTCCATTGCCGCCCAGCTGCTACTGGACCCCGGTACACGCGGATGGCGGGCTGCATGTGGAGTGCGCTGGGGCGACGCGGGGCGGGCACTCACTCGCCGTTCTGTCGTTCGCGCTTGCTCGGCCCTCGGCGCTGCTAGGCGTGCTGCTGCTGGACGAGCCCACGAGCGGGCTGGACGCGTTCACGGCGTTCCACATCTGCGAGACGCTGCAGCGCCTTGCGCACGCCGGTCGCACCGTCATCACCACCATCCACGCGCCGCGCTCCGACATCTTTACGCTCTTTGACCGCATTATGCTGCTCACGCAAGGTGCGTGCGAGGTCCAGTGGGACCCCGGGCAGCCTCCGCGCGAGGAGCTCGACGACTGAGTTGGCTGTTCCGCGTCGCCGGTCCCATGTCCCCGGCGCCAGGCCGCGTGGCGTACTACGGCGCGGCCAAGGCCATGCCCGCGTACTTTGCGCACCTGGGCTACCCGTGCCCGCCGCTCAGCAACCCGTGCGACTTTTACGTCGACCTCACCACCATCAGCTACCGGTCCGCCGACGAGGAGGTCGAGACCACGGCAACGGTGGACGCGCTCGTGGCCGCGTTTGCGCGCTACCAAAAGGCCGAGCTGGGCACCGACGACTCGGCGGACTCGTTGGTCACCGCCCTCGGCGAGCCAGGCCAGGGCGCCCCCGCGTCGCCGGTCAAGCGCACTGTCAGCAGCGCCAGCACCGCCCGCCGCGCCGCCCTGCTGCCGGGATTTGGCCGCCAGTTTTGGCTGCTCTTCAAGCGAAACGTCTGGCACCAGTGGAAGGACCGCACGACGCTCCTGCTCGAGCTGGTGCAGGCGGCGTTGATGGCTGTTGTGATCGGCTCCGTCTTCTGGGTACGGCCGCTCCCAGTCGCACGGCGGGACGGCGGCCCAGCGGTGGCTGACGTCGGCGTTGCGACGTCGCGTTGCGCTGGTGGCAAGGGCGCGGCAGATGATGGGCATGGACCAAGTGTCGATCTCGGACCGGATGGGCTGCATCTACATCCTGAGCACCGTGTACATGTTTGTTGTCATCCTAACCACCATGGCGCAGTGTACGCCTGCGCTCGCCTAAGCGATGCCGCGTCGCACGTCAGCCGGCATGCTCATGCGCCCGCCGCCAGGGCAGCAGGGGTCGCCCTGGAACTGCCTGCCGCCCAGTCGATGCCAAGCGCCCAGCGTTTTACCTGGAGCGGCTGGACGGCCTCTACGACTTGGAGCCGTTTGTGCTGGCAGAAGTGCTGGGCGAGCTGGTGTTCGTCCTGTTCTTTGCCATCGTCTTTGCCCTGCCCATCTACTTTATGGTTGCCCTTGACCTGCACATGGACAAGGTCCGGGCCGCGCGCGCCGCGACGGGCGGCCCTCCCATCCGCGCGTCTAACGGGAGCGCGCAGGGCCCCCTGGTCGGCGGGGCGCACACGGTGCAGGTGCTCATCTACCTCGGCGTGATGACGCTGGGCGTCTACGCATCGCGCAGTGTCGCGTGCGCCGTGTCGGCTGGGTACGCGGCAGGGCGGACTGGGCGGGGCGGGGACGCGGCGCCGCCGCTGGTGCTCAACACGGCCGTGATGCGGCCCTGCCGTGGTGGCGTGGCGACACCCAGCGTCGTGCGCTTCCAGCAAGCGGCCTTTGTGATGAACTTGATGTACACCTTTTTCGTCCTGCCGGCCGGGTACCGAGGCGCGCAAAGCGCGCGCCCACTGGCCTTTTCTATGTGTGCTGCTCACACGGACCGGCGTGCCTGGCGCGGCCGAGGGAGGCGCTCGCATCACCAGCTTTCTGATCAACATTGAGGACATCTGGGTCGGCCTGCGCTGGTTCAAGAATCTGTCCCACCTCGCGTACACAACGGAGGCGGCGGCCGCGAACGAGTTCCACGGGCTCGTCTTTGAATGCCCCGAATACGGTACATGCGAGCGCCAACCGCCAGCACAGATTGTTGTCAAAACGTGGCTTACGCGCCGCTCTGCCCCCACGGGCGCCCGGGGCCGCGCGCCACAGAGCAAATCGGCTTGCCGTGCCCGATCAGCACGGGCGAGGAGGCGCTCGCGTTCTACGGCCTGCAGGACGCCAACGTCATCTTCAGCGTCACGCTGTGCGCTGTCTTTGTGATCGTCTGCCGGGTGCTGCAGTACCTGTTCCTCCGCTTCGTCGACCAGCGACCGCGGGGCTAGACGCGGTTCACACGCCTGTCTAGTGTACAGTGACGGTCATTTGTACAGATTGGGGACTGTTACACGGTAAACTTGAGACACCTGCGGCGCGCGCAGACAGAAGAGCACGGCGAGGAGTGGCGGTCAGCTCGGCCTGGATCTCACAGCGCTAGGACGTCTTTCGTACCGCGTATCCTTGTGGGCGTCTCGACAAGAGATGGAGCAGTACCGCGCGCCGCATTGCGTGCACGCGTAGATGCCCTCGAACCTGTGGTGCATGCAGCACTGCCGCAACGCGCAACGCCCGCCTGCGTGGTCAGCGCCAGCCGGACCCTGGCCGACCGGGGCCTCCACAGGCCGTACCCGCACACCGAGCAGAAATGCCGCGGCGGGTGGATAGACGGCGGCATTAGGATGCTGTAGTAATTGGGCGCGGGCAGATCGCGCACGCGCTGTGCGCGGGCGACCGACAGCGTCCAAGGAGGCCAGGCGCGAGCTTAGCTGTGGGTGCGTGCAGCCCGCGGGCGCCGATGGCCGCCGCCGCACGGACCCCTTCCTCCAGCAGCTGGTTCAGGTTTTTCTTGGACAACTGCAGCGTGATCTCTTTCCGCTGGCGCCGCCGCTTCTCCGTGTTTTTCTCTGCAGGGGCCACCAGCAGCGATGCGCGCGGGTGCGTCAGCAGCGGTAAGAGTGCGCTGTCCATGTCCCCTGCCGCGTCTCGGCACCAGGGTTCGGATGCTCTGGAAGGCGGTAGACGTCAATGCGAATGTCTGCCGCATGATTGTCGCGCTCGAGGTCCTCCAGCTGCCGCTGCTGCCGGCGCTGCCGGGCGCGCTCGTCGAGCACACGGCCGCCCTCCGCCGCCGCCGCGCGCGTGGACGGCCCTCTTCGTGGCGCCTGCGCCATTGTGGCGTGATAGGCACGGCGTCGAGCGTTCTTGCTACTGCTCCAGCCTCGTTGTCTCGTCGGCTTCTTGCCGTTTTCCTCGTCGTCCTTCTGCTTAGCCGGCCTGCTCCCTCTCTCGCGATCACCGACCGAGTGAAAGGCCACAGGCACTGACAACTAGCGCTATGCGAGTCCAAGGGCTCCTTGTCCACCTTGTCCTCCTCCTCCTCCTTCTCATCCTCCGCCTGCTCCCCCCTCCTCCGCTTCGTCCCTGCCCGCTCCTCTGCTTCCTCTTCGTCCCTGCCCGCTCCTCTGCCTCCTCTTCGTCCTCCGCTTGCTCCTCGTCCTCGTCCTCGTCCTCCTCCTCGTCCTCCTCCTCGTCCTCCTCCTCCGCCTGCTCCTGCTCCTACGCCTGCTCCTGCTCCTCGCCCTCCGCCTGCTCCTCGTCCTCCTCCTTCTCCTCCGCCTGCTCCTGCTCCTACGCCGCCTGCTGCTCCTCCTCCTCCTCCGCCTGCTCCTCCGCCTGCCTCTGCTCCTCCGCCTGCCTCTGCTCCTCCTCCTCGTCCTCGTCCGGCCGTGACTGACCGCGATGACGTCATACAGTCCGCGATGACATCATACAAACGCCCGCTGCGCAGCCGCCGACGCAGCGGACGACGCAGCGGACGACGCAGCGGACGACGCAGCGGACGACGCAGCGGACGACGTGGACGACGCGGAGGAGGGGCCAAACCGGTTTGAAGGGAACCTATAAGGTGACTGAACTGGGTTTCCTCGAGCCTATACCCTTTCACCGGCACGCGGTTTCCTGTAACCCCGGTTTGAGTGGGTCACCAGACGACGACGAGGGCGACGACGCCTCGAACGACGACGAGGGCGACGACGAGGACGACGACGAGGGCGACAACGAGGACGACAAAGAGGGCGGGAACGAAGATTCGGTGAGGAGCCGGTGAGCCCGCGTGGAGAAGGAGCGACGCCCAGTAGAGCCGGCTGCCATTCGGGTCGACCGCAGCCATGGCGCAGGTCGCCGCGGCGTCGGCGCTGCTGCTCAAGGACCGCGCGGAGCACCCGGTCTTGCTGGTCCGGCCGGGCCCGCCACCGCCGGCCGACGCGCCCCTGCCGGAGCGGCTCTTCACGCAGGCCAACACGGCGCTCCGCCTCGCGGCCGACCGCGTGTGGGCCGAGCACTTTGACCGCGGCGCGCTCGGCAACGACGCCGCACCAGCGGCCACCTGGCGCGACGCCCGGCGGCTGCTGGTCGACGCCCGTCGCGCGGGCTCGCCGCGGCTGCAGATCCTCGTCGACAGCGGCACCGGCGCAGGCGCCGACAGCGACGCGCTCGCGGCGCAGGTCCGCGCGTGGGCGCGGCCGACCGACTCGGTGGCGACCGACCGCCTCGCGCCGGCCAAGCACCCACGGCCGCGCCGCGCCGTGCCTGCCGCCCCGTCGGACACTGCACACGACGCCGCGGCAGGCGGGAAGCGGCCGCGGTCCCCAGGCACATCGGCGCCGGCGCCGCCGCCGCGGCCGCCGCGGTTCATGCGGTCCGAGTGCTTTGAGGACGCGGTGGACGACAGTGGCCCGGCGCCGTTCGCGGGCCTGCATCTGGCGCCGTTCGACGGCCTGGACGCCGCGACACAGCAGCCGCGCGTGCCGTGCCCGCGGTGCCACCACCCGGGCAAGCACTACTGCAAGGAGTGCCTGCAGCCGCTCCTGCCGGCGCCGTACGCGCTGCCGACCGTACGGCTGCCGCTGCCGCTGATTATGCTCAAGCACGGCGGCGAGCACAGCAGCAAGAGCACCGCCGTCCACGCCCTCGTCGTCGCCGGCGCCGACACCCACCTGGTGGACTACCCCAAGGCGTGCCAGCGCGACCACCTGCGCGCGCTGTGCGGCCGGCCAGCGCAGCCCAGCGAGACTGCGGCCGACGTCGACGCGGCGCTCGCCCACATCCGCGCCACGTCCGTGATCCTCTACCCGGCCGACGACGCCGTTGCGTTTGACGCGATGCCACCGGCCGAGCGCGCGCGCGTCGAGCGCATCTTTGTCGTGGACGGCACGTGGACCTCGGTCAAGCCCATGGTGACGGACCTGCAGGACCACCTGGGCGGGCCGCTCCGCGCGGTGACGCTCGCGCACGCCGGTCGCACGCACTTTTGGCGGCCCAACGGCACCGACAACGCGGCGCACCTGTCGACGATTGAGGCCGTCCACGCCGTGTACCGCGAATACGCGCTCGCGCAGGGCGCCGCGCCGGACGCGCCCGAAGTGGCACAGCTGGACAACCTGCTGTACCTGTTCGCGTACCAGCACCGCCTCGTCAGCGACGCCATGCGCGCGCGCCTTGCAAAGCGTGCGGGCGCCGCTCCCTCGGCCGCGGACGCATAAGCAGGATCGGATGTACATTGCCGCCCCCCCTCCCTCCTCTACACTGTACAGGTGACATGGTGTGTACAAATACTTTGTTACACGAAGCGGACTCGTTTGGCGCCGCCTGCGCGCCCACCGGGGGGCGCTGCGGCTTCGGCGGCGCTGCCGGCCTCCTGGGAGCCGCGCCGCTTCCCGGGCGACGCGGTCGGGCCGGTGGGCACGCCCGGCGGCGCAGCGCCGAGTGCTGGGAGGCCCCCGGCGCGCGCGGGCGCGGGCGGCGGGCGCACGTTGTCCACGTCCACCTCGCTCAGGCCGACCGGCAGCTGCAGCCGCACCACGCGGTCCCGGTCGGCGAAGAGGTGGACCTGCGCTGCGGCCGGCAGCCGCGCCTCGTCCGGCACCACTGCGGCATCGGGCCCGCCAGTGGGGAGGAACTGCAGCGACAGCAGCTGGTCCTGCAGCCGGCGCAGCTGCTGCAGCTTCTTGCCGCCGTGCGCGCCAGCGCTGTCGCTGCCACCGTTGCGCGGCTCGCCGCCCGCGTCGGCCGCGTGCAGGGCCGCGGCGGTGCCTTCGCCGTACAGCGTGTCCGAGCGGGCCACGCGGCCGTCCTCGACCGAGTTGGCGGCGATGATGCGTTCCACAAAGACTTGGCGTGTCTGGCCAATGCGGTCGGCACGCTTGATGGCCTGCCGAGGTGGTGCACAGAACCTGCTGCCGGCCAGAGGACGTTAGAGGCGGTGCGGCACGCGGCGGCCTGGGGGGCGCTCACGGCCGCACCTGGAGCTCCTTGCCGGCATCCTTGACCGCGTCCATAAAGTACACCCGCGACGCCGACGTCAGGTTGATGCCGTACGCTGCGTTGCGGCCGTAAAAGAAACGGTGAAAAGGGACCGCGCGTGAGCGCGTGCTCGTTTCTGACCGCGGCCCACCCCCCGCCACGTACCGGCGAGGTCGGTGATCATGACAAAGACGCGCACGTGCGGGTTGCTGTTGAACGTAAAGATCCGCTGTGCGCGCTGCGCCGGCGGCAGCTGCGTGTTGAACCAAAGGTGCCGGATCCGCGCCATGGTGAGCGCCGGCAGATGTAGTAGAGCACGTTGCTGTGGTTGGTGAAGACGATCGCCTTCTCATTCGCCAGTGCGGGGTCGGTCAGCCGGCTGAGTAGGTAGGCCAGCTTGGTGGACGTGGTGCCGCGCCACCGCCAGCCCTTGAGGACGTCGACGGCCTGCTCCAGCTGCGCGTGCTCGTAGCTCAGCGGCGGCGGCGCGGACGCGCCGTCCGCGGGCGCCAGGCTGGCGGCCGCCGCAGCGGCGGCGCGCTTCAGGTCGGCGGCGACGGCCTTGGCCGTGGCCTGCACGCCCTCGCCGTGCACGAGCGCGACGGCTGGCGGTGCCGCGCTCGGCAGCCGCTGCCACGTCGCGGTCCACACACGTGGCAGGCCTCGGATGGCGTTGGGCGCGTCGTTGCCGTCGTCGCTGCCGCTGTCGTCGACGCGGAGCACGTCGACGTACTCGTCGTCGTCCGGCGGCGGCGGCGCCGGTGGCGGGCCCTCCAGCGTGTAGCACACGTTGCTCAGCTGGTCGGTGGGCACGCCGAGAAACTGGTCGTGCCGCGGGTCGGCGAGGTACCCAATCAGGCGCTCGGCCTCCTCGCGCATCGCCGGTGTCCGCTTCGGGTTGGCCGCCCACTCCCTGCAGGCGCGGCCTTAGGAAGCGTGCGGCGCAACGTGGTCAAATCGCCGACCATCCCCCCCCACCCACCCCCCGGGGGCACCACCCGCGCAGCCGAAACCGATCCCGTACCGAAGATTGGCGACGGTCTGCTCGCGCTCCGACGGCAACAGCGGCTGGTAGTGGAAGCACGACTCCGTCAAGAACGTCAACACTTGCATGGCAAATTTGCGATTGCGCGGGTGCAAGTACGAGTCGACGCCTTCGCCCTATAACCGCCCCAAAGGACGCTGCGCGGTTGCCCCGTCCATGAGCGCCCGCGCCCCGTACAACGATACAACGGACAGGCGCCCGCCCTTGCGCACCTCGCTCATGAGCAGGTTGGCCTTGATCGCCGCAATGCGCGCATTGTAGCGCAGCGCCTCGTGCTCCTGGAAGGGCAGGAGCACGTCTGCAACCGAGGGCCCGCAGCGCGCCGGCAACGCGCCCTCGGACTGTGTCAGTAGGCACACCGCGCGCGTCCGGCCCACACTGGCTGACCGGTTGGGCCACCTTTCAGCTGGAACGGTGGGCGCACGACCTCCTTTTCAATGTCGCGGCTCTGGTGCCGCACGGCCAGGTGGCACAGAAGCCGCCAGAGCATCCGCAGGCGCCACGGCGTCAGGGCCTCGGGCGCGGTGCCCGTGGCCGGCGGCGGCGTCACTTCGGGTACGAGGCGGTGGGGCCCGTCCGCCAGGCTGCTCAGCTGGGGTGCGCAACAGCAAACCGCGGAGTCTGGCAGTCCGGAGTCAGGACCAGCGCCATAACACTTGCGCCGGGCGGCGCGGCTCGTCCCTACCTGCAAAAATGTCAGGTACTGGCGCAGCCGGGCCAGGTCCAGCCGCAGGTCGGTCGCCGCGAACGGCGTGCCGCTGATGACCCAGCGCGCGGCCGCCGAGATCTTCTCCGAGGCGAACCGCGCCCTCGTCGACTTTGTGCCGGTGACGTGGCCTTCGTCCACCAGCACGCGGCGCCAGTGGATCTGGACGTGCGCGTGTGTGCGATCGCGGCCACGCCAATCGCGCCGCACGGCGTGAGCATGAGAAGCACGGCAACGGTGCGATGCGTTGAGCGCGACGGGAGGGACGGACGCATGCGATGGGCGACATGTAGGCGGGCGGGCGGGACCAGTGGCACTTGCACACGACCGTGCGCGTGTTGCCGACGTAGGGGCACCGGCACGCGAGCGGCACACCCGTGAACACTGTTGGACGTCACGCACAGCTCAAGGGGCGAAAGATGTGAGACGCGGGGATCTGCCAGTGCAAGCTTGGCACGGCCGGCACGAGCCTCACCGAAACCACCGCGCTGGTCCTCGGCGGTCAGGCGCTCGTGGGTGGCCAGGACAATGTCGTAGTCCAGCAATGTGGATGCGTCCGGCAACGGTCCCGTGCGCGGCAGCGGAAATACGCTCAGCACGTTGGGCTCAATGTGCTGCCAGGGGCGGCATCCCAACGAGGGAGCCGCTCCGGGGCGGAGTCAGGGCGGGTGATCTACGTGTGGTGGCGACGGCCGTGCTGCCCTCCTACCTTGTGAACCTCCGAGACCCACTGCTCAACGAGGTTGGACGGCACGATGACCAGCGTGCCGCTCGACAAATACATGCGGCGCGGGCCCAGCGCGGCCGCGGACGCGCTGCGGCCGCGGCACGATCGTTGCTGGCGTAAGCACGCCAAGGTTAGCCCAGAATGTCTTGGGTCCGCCCTTTGTGCGAGCCGCAACGCACATGCGCCGACTGACGCCCGGTCGGACGTGCGAGATGACTTGCGGCGGCGGGCACCGGCGGAGGACGTCGCCGGCGCCTTCCGGCAGCTCGTCCAGGAGGGCGCGGTAGTTGCCACGAAACCGCAGCGCCCGCGCCGCCAGGTACGCCAGCGACGGCACCCCCGCCGGCCACGGATCCAGCATGCACGGCTCCGGCGGCGCCTCCTGTGGGCGTGTTGGACAGAATGGAGAGACCAGTGGTATCAGGGAAACGCCCTTCTTGAGTCCGTGACTGCGCGCTAAAGGCCGTACGGTAAACAGCGGCGGCGGCGGCGGCATCTGGCCCCGCGTAGCGAGGATGACGGCCAGGCTGATCGCCGTCTTGCCGCTGCCCTGCAAGGCCGAACCGGCGAATACCAAACTGGCCAGCACCGTTCAGCGCTGGGGCTTCCTATCCTCCTATGCTTAGGTGCGCCTGAGATCGGACCATGGGCTCGCAAAGGATGCCGCCTGTCACGAGGCAACGTCGAAGCCGTCTCCGCACCGCCACGTTAGCCGCCTGCGCTGGCTGCAGGGCCTGAACAGCTGGAGGCATCCTCGTACCTGGCGCGTCGGCGACGGTGTCGCTGTCCAAGCCGCCCCGCAGCCCCCGGCCCCGGACCAAGCGGTTCGGTGGCACCAAATAGTACGGCAGGGCACCGAGCTGGCGGGCCGAGAGGCCGAGGCCGCCCGTCGTGCCCGCTTCGCGGTCCAGCATCCGCTTGACCGTGGCCTGCCGCGCGAGCAACGAAGCGGGCGTGCGCACCACTGGTGAGCGAAATCATTTGGCTCTAGGGAAGCCAGGCTCACTCGCCCCGGCCGCACCTGTTGGTAGCCGTACAGCTCGGTCCGCATGCCGTCCAGTGGCAAGGTCGCGCCGGCGGGCAGGCGCGTCGGCGACGGCAGGGCGGCCATCAGCACCGCCATGGGGCTCTCCTGGGCCTCCAGGACGGCCTTGAGCGGCGGTGCTGTCAGCCCAAGTTGGACATGAAGTAGGGATACACACCCGTGAGTGCACGGCGCAAACTCGAGCAAGGTCGCGGCGGGCCCGTACCGGGCACGAGGCCCTGTGCGGCGTCGCTGACGGCCCAGAGGACGGCGGCCGTATCCTCGTCCATGACGGCGGACGCCGGCGTGGCCGACACGTCCGGCCCGACCTCGCGGACCCACACGGTGGCCACGGCCCCGTCCGGCCCGGCCGTCGCCGCGACCTCGACCTGCCCGCCGGTGGCGCCCGTGGTCCACGGCACCGCCAGTCGCGTCCCAGCTGCTCCGGGGGCCGCCGGCAGCATGCTGGCCGGCAGGGCGGCCGCTGCGACCGTGGTCCATTGCTGCCACCCGCCGCCGCCGCCGCCGGCGTCGGGCGGCGGCGGTGGTGGTGCCGCCCGGTCGTCCGGCATGGCCTGGCGCCGCCCGCGGTGCGTCCTTGTTCACCCGAATCCGTGCTGGCACGTGTCCATACGCAGATGCTGAGCTGTCGCTGTCGCCTCCGCGGGTGAAGAGCCCGCGGCGGCGCCTCCGAGCGAGTTCCAAAGCGGCGCCTCCGAGCGAGTTCCACAGCGGCGCCTGTCGACAATTTTGGCAGAGTTTTTTGGCGCGAAAAAGTTTTGGCGGGAGATTTTGAACAGGCGGCGGCGGCGGAGACGACGACGAAGGGAGAAGAAGAAGAAGAAGAGGACGACGACGTGGGGAGGCAGACGGAAGCACAACACAAAGAAGAGGTGAAGCAGAAGCGGAGGAGAAGGACGACGAAGCAGTAAGCGACAGCGTAGGAAGGAGGCCATTAAGCAGACGACGGGCTGGAGAGGTTCGCAGTGGCGCAACGGCGGTGGTGCGCTCCATGTACTACTGCACCCCGAGCCAGAGACGGTCGACCAACCCGCACGGCGTCCTACAAAGAGATGGACGCCTCCCGTAAACGCAAGCTGGAGGACGATGGCTCGGCCTCGACGGCGGCAGAGCGGCCGCGGGCGCCGCCCAAGCTGGCGGTGCTGGGCAACGCACAGCCGCTGCGCCGCGCCGCTAGCCTCGACAGCGGCATCCAGTCCGTGGCGCCCGTGGTGAGCACGGGCGCGTTTCCGCGCGGCTTTGCGCTGCCGACGTTTGCGTGCCGCAGGCCGTCCGATGCGGCCGGCACCGCCGCCACCGCCGCCGGCAACCCCGGCGACGACGACGGCCACGACACTTCGTCCCTGGGCGACGTGGACCACGCGGCGGCGTCCAGCGCACGGCCGGCCCCGCCAGCGCTGCTGTCGGCGTTGGGACGCGGGACGCGCCGCGCGCGGCCGCTGGCCGACCTGCCGCCGCTGGCGCTGGCGCCCAGACCGCCGGCCGTGCCGGCCGCCACCAACGGCGATGCGAGTCACGCGGGGCCGGACAGCTCGACGGCGGCGTCGCCCAAGGTACATAGCGGGGAGAAACCCCATTGACCTGCCTGGCGTAAAGCTGACGTCTGGCTACGCCCTGCTTGGCCGTGTAATTTGCTTTGCAGGACGCGGCGCCGCCCGCGGCGGAGGTTGCTGCTGTGGACCGGCTCAACGCGGCCATCAAGTGCGCCAGCGACGCCAGTGCGCTGCTGTCGCTGCTCACCCGCCGGCCCTCGCGGCCGGCCACGCCGGCGGCCGATGTTGAGGCCGCACCCAAGCCCAGCCACGACCCCCGCAACGAGGACGCCGACGGCCTCCCGACCCTCGAAGACGCGCTGGCGGCGACGGAGCCCGACGCTGAGGCGGATGCCGAGGCCGAGGCCGCGGCCGCTGCCGGCGCAGCCACCGACGGCATGGGAAGTCGAGGACTGACCGCCGAGGCCGCGCGCGCCAGCACGGCCCGCTTGCCGCGGCCCGAGCCGGACTGGACGCTGCGCGACGAGCTGACGTTCACGACGGCGGTGCCCTGGACGTGGCTGCCCGCCAACGACCCGGCCACGTCGGCGGCCGCGCTCGCCGCGTTCGCGGTGGGCACGCCGGCCTCGGCCGCACCGCCGGACCGGGCGTGGTACCAGCAGCTGCTCTACTGGGCGTACCCGACGCAGCTGCCGCCGCCGTCGTTCGCCTCGCAGATCAACCACATCATGGCGCGCAAGGCCCGCGGCGGCGCCGCGAGCTTGACCTCTGAGCAAACCAAAGAGCTCCAGCACGCCGAAAGCCTCTTGCGCGAATGGTACGATGGCCTGGCGGCCGCGCCGCGGACGGCGCCAGCGTCTAACGCCGGCGGTTCCGGGGACTGCAGCGGATCGCGGGCGCGCGGCAGGCACGCCGCGTTCCGGTCGCTCTACTACGCGTACCGCCACGGCCACTGCCCCTACTTTTACGTGCGGTCCGCCCGCCACACGGCGGTGTTTTACAAGGTCGGTGCCGAGTGGCGCGCCGCCATGGCCCGCAGCAACCACGAGTTTCGCAAAATCTTGCACGAGGACGGTGCGTACGGCAGGCAGCACATGTGATGGCCGCGCAACGAAACGCGCTCACCGGTCGCATACCTGCGGCCGTCGCGCCCTGCTGCCGCGGCAGGCGTGCCGTTCACGGTGCCCCTGGCGCCGACCGCTGTCGCAGAGGTTAGCGACGCGGCCAAGCAGGCGGATGCGGCGGCCGATGACGGCCTGGACGAGCACCTGCTGCCCTCTGTGTGCGTACTGACGGACGCGGTCGTGTCCGTGCGAGCTGCCTCCGCTGACGGAGAAACGGGCTCGGCAGGGCGCATCGCCTGCCGCGGACGTCCGCAGGACCAACCAGAAGCGGCTGGCGCGGCTGGAGGCCACGCCGTACAGTGGCCTGCTGTTTCAGGGGCATCTGGCAGTGCATGGGCTCTTCATTGCGCTGTGCAACCTCCGCCGCGAGAGCGAGCGCCGGCTGCCAGAGCTACTCAGCCCCGCGCCCTTCCAGAACGCGGCCATCCGATCGTTGCAGGTGCGGAGGCTAAGGAAGAGCGTGGGGCATTTTTTGAATCCTGAGCTGATTGCGTTGCACCAGGCGCACCGACCGTATGTGGACCCACCGCAGCTGACGGTGCTGCCGCCCGTCCAGCGGCCCGTGACGCACGCCAGCGGGAGGACGTCCGCCGGCATGGAGACCGTGCACATGGTGACCGTCCGCGGGCCCATCTTCCCAGAGATCGCGGCGGCGCTCTTGAACACAGCGCAGCGCGGCCACGGGCCTGGTGTCGCCATCACGCAGCAGTCGCGGACGGACCCTCTGCACACGTTCTACGTTGGATGAAATCAGGCGGCCGTGTTTCGATGAGATTGTACAGCATCCCCGCAGGCCTTGCCTGACGTGTACGGAACCGTGTATCAAACGTGTAGCAAACGTGGAATCGAGGAAACGAAGGATACGATGCCGAATGAAGCCAAGCTTGCATGCGTGGAGCCCGCCCGCCATGCTAGCCACGCTTCGGCGGCTCTCTTAATGCACCATGCGCACCACTTGCGATCACGTGCGAAATTATCACGTGACTATAGGGCGGCGCAACTGGTGCGCCACGTTCGCTTTTGGGATGCTTCGCTTCCGTTGGTTTTCAGTGTCAGAAGCGACGTTTTCGTGGAGGACACGCGTCATTTTCCTGTTGGCGCGCGTTTTCGTCGGCGGCGGCCACGATGGTGCGCCGACACGGCGCTCTGGAGAACGAGAGAGAAGGCGTATCCGGTTATGGGTGGCAGGAAGAGGTAGAGGAGAAGGTGGGGAGCATGGCGATGTGAATGGCTTGCGGATTGGGTGCGGTAGGGCGGCGCCGCATGCCACCGACTTGGCGCGTTTGGCGTTGTCGGCGGCGGCCACGATGGTGCGCCGACATGGCGCTCTGGAGGACGAGAGAGAAGGCGTGTCCGGTTATGGACGGCAAGAAAAGGTAGAGGAGAAGGTGGGGAGCATGGCGATGTGAATGGCTTGCTGGTTGGTTTTGCATAGAGCGACTGTGCCTGCCGCTCGCCGGCGGCAAGTGGATACGACGTTGACGAACGGCTGACAGTGAAACGCGGAGAGAGTATGGCCTGCAGGGTGTGAGAGGCAGGGAACGGGAGCGTTCGTACAGGGCAGGTGTTTGGAGATGTAAATGGGCTGGTGTCTGGTTTCGACAGAGCAGCGAGGGCTGCGTTCGGGCGCTACGAATGCTTTGCAAGGGTTCGTCAATGACCTTGCCCTCCGTGACGCTCACAGCCCCGCTTTTGTGTGCTTCGCTAGCCGCCGCTCGCTGCTGCAGGCGTCCCTCTCGACGGTGTACGTGCGCGCCAAGCGCGAGCGCGCGACCTACTTCTTGGAGGCGCAAAAGTCGGACCGCGTCGACGTGCTGCGGCGCACCCTCGCGGCCATCCTGGAGCGCGAGCCCGAGCAGATCCGCCTCCGGAACATGGACAAGACGGAGCTGAACCTCAACCGCACGCTGGAGGAGGCGCGCCTCGAGGACGGCAGCGCCGTCCGGTTCGACTACCTCCTGCCGGACGGCAGTACGCGTTCGGTCCACCATGCCGCTCAGGCATCCGCACCGCCACTCACGCCGCTGTGGCTGCGGTTGCTTTGGGCCGCGCGCCGTTGCAGCGTGGGAGAACGCCGAGATCGAAGCGCCGCCGGCGTTCGTCCCGGGCGCGGGCGACGACGACGACGAGGACACCGAGACCGCGCGGCGATCCACCGAGACCATGGCGGTCGAGGGTCGGCCGTGAGCGCTGTGCCTACTACTGCCACACACGCCCTGTACAACTAAAGTCTGCGAAAATGCATTGTGTAAAAGCCTACAAACTCACTGAAGAGGGAGGGGGAAAAAACAGGTGCTGGGTGGCGGGCCGTTCGGGCGCGCGCCCGCGGCTCCACCCACCGCTGCCCGACGATAATTACATGTAGCCTGGTGCGCCGTAGGCGGCCGCCGGGTAGCCGCCGCCGTAGCCCGGCATCATGCCCGGCCCGGCGGTGATCATGAGCGGCGCGGCAGGCCCGGCCATGACGGGCATCTGGTTGGCCTGCGCCTCGCGCTCCTTCTCGGCGGCGACGCGCGCCTTGTTGGCCTCGTCCAGCTCGTCGACCTTGGCGATGTACTCCTTGACCACCTGGATGAGGTAGGGCATGGCAAAATCGGTGTAGCCGTTGCGCCATGCCAGCTCGAGCACGACGTCCGGCTTGAGCAGGTCGTAGCAGGTGAAGAGCGTGGCGGCGAAGCTATCCTTCATGTTCTGCTGGACGAAGAACTCGAGCAGCTCCTCGGCGACCTTGGCCTCGCGCGACTCGGCGGCGGTGATGATGGCATCCTTGAAGAGCTTGTCCTGCTTGGACAGCTCGACCGACTGCTGCCACCGCTTGTTGCGCTTGTACAGGTGCGCGGCGATGCGGCGGAACTCGAGCAGCTCGTGCTTCTCGAGCTGGACGGCCAGCGCGATGTTGTCGAACTCGCCAAAGTTGTCGATCGACGTGCGCAGCGCCTCCCAGTCCTCCTCCTCGACCAGGAGCTGGTTGTACGCCTCGTTGACCGCCTTGATGTTGAGCGACTGGATGGCGGCGAGGTACGGCTTGATGAGCGGCAGGTTGTTGATCTTCTTGAACAGCGAGACGACGCGCGTGTGGTCGAGCTTGGCGGTGAGCGTGTTGAGCAGGTCGTTGACCATGAGCGGCGCGTGCTCGGTGTAGAAGGTGATCGCCTTGTAGTAGTACTCGGCGTTGGCGCACTTGGCCATGATCGACTTGAACTGGTCGTGGTCCCACGCGTCGGCCGGGTGCTGCATGATGGTGAGGGCGGCGTTGTCGAACTCGTCGTAGTGGACGTACAGGAAGACGAGCTCGGCCCACAGGTGCGCGGCCTCGCAGGCGCGGATGACCTTGGGGATGTTGACGCGCGACCAGAAGAGCTTGAGGTGGTCCATCATCTTCTCCGGGCGGTACTTGGAGTAGAGAATGGCCAGCTCGGTGAACATGCCCATGTGCGCGCGCTCCAGGCTGAGGCCGGCCTCCATGAGCTGCATGAGCTCCTCAAAGTAGCCCTTGTTCTCGTACAGGCGCAGTAGGCCCTCGAGCTCGTCGGCGTGCACGATGATGTGCAGGCCGCAGATCTGCGCGAGGCGGAACTCGCGCGCCTCGACGCACGCCAGGTTGACCTCCTTCCAGATCTTGGTCGAGTTGGCCTTGCGCGCGGCGTCGACGGCGGCCTGGTACTCGTGCAGGCGCACGAGCGTCGAGGCGAGGCGCGCGTAGTTGGAGATGTTGTTGAACAGGATCTTGGCCGCCTCGTACATGCCCTCGTCGAAGCAGCGGTCGCCGACGGTCTGGATCTGCGCGACGTTGGGCCCGTGGATGAACTCCTCGAGCGCGGCGAGCTGGTCGGTCTTGGCCAGCGCGAAGACGAGCTCCGACTCGATGTACGGCTCGCGCGCGATCTGGCGGGCCATCTGCAGGTAGCGCACGAGGTCCTCGTACTTGTTGTTGCGCTCGCCGACGGCGATGACCTCGACGTAGTTGGTGGGGTCGTTGGCGCGGATGTACGAGTCGATGGCCTCCTTGACCAGGTCGGCCTTGAGCTGCGCGCGCGCCAGCTTGGACCACACCTCGGCGGTGTCGCAGCGCTCGGCGAACTCGTACGCGCGGTCGATCGAGCCGATGTGGTCGAGCAGGACCTCGATGGCGCGCACGTTGACGTCGTACTTTTTGAAGATGGTGAACGCCTCCTCGAAGAGCTCGTTCTCGACGGCGATGTTGGCGATGTCGGGCGCGTCGTAGTTGTCGAGGCGGTTGATGTAGTCCATCACGCGAGAGCGGTCCGCCTTGATGGCCGTGAGGATGAGCAGGTTCTGGAGGTTGCGGTTGTCCGAGAACGCCGTGTTGTCCAGGACGATCTTCTCCAGCAGCTCGATGAGCTCGGAGGGCAGGTCCGCGGCCATGAACGCGCGCACGGTGACCGAGACGTCCTCGGGGTCCTGGGTCTCGGGCAGCGCGGTCTGGACGACCTGGTCGATGAGCGAGCGGCGGTACTTGTTGCCGGCGTCGAGCACGTGCGCCCACAGCGTGAGGTCGCGGCGCTTGACGAGGTAGCGCGCCTGCTGCTTGAACATCGAGTTCTCGTTGGTGACGTTGATGAGCTCAAAGTTGTTCTGGCCGCGCTCGTAGGCGATGAACGCCAGGTACGGGTCGCGCTTCTCGCAGTACTTGCCGATGACCAGGCTGTCGTAGTACTGGTTGGTCTTGAGGAAGTTCTCGGCGTTGTTGTTGGCGTCGATGTAGATCTTGGCCAGCGCGTTGTGCACGCCCGGGTCGGTCGAGCCCTCGTGCACCTTGTTCTCCAGCCACGGCAGCAGCAGGCGCAGGCGGTTGCGCTTCTCGACCTGTGGCGAAACGCGCGGCAATCAGCGCAGGACGGAGGCGGCCGCGCGCACGGCTTTAGCCGCCCGTCGGCCGCGCGCTCACCCCGGGGCCGGCGCCGCAGCGCGCGCCGCACCTCCTCGACGAGCTGCTCGACCGAGAACTGGCCGCGGACCGAGAGCAGCAGGTTCTTCAGGATGCCCTCGTCGCAGTCGACGTCCAGCAGCGCGCCCATGACGACGGGCGTGCGCGACGGGTTGACCTTTTGCACGTAGATCTCGATGTACTTTTGCAGGTTGTTGCGGTAGAGGTACAGCACGAGGTCGTGCACAAAGTCGAAGCGGTCGCAGACGATGATCAGCGGCAGCTGGTCGTTCAGCTTGGCCTCCTGGAGTGCGGGTAAGCGGCAACCAGCAGCGCGCAGCGCCGGCCGCCCCCGTGTGAGGGACCGCTGCACCGGCGCGCTCACCGCCACCACGGCCGCCTGGGGGTGGGCGGCGGCACGCACCTTGAGGAAGTTCTTGACGGCCTCCGGGTCGTAGACGTTGGACTCGCGGCAGATGCGCTCGACCTCCTTGAGCTGGCCGGTCTTGCAGGCGGCCTGGATGTACTTGAAGTGGACGTCCGGGTCCTGCGAGAAGTTGACGATCGAGCCCAGGAAGTAGTACAGGCCTGCGGCGGCGGGCGCGCGCGCGCGCGTGCGTGTGTGTGTGCAAGCAAGCCGTAGCGTGCGACCCCGGTGAGCTCACGGCGCTTCCCCCCCTCACACCCAGCTCCGTTCTCCCCCGACCGACACGCGCTTGGGCCGTACCTTCGTAGCTCTTGAAGGACTCGAAGAGCTCGATGAGCGCCTTGGGCGTCAGCTGCTCGGCGTACTTGATCGCGACCTGGACGCAGATCTGGAGGTTCTGGCGGATGTTGACGCGCAGCATCTCGCGCAGGCACTCGAGCGACTGCTCGACCGACAGGCGGCCAAAGTAGTTGACGACCCACTCGGGGTTGAGCAGGTGGGTGAAGACGATGGTGCGCTTGATGTCGTAGGTATCGGTGTAGTGCTCCAGCGCGCGCTGGTACAGGCCGGCCTTCTCGCAGAGCTGCGCGATGTGGGCGCGGTCGTAGTAGGTGAACATCTCGTTGCCGAGGATGGCGTCGGCGACCTGCGGCGCGTGCATGAGGTTCATCTCGAGCAGGCGGGTCTGCAGGTGGCCGTGCTCCTCCTTGTTCTCCTTGAGCACGTCGAGCAGGAAGGCCGTGGCGAGCTGGATCATGTTGAGCGACAGGAACGCGTCGACGATGCTCTCCAGGTCGAGCAGCGGGCCGCTCTCGTCGTTGGCCAGCAGGCTGGCGAACTCGGCGCCCTTCTCCGGGTTGACGCGCAGGATGGTCGAGAGCAGGAAGGCGTAGTCCGGCGTGAAGTTGACCTTCTTGGCGTACAGGATGATCTTCTTGAACTCGCCCATCTCGGCAAAGCACGCGATCACCTTGTTGGGCGCGCTCGCGCGCAGGTAGACCGACAGCGCGAGCGTGATGTCGAAGCCCTTGACGACGTCGCCGAGCTCCTCGCTGCACTCGAGCTTGTCCTCCTTGAGCCACTTCTCGAGCAGCTGCTTCTTGCCCTGGAGCAGGACGGGCCGCGCCAGCTCGAGCGACTCGAACTTGTTGAGCTGGCCCTTCTCGAGGAGGATGCCAAAGTACTGCAGCAGCGGCGACGGCTGGCCCGGCGGCAGCGGCACCTGCTTGAACCGCTCGATGGTCTGCGGCGTGCGCAGGATGCCTTTGGGCGAGTTGGCCGCGACCTTGGCCGCCTCGGCGTAGTTGCCCTGCGCGAAGAGCTGCTGGAAGCGCTGGACGAAGAAGTCGTCGGCGCCCGGCAGGCCGTTGCGCGACGCCAGGCGGATGGCCAGGTCCGGGTTGTTCAGCGTCTGGATGATGTACGGCACGATGTTGTTCTCATCGACCGAGACCGAGAGCACCTGGCCCTTGCGGTTCACGCCGATCATGCCCGAGGTCGGCTCGTAGTCGGCGGTCACGAAGATGGTCTCGGCCGAGATGCGGTTCATGAAGATGCACGTGCCGGTCTCGAGGTCGTACAGGTGGATGTAGCCGTACTTGGTCACGAGGAAGATGATGTTGTAGCGCTTCGACACCTGCATGGCGACCGGGAAGTCGTTCTGCGCCTCGGGCGGGAAGAACACGTCGACCGCGCGCTTCTGGAACGGCGGGTTGCTCTCCTTGTGGTCGATCTCGATCACGTAGAGCTTGGCGCTGGTGGCTGTGCGCACCGCGAAGGTGAAGAGCTGCGTCGGGCTCGACGCGCCCTCCAGCACGACCTCGCCAAAGGCCGCGGCGTGGCCCTCCATCGGCTGCGAGACGCCGCGCTCCTTGTTGTAGAGCTGCATCGCGCCGACGACGCGGCCCTGCTGCGCCGAGATGCCGATCAGCACCATCCACTTCTCCTCCACGTTGACGCGGTAGTTGATGATCTGGCTGCCGGCCAGGCTCGGGTGGCGGTCAAACACCTTCTGGGGCTGCGAGTCGCCTGGTGGCCGTCACGGTATTGGTTGGACGCGCGGGTTGGGCACGGGCGCCGCGTCAGTTATCACTGCGGGCCCCCCTGCGACGATGATGGACGGGCAGAGGCGCGGCGTACCCTCCATCTTCCAGTGGTACACGGCGGTCTCGGTGACGAGGCCGATGGTGTTGACGTTGATCCACTTCCAGAAGACGACGTCCTCGGTCATGACGTGCGACTTCATCTTGGACTTGAGCTCAATGTTGAAGATCTGGAGCTGGCGGCCCTCGGCTGGCGGCAGGCAGGGCGCACGCATCGCAGGACAGGTGGCGGGGGTCAGCCCGCGGGGACGACGCACCGCGCGGGCCATGCGGTGCGGCACGCACCCTTGAGCGCCAGGATCTTGGAGACCGGGTTCATCATCGCCGAGTCGGCGGTGATCGGCCGGCGCAGCGGGTGCGTCGGGTCGGCCATGTCGATGATGACGACCTGGTTCTGCTCGCCGACCTTCTCGCGGACGCAGATGAACTTGTCCGACTCCATGGTCAGGGTGTTGAACCCAATGTTGGCGGCATTGATGCCGACCTGCTGGAGCTGGAGGGAGGGGGGCGGTACGTCCCACAGCATGGACGGGCGCGGGCCAGCTGGTGGTCAGCGGAATGCGGTGCGGCACCGCGCGGCGGGGGCGGCGGACCGTCGACGTACCTGGAGGTGCTCCTGGAACTTGATCGGCAGCCGCTGGCCCGGGGCCGCCATTTTCGGGGATGGCGTGCAGCGCACGCCTCGCGCGGCGTGCGGACGGGCAAACGACTGGAGTCCGGGTCAATAGCTCTGGGCAACGGAAACACGAGGCGGGCAGGCGCACAGTGGCGGTTAGCTTGGAATAGGCGCGCCACGTCTCAGCTACGAGGGCCTCCCCTTGCTGGCACGCAAAAAACAGGAAGCCACGCACCGCGCACCATAGAACGCTTCACCTTGTCGCCACACCCACACACCCACCCTTACTCGCTGCCCCAGGACGGTCGTGCGCTTCTGCCGCCGCCCGAAGCAGCGGCCTTTCGCCACGCAACGCGCGAAGCGTTGGTCCAGCGATCAACTCCAGCTCCCCCTCTCCTCCTGCACCCACGTCGTCGCTCACAAAGAGTCGAGCGCGGTACCTGCCCCTATTGTCCTTCTTCCTTCTCTCCCTCCGTTGCCGCTGCAACTTGGCCGCCACGCTCTGGGCGGCTCTGGGGTCGCCGTGTCGCACCCTCGCGGGACGCCAAAGGCGGAATCCCGCTACACTGCCGCCTCCTTCCGCCTTTCGTGCGTGCGCATACACAGCGGACCGAGTTTGCACTGTCCTCGCCCTTGTCTGCTGGGCCGTGCCGTCTGCTGCCCGCGCCGTCGCCACCAGCGCACCGAGCTAGCGAGCGAGCGAGCGAGCGAGCGAGCGAGCGAGCGAGCGACGGTAGTCCGAGCACAGAAATCTCGCGCCCATTCGGTCTGCCTCTTGCTGCTCTCTCCCACCGCGCTCACACAGCCTACACAGCAGCGTGCCTCGCCACCTTGGCCGTCGTCGTCTTCGCCTGCCTTCTTCGCCTGCCTTCTTCGCCGCCGCTGCTGCGCCGTCGCCGCCGCAGACGAAGAAGAAAAACACGTTTGGGCCCAGCGAACGACGACCCGCCGCGGCAGAACACCGGCGGAATACCGGCAGAACAGCGGCAGAATAGCGGCCGAACGGTAGAATGGGGCGAACAGCGGCAGAACAGCGGCAGAACTACGGCAGACAACGGTTACGCCACCCGGCAGAACTGTGAAAGAATCGCGGCAGAATTGCGGCAGAACAGCGGCAGAGCGGCCATCGCTCGCGGCAGCGGCAGAACCGGGCGGAAAAACGGCGGAATCGCGGCTGACTACGGCAGAAGCCGGCAGAATGGGGTGGAAGTTAGGTAGACAAACGGCAGAGATGCGGTAGACGAAACGGTCGATTCCTCTGATGGCTCTAGCTAGCACCAACGGACAGCAAAACGTGCCCATTTCGTATGGGACAGCGCGGCAGAACAACGGTAGACAAAGGATGAGCCCGCTTCAGAAAGGGAAGAAGAGCGGAAGAACTCTGAAAGAACCATGGCAGAATTGCGGCAGACACACACCGGCTTCTGACAGCTCACAAGCGACTCTGACTCATGAAATGGCGAATAGAGCGGCTACGAGAGGGGGACCTCGCTCTGTGAGGGAGATGAACACGAGAGTTTGAGACATCACGATTGAGCTCCATAGGGGAGGCGACATTGGAGACGTCGAGTGCGGCAGATGCGCAATGCGCCACTTGAAGGCCTACTGACAAGCAATGGGCCCGCGACGGCGCACTTATCCGGGCGTCATGGATGCGTCTATGGCCCATCATGCCATCTGGCTGCTTGGGTGGATCACATGGGTTGCCTTGTCCAGCGTGTCACCGAGGCTCAGCGGCAATCGCGTCCGTGCGCTCACTGAAGAAACGGTGCCACACGTGCATCCAGTCGCCGCTGACTACGGTGAAGCTTGTTCCATAGTTCTCTAGAGTATGGGCAGATGTGTACAAACGCGCGGCGCTTAGATGACCTGCTTCACCTCGAAGAAGCGGCGCAGGTACCAGAGCTGGAAAATGGCCACGGCCAGCAGGAGCACCACCTGGAAGATGGAATACCACTGCACGCGCGTGTTGGTGCTCTCGGCGGCTGGACGCCGCAAAACCGCGCCCGCAGCCCATGGCATCCTCCGCATAGCGACATTAGCGGCCGTCCAAAACCCTCGCCCCCGGGGCGCCGCAGCAGCGGCGCAGTGCGGCGGCGTACTGTTGCGGTGCGCACGCTCGCGGAGCCGCTGGTACTGCTGGTTGTCGCGCACCGAGCGCAGGTTGTGCATGAGCTCCGCGACCTCGGCGTCCAGCGCGATGTCCTCGGCAGACCGCGACGGCGTCGGGCCGGCGGTGCCGCGGTTGCTGTCCACAATGACGTCGAAGCTCACCGTCTTCTCGGTGACCGTCGACATGCCGTTCTTGAAGCAGTACTCGTAGCGGCCGGCCTGCTCCGCGGCAAAGGTGTACGTCTCCGAGTTTTGGCGCACGCCCATGAACAGGACCCGCTTGTTGGGGTCGGTCAGCTGTGTGCCAGGCGCGGGCACAAGCCAACGCAGCACGCGCAGGCGTCCATGCGCGGTGAGCGGCGCTTCGCGAAGGGCGGGGCAGGGCGCGGCGGAGGCGCGGCCGCGTACCTCAAAGTCAATGTCCAGGTGGCCGCCGGTGCCGACCTCGAACTGGATGCCCATCTTGGTGTCCTTCTCCAGGTCTTCAAAGAAGCAGCGCGACTCACCCGCGGGGATCACGATCGTGTACGCGGCCGCCGCCCTGTGGCGTTCCCCGCGCGCCGCCGCGGCGTCGGTCGGCACCCGAAACGTCAGCCATTGCTGTTCCGGCGGGCGTGTTTCGCGCCCACGCCGAGCGCGCACGCCGCCAGTCCAGCGGCGTGCGGGCGTGCAGGCGCACGCGGCGCACCTTGCGAGGGCGAGCAGCAGGAGGGCCGCGGCCGCCGCGACGTGCACGCTGCGGAGCCGCGCCATCGTTTGAACCAGCGCCGCGCACGGCAACACAGAATGATGGCCCGCCGTAAAGAGAATGTTCCAGAACATTCGCGAACATTTCGTGGATTGGTTCAGCCCCAACGCCTGTTTGGCCAACGAGGGCCGGTCCATGCCCGGTCGCCGCATACCGGCTGGCCCGTGCTCACCACCGGTATACTCCAAGTGCACACATGCAATCTATAGTTCGCGACGCCGAGTCGCAGCCAGGTTACGGTTCTATACACCGCGATGCGGCGCTTGATCACAGCAGCCGTTATTTTCGGCGGGGCAGGCGCATGCGCCGAACCGGTTGGCCAAGCGGACTCGAAGAGTTTAACAACTCGACGACCTGTTGCTTGTGCGAGCGGCGGCATGTTGAGGCCCACGTCGGCTGCTGTTGCACTTTCAGCCAGGGCGTCCATGAAGACGCTTGGCGACAGAACGATGTGCCGAGTCGACTCGGCGCCGACTCCAACTGAGCACGGCACGCCGATATGTGGAGCGCGCTCCAAGGCTTTGATTGTTATTAATTCCTGGTGCCTCCGGCGGTTTGGTCATCTACGTCGTCAAAGCGAGCGCCATGAAGCGCTACCATTCGTGCTCTGGCGCGGTTGGTCTCATTACCGTCGGAACGGACGGCCGCGTCGTTATCTGTCCCATGCAACGTTTTCTTGATGCCCGTCAATGTCGACCTTGTTGTACGGGGTCTAGTGTATTGTCTTTGCCTGTACAGGATGCCTTGTCAGCTCTGAATGTTTACATGCTTTTCAAATCGTGCACGCACCTCGAGCTCGCCGTCGTCCGTCAATGTCGTGGTGGCAGCCAGGGTCCGCGCCGGCGTGACCGGTCCAGGGCTGAAAAAGGCGATGCCTTGGCGGTGCGCCAGCGATCCGACGCCCCGGACAACGTGCACACCATCGCCGAGGAGGTCCACGTCCACGTACACGACCACGGCGTTCGGCCGCACAGCACCCGCGGCGGCCTTGTCCGGCGACGGCAGCACGGTCGTCGTGCCGTGGATGGCGGCCGGCTGCAGCAGCTCGCGAAAGTCCATCGTGAGGATCGCGACCTGGACCATCCAAAGGTGGGCTACCGACGAGATCAAGCCAGCGTTAGCCCGACCACAGCGGGTGTTTCGTTCCGGGAAGACAACCACGTACCGGATCGCCGACCCACGTCGGCTCGTACATGTCCACGGGGTACGAATAGCACGGCGACACGGACTCGGGCCCGGTCACGCCACCGCAGATGCTGTTGAACGGGCGCAGGTCCAGGCCCAGCACCGATGTGACACTGCGCGAGGTCCCAGTATGAACGCGGGGGAAGATGGCCGGTTACCCAACGCATGGCTGCGTGCGGCCAAAGACGTTTGCTGTCCGAGAGCATACCTCGCATGTGCGCGCCAGAGGTGCGGCAGCCACGCCAGCCGGGCGTACAGGACGGCCTTGGAGGGGAAAACGGCCGCGTCGGGGCGCAAGCACGCGGCCCACTGCGTGCGGAGGTGCCTGTCCCGACCGGCGCGCATCCCTTCGCGTCGCCCGCACCGTTAGCCGTCCTGTTCGTACGCAGGCGTCGGAGCTCGCCCGCTGCCCCAGTACCAGAAATGCACCAGGCCCCGCCAAGGCAGGGCGCTCTGAAAGTTGGCGTAGTACGGCTCGGCCATCAGGACGTCAAACGGTCCGCCCGCGGGCAGCGCCCCCTCCGCCTGCGCCAGATCAAACGTTGCCGGTGAGAACGCCGGCGTCCTGTGCCGGCCCGCACGACAACGGGGGCCGATCGACGAGCGTAAGCGTGGGCCACACAGGCCCGTGCATCAAGTGGGCCCAGCGGCCCCCACCGGAAGAGCTCGGCGTGCAGGCGCCGCGCGTAGCTCGAGAGGTGCGGCAGCGCCACGGTGACGCCGCCAATTTCCGCCGCGGCGGCGGCCAGCACAACGCCGTCGTCGGCCTGGAGGAGCCGCGCCCCCGGCCGCTGGGCGAGCAGGGCCGCGACCGCGTCGGCGTAGGCCGCCGTGCGCGCGGGGTCGTTCAGCTGCATGATGCGCTCGCGCGAGTAGAAGACGTGGTAGAGGCACGTGCACGCGGGCACCTCGAGCGTGCGGGGCAGCGGCGCCGTCGCACCCGCGTCGACGTGGAACCAGATCGCGTAGTCATCGTGCGCCGCCGTCACGCACACCGGGGTCGACGCGTTCACTGGAATCGCCGCACTGCAGAACCAAATGGCAGCGCGCATTAAAAACACGAGCATGTCAGCGAGTTCTCTGCGGTTCCGCGCGGCGCCCGCGCCGCGCATACGGCAGGAAGCAGACGGCCTGCATCCAGTGGTCGCGCCAGCCGTACGACGGCGGGCCCGACGGAAGGCGCGCCGGCGCCCTAGCGAGCAGGCCGGACCGGCGCGAACTGGGCAGACCCGCGTCAGCGCGCCGCAGGCCTCCTCCTGCGGCTTTCTCCAGCACAAGCACGTACGTGGTGGGCCGGTACTCGCACGAGGTCGCCGCGCCGTCAGGCGAGCGCGCCCAGCCGGGCGCCGTGCTCAGCACGACGGTGTCGGTCAGGTGGAGGTCCCACCAGAAGAGGACGCAGTGCGCCACGCCCTCGGCGCACACGGCGGGCGTGTGCACGCGCGTGTGGATGGTCGACGCCGGCGGGTGCTCAAAGTCGATTGTCAGCGCCGCCCACGGCGCGGTCAGCGCGACAAAGTGCTCCGCCAACGCCGTCGCCTGCAGACCCAGACCGGCGCGCGGGCCGACGCAGCGGTGCTTACAGGTCAGCGCGGCATGCGGTGTGTCTGTGTGTGGGGGGGTCCTACCGCCTTGCTGCACGCGACCTGTATGCAAGAGGCCGATGCAGCGCCGGTGCAGCGCTTCGCCTCGGCGCGCGAAAACTCGGCTGTGAGCGGCGTGCCCCGCGCGGTGGCCGCGGTTGCGAGGTCGTGCGAGCTCCACAGGAGCGGGCTCTGCACGAGCTGCGCGTACACGGTCGCCGCCTTTGGGATGACCGCGGCGTCCGGGACTGTCAGAGAGCGGAACGCGTGACGGAGGCTGCCGCAAGGACAACGGATTATAGCATGCCGCGATCGACTAAGACCATGCGTAATCCGCGCGGCCGTGCCGCGCGTCTCACGCTACCTGGGCAGGATGCCTTCGCCGAGCAGGTCCGTGTCAAAGATCTCGGTGACAATCAGCTGCGCCGGCGCCGGCATGTCGCTCGCCGGCGAGCCGACGGTCATGGCATCCGAGCGCTTCGGCACCACCTGCGTGGCCATAGCACCCACCAGCAGAGCCCGTAGGGCGCCACGGTTGAGCGCATTGCATGGACACTACGTGGCTTTGTCCGCTCGCGGACCTTCACGACGTCGTCCAAGCCATTGGCGTGCACCACCCGCTGCGCGGCGCGGGCGACGTTGGGAAACACCTCGCAGGCGGTGACGGCGGCCGCGCCGGCGCGCGCGGTCAGCAGCGCTAGCAGGCCGCTGCCCGTGCCAATGTCCAGCACCCGTGTCGTCGGCGTCACGCGCGCCTTGAGCGCCTGTCCACGGCCCAAGCTCAGCACCCCGTGCACAGCGCTGGGTCAGCATTTGAAGGCCGTCCAACACCGCAGCGGTTGGCTCGCTTGCACGTACCGCGTTATACACGTCGTTCCGCTCGGTGTCGTTCAGCATGTCCTGCGGTGGCGGTACCGGCCGAGGCGGCGCAATGCAGTCCTTGTTACAGCGCAGCCTTTGCTACAGGCCGACCCCCACCCGCCGGCCACGGACCAGGTGCATGGAGGCGTGGACCGCCTCGTCCGTGGCGTCGTCGTCGTCATCGTCCGCGTCGTTGCTACCGACCGGCGAGGCCGCGTCGTCGGCCGGCATGTCCGCCGCCGGCGCCTCCCGTAGCGCCCATTCCAGGGCGCCCGTGACCGGGTTGACCCGGCTCACGAACATGGTCGTGCAGGGCCGGGAGATCCCTCGGCCAAGTCGGTCCAGCCGGCCACGCCGCTGCTTTCCGGCGCCCGTCAACGTCGTCGGCGGACACGACCTCGAACGCGCGTGTCGACGGCCGAGGCGCCACGACGTCCTCGTCGAGGGCCCTCGTCGAGGTGCTCGTCCGAGTCGTCGTCTTCCTCCACTCAAATTTTGGCGCCAACAGTGGTGCCCCTCAAATTGAGGAGGCGATTGTCGGGATTTGGATGCCGTCTGGCAGTGCATGCCGCACTAGCTCCGAGCATAAGCGCGTGCTGCTCTGTCTGTGCCTGCATCTCTTTGTCACTCCATGCGCCTCTGTCTGCTGCATGCGCCTGGGATGTGGGCGTCCCCGTAGATGCCTTTCTCTGCGTCGATCGATTGCTGTGGCTGCATGTGCGCATCACGCCTCTGCTGCTTGGATTCACGCGTGGTACGTGACAGCTAGGCTCATAATGCACGACAATGCACGCCTTTATCCGTCAGGGCTCTCGACACGTTTGGTCGTGTATTTGCTGTGGTATATACATGCGCAAAGTAC
>Ga0180216_1000916_pt1 | contig 28018 bp, 21 predicted proteins | sample eDN3rd37CBELigMG_FD_128879 | JGI IMG/M metagenome (GOLD analysis project Ga0180216, IMG submission 128879) | Enriched Miracle-Growth compost microbial communities from Emeryville, California, USA - eDNA 3rd pass 37_C BE-Lig MG (version 2)... ... | reverse complement strand
TCGGATAGAGCGACTTGTGCTCGAAGAAGATCACCGGATCGGGATCGCGCACCGCGGCGGCCAGAAGACCGACCACGTCGCGCGGCGATGACGGCGCCACGACCTTGAGGCCGGGGATCATCATGCACCAGTTCTCGACACTCTGAGAGTGCTGCGCGCCGAAGCGCGAGCCGGCGCCGTTGCCCGTGCGTACGACGAGCGGGCACTTGGTCTGCCCGTTCGACATGTAGCGGCTCTTCGGGAATTCGTTGGCGATGTAGTCGAAGCACACCGCGATGAAGTCCGAGAACATGATCTCGGCGATCGGCTTGAGGCCGGTCATCGCAGCGCCCATGGCGGCGCCGAGAATGGCCTGCTCGGAGATCGGCGTGTCGCGCACGCGCAACGGCCCGAATTGTTCGTAGAGGCCGACGGTCGCCTTGAACACGCCGCCGGCCTTGGCGACGTCCTCGCCGAGGAAAACGACGTCGGGATCACGCGACATCTCTTGCGCGATGCCGCGGATGACCGCGTCGCGGTAGGTGATTTCGGGCATGTCAGTTTCTCCAGGCCCAGCCGCCGTCGGCGTAGACGTCGGTGGTCAGAATATCGATGGGCGGCACAGGCGCGGCTTTGCAGGCCTCGGTGGCGTCATCGACCATCTTGCGCACTTCGGCGTCGATCTTGGCGGTCACGTCCTCGCCGATGCCGAACTGCTTGAGCCGCTCGCGATAGACCTTGATCGGATCGCGCTCTTTCCATTTCTCGAGTTCGCCTTCGGGGCGATACTTCGCCGGGTCGGCGCGCGAATGGCCGGAGTGACGGTAGGTAAGGCACTCGATCAGCGAGGGCCCATCGCCGGCGCGCGCTTTGTCGAAGGCCTTCTGCGCCGTGCGGTAGACCGCGTCGGCGTCGTTGCCATCGATGATGATGCGCTCGAGACCGTAGGCCGCGGCGCGGTCGGCGGCCGGATGCGGCACCGCCGTCACGTCGGCGATCGGCGTATATTCCATGTAGAGATTGTTCTCGCAGACGAAGACCACCGGCAGCTTCCACACCGCGGCGAAATTCAACGCCTCGTGGAACGCGCCGATATTGGTCGTGCCGTCGCCGAAGAAGCAAACGGAGACATCCTTGTCGCCGCGGTACTGCGCGCGCCAGGCGGCGCCACAGGCGATCGGCAGATGCGCGCCGATGATGGCGTAGGAGCCCATCACCCCGTGCTCTTCCGACGTGAGATGCATCGAACCGCCCTTGCCGCGCATCAGGCCGTTATCGCGCTGCATCAGCTCGCCGAGCACCTTCTCGACGGAAACGCCGCGCGCCAAAGTGTGCGCATGGCCGCGATAGGTGCAGAACGACAAGTCGCCCTTTCGCATCGCGCCGGCAAATCCAGCGGCGACCGCCTCCTGTCCGAGCGACAGGTGGCTGGTGCCCTTCACCAGATTCTGCAGGAAGAGGTCGAAGGCCCGCTGCTCGGCCTCACGGATGACGACCTGGGTCCGGTACATCTCCAGACGCTTAGCCTCACCGATGTCGTCATTCACGCCAGAGCTGGCCGGACCTGTCGCGCGGTCCTTCGCTGTCGCCATGGGGTTTCCTCGGGAACGGTTTTTAGTTTTGGTGGCGGAACTTAGCCTTGAAGTTCGGGCCACCGCAACCGTTCCATCTCATTGCAGGCATGCGGCGATAGGAGGCGGCCAAACCGCCTATTCCAGCGGCCCCTCGACCACGCTCTCGCTGGTGGTCGTCTTGCCCAACTGGCGCTCACGATGGAGGAGATAAAGGCCCGAGCCGATGACCATGGTGGCACCGGCGATGGTCCAGCCGTTTGGCACATGGTCAAAAACCACGTAGCCGAGGATGACCACCCAGACGAGCTGGGTATAGATGAACGGCGACAGCACCGAGGCCGGCGCCAGCCGATGCCCGGCGATCAGGAAGAAGTGCCCAAGGCTGCCGAGGATGCCGATCCCGACCAGCAGCAGCGCGACGAACCAGCTCGAGGGCGTCGTCCAGACGAAGGGGATCACCGGCAGCATCACCAGCGCACCGATGGCGTTGTTATAGAACAGCGAAGTCTGGTTCGAATCGGTTCGCGACACGATCCGCGTCAGCACCGCGTAGAGGCCGTAGCAGATCGTCGCCGTCAGCGAGAACAGCGCGGCGGGATGGATCGCCCCGACCCCCGGCCGGGTGATCACCAGGACACCCGCGAAACCGAAGCAAATGGCGCACCAGCGCCGCCAGCCGAGCCATTCGCCGAGCAAAGGCCCCGAGGCGATGGCAACAATGAACGGGAAGGTGAAGATCAGCGACAGCACTTCGTCGAGCTGCATGAAGCGCAGCGCGAGAAAATTGAGCACGGTCGACGCCACCAGCAACAAGCCGCGCACGAGCTGAAGCTTGAAGTTCCCCGATTTGAGCAGGGCCGGCTCGGAAATCGGATTGGACACGGACAGGGTGAGCACGAAAGCGCCGATATAGCGCGCGGCCGCCACCAGAAGCACGGACATCTGCGCGCCGAGATACTTCGCCGTGGTGTCGAGGCAGGCGAAGAGGGCCACCGCCCCACACATGAGTGCGATGCCCATGAGGCGCTGCCGCCGCTGCCCCGCCGCTTCCGTCAATACGTCGCCCGCCCACCCGAAATGTCGAACACCGCGCCCGTCGTGAAAGAGCAGTCCGCCGAGGCGCAGAATGCGGCAAGCGCCGCGATCTCCTCGACGGTCACGAATCGGTTGCGGGGAATCTTCGATAGCATGAAATCGATATGCTCCTGCGTCATCTGATCGAAGATCGCGGTGCGTGCCGCGGCCGGCGTCAGGCAGTTCACCGCGATGTCGTAGCCGGCGAGTTCCTTGCCCAGCGATTTGGTCAACGCGATCAGCCCGGCCTTCGAGGCCGAGTAGGCCGGCGCGTTCGGATTGCCCTCTTTGCCGGCGATGGAAGCGATGTTGACGATGCGGCCGTAGTTCTGCGCGATCATGGTCGGCGCAACAGCCCTGCAGCAATGGAAGGGGCCGTCGAGATTGATCGACAGCACGCTCCGCCAGGCGTCGAGCGGATACTCCCAGGTCTTGGTGTTCGGCCCGGAAATGCCCGCGTTGTTGACCAGGATGTCGATGCGCTGGAACTCTTGCAGCGTCGCGTCCCGCGCGCGCTCGACGGCGGCGTAATCGGTGACATCGACTGCAACGGCGATGACACGGCCGCGCGTCTTAAGCGACGCCGCGGCCTGCTGCGCCAGCGCCAGATCGCGGTCCCAGATCGCCACCGCCGCCCCGGAATCGAGGAACCGCTCGACGATGGCGCGGCCGATGCCTTGGGCGCCGCCGGTGACGACCGCATGGCGCCCGGCGAGGTCGATCTTGTTGGTCATTGGACGTCCTCCCGCAAAGGCGAGCTTCTAGGACGGCTCGCACGACCCATAGGCTACACCCGGACGATCGCTTCCGAGCAAGCGCCGCGGCCAGCCTTTTGGAAGAGGCCCCATGCCGTGCGGCGACTAGCGCATTTCGATTGAGAGGCTAAAGCTTGGACACCGGCACGCGCGTGGCGCCGGCCATGCCTCGGGGGGCGCATGATCGGCATCAATCTCGCGCTCTATCTGCTGGCCATCTTCCTCGGCGGCATGACCAACGGCCTTGCGGGTTTCGCGCTCGGCCTCGTCGTCTCCGGCATCACCTTGCACATCATCTCGCCGATCCAGACCGCCGTCCTGATCGCCGGCTACGGCCTGGTCGCGCAGGCTTACGGCATCTGGCGGCTCAGGGAGGCGCTGGAATGGCGCAAGGCGATGCCCTTCGTCGCGGGCGGTGCGGTCGGCGTGCCCATCGGCGCTTTCCTGATCGTCTACATCGATCCGGAGCTCATGCGCCGCGTCATCGGCGGGCTCCTCGTGGCCTACAGCGTCCATGGCCTCGCGCGTCCCGCCCTCAAGCCGGTCAATGCCGGCGCCCCCGCCGATATCGGCGTCGGCGTTTTGAACGGCCTGCTCGGCGGCCTGACCGGCCTCGCAGGCGTGGTGGTCGCGGTCTGGTGCCAGATGCAAGGCTGGCCGAAGGACGCGCAGCGAACGGTGTTTCAGCCGACGCTTTTCCTCGTGGCGGCGATGAGCGCCGCCTCGCTGATCGTCGCCGGCGCGGGCGACCGGCAGACCGGCACGCTCTATCTGCTCGGCCTGCCGATGCTGTTCGCCGGCATGTGGTGCGGCTTCAAGCTCTACGGCAGGCTCGACGACCGCGCCTTCCGCAAAGTCATCCTGATACTCCTGCTGGTGTCGGGACTGTCGTTGATCGTACCCGGCTCTTGAACTAACTTCGCGCCGTGGGGCCAGCGGCGGTCGCCCCGCGCTTTCCAAGGCTCATCGGGCCCAAGCACCGCCTCCTTCGCATATGGAGGAGGCTGATGCGCACTTCTCGGATTCTCCAACGGACAATGACAAGCGAAACGGTGACGACCAGCGGGCCAGCCGCTCATCCGAGCTTCCGCGAAGCCTTCATGACATGGCTGAAGATCGGCTGCGTCAATTTCGGCGGCCCGGCCGGGCAGATCGCGATGATGCATCGCATCACCGTCGACGAGAAGCGATGGGTGGATGAAGGCCGTTTCCTGCACGCCCTGAATTTCTGCATGCTGCTGCCCGGCCCCGAGGCGCAGAAGCTCGCCACCTATATCGGCTGGCTGCTGCACGGCGTGCGCGGCGGCCTCGCCGCCGGCATCCTGTTCGTGCTCCCCGGCGCGTTGGTGATGGTCGGCCTCAGCCTGCTCTATGCGTTCGGCCGCGGCATCGCGGCGGTCGACGGCGCCCTGTACGGCATCAAGGCCGCCGTGCTGGTGATCGTGATCGAAGCGCTGTTCCGCATCGGCAAGCGCGCGCTCAAGGGCAAGGTGCTGCTGGGGCTCGCGGCCGCCGCCTTCGTCGGCATTTACTTCCTGTCGCTGCCGTTTCCGCTGATCGTGGCCGGCGCGGCGCTCGTCGGCTGGCTCGTGGCGCGCCGGTCGCCCGAATTGCTCGGCCTGACGTCAACGATCGAGGCCGTGCCGCCGCCGGCGCCCGGCCGCTGGCGGCAGTTTGCGATCGCGTCGATCGTCGGCCTCGTCCTGTGGTGGATGCCGGTGGCGCTCGCCGCGCTCATCCTCGGCCCGCGCCATGTGCTCGTGAGCATCGGCGTCTTCTTCTCCAAGCTCGCCGTTGTGAGCTTCGGCGGCGCCTACGCGCTGCTCGCTTACATGGCGCAGCAGGCCGTCGAGAGCTATGGCTGGATGACCGCGCGGGAAATGGTCGACGGCCTCGGCCTTGCCGAAACGACGCCCGGGCCCCTGATCCTGGTGACGCAGTTCGTCGGCTTTCTCGGCGCCTTCCGCGATGCCGCGCCGTTCTCGCCGCTCACCGCCGGCCTCCTCGGCGCGGCCATGACGACATGGGTGACCTTCACGCCATCGATGCTGTGGATCTTCGCCGGCGCGCCATTCGTCGAGCGGCTGCGCGCCAACCAGCATCTGTCAGGCGCGCTGGCGGCGATCACGGCGGCCGTCGTCGGCGTGATCCTCAACCTCTCGGTCTGGTTCGCGCTGCATGTGCTGTTCGGCCATGTCGAGGAGCGTCACTTCGGCATCGTGCGCTGGTTCCACTTCGATCCCGCCGCGCTGGACAGGCACGCGGCGATGCTCGCGGTCGTCGCCGCCATCCTCGCCTTCCGCTTCCACCGCAGCCTGATCGAAGTCGTGGTGGTGATGGCGCTGCTCGGAATCGTGAACCGCTACAGCTTCTAGCGCTCGCGCCGCATAGCGCTCTCGTGCCAGCGGCGCAGCACGGCATAGGACAGCGCCGACAGCACGAAGAAGATGACGACGCCGGCGAGCGACAGCAACACCAGCGCCGCGAACATGCGCGGGATGTTGAGCCGATAGCCCGACTCGGCGATGCGGTAGGCAAGGCCAGAGCCCGCGCCCGCCGAACCGGCGGCGATTTCCGCCACCACCGCGCCGATCAGCGACAGGCCGCCGGCGATCCGCAGACCGGCGAGCATTTGCGGCAGCGCGGCCGGCAGCTTCAGCCGCCACAAAACCTCCCAGCGTGAGGCTTTGTAGAGCTCGAACAGCGCCAGCAGATTGTGATCGACCGAGTTGAGGCCGAGCGTCGTATTTGCGAGCACGGGGAAGAAGGCGACGATCCAGGCGCAAACCAGCACGGCCAGATGCTGCGGCAGGTAGATCAGCAGGATCGGCGCGATGGCGATGATCGGCGTTACCTGCAGAATGACGGCGTAGGGATAGAACGAATATTCGATCGCGCGCCATTGATTGAAGGCGATCGCCCAGAGCACCCCGCCGACGGCCGCGAGCACGAAGCCCTCGAGCGTCAGCGTGAGCGTCACCAGAAGCGATTGGAACAGCAATCCCGCATCGGCGATCAAGGTCGACAGGACAAGGCCCGGACCCGGCAGCACGTAAGGCGGGATGGCGAAGCCGCGCACGATCAGATCCCACGCGAGGAGCACGAGCACCAGAACCAGGACCGGCAGGCCGATCCGCAACATGCGCTCGCTCATCGCGCGCCCCCCGCCATGGCGGCGTTCAGCGTCTCGGAGACGGATCGGCACAAGGCGCCGTATTCCGCCGAGGTGCGGAAGCGCTCGTCGCGCGGATAAGGCGCGTCGATGACGATTTCGTCGAACACGCGGCCGGGCCGCGGCGTCATCACCACGATGCGCTGCGACAGGAAGACCGACTCGAACACCGAATGCGTGACGAAGATCACGGTCTGGTGCAGCTCCTGCCATACCGCAAGCAGGTCATTGTTGAGTTTGAAGCGGGTGATTTCATCGAGCGCGGCGAACGGCTCGTCCATCAGCAGCAGCGCCGGCGTGGTGACGAGGCCGCGCGCGATGGAGACGCGCATCCGCATGCCGCCGGAGAGTTCGCGCGGATAGGCGTCCGCGAATTCGGCGAGCCCGACGCGGGCGAGCGCCCGCGTCACCGCCGCGTCGGCCTTGGCGCGGTCGGCATGCGCGAGGTCGAGCGGCAGCCGCACATTGGTGCGGACATCCGCCCACGGCATCAGCGTCGGCTCCTGGAACACGAAGCCGACCTGCCCCGGACCGCTGTTCGGCGCGGCCACCGTGCCGGCCGTCGCCTGGCTCAAGCCGGCGATGATGCGCAACGCGGTCGACTTGCCGCAGCCGGACGGCCCGAGCAGCGAGACGAATTCGCCCGCACGGACATCGAGGCTCAAGTGCTCGAGCGCCATCGTGCCGCTGTCGAACGTCTTGTCGACGTCGCGGAGCGAGACGATGGTCTGGCTTGGTTGTGAAGACTGCGCCATGGACTGCGCCGTGTGCTCCGTCATGCCCGGCTTTGTACCGGGCATCCACGCCTTTGCGCTATTTCACGGCCCGAGATGCGGATGGCCAGATCAAGCCCGGCCGTGACGACGAACAGGCGATGACGATGGTCGGCCGCGCGCAACATTCACTTCGGCCTCAGTTCGACGCCGACGCCCTTGTTCACGAACTGCAGCGTATAGGCGCGCTTGTAATCCAGGCTCGGCTTGACCACGCCGGCGCGCACCATCTTGTCGAAGAAGCTCTTCCATTGCGCATCGGTCATCGCGCCGATCCCGAGCTTCACCGCATCGCCTGAGTCGACGATGCCGTATTCCTTCATCTTGGCGATGGAATTGGCCAGCAGCGCGTCGCTCATTTCCGGGTTGTACTTCTTGATCAGTTCGTTGCCGGGCCGGCTGTCGCCATAGATGTAATTGTACCAGCCGATGGCGGAGGCATCGACGAAGCGCTGCACGAGATCCGGACGCTTCTCCACCAGTTCGCGCCGCGTCTCGATCAGGGTCGAATAGGCGTTGAAGCCGTAGTCGGCGAGCAGAAACACCTTCGGCTTGAAGCCGGCGATCTGCTCGATGGCGAAAGGCTCCGACGTGACGTAGCCCTGCATGGCCGAGTTCTTGTCGGCCAGGAACGGCTGCGGATTGAAGGTGTAGGGCTTCACCTTCGCTTCGCTGAAGCCGTATTCGGACTTCAGCCACTGGAAGTAGGTGACGATGCCTTCCTTGGAGATGAACAAGGTCAGCTTCTTCAGGTCCTCGAACTTTGGCGCAACGCCCGGATGGGCGATGAGCACCTGCGGCTCCTTCTGGAAATCCGCGGCCACCGCGACGGTCGGGATGTTGTTCTCGACCGCGTCGAAGGACTGCAGCGAGTTGGCGCTCATGAAGAAGTCGATCTTGCCGACGGGCAGCAGGATACGGTTGTTCACGTTCGGCCCGCCCGGGACGATCTCCACGTCCAGCCCGTACTTTTTGTAGGTGCCGTCGGCCACCGCCTGGTAGTAGCCGCCATGCTCGCCTTCAGCGACCCAGTTGGTGCCGAAGCGGACCTTATCCAGTTGCTGCGCGTGCGCGCCGGTCAAACCGGCGGCCAGCGCCAGGATCGTTGCGATTGTCTTCGTCATGCACCCACCTTGTCATTGCCGGACCGATCCGGGCAACCCGCCTTCCCACACTCGTGAACCTTTTCCAGTTACCGCGCGACCCAAGGACATCGCGGCCGCAACCGGCCGCCTCGTCTCACAGGATGGAGAAGGCAAATGTCCACGAAGACCCGGATCGCCGCCGTCGCCCTCGCCGCGCTCACGCTCACCGCGGCGCTCGCCGCCAGCCCTGAAGCACAAGCCCGTCCTCGCTTCGGCGTAGGGCTTGGGATCGGCCTTGCCGCAGGCGCGCTGATCGGCGCCGCCGCCGCCTCCAGCGCTTACGCCGCCCCCGCTTATGGCGTGCGCGAATGCCGCTACGTCGATCGCTACGACCGCTGGGGCAACATCCGGACGATCAAGGTCTGCGACGTCTACTGACCATCGCCTGTTCTGCGGATCGGCGCCGCCCCCGCCCCATCCCAGCGCCGATCGCGAAGGCCCGCCCGGTCGCCCCGTCCGGGCGGGTCGCCTTTTGAGTGCTTTAGAATTTCAGGATCGAGCGCACACCGACCACGCGCGCGTTGCGGCCGGGAAAACCACCGGGGTTCCAGATGTATTGGAAGTCCGGCTGCAGGGTCCAACCCGGCTTGATCTGCGCTACATAGGTCAGTTCGATATTGGCTTCGAAATTATGGACCGGTCCCAGCACACCGGTGAAGTTGATCGTGTCCTGATCGAAGCCGGTCACCGCGCTGGACAGATGCGTGTAGTTCACGCTGGCGCCGAAGCGATCGTCGGGGCGGCCCGGTATCAGCCCGGCGAACACCATCCCGCCGTCGATCTCGAACGAGATAAGATTACGGTCTGACGGGCTGACCGACGCACGGGTGAATACCGAGATGCCGCTGTCGGCGGCGCCGCCTGCCGGGCGATAGAGCTGCTGATCGATGATGCCGTAGATGCCGTAGTCGCCGCGGTGCTGGCGCGGTACGCCACCGCTCGCCGGATCCGCGAGCAACAGGCCGTTTGCCGCGTAGCGCTGATCGTCGAACTGGCCGAGATGCAGCCAGCCACCGAGTTTCAAGGTGGTGGCGAGGCCTTTGTCGTCCGCGCCCTGATTCCAGCGAAACTGCGACTCGCCGATGATGAAGGCCGGATCGCTGACGCGGAAGTTCAAGCCATAGCGATTGCAGGTATCGGGATCGCCCGGACAAGGCCCGGCTGGATTGCCGTTGAACAGCGCAACGAGCAGCGACACGTGCTCATTGGGATCGACTTTCAAGCGCAGCCCCGGGGTCGACAGCGGATAGGCGGGCCCGCTGCCGGGAAGATTGTACGCCGTGATGGAAGGCCAGTCGCTCTGCAGGAACATCGTGCTCAAGCTGCTGAAGAAGAATTCGCTGTCGGCGGCGAGCTGGCCGAAGCGGAAGCTGGCCTTTCCATCGAAAAAACGCTGCTCCAGCCACAGCTCTGAAAGCCGCGTTGTCGCCCCGGCTTCGATGGCCGCGATTGTATTGAGGCCGCCGACATAATCGCGGCGGATGCGGCCGGTGTTATGGATCTGGAAGATGTTGGCGTAGAAGCTGAGGTCCTTCAGGCCGATAAGCTTCTCCAGATCAGCGTTGATCTGCGCCTCGATTTTACCTTGGAAGACTCCGCCGGTTTGAATACCGCCGGCGAGATTAGCCAAGAGGTCGCTCGTATAGATCAGGTTATAGCTAACCCCGTAGTCGTTCAGCGTCTTACGCCAACCCCACGGGTCGCCCTTTGCCGGCAGGGTGTTCGCAATAGACGGCTCGGTGATGCCCCAGGCATCCGGCTGAGGCGTCGTCTGGGCCCGGGCCTGACTGGCCCATAGGACCCCCGTGCCGAGCAAAAAGGCCAACAAAAACCGCATGCTAGCACCCCTCACCGCGTGGCTGCCGCCCCCGGCGTGTGGCCGGCGATCACCATCCGCCGGCTGACGCTTCGCCCACCCTTCTTGCAATTGCGACTTACTCTCAATAGAGGTGAGGACACAGTCAAGAGGTGCCATGAGCCAGCTGGGAAGAACAGGTAGCCCCCCACCGTTAAGCGTGCGCAGATACTGAATTTACGCCACGGATATTTCATCTCGCGTTCATGTCCCCCTATGTATAGGGGCTAGCTTATGGGCTAGCTTATGCGCGGCCTTCGTGACGAGGACACTTCAACGTGCTGAAGAATTTAACGCTGTGGCTGAAGCCGCGCGCGCGGATTCGCAACAGCGTTGCGGCCATTCTTGCGCTCGTCATTGCGATATCGCTCGCCGTCGCCGCGACCAGCCGCGCACGGCGCCTGGATGCCGCGCATCAACCCGAACGCACCGAGACGGCGCGGCGCGCCGGCGGCTCGTATTATCCGACGCAGCGTCAATGGGACTCGTTCAAGGTCGAGACCGTTGCCGAAATGAATTTCCCGGACGAGAACCTCACCGAAGGCAAGATCGCCGTCGACGAGGACCGCTCGACGCTCGTCTACTCGCCTTATGCCGGCCGCGTGGTGAAGCTGTACGCCAGGCCCGGCGACAAGGTGAAGGCCGGGCAGCCGCTGTTCGCGGTTGAATCGCCCGATATGGTCCAGGCGCAGAACGACTTCATCTCCGCGCTCTCCGGGCTGAACAAGGCGCAAGCCGCGCTCAACCTCGCCAAGATCGTCGAGCAGCAGAACAAGACGCTCTACGAAAGCAAGGCGGGCCCCTTGCGCGACCTGCAGCAGTCCCAAGCGAACGCCTTGGCGACGCAGAACGACCTGCACGCGGCGCAGATCGCGCTCGAGGCGGTGCGCAACCGCATGCGCATTCTCGGCAAGACCGACGACGAGATCACCAAATTCCGCGACACCGGCATCATCGACCCGCTGACCACGATCTATTCGCCGATCGCCGGCACCGTCGTGCAGCGCAAGGTCGGTCCGGGGCAATACGTCAACACCTCCTCGAACAATGCGGCCGCGAGCGACGCCACCTTCGTCGTCGGCGATCTCTCGACCGTCTGGCTCGTCGCCTATGTGCGCGAGTCGGAGGCGCGCAACATCAAGGTCGGACAGCGCGTGCGCTTCACCGTCATGGCCTATCCGGACCGCGTCTTCGAGGCCGCGATCAGCTACGTCGCGACCTCGCTCGACCCTAATACCCGGCGGCTTCTGGTGCGCGCCACGATCGACAACCAGGAAGGCCTGCTGCGGCCGGAAATGTTCGCCAGCGTCAAGATCCTGACCGGCGAGCAGCTTTCACCGGGCGCGCCACGCGATTCCATCGTCTATAACGGCAGCGCGGCCCATGTGTGGGTCGTCAATGACGACCTCTCGGTGCAAAAGCGCCCGATCAAGATCGGGCTGTCGCAGGGTAATATGGTGCAGGTACTGGACGGCCTGCGCCTTGGCGAAAAGGTCGTAAGCAAGGGCAGCCTGTTCATCGACCGCGACGCTTCCCCGGGCAGCTAACCAAGCACGCCCGCGCACCGAGCAATATTCATGTACGCGCTCATCAGCTTTTCTCTCCGGCATCGGGCGCTGGTCGTTCTTGCCTTCATCGCGGTGATGATCGGCGGCGTCTTCGCCTTCCGCCAGCTCAATATCGAAGCCTACCCCGACCCCACCCCGCCGATGGTGGACATCATCACCCAGAGCCCCGGGCTCTCGGCGGAAGAGATCGAGCGCTACATCACCATCCCGATCGAGACCCAGCTCTCCGGGCTGCCGAACTCGCAGGTGATCCGCACCATCTCGCTCTATGGGCTGTCCGACGTCAAAATCCAGTTCACCTTCGACTTCACCTACGACCAGGCGCTGCAGCAGGTCATCAACCGGCTGAGCCAGCTCTCGCCCCTGCCGAACAATGCCCAGCCGCAGATCTCGCCCGTCAGCCCGATCGGCGAAATCTTCCGCTACCAGCTCGTCGGCCCGCCGAACTATTCGGTGCGCGAACTCAAGACGCTGCAGGACTGGGTGCTGCAGCGCCGCTTCCGCGCCGTGCCGGGCGTGATCGACGTCACCGCCTGGGGCGGCGAGACCAAGACCTACGAGGTGCAGGTCGACCCGAACCGCCTCACCGCCTACGGCCTGACCCTCTCGCAGCTGCTGCAGACGCTCAACAACAGCAACATCAACGTCGGCGGCAACACGCTCGATATCGGCCCGCAAACCGCCGTCGTCCGCGGCGTCGGCCTCATCCGGTCCATCGACGACATCAACCACACGATGCTGACGCAGTCGGGCGGCACGCCGGTGCTGATCCGCGACGTCGCCACCGTCAAGGTCGGCAACAAGCCGCGCCTCGGCATCGCCGGCCGCGACGACCAGGACGACATCGTCCAGGGCATCGTGCTGATGCGCCGCGGCGAGCAGAGCATGCCGACGCTCAAGCGCGTCGAGGCGGAAGTCGCGCGCATCAACTCCGGCAACGTGCTGCCGCCCGGCGTGCGCATCGAGCGCATCTACGACCGCAAGGACCTGATCGACGTCACGACCAACACCGTGTTGCACAACATGGTCTTCGGCATCGGCCTCATCTTCATCCTGCAGTGGGCGTTCCTCGGCAACCTGCGCAGCGCGCTGATCGTCGGCGCGACCATCCCCTTCGCGCTGTTCTTCGCCATCGGCATCATCGTGATGCGGGGGGAATCCGCGAACCTTCTGTCCGTTGGCGCCATCGACTTCGGCCTTATCGTCGACGCGACCGTGGTGATGGTCGAAAGTATTTTCAGCCGCATGAGTATGCGGCGGGCAGGCGCGGTTCCCGCCGCCGCCACCGAAGATGGCGAGCTCACCGGGAAGTCCGCCGTCATTCTCGAGGCAGCCAATTCGGTCAGCCGCTCGATCTTCTTCGCCGCCGGCATCATCATCGCCGCCTTCCTGCCGCTGTTCACTTTGGGCGGCGTCGAGGGGCACATCTTCGGGCCCATGGCGCGCACGTATGCCTATGCGCTCGCGGGCGGCCTGATCGCGACGTTCACCGTGGCGCCGGCGCTGAGCGCCATCCTGCTTCCCGAGCATACGCGCGAAACCGAGACGTTCTTGGTCCGCATCCTGCACCGGCTGTATTCGCCGGCTTTGCGGTTCGCGGTGACGCACAAGAGGCTCACGCTCACCGTCGCCGCGCTTCTGCTGGCGGTGACCCTCGGCTCGATCAAGATCCTGGGCCTCGAATTCCTGCCCAAGCTCGAAGAAGGCAATCTCTGGGTCCGCGCGACCATGCCCTCGACCATCTCGCTCGAAGAAGGCGACGGCTACGTCAATCGCATCCGCAAGCTGCTGACGAGCTATCCCGAAGTCTCGCTGGTCGTGTCGCAACACGGCCGTCCCGACGACGGCACCGACGCGACCGGCTTCTTCAACGCCGAATTCTTCGCACCGCTGAAGCCGATCGACCAGTGGCGGCCCGACGTCGATAAGGACTCGCTGACCGCCGATATCCTGAGGCGGCTGAAGGACGAGTTCCCCGGCATCGAATTCAATTTCTCGCAGTATCTGCAGGACAACGTCGCGGAAGCGGTGTCCGGCGTGAAGGGCGAGAACTCGATCAAGCTGTTCGGCAACGACCTGCAGCAGCTCACCGACACGGCGAACAAGATCAAGGGCGTTCTCGCCACCGTTCCGGGCGTCACCGATCTCGCGGTGTTCACTTCACTCGGCCAGCCGACCTTGCAGATCGACGTCGACCGCGAGCGCGCGGCGCGCTACGGGCTGACGCCGGGCGACATCAATGCGACCGTGCGCGTCGCCATCGGCGGCGACGCCGCCGGCGACCTGTACGAGCCCAGCAGCGACCAGCACTTCCCAATCATCGTGCGGCTCGCCCCGCAGTTCCGCCAGAGCCTGGAGTCGATCAAGAACCTCGGCGTCGGCGTGCAAACCTCGTCGGGCTTCATGCTCATTCCGCTGAAGGAACTCGCCCGCATCGAACTCATCTCCGGCGCCGCCTACATCTACCGCGAACAGCAGCAGCGCTATCTGCCGATCAAGTTCAGCGTGCGCGACCGCGACCTCGGCAGCACCATCAAGGAGGCGCAGGACCGCGTCAGCAGCGAAGTGCCGCTGCCGACCGGCTCCCGGCTCGAATGGGTGGGCGAGTTCGGCAACCTTCAGGACGCGATCGGCCGCCTGCAGATCGTCGTGCCGATCAGCCTGGCGCTGATCGCCGTGCTGCTGTGGGTGAACTTCGGCTCGGTTCCCGACATGCTGCTGGCCATGAGCGTGATCCCGATGGCGTCGATCGGCGGCGTGCTCGGACTCGTCCTCACCGGCACTTCGTTCAGCATTTCGGCCGCCATCGGATTCATCGCCTTGTTCGGCGTCTCGGTGATGGATGGCATCATCATCCTGTCCTACTACAACAACCTGATCGACGAAGGCCTCGAGCGCATGGAGGCCGTGCTGCGCGCCTGCGAACATCAGATGCGGCCGGTGCTGATGACCTGCATCATCGCGGGCATCGGCCTCCTGCCGGCCGCCGTCTCGTCGGGCATCGGCTCGCAGGTGCAGAAGCCGCTCGCGATCGTGGTGGTCGGCGGCATGATGCTGGCGCCGATCGTGATCCTGATCACGCTGCCGGTGCTGATCGCGCTGTTTTCGCGGCGGACGGCGCGGCACACGGCACACGTATCGACGCATCAGGCCCACGCGCCGGCGGAATAAGGCAGCCGTCGGTGCGGTGCCGCCCGCAAGAGCCGCGCCGCACCGATCAAGCCTCAGCGATAGCCGCCGGCGGCAACCAGACGCTCGCCGGTCATCCAGCCCGAAGCATCCGAAGCGAGGAAGAGGGCGACACGGGCGATATCGTCCGGCTGGCCCAGGCGGCCAAGCGGCGTGCGCGAGATCACGCTCTTCGCCAGATCGCTGCCGACCAGGCCGACCGCATGCGTGCCCTCGGTCTCGGTGCCGCCCGGCGCGATCACGTTGACGCGAATCTTGCGCGGGCCAAGTTCGGCGGCCAGCACGCGCGTGAGCGTATCGACCGCGCCCTTGGTCGCCGAATAGATCGCCGCTGTCGGAACGGCGGCTTCGAGACTCGCGTTCGAGCCGACATTGATGACGCTGCCGCCGTTAGACCCGAAATGTTTGATGGCCTCCCGCGTCGCCAGCATGGTGCCCAGGACGTTGATGTTGAACGTGCGGTGAAACTCCTCCTCGGTGAGGTCGTCGATGGCCTGGAAACGATAGACGCCCGCGTTGTTCACCAGCACGTCGACCTGACCGAAGGTTTGCTTCGTCACATCGAACAGCTGCTTCACGTCGGCCGCCTTGGCAACGTCACCCTTGACGGCGATCGCCTTGCCGCCCTTGGCCTTGATGTCGGCGACGACCCGGTCCGCGCCGCTGCTGTCCGATGCGTAATTCACCACGACCGCGGCGCCGGCCGCACCAAAGGCTTTGGCGATGGCCGCGCCGATGCCCTTCGAGGCGCCCGTCACCACCGCCACTTTGCCAGTCAGATCGCTCATGAAACTTCTCCGTTGCCTTTGTTCGATAATTCGATAATCATCGAACCGACAGATGGGCGGGCAACGGCGATCCGCAAGGGGCGAGATCACGAAATTTCAGCGGGGCGGCGAAAGGCTCAGATTTCGGCCAGACGGTCGAGATAGGCGCGCAAGACATCGCGCTTGAGCACGAGATTGGCGAATTTGCCTTCGCGGACGATCTCGATCAGACCCGCGGTCTCGAGTTCTTTGATGTGATGGGACAGCGTCGCCGGGCTGATCTTCCGGCCCTGATTGAGCGCGCTGCAGGCCATCGCGGCCTCGCAGGTGCCGATGGCCTTCAACATCTCGTACCGGCGAGGCTCCGCCAGCGCGCGAGCGATCCGCTCGAACTGCCGGTCGGTGAGAGCAGGTTTCTTGGTGGGGGCCATGGCCTAAAAGTAGGTGATCGGACGCGGATGTCCAGAAGCCCCTAGGGGCGCGCCGCGTCAAGGCTCATGGCGAGAACACGCGCCACGTGCAGCGCTTCGCGTGCCGCGCCGTCGTGGATCTGGTGGCGGCACGAGGTGCCGTCGGCGACCACAAGCGTGTCGGCATCTGCCTTGCGCACGGCGGGCAGCAGCGACAGCTCGCCCATTCTGAGCGAGACATCGGCGGTTTCGGCCGCGTAGCCGAAACTGCCGGCCATGCCGCAACAACTCGACTCGACCGTCTCCACCGCCAGCTCCGGAATCAAACGGAGCGTGCTTTCGACCGCCCCCATCGCCGCGAACGACTTTTGATGGCAATGGCCGTGCAGCAACGCCTTCTTGGGCAGTGGCGCAAGCGGTAGCGCGAGCCGCCCCGCCTTTTGCTCGCGGGCGATGAACTCCTCCAGCAGGAAGGTGCTGGCGGCGAGCACATTGACGCCCTCCTCCTTGAGCAGCGCCGGCAGCTCGTCGCGGAACGTGAACAGGCAGCTCGGCTCCAGGCCGACCACCGGCACGCCGCGCTGGATGAACGGCAGCAGCGCCTTGAGCGTGCGCCGCATCTCGCGCCGCGCCTCATCGACAAGGCCCGCCGACAGAAACGTGCGGCCGCAGCACAGCGGTCGCGTTTCGCCATCGCTCGGCACGGCCGCATGCACGCGGTAGCCGCCCGCGGTCAGCACCTTGAGCGCGGCGTCGAGATTTTCGCGCTCGAAGTAGCGATTGAAGGTGTCCGCGAACAGCACGACCTCGCGGCCCGGCGCGCCGTCAAAGCCAGGCGTTGGCGGGTCCGCAAAGATGTCCTTGCGCCATGTCGGCAGCCGGCGCTTGGCCGAAAAGCCGGCAAAGAGCTGCGACAGCCCGCGCAGGATCGCGCTGCCGTTGCGCAGATTGAAGAGATAAGGATGCCGCGCGGCGAACGGCGCATAGCGCGGCAGATAGGCGATGAGTCGATCGCGGAACGACAAACCATGCGCGCGGACGCGCGCCGCCATGACCTCGATCTTCATGCGCGCCATGTCGACGCCGGTCGGACATTCACGCCGGCAAGCTTTGCAGGACACGCACAGCGACAACGTCTCGGCCATCTCGTCCGATGCCAGCGCATCCGGCCCCAGCTGGCCGGTGACGGCGAGCCGCAGCGTATTGGCGCGGCCGCGCGTGACGTCGCGCTCGTCCTTGGTGACGCGATAGGACGGGCACATGGCGCCGCCGGCGAGCTTTCGGCACGCGCCGTTGTTGTTGCACATCTCGACGGCGCCCTGGAAACCGCCACCGGCGCCGGGATAGGCGGACCAGTCGAGCTGCGTCTGAATATCGAGGCCGCGATAATCCGGCTTGTAGCGGAACAGCGAACGGTCATCGAACTTCGGCGGCCGCACCACCTTGCCGGGATTGTAGAGGCCGTTCGGATCGAAGCGGTCTTTCACCTGTTCGAAAGCACGCGCCAGCTTCGAACCGAACATCGGTTCGTTGAACTCCGAGCGCACGATGCCGTCGCCGTGCTCGCCGGAATGCGAACCCTTGTAGGCGCGCACCATGGCGAACGCCTCCTCGGCGATCGCGCGCATGGCCCGCACGTCCTTGTCCTGGCGCAGATTGAGGATCGGCCGCACATGTAGGCAGCCCGAACCCGCATGCGCATACCAGGTGCCGCGCGTGCCGTGCTTCTCGAACACCTGCGTCAAGCGGCTGGTGTAGTCGGCGAGATGCTCGAGCGGCACCGCGCAGTCCTCGACGAACGAGACGGGCTTTCCCTCGTCCTTCATCGACATCATGATGTTGAGGCCGGAGGTGCGCACCTCGGTGATCGCCGCCTGCAATGCGGGATCGAGAACCTCGACCACGCCGCCCCATTTGGCGCCCGGCTTGTCCCAGCCGAAGCCGAGATCGCCGACCAATTCCTTGAGCTGGCGCATGAGGCGCAGGTTCACCTCGTGATCGTCCTCGCCGAATTCGACCAGCAGGATCGCTTCCGGCGTCTCGCGCACGAACTGATCGAGCGTCGGCCGGAACAGCGGAATCTCGCGCGCGAGTTCGATCATGGTGCGATCGATCAGCTCGACCGCGATCGGCTTCAAGCGGACCAGATGCTGCGCCGAGTTCATCGCCTCGTAGAAGCTGCCGAAGTGGACGGCGCCGACGGCGCGCCGGCCGAGCAGCGGCGAGAGCTTCAGCTCGATCTGCGTCGAGAAGCCGAGCGTGCCTTCCGAACCGACGAGGATATGCGCGAGGTTGACGTCGTTCCTGCCGAGATACGCGCCTTGCACAAGCGCATCGAGATTGTAGCCACCGACGCGGCGCTGCACTTTGGGAAAGCGCAGCTCGATCTCGCCTTGCTCGCGCGCACCAATATCCAGAAGATCCTTGGCGAGCGGCCGCAAACCCGACGGCACCTGGGCAAGATCGCCGCCGATCGGCCCGAAGTGGGCGCGTGAGCCGTCCGCCAGGATCGCATCGATCGAGACGACATTGTCGCGCATGGTGCCGTAGCGCAGCGAACGGCCGCCGCAGGAATTGTTGGCGGCCATGCCGCCGATGGTGGCGCGCGAGGCGGTCGAAATGTCGACCGGAAACCACAGCCCGTGCGGCTTGAGCTGGCGGTTCAGCTCGTCGAGCACGATGCCCGGCTCGACGGTGACGCGGCGGCGCTGCACATCGAGATCGAGGATGCCGGTGAGATATTTCGAGCAGTCGACGACAAGGGAATCGTTAACCGTCTGCCCGCATTGCGAGGTGCCGCCGCCCCGCGGCAATACCGTCACACCTTCGTCCCGCGCCAGCGCGATCGCGCGGTCGGCCTCCGCGATGGTCTTAGGCGCAACCACACCGATAGGCATGATCTGGTAGTGGGACGCGTCGGTCGCGTAACGGCCGCGGCTGAAGCGGTCGAACCGGACGTCGCCGGTCAATTCCGCCTTCAAACGCCGCTCCAGACCCGGCCTCAAGGACGCCACGGCAGCCATCCTCGGTTTGAGCAATTTTGCCTATGCATCAACGGTTTTTCTGACGTGTGAAAACGCTTGACCACACTGTTGCATTCATAGTTCAACCCATCAAGCGCCGCTCCCCGAAACGCCGGGACCGGCCCCGTAGTCACTCTCGCATTTCTTCGCAAGCCGCGTTTCAGGAGCACTGCTATGGCTCAGAATTCCTCGCGTCAGGTCGGTCGTCACTTCCTCCAGATTCCGGGTCCGACCACGGTGCCCGATCGCGTGCAGCGCGCGATCTCCGCGCCGATCATCGACCATCGCGGTCCGGAGTTCGCCAAACTCGCGAAGAAGTGCCTCGACGGCATCAAGACCATCTTCAAGACCACCAATCCGGTGATCATCTACACCGCGACCGGCACCGGCGCCTGGGAATCGGCGCTGACCAACACGCTGTCGCCCGGCGACAAGGTGCTGATGCTGGAGACCGGCCAGTTCGCCACGCTTTGGAAGAAGATGGCCGAGCGCATCGGTCTCGTGCCGGAGTTCATCGCGACCGACTGGCGCCACGGCGCCGACCCCGGCCTGATCGAGAAGCGCCTGCGCGAAGACAAGAACAAAGAGATCAAGGCCGTCTGCGTCCTGCACAACGAGACCTCGACCGGCGCGCTGACGCCGATCGCCGACATCCGCAAGGCGATCGACGCCGCCAGCCACCCGGCGCTGCTGATGGTCGACACCATCTCCTCACTCGCCTCGACCGACTATCGCCATGACGAATGGGGCGTCGACGTCTCGGTCGGCGGCGCGCAGAAGGGCCTGATGCTGCCGCCCGGCATGTCGTTCAACGCGGTGTCGGACAAGGCGCTCGCGGCGAACAAGACGTCCAAGCTGCCGAAGTCGTTCTTCGCCTGGGACGAGATGCTGAAAATGAACAAGGTCGGCTTCTTCCCCTACACGCCGGCGACGCAGATGCTGCAGGGCCTCGCGGTCGGCATCGAGATGCTGCACGAAGAAGGCCTGGAGAACGTGTTCGCCCGCCACGACCGGCTGGCGGAAGCCACGCGCCGCGCCGTCGCGGCCTGGGGCCTCGAGAACCTCAACAAGAACGCCGCGCAGTATTCGCCGACCATCACCGCGGTGATGCTGCCGGAGGGTCACGACGCCGACAAGTTCCGCGCCTTGGCGCTGGAGACGTTCAACATCTCCTATGGCGCCAGCTTCGGGCCTTACGCGGGCAAGTACTTCCGCATCGGCCATCTCGCCGACATCAACGACGGCACGCTCGTCGGCGCGCTCGGCATCACCGAGATGGCGCTGCAACTCGCCGGCGTACCGATCAAGAAGGGCGGCGTGCAGGCGGCGATGGACTATCTCACCTCCGCGCATGGCGGCGGCGCCAAGAAGGCCGCGGCGGAATAAGGTTTCCGCAACTGTCGGAATCGAAATGGCCGGGCTCGTCCCGGCCATTTTTGTTTTTGGCAGAACGGCCACTCCTCTCTCCGCTCGTGCCCGCGAAAGCGGAGACCCAACGCTGGATTCCCGCTTGCGCGGGAATGAGCGGAGTATGTGGCTCAGGCTTCGATCGCAATCACATGCGCGACGAAGTCGCTGACGGTCTGCAGCGTCACCTCGGGCGCCTCGCGTTGCGGCGTGTGCTTGGCGCCCTCGATCAGCGCCGTTTCGACCGGGCAATAGCACTCCTGCTGCGCGACCTCGAGTTGCCTGACCGTGCCGTACTGGTCAGCCTCGCCCTGCACGATCAGCACCGGCACGCGGATGTAAGCGAGATATTCGGTGATGTCCCACCGGCGGAAGCCCGGATCGAGCCAGGCATCGTTCCAGCCGCGGAAAGCGCAATCGACGTCCAGGTGCCATTTCGCAAGCCGTGGCTTGAGATCGCCGGCATCGTACGCCTTCTTGGCTTCGGCGATGGCGGCAAGGCCCACCTCCTCGGTGAAGAAGTGCGGCGCGATCAGCACGATGCCGCCGAGCCGGTGATCCTGATGGCTGCCGGCATAGATCGCCGCGATCGATGCGCCGTCGCTGTGGCCGAGCAGGAGCCCATGCTTGAAGCCGATCTGGTCGAGGATCGCCGGCAGCACCTCTTTGGCCTCGCGCGTCATGTAATCGAGCGGACGCGGCAGCGCGCAGGGGCTCGACTGGCCGTAGCCGAAGCGTGAATAGGCGAAGACGCCGCAGCCCGTCGCCTGCTGCAGCCTGGCGGGAAAGTCGCCCCATAGGCCGACGCTGCCGAGCCCCTCGTGCAGCATGACGATGGTCGGCGCCTGATCGGGGCGCGGGCCCAGGAAGCGATACTCGATGCGTTTGTCGTCGAGGGTGAGAAAGCCGGAGTCTTGTAAGTTCATTGCACTGCCTTTGACCCGTCATCCCGGAGGTGCGAGCGAAACGAGCCTCGAAGGGTGACGGCCGATCGTCCTTCGATGGCCGCGCTACCCGCGGCCAGCTCAGGATGACGGAGAGAGGTGGTCGCCCGTCGACATCGTCCCTTCCGCCCGCAACTTGAAGCGCTGGATCTTCCCCGTCGCGGTCTTGGGCAGGTCGATACGGAATTCGATCCAGCGCGGATATTTATACGGCGCGAGCTTCTGCTTCACATGCTCCTGCAAGGCGGCGGTCAATTCCTCCGTCGCCTTGTCCGGCACCTTCAGCACCACAAAGGCCTTCGGCTTGACCAGCTTCTGCTCGTCGAACCAGCCGACCACCGCCGCCTCCAGCACTTCCGGATGCGAGGCGAGCGCCGCCTCGACCTCGAAGGGCGAGACGTAGATGCCCGACACCTTCAGCATGTCGTCGCCGCGGCCGCAGCAGATGTAATAGCCTTCCTCGTCCTGGATGTATTTGTCGCCGGAGCGCGTCCACTCGCCCATGAAGGTCGCGCGCGACTTCTCCCGGTTGTTCCAATACATGATCGCCGACGTCGGCCCGCGCACCTGCAATTCGCCCATCTCGCCCTGGGCCACTTCGTTGCCGTCTTCGCCCACGAGCCTGAGCTCGTAGCCCGGCACCGCCTTGCCCGTGGTGCCGTACTTGGTCGCGCCGGGGCTGTTGGTGAGGAAGATGTGCAGCATCTCCGTCGTGCCGAGGCCGTCGGAGATTTCGACGCCGTAGCGCTCTTTCCAGGCCCGCGCGATGCCTTCCGGCAGCGCTTCGCCGGCCGAGATGCAGCGGCGGATCTTCACTTCGGATTTGGCGGGCGCGTTCGGGCTGGCGAGGAAGCCGGCATAGAAGGTCGGCACCGCGAAGAACATCGTGACCGGATGCTGGCGCAGCAGCGCGGCAACGCCATCCGGCGTCGGACGATCGGCATTGAGCACCACCGTCGCGCCGGCCGTGAGCGGAAAGGTCATGCCGTTGCCGAGCCCGTAGGCGAAGAACAGCTTCGCCACCGAATGCACGACGTCGCTCTCCTTCACGCCGGCGACGGGCGTGCCATAGAGATCGGCGGTCAGCTTCAGGCTGCCGTGCACATGCACGGCGCCCTTCGGCGCACCGGTCGAACCGGACGTGTAGAGCCAGAAGGCAATGTCATCGGCGGTCGTCGGCGCCGTGTAGTCCTCCGGCTCGACCGCGCCGATGAGATCGTCGAACAGGCGATAGCCGTGCGGGTTCTCGCCGGCGACGATGACATGCTCGAGATCGGGGCTCTCGCCGATGATCTGCTCGAACTTCGGAAACAAGGCTTCCGATACCACCAGGCAGCGCGCGCGGCTGTCGGCAAGCATGTAGCGGTAATCGTCCGTGGTCAGCAGCGTGTTCACCGGCACAGCGGTGATGCCCGCCTTGAGGCAGCCCAGAAACGCCGTCGGCCAGTCGACGGTGTCCAGCATGGCCATCAGCACGCGCTCTTCGCGGCGCACGCCAAGCCCGCGTAAGGCCGCGCCGAAACGGGCCACGCGTTCCGCCAACTGCCCATAGGTCGTCACACCGCGCACGTCGATATACGCCGGCTTGCCCGCGCGGCCCGCGCGCAGATTGTTCTCCAGCACATCGGCCGCGAAATTGTATTGGCGTGGGACCGAGCCCACCGCAGGGGTCGCGCTCGTTCCAGCCGTGCGCGCGTCGGCAGTCGTCATTTTTGTTCCTCCCTGGATTGCCGCTATTATGCCAAAGAGGCCATGCGCAGCAATTCGATTTATATTTCCGATCCTGCTCTGCCGCGCGCGGCGAAAAACAGAACACTGGCCTAGGGAGCCCCCAAGATGATCCACAGCCGAGACCGCATCCTCACCACGCATGTCGGCAGCCTGCCGCGCAACGAAACCTTGTCCGAGCTGCTGATCCGCCGCGAGGCCGGCGAAAGCTACGACACCAAGGTCATGGCGGCCGAACTCGACAAGGCCGTCCAGCACGTCGTCGACCAGCAGGCGGGCGCCGGCATCGACGTCGGCAATGACGGCGAGCAGCAGCGCGTCGGCTTTCAGACCTACGTGCCGCAGCGCATGGAAGGCTTCGGCGGCGTTTCGAACCGCCGGCGCGGCAAGGAATTCGACGACTTCCCCGAACTCGTCGCCAACCTGCAGCGGCGCTTCCCGCATATGAGCAAGCAGACCAACGCGCCGCAGTGCCAGAGCGAACTGAAGTATCGCGACATCAAGCCGCTGCAGGACGAGATCGCGCGCTTCAAGAAGATCGCCGGCAGCCGCTTCTCGGAGTGCTTCATGACGGCCGCCTCGCCCGGCATCATCTCGTCGACGATGTTGGACGCCTATTACGGTTCGCAGGACAAATATCTGTCGGCGCTCTCGCGCGAGATGAAGCACGAATATCAGGAGATCCATAAAGCGGGCCTGCTTCTGCAGATCGACGCTCCCGATCTCGCGATGGACCGCACGATGATGTACCGCGACCTGTCGGATTCGCAGTTCATCGGCGCGGTCGAGCGGCACATTCAAGCGATCAACGAAGGCATCGAAGGCATCCCCGCCGATCGCGTGCGGCTGCATGTCTGCTACGGCAATTGGGAAGGCCCGCACATCCACGACATCCCGCTCGAGAAGATCCTGCCGGCGCTCTACCAGGCCAAGGTCGGCGCGCTGTCGATCGAGTTCTCCAATCCGCGCCACGCGCACGAATACGCCGCGTTCAAGAAGCACCCGCTGCCGAAGCACATGCTGCTCGTGCCGGGCGTCATCGAGACGACCTCGAACTTCGTCGAGCATCCGGAAGTGGTGGCGCGGCGCATCGAGGAAGCGGTCGCGGCGGTCGGCGAGCGCGAGCGCGTCATCGCCTCGACCGACTGCGGTTTCGGCACCTTCACCAAGCGCGAATGGGTGATCGAGCCGGTCGTGTGGCTGAAGCTGAAGTCGCTGCGCGAAGGCGCCGACATCGCCTCGACGCGCATCTGGGGCAAGAAGAACGCGGCGTAAGCGACGGCCTAGCCTGCCCGCCCAGGCGAGCATCATCCAGCGCGTCGCAGGCCGCCGGATGGGACGCCGAGTGTGCGCCGCACAACACGTTGTTGCGCGGCGCGCGGCAGTTGCGCGGCGCGTTGCGATTTACCAATCACGGCAATATGCCGCGCTTTGACGCGGAGCGCTTTTCTTTGCGGGAAAGGTCGGGCATTCTCCGGCCCAAGGGTATCAATTCGTTACCTCGGGAGGAAAGCATGAAACGCGCACTCTATTCCGGCGTCGCGCTCGTCGCGGCGACGCTGGTCTCCGGCGCCGCATCGGCGCAGGACACGGTCAAGATCGGCATCATCAGCGCCTATTCGGGCCAGTTCGCCGACACCGCCAACCAGATCGACAACGGCATCAAGCTGTACATGAAGCAGCACGGCGACACGGTCGCTGGCAAGAAGATCGAGATCATCCGCAAGGACACCGGCGGCCCGAACCCGGACGTCGCCAAGCGCCTCGCGCAAGAGCTGGTCGTCCGCGACAAGGCGGACATCCTCGCCGGCTTCACGCTGACGCCGGAAGCGCTCGGCGCGGCCGGCGTCGCGACCGAGGCCAAGAAGCTCCTGGTCAACATGAACGCCGCGACCTCGGTGGTCACCGAGAAGTCGCCCTACATCGTGCGCGTGTCGGTGACGCTGCCGCAGATCACCGAAACCCTGGGCACCTGGGCCGCCACCAAGGGCGGCGTCAAGAAGGCCTACACGATGGTTTCGGACTTCGGCCCCGGCATCGACGCCGAAACCGGCTTCCAGAAGGCGTTCAAGGCGGCGGGCGGCGAGATCGTCGGCTCGGTGCGCATGCCGGTCGCGAACCCGGATTTCTCCGCCTTCGTGCAGCGCGCCAAGGACCTGAACCCGGAATCGATCTTCGTCTTCGTGCCCGGCGGCGCGCAGCCCGGCGCGATTGGCAAGGCCTTTGCCGAACGCGGCATCGACCCGAACAAGATCAAGATCTTCTCGACCGGCGAGCCGGTCGACGAGACCGCGATCAAGGCGCTCGGCGACCTCGCCCTCGGCCGCTTGTCGGCGTGGCATTACGACTACAACCTCAAGTCCAAGAAGAACGAGGACTTCGTCAAAGCCTTCAACGCCGAGTTCAAGCGCAACCCGGACTTCTTCGCCATGGGCGGCTATGACGGCATGCACCTCATCTATGAGGCGCTGAAGAAGACCGGCGGCAAGGCCGACGGCGACTCGCTGATCGCGGCCGCCAAGGGCATGAAGTGGGAAAGCCCGCGCGGCCCCGTTTCGATCGACCCGGAGACGCGCGACATCGTGCAGAACGTCTATATCCGCAAGGTCGAGAAGGTCGGCAACCAAATCGTCAACGTCGAGTTCGACACGGTCAAGGACGTGAAGGACCCGACGCATAAGTAGGCGACCCAGGTTATCGGAACGAGTGGATGGGGCGATCGCAGAGGTCGCCCCATCTGCGCATGGTGGCATCCAAACTCCGCTCATTCCCGCGCAAGCGGGAATCCACGGCCCTCGAATGTAGGCTATAAGTGAAGAACTGGGTCCCCGTCGCAAATCGGCTTTAGCCGATTTGCGCACTACAAGTTGCGAACATCGGGTATACCGATGTTCGTTCGCGGGGACGAGCGGACCCAGAGACAAGAATCGGGCTAATCGGACTCTCCATGCTCCCTCCCTTCTTTGGCGTCCTGTTCGACGGTCTGGCCTACGGCATGCTGCTCTTCGTGCTGTCGGTCGGCCTGTCGGTGACGCTCGGGCTGATGAACTTCGTCAATCTGGCGCACTGCGCCTTCGCCATGCTCGGCGGCTACGTCACCGTGACTTTGGTGAACGACTTACATTGGCCTTTTCTCGCCACCCTGCCCGCCGCCTTCGTCGCCGCCGCCTTGGCGAGCGTCGTGCTTGAGCGCATCTTCTATCGCCGGCTCTACCGCGCCTCCGATCTCGACCAGGTGCTGCTGACCATCGGCTTCGCCTTCATCTCGGTGGCCGTCGCGGCCTACATTTTCGGCACGCTGCAGCAGCCGATCCAGGCGCCGGAGTATCTGCGCGGCTCGACGCCGTTCCTCGGCCTCGCGCTCGGCAACTATCGGCTGTTCCTGATCGGCGTCGCCGTCGTCGTCACGCTGCTGCTGATCGCCGGGCTCGAATACACCCGCTTCGGCGCGCAGGTGCGCGCCGCCGTCGACAACCAGCGCATGGCGCGCGGGCTCGGCATCGACGTCGACCGCACCTTCGCCGCGACCTTCGCGCTCGGCTCCGGCCTTGCCGGCTTGGGCGGCGCGCTGGCAATCGAGATCGTCGGCCTCGATCCCTCGTTCTCGTTCACCTATCTCGTCTATGTGCTGATCATCGTCTCGGTCGGCGGCCTCGGCTCCATCGCCGGCTCTTTCGCCGCCGCCTGCCTGATCGGCGTGTCCGACATCGCCGGCAAGTATTACGCGCCCGAGCTCGGCGCCTTCCTCATCTATCTCGTCATGGTAGTCGTGCTGATGTGGAAGCCGGCCGGCCTGTTCGGCAAGCGGTGATCGTCATGCACGCCGCATCCGCAACAAACTCCGCTCATTCCCGCGCAAGCGGGAATCCAGCGCTGGATCCCCGCCGCAAGTCGGCTGTAGCCGACTTGCGCATTAAAAGTGGCAGACATCGGGTAAACCCGATGTCTGCGCGCGGGGACGAGCGGAGTGTGAGGCCTCTTCCATGAGTCAAACAACTGCCCCTACGAATCCGCAAACCTATCTGCAATCGCTGTCGCGCTGGCGGCCGGTCGAGATCGTCTTCTGGCTGGCGACCCTGCTGCCGTTCTTCCTGTTTCCCGACTACCTGTCGCTGGCCAGCCAGATCGCCATCGCGGCGCTGTTCGCGCTCTCGCTCGACCTGATCCTCGGCTACGCCGGGGTCGTCTCGCTCGGCCACGCGGCGTTTTTCGGCATCGGCGCCTACACCGCCGGCATCTTCTCGAAATTCGTCTGGGGCGAACCGCTGACCGGGCTCCTCGTCGCGGCATTACTCGCCGGGCTCGTCGGCTTTGCGTCGAGCTTCATCGTGGCGCGCTTTCGCCATCTCACGCTGATCATGATCACGCTCGGCCTCGGCCTCCTCGCGCATGAAGCCGCCAACCGCGCGCACTGGCTGACCGGCGGCTCCGACGGCCTGCAGGGCGTGTCGATCTGGCCCGTGCTCGGCCTGTTCAAGTTCGACCTCTACGGCTACACCGCCTACGGCTATGCGCTGGCGGCGCTGTTCGTGCTCTTCCTGTTCGTGCGCCGCATCACCAACTCGCCCTTCGGCCTCGCGCTGCGCGGCATCCGCGAGAACTGGACGCGCATGCCGGCGATCGGCGCCGCGAGCCAGGCGCACATCCGCAAGGCC
>Ga0180216_1000914_pt1 | contig 28060 bp, 21 predicted proteins | sample eDN3rd37CBELigMG_FD_128879 | JGI IMG/M metagenome (GOLD analysis project Ga0180216, IMG submission 128879) | Enriched Miracle-Growth compost microbial communities from Emeryville, California, USA - eDNA 3rd pass 37_C BE-Lig MG (version 2)... ... | reverse complement strand
GCCGCTCTCCGCAAGAACCTTCGTGATCGCAGCGGTCAGTGACGTCTTGCCGTGGTCAACGTGGCCGATCGTGCCAATGTTGCAGTGCGGCTTCGTCCGCGAAAATTTCTCTTTGGCCATCTTGCTTTCCTGTTACGGGAAACATTCCCGACAACTGTGCCCCGGGAGCATCGCCGCGCCCGTCCCCGGCAGGTTTTTGCCGCCGGGGGCTGCGACGCGCGCTTCCCTAGCAAATTCCGGGTGTGGTTTGCAAAATCAAACTTGCGCGGACATGCAGTCGATGCGCTTTCTTTTCAAGACCCAACCGGCGCGAAGCATGCCGGCGAACGTGACGTTCACAAGGAAAGTGTTCCGGCACGCCGTGACGCCGACGTCATGAGGGGTATTTTGAAGAAAATGTCCGGGAGTGGAGCGGGTGAAGGGAATCGAACCCTCGTATTCAGCTTGGAAGGCTGCTGCTCTACCATTGAGCTACACCCGCGCGCCGGTGGCGAATATAACCGCGCCAGCCCCGGTCCGCCGGGATTATGCCCTGGATATGTGCTGACGCAAGAAACTATTCCGGAGCCGATGGTGGAGGGAGTTGGATTCGAACCAACGTAGGCGTAGCCAACGGATTTACAGTCCGTCCCCTTTAACCACTCGGGCATCCCTCCTCATCGTCCGGAATGTCCGCGGGATGCTCGCCAGCACCCCGGGTCCGTCGCCGCCAGCGAAGCGCCGCAGCAACGTGGCGCTCTTATGCGGAGAGCGGCCGACGCTGTCAACGCCCCCGGTCGCGCAAATTGTCAGGACATGTGGATTACCGCCTGGCGCGGCCCGCCGCGACGGCAGCGCCAGAGGTCGACAACCGGTTGCAAAGCGTGCAGAACAGCCGCGCTATTCAGGCTTTCACCCGCCATGTGCGGCAGGCGTTCCGTGGCGCCGCGAAGGCCATTCCCTGGAAAACGCCCATGTCCGCCAACAGGCCGCCCCCCCATCGTCGCAACCAGGCCCCCGGTGGCCCCAGGCGCCGGCCAGATCATGCCCGGCGTGAAGCAGCCCGGGCGGAATGGAAGGCCAACCGGCCAGAGCACGCGGAAGACACGGTGGTGCTGTACGGCTGGCGGCCGGTGGCGGAAGCGATCGCCAACAGCAACCGCGCCTTCCTGCGCCTGCTGGTGACGGAGAACGCCCAGCGCCGCCTGCAGGAGGCGGGCCTTGTCCCGGCCATAACCGCCGAGATTGTCCGCCCTGAACAGATTGACCGCCTGGTGGGGCCGGATGCGGTGCACCAGGGATTATACGCCGAGGTTGAGCCGCTCGACGCCCCTACCATCGAATCGATGCCGCAGGATGGCGTCTTCCTCGTGCTCGACCAGATCACCGATCCCCACAACGTCGGCGCCATCGTGCGCACGGCGGCGGCGTTCGGCGTCAGCGCCATCATCACCACGGCGCGGCACAGCCCCGCCGCCACCGGCGTGCTCGCCAAATCGGCTTCGGGCGGACTGGAATACGTGCCGATCGTCACCGTGCGCAATCTGGCTGGCGCCCTGCAAACCATGGGCGAGCGCGGGGTGATGTGCATCGGCCTTGATTCGGAGGGCGAGTCGGTTCTCGAGGACGTACCCATGCGCCGCCCGCTCGCCCTGGTGCTGGGCGCGGAGGGCAAGGGCCTGCGCCAGCTGACGCGCCAGCGGTGTCAGGCCCTGGCGCGCCTCGACATGCCAGGACGCATCAAGAGCCTCAATGTCTCGAACGCCGCGGCCATCTCGCTTTACGCGGTGGCGCGCGCCTGCCCGCCCAAGGCGGATTGAGATGGATTGAGACGGATTAACCAGGCCAAAGCTTCCGCCGGACGGAACCGACAGGCGCGCCGACCGCGTTGAAGCCTTGCCGGGCGGCGGGTTGCGTGGGCGGAGATCTGCGTGGGGAGATCTGCGTGGCGGAAGTTTGCGTGAACGACGCCTTGTTGGGCGCGATCTTCGCGGGGCCATCGTCCAGCCGGCCGCCGCCACCCAGACCGGCCCTGAGTATCCGGCGCAGGGCCCCCTGACCTCAATGGAAAATATACAAAAACACATCCATATCACGGACAATCATTATTAGACCTATTACTGATATACTTATTACTGAGCGACACGGCGTCACACGGAAACTAGCCTTCCACCCGCGACCACGACTGGCGCCCGGGCGTCATGCCAGCCATGACCTTCACCGGGTGAGACCAGCCCGGAAGCCTGCCCCAGGGCCAGGCGCGTCAGCATCAGCACGACGTTCAGGGAGGTTGGAATGACAATACAAGCAGGTGTATCACGGGGCGTGGCCACGCGGCGCCCCATGACCCGGGAGGAGAAGAAGGTTGTCTTCGCCTCCTCGCTTGGCACGGTTTTCGAGTGGTACGATTTCTATCTTTATGGATCGCTGGCTGCGATCATTGGCGCGCAGTTCTTCAGCGCCTATCCGCCCGCCACCCGTGATATCTTCGCCCTGCTCGCCTTCGCGGCGGGCTTTCTTGTCAGACCGTTCGGCGCCCTTGTGTTCGGCCGCATCGGCGACCTGGTCGGCCGCAAGTATACCTTCCTGATCACCATCCTGATCATGGGCCTGTCGACCTTCATCGTTGGCGTCCTGCCCAACGCCGCCAGCATCGGCATTCTGGCGCCCATCATCCTCATCACCCTGCGCCTGCTCCAGGGCCTCGCCCTCGGCGGCGAGTATGGCGGCGCCGCCACCTATGTCGCCGAGCACGCCCCCCATGGCCGGCGCGGTTACTATACGTCCTGGATCCAGACGACGGCGACCCTTGGGCTGTTCCTGTCGCTGCTGGTCATCCTGTTCACCCGCACCATTGTCGGCGAGCAGGCTTTCGCGGACTGGGGCTGGCGCATTCCATTCCTGGTGTCGATCATCCTGCTTGCCATCTCGGTCTGGATCCGCACCCAGCTGGATGAATCCCCCGCTTTCAGGCGCATGAAGGAAGAAGGCACCCGCTCCAAGGCGCCGCTTTCGGAAGCCTTTGGCGAATGGCGCAACCTCAAGTTCGTGCTGATCGCGCTGTTCGGCCTCGTCGCCGGTCAGGGCGTCGTCTGGTATACGGGCCAGTTCTACGCGCTGTTCTTCCTGCAATCGATCGTCAAGGTGGATGGCTACACCTCAAACCTGCTGATTGCCTGGTCGCTGGTGCTGGGAACCGGCTTTTTCGTGTTCTTCGGCTGGCTGTCCGACAAGGTCGGCCGCAAGCCAATCATCCTGGCCGGTTGCCTGATCGCCGCCATTCTCTACTTCCCGGTGTTCAAGCAGATCACCACCCTGGCCAACCCCGCGCTCGAGCGCGCCATCGAGAACGTCAAGGTGACGGTGGTCGCCGATCCGGCCCAGTGCGGCAACCTGTTCAATCCCGTCGGCACCCGGGTGTTCACCGCCCCCTGTGATCTGGCCCGCGATTTCCTGGCCAAATCATCGGTGCGCTACACCACGGAGCCGGCCCCGGCCGGATCGCCGGTTTCGGTGCGGGTCAACGACGTGACAGTGCCGTGGGACGCCAACTTCAGGACGACGCTATCGGCGGCGCTGCAACAGGCTGGTTATCCGCTCGCCGCGGCCCAGGCCGGCGTGGTGAAGATGGCGCATCCGTTCGACGTTTTCCGCCCGCAGGTGGCGGGCGTGATCGGACTGCTGTTCATCCTCGTCCTGCTGGTGACGATGGTTTACGGGCCTATCGCCGCCGCGCTGGTGGAGCTGTTCCCCACGCGCATCCGCTACACCTCGATGTCGCTGCCCTATCATATCGGCAACGGCTGGTTTGGCGGCCTGCTGCCGGCGACGGCTTTCGCCATGGTGGCGCAGACGGGCGATATCTACTACGGCCTCTGGTATCCGATCGTCATCGCGGTCGCCACCTTCATCATCGGCCTGATCTGCGTGCCGGAGACGAAGGATCGGGACATCGAGACCTTTGACACCAAATAGACCCATCCCCGAAACCCGGGCGGCCAGAAGCGCCTGATGGGCCAGAAACAAAGGAGGCGGGGAGCCAATCCCCGCCTCCTTTTCTTTTGCCGCATGCGCCCGGGGGGCCAGGGCGGTCACCTGTCGTAGCAGATGGTGACCACCCGCCGCACCCAGCGTCCGTGATCCAGCACGCGCCTCGGCGCGCGATAACACGGGGCGTGGGTGTATACGGTCGTATAGGTGGGGTGGCTGGCCGCCGCGGCCGCCGCGCCGATGGCAATCCCCGCCGCGATCGGATAGCCGCCGTTCCAGTAGCCGTCATTCCAGTAATACGGGCCGCCGCCCCAATAGGCGGGTCCATAGTAATAGTAGGGGCGGTAATAGGGACGCCAGTACGCGGGCCGGTAGCCCCACCCCGGATAGGGCCGCCAGCCAGGTCGCAGGACCGGCCCGGGATGGAAGTATGGCCGGGGCCCACCCCATCCCGGCCTCAGCCCCATTGGCCTGAAACCGCCTGGACGAAAGCCTGGGCCGCCGAAATGCGGCCCGCCAAAACGGGGACCGCCGAAATGCGGCCCGCCGCCATGGCGAAATCCCTGGGCCTCCACCGGGGCTGGCATGCAGATCAGCAGACCGGCCAGCACGGCGGCTGGAAGCACCCACGGACGCATGGACAGCCCGGTATGCGCGGATTTCAAAGCAGGCATAGACATCGTCAAGCCTCCCGTAACGGAGAGAACGATCAAACCAAACCTGATCACGTAATTATCTTCATATGACTATGGCGAAATATAGTCACAACAAAAATCCCGGCGCGAAAGCACCGGGATCCTAGGATTATACTGATTTATACGCACCAATATCGCACCGCCACCTGACGTCTGCCGGGGAGCGGTCCGCAGAAACGCGTCGTAGCACACGACCCGTCGCAACCTGACGCGATCAGTCGCAGACTTCGATCTGGCGGCGGCGCCAGCCCAGGCCTTCAACCCAGACGCGGCGTGACGTCATGTAGCATTCCGGGCCCTCGTCGTAGACGACCGGCGGCGGCGGGGGCGGCGGCGCCAGCGCACCGGCGGCGGCCGCGCCAGCCAGTGCGCCAATGGCCAGTCCGCCGATCACGCCGGCCGCCGGCGGCGGGCCATAGCAACCCGGACCACGACACCAGGCGGCTGCGCCGGACGTCGTCGCCATCAGGGCGCCGCCTGCCCCGAGCATCGCCACCGCCGCCAGAACCACGGCCCTGGGGGCGCCCGCCAGCCTTGCCGGCGTCGACCGGCCCCTGTGTTGCATCTCCACCATCCGGAAACTCCTTAACCTCCATGCCCTGGTTCGGGCTTCGGCTGATTCAGCACGCGAATTCTGGACATAGCATGGCGTCATCGGCCGGTCCCTTCCGACGCGCCCCCGCCAGCAGGGCCAGGCGGCTCATGACCAGCGGCCCCATGACCAGCGACCGATGATCAGCGCCCCATGGCGAGCGAACCATGACCTGTAGCGCCATGGCCAGGGCGATCATCACTTCGCAAGCCCCGCGCGTTCGCCACGTCCTGAATGACCGGCCCCTTCCCCCGGACGTGGCGCGGCCTGGGGCCGATCGACACATTTCCGTGAACGCCGCCAGGGCTCCGGCCAGATACGTCAGGCCTGGAGGTCGGGCCAGCCATCCCTAATGCAGCGGCCAGAACCAGAGCACCAGCGGCGCGCCCACCAGCACGACCAGCAGGGACAGCGGCGCCCCGAGCCGGGCGTAATCGGAGAATTTGTAGCCTCCAGGGCCAAACACCAGCGTGTTGCACTGGTGACCGATGGGCGTGAGAAAGTCGCAGCCGGCGCCGATCGCCGTGGCGATCAGGAACGCTTCAGGGCGATAGCCCAGGTCCTTCGCGAACACCGCCGCGATTGGCGCCATCACCATCACCGTGGCTGCGTTGTTGAGGAACGGCGTCACAGCCATGGCCACGACCATGATCAACACCACCGCGCCCCAACCTGGCAATGCCGTGGCCACGCTGGCCAGATGGGTGGCGATAATCTGCGAGGCGCCCGTGGAGCGCAGGGAATCGCTGACAGGTATCAACGCCGCCAGCATGATCAGGATCGGCCACTCGACCGCATCATAGGCGTCGCGCAGGGTCAGCGCCCCGCTCACCACGATCAGGCCAGCCGCGGCGAAAAAAGCGATGGCCACGGGAACGACGCCCGTCGCGGTGGCCAGCATCGCCGCCGCCAGAATGATCAGCGGCGCCCAGCCGGCGCGGGCGCTGCCCAGGCGCAGGGCGCGATCCGCCAGGGGCAGAAGCCCGAGATGGCGCATCTTCTCCGGCAGGATGCTGCGGGGGCCCTGCAACACGATCACGTCGCCGGCCTGCAGCGTCGTCGCTCCAAGCTGGCGCGGCAGCCGCTCCCCCGAACGGGAAATGGCGATGATATTGACGCCGTGTCGCTGTTGCAGCCGCAGGCGCTCCGCCGTCTGGCCAATCAGTGACGAACTGGCGTTCACCACCACCTCGACAACCGCCACCTCGTCGCCCTCAGCCCCCTTTGGCGCCTCGCGATCCTGGCCCGCCAGGGTGAGCCGGTCGTGAGCGATGGCCCGCTCAAGGGCGTCGGGCTCGCCGGTGAGGATCAGCGTGTCGCCCTTGCGCAAAACCGTGAATGGCGAGGCGGAGCTGCGCAGCCGGCCGCGCAGCACCGAGACGATGGTGACCTCGCCCTGATGGCGGGCGGCGAAATCCTGCGCCATTTCGTCGATCGCCGGCGACCCCTCGCCGATCGACGCCTCCGTGCAATAGCCCCGGATATCAAGGGCGTCGCTCAGGTCCGGCGGCGCGCGCCGGTCGCGGGGAAGCAGCCGGTAGCCGAACGCAAGGAAGACCAGTCCGGCGATGAGCAGGCCAAAACCGGTCGGAAAGTAATCGAACATGCTGAACGGCTTGCCGGTCATCTCCTCGCGCACGCGGCTGACGATGATGTTGGGCGAGGTGCCAACCAGCGTCGTCAGGCCGCCAAGCAGGGAGGCGAAGGCCATCGGCATCAGGAACACCGACGGGCTGACCTTGCTCTTGCGCGCCATCTGGAAGGCCGCCGGCATCAGCATCGCCAGGGCGCCGACATTCTTCACCAGGCCGGAAGCGACCCCAACGGTCACGGTCAGCGCCAGCAACTGCGTGCGCACCCGCGTCAGTCGCGGCGCGGCCAGCGACAGCGCCAGCTCTATTACCCCGGAACGCTGCACGCCAGCGGAGATCACCAGCGCCGAGGCGACGATAATGACGATGTCGTCCGAGAAGCCCTTGAAGGCGTCCGCCGGTGGGACAATGCCGATGGCGACGGCGGCGATCAGGGCGATACAGGCGGTGACGTCGTACCTGAACCGCCCCCAGATGAACATGGCCATCATGGCGATCAGGGTTACGACGGACAGGATTTGCGGTGTGGTCACACAGGCGTCCCGGTCAGGCGCGCGGGCGGGAATGACCGCGCTTCTGTCGCAACACAGTGGAATGGTCGCCAGTTCCATGGAAGACGCGCAGCGCCAACATCCGCGTGATGGCGGCGGAAAACCGGCGCCGCGACGAGGCGGGCGCTCCGGCGCATCCCGGACGGGCGGCGGGAGCCGGGCGGCCATCCGGCCGCCTGGCGAGGTCGTTCTGGCGCAGCGCGCCAGATCAGCCGGCACGGCGCATCCCGGCGCCGTCAGCCGGGATGCGTCCTGACCGCGCCGGCAGGGCGCGACCTGCCGGAGAGCGTTTTAGTGAGCCGGCTTGCTCGCCGCGCCCAGCACGTCGCCGAAGCGCTCCCAGCCCTCGCCCTTGAAGCGGACCATCTGCATCTGCTTGACCGGCGCATGGTCGCCAGGCGCGGTGTTGAGGGTGATGCCTGGCAGGAAGCCCTTGATGTGAACATTCTTCAGGTTGCTGGCCTGCTTCATGATGTTCTCACGGGTCAGGTTGTCGCCTGCGGCTTCCAGCACCTTGTGCATGGCCTGGGAAACCACATAGCCGTACATGTGGCCGCTGTTGCCCATGTCGGCGCCCGGCATGTACTTCTCCATGAACGCCCGCCAGGCCTTCATGTCCGCGTTGTCATTCCAGCCCGGATCGTCCGGCGACATCATGTAGGACGAGGTGATCACGCCCTGGGAGTTCTCCAGGCCGGCCGGGCGCATCACCATCGCCGCCGAAGCGCTGGCCGTGGCGACGATGTGCAGGGGCTTCCAGTTCAGCGCCGCCATCTTGCGAATGCTCTGGGCGGTAAATTTCGGCGTGGAGAAGCTGAGCACCGTATCGGCGCCGGACGCCTGCATCCGCAAAAGCTGCGAATCCACCGTCGGCTCGGAGATGTCGTAAGCCACCTCGGCGACGACATATTTCTTGTAATCCGCGCCCAGCGCTTCCTTCACGCCTTCCAGGTAATCTTTGCCGAAGTCGTCGTTCTGGTAGAGGATCGCCACTTTGGCGTTGGGCCGCTCCTTCCGGATGAAGTCGACGTAGACATGCGCCTCATCGCGGGTATTGGGCTGGAAACCCATGGTCCACGGGAAGTTTTTCGGATCATTAAACTTCGACGCGCCGGTGGCCAGAAACAGCTGCGGCACCTTTTTGGCGTTCAGATAACGCTGGATGGCGCTGTTGGCCGGGCTGCCGAAAGTGTTGAAGATCGCCAGAACTTCGTCGTTTTCCACCAGCTTGCGGGTCTGCTCCACCGCCTTGGGCGGGCTGTAGGCGTCGTCATAGCTGATGAACTTCACCTTGCGGCCGTTAATGCCGCCCTGTTCGTTGACCATCTTGAAGTAGGCCGCCTCCGTGGCGCCCATGATGCCGTATGACGACGCCGGACCGCTGTAGGGATAGGTGTTGCCAATCCTGATCTCGGTATCGCTGGCGCCAGCGTCGTATTTCTTCTCCGCCGCCAGCGCGGTGGCGGACACAAGCACGGACGCGGCCGCCGCGGCCATCAGCGCGCGGCGGGACAGGAAACGGGTCGACATGACTGCTGTTAACTCCGGAGGGTTCGTTGTCGTTGACATCGACCGGGACGCGGGCGCGGCGACGGGCCGTCTGCGGGCCATCTGAAAACGCGCCGCGCTCCGGTGAATACTGGAAAAGCCGGGCGTCGGCCTGTCAGGCGTTGCGCGCCATGAGGCCGCCGTCCACCGGGATCACCACGCCCGTCAGATATGAGGCGGCGGGCAGGCACAGGCTCAGCGTCATGTGCGCCACCTCTTCCGGGCGGCCATAGCGGCGCATGGCGGTGCGGATGCGGGCGTACTTCTGCTTGCTCTCATCCGGAATGTCGGCGGTCATCCCCGTTTCGATCGGCCCCGGACAGATGCAGTTGACGGTGATCCCCTCGCGTCCCAGCTCCACCGCCAGTGAACGGGTCAGGCCGGTGACGCCGGCCTTTGCTGCGGAATAGGCGCTGTGGCCGGCCGTGGCCCCGAGCGCTTCGGTGGAGGCGATGGTGACGATGCGCGCCGCGTCGGATTTGCGCAGCCAGGGCAACGCGGCCCGCACCAGACGCTGCTGGGCGGTGAGCAACACGGCGAGCCCCTGCGCCCAACGTTCATCATAGTCCGGCGCGTCGATCGGCGCGTAAACCGAGATGCCGGCGTTGGCGACCAGGCAGTCCAGCCCGCCGAAATGCGTCGCCGCCTCATCCACTACCCGCTTCACGGCCTCCGCATCGGCCACGTCGAGGGCGAAGGCCCGGGCGTCGCCGCCATCGGCGCGGATGGCCGCCGCCACGGTTTCCGCGCCGTCGGCGCGAATGTCGACCACCGCCACCCGCGCGCCTTCGTCAGCAAAGGCGCGGGCCGTCGCGGCGCCCATGCCGCTGGCCGCGCCGGTGACGAAAACAATGCGGTTCCGCAACGAACGGTCGAGCTTCTTGTAGGGCGGCGTCACAGACAGGATCCTTCAGGTTGACCGTCGTTGGCCGCCATGAAGGACATGGCGGCCCAGGCAGGCGCGACAGAACGCGACCCGGCGCCCCATGCGGTGGCGCAGGTTCACGGATGACAGTTTGCATGGGTGGAGTGTACGGCCGGCGCGCGGGCAACACGGCGCGCAACAGGCCTGGATGCGCGAGGCGGCCTGAAGCCTCCTTGCAGCTGTTCCTCCCATATATTTTTTATCCACCTGGACAATGCTTTTGCCTCCGGCCGCTGTCAAGCGCATGCGGGCGCATGCCCGCGCCGCCATGCGGGAAAGCGAAGCCCCGGAAACCATGCGACAAAAGGCAGCCGGTTGGCGCAGCTGGCCGGGGCGGCGCCTGTCGAACGGGGCGCCGCTCGCCTGGCGGCGCGCGCCCGGGCGGCAAGTTTTCGAGTTCAAGCTCAGGGCTTTTTGCTCTAGACGGCTGCTGGAGAGCAGACGGGATCGCGCGCGGAGTCGCCGCTTCGCCGCCCACCTGCGACTTCAAAACGCCGGGGCTCGCGCCTCCGGTCAAATCAGAACTTCCAGGGAGAGCTTGATGCGCCTGACCAAACGCACGTTCATCGCCAGTCTGATGGCCACCACGGTCGCCGCCTTCGCCATGGCCGGCCCGGCCCACGCCGAAAAGAAATATGGCCCCGGCGCCTCCGACACCGAGATCAGGATCGGCAATTTCGTCCCTTACAGCGGGCCGGTGTCCGCCTATGGCGTGGTCGGCAAGACCATGGACGCCTATTTCCGCATGATCAACGATCAGGGCGGCGTTAACGGCCGCAAGATCAAATTCATCAGCTACGACGACGCCTACAGCCCGCCGAAAGCCGTGGAACAGGCCCGCAAGCTGATCGAGAGCGATGAAGTGCTGGCGCTGTTCGGCACGCTCGGCACACCCTCCAATACCGCGATCATGAAATATGTGAACGCGAAGAAGGTCCCGCACCTGTTCCTGTCGTCGGGCGGCACCCGTTTCGGCGCGGACCCCAAGGCCCATCCGTGGACCCTGCCCTTCAACCCGTCCTACGAATCCGAAGGCCGCGTCTACGCCAATCTGATCAAGGAAAAATACCCCAACGCCAAAATCGCCGTGCTGGTGCAGAACGATGATTACGGCAAGGACATTTACAAGGGCGTGAAGGATGGCCTGGGCGACAAGGTCTCGATGATCGTCGCCGAGGCGCCCTACGACCTCTCCGACGCCACCGTCGATTCCCAGATGGTGAAGCTGAAGGCTTCCGGCGCCGACCTGTTCCTCAATCTGGCGACGCCGAAGTTCGCCGCCCAGTCGACCCGCAAACTTGGCGAGCTGAACTGGCGCCCGGTTCACATCCTGAACAACGTCGCCTCCCAGGTCGGCGCCGTGCTGGTTCCGGCCGGCCTTGAGAACGCCCAGGGAGCGATTACCGCCACCTTCATCAAGGACGCGAGCGATCCAACCCTGGCCAATGACGCCGAGGTCAAGCAGTTCAAGGAGTTCATGGCCAAATACATGCCGGATGGCGACATCAACAACAGCCTTTACGCCATCGGCTACGCAATGGCCGACGCCATGACCCACGTGCTGCGTCAGGCGGGCGATAACCTCACCCGCGAGAACGTCATGAAGCAGGCCCTGAGCCTCGACGGCTTCGCGCCGCGCATGGTCTACAATGGCCTGACCATGAAGACCTCGGAAACCGACCACTTCCCGCTCGAAGAGCTTCAGATCATGGTGTTCAAGGGCGACCGCTGGGTGGCTGAAGGCGGCGTGATTTCCGCCGTGACCGAAACGAAGAAAAAGTAACCCGCCGTCAGTCCTGCTGGCGACATCATGGCCCGCGCTCCTGGCGCGGGCCATTTTTATTGGCGCCCGGGTGCCGGCGATGCTCGCGGGTCGTGCTCGTAGACGATGTTTGCGAGCGACGCCCCCGCCGGCGGTTTTTCGGGCGGCGGGTTCGCCGCCAGCACGCCGCGCTTCCGGTTCTGTTCACCGGTTTCACGGGGCCTTTCGGGCCATCCAGCCGGTGATTGACGCACCCCGCCCCGCCATCCAGAGTGCGGCCAGGGCCGCCTGCGGCGCGGGAAGCGGTAACAGGGCGCAGGAACCTGTAACGCCGGAGAAGAACTGCGGCCGGGCGTCCGCGCGGGCATGGGACCGGGCCGGCCGACGAACCAGAGGATGCTGAAAAACTGATGGTGGATAATGTGGAGAATGGCGCGGCTCCGGGCGGCAATGGCCTGTCGAAAAGCTACATGCTGGCCGTGGAGGATACGGATTTCCTGCTGCGCGACGAGATGCGCGCCTTCCGCTTTGGACTTGAATTCGCCAAGGCGGAGCTGACCCTGCGGGACTGGGGCATCCGCTCCACCATCATCGTGTTCGGCAGCGCCCGCATCCCTTCGCCCGAGCAGGTCGAGACGGCCGCCGCCGCGGCGCGCACTCCCGACGAACAGAAGCATGTCGCGTGGATGCGCGGCCAGTCGCGCTACTACGAAGAAGCGCGTGAGTTCGGCCGCATTGCTTCCGAACGCGGCGGCGCCTTCGCGCCCCGCAACCGCTGGCGCGACAATGTCATCGCCACCGGCGGCGGCCCGGGCATCATGGAAGCCGCCAACCGGGGCGCCGCCGACGTGCGCGCGCCCAGCATCGGCTTCAACATCACCCTGCCGCATGAGCAGCGCCCCAACCCCTATTCGACGCCGGAACTGACGCTGCGGTTTCACTACTTCGCCATGCGCAAGATGCACCTGGCCATGCGCGCCAATGCCCTGGCGATATTCCCTGGCGGCTACGGCACGCTGGACGAACTGTTCGAGGTGCTGACGCTACAGCAAACCGGCAAGGCGCCGCGCATCCCCATCGTGCTGTTTGGTAAATCCTACTGGCAGCGGATCATCAATTTCGACGCCCTTGTGGAAGAAGGCGCGATTTCGCCGGAAGATATCAAGCTGTTCGAATACGCCGATACGGCGGAGGAAGGCTGGGAATCTCTGGTGCGCCGCGGCGTCACCACCATGCCGCCCGGCTGACCGCCCGATGCGGCGACGCGGCGCCCGCTTTTGCCGGACGCCGCGCCGCTCCCTCCATCAGAAAAATGTTCTTTCCGCGAAAAGCTGGCGCGAAGCTAAGCGCCGCGCTGGTGTTCTTCCAGGGCAAGGCGCACGATAGCCGCGCCGAGATCCATGGGCGCAGCGCTCACCAGTTGCGGCCCGGCGAAACCGGGAACGGTCACGGGCTGACGCATGTGATGGCGGATCCTGTGAACACAGACGAGACCATGCGCCACGAACACCTCGTACTGCGTCCCGGCCATGCCGCCGGTTTCCTGGATGGAAAACACCACGTGCGGATTCTTGTAGGCGTCCTGCGCCTCTGAAGTGAAATTGTTGCGGCAATCAATCAGGACCGCGCCGCCACACTCCGCCACGCAACGGTCAACCGCCGCGATCACGGCGTTCTCCAGCCACGCCGCCGCCAACTGGAAGCTCTTGCGCCGCATCACGCGGCTGGCGTCAGCCTGCGCCCGCCGGGCCTCATCCTTTTGCCTTTCAGCCGCAAGCTGCATGGAAACCCGCGCGCTATAGGGACTGGTCGACATGGCGAAATCCACGCTCCTGGAATGAAGCTCCGAAAGCCCGTGGCAAAAAAGCAGCCGCCCGCCGGGGCGGCGACGCGGGGAGCCGGAAGCCAGAGGCCGGCAGCGAAGCAGGCCCTGAATAATGATGCAACCGACAACAGTCTATGGCGCTGGGGCAAGCGCCCGCGTGCGCCAACGCACATGCACGTTGTCGCCGGCGTGCCTGGCGCTCAAAACGATTCGCCGCCCCTGCCAAAGCACGGCTTGCCGCCACCCGGCCGCGCGCGTCACACTCCCCCGGGTTAAAGCGCCTTGTGGGGGGAGCGCCATGGCGGACGCGGATGCAATTGTCATAGGCGCTGGCCTCGCCGGCCTCGTCGCCGCCACAGAACTGGCCGACGCGGGCAAGCGGGTTATCGTGCTCGATCAGGAGCCGCGCCAGAATCTCGGCGGTCAGGCCTTCTGGTCGCTTGGCGGCCTGTTTCTGGTCGACACCCCGGAACAGCGGCGGCTCGGCGTCCGCGACAGCGTGGAGCTCGCCTGGCGGGACTGGCTGGGCGCCGCCGGCTTCGATCGCGCGGAAGACCACTGGCCGCGGCGCTGGGCCGAAAGCTATGTGGCGTGGGCGGCCGGCGAAAAGCGCGCCTGGCTGCGCGCCATGGGCCACCGCATTTTCCCCATCGTCGGCTGGGCTGAACGGGGCGGCGCCAGCGCCCTGGGTCACGGCAATTCGGTTCCGCGCTTCCACGTCACCTGGGGCACGGGACCAGGCGTGGTTGAACTGTTCGCGCGGCGGGCGCTGGCGGCCGAAACCCACGGCCTGATCCGCTTCTGCTTTCGCCATCGCGTGGACGAACTGACGCGCTCCGGCGGCGCTGTCACGGGCGCGCGCGGCGCGGTGCTGGCCAACGACAACGCGCCGCGCGGCGTCAGCAGCAATCGCGAAATCACCGGTGAATTCGCCTTCTCCGCCCCTTCCGTGATTGTCGCCAGCGGCGGCGTCGGCGGCAACCCAGAGCTGGTGCGCCAGGCATGGCCAGCCCGGCTGGGAACGCCGCCGGCGCGCATGGTCGTCGGCGTTCCCGCCCACGTGGACGGCCGCATGCTGGGCATCGCCCAGACAGCCGGCGCCCGGCTGATCAATGGCGACCGCATGTGGCATTACGTGGAGGGCCTTCAGAACTGGGACCCGATCTGGCCCGGTCACGGCATCCGCATCCTGCCTGGCCCGTCTTCCCTGTGGCTGGATGCCCACGGCGCCCGCCTGCCGGCGCCCTGCTATCCCGGTTATGACACCCTGGGAACGCTGGCGCACCTGCGCCAGACCGGCGCCGATTACTCCTGGTTCATCCTCACCCAATCGATCATTCGCAAGGAATTCGCCCTTTCCGGCTCGGAACAGAACCCCGATCTCACCGGGCGCGACTGGCGGCTGGTGGCGCGCCGGGCCATCGGCAGGCGGGCCACCGGCCCCGTTGAGGCGTTCAAGCAGCACGGGGCCGATTTCGTCGTGGCCGGCGACATCGACGACCTGCTCGCCGGCATGCAACGGCTGGCTGGCGACGGCATGCTCGACCCTGAACGGGCCCGGCGCGAGGTGGAGGCCCGTGATCTGCAACTGGCCAATGCCTACGCCAAGGACAGCCAGATCATGGGCATCCACAATGCCCGCCGTTATCTGGGCGACAGGCTGGTTCGCACCGCCGCCCCGCACCGCCTGCTCGACCCCAGGCACGGCCCACTGATCGCCGTGCGTCTCAACATCCTGACCCGCAAGACGCTGGGGGGCCTCGAAACCGACATGGACGGCCGCGTCTTCGGCGACGACGGCCAGATCATTCCAGGTCTGTATGCGGCGGGAGAGGCTTCGGGGTTTGGCGGCGGCGGCATGCACGGCTACCGGGCGCTGGAGGGCACGTTTCTCGGCGGCTGCCTGTTTTCCGGCCGGCAGAGCGGCCGCGCCGCCGCAAAAGCGGCAGGCTGAGGCGTCCTTCCGGAAACACGCCCGGCCAGCGCCCCCTCACCGCCCCCCGCCGGGTTACGGCATTGCGCGCAAGGTCATAGCCGCTTTCTTGAAGAAACCGTGGTGGCGCGGAAGTAAATTAACCCCCTCATCCTGGGTTCGCAGAAATACGTCATGCACAATCGGGCGCGCCAGCCTACTTGCCCTGAAAACGCGGTTTGCGCCGTTGAAGGAATGCGTCGACGCCCTCGCGATGGTCTTCGGTGAGACTGGCCAGAGCAAACTGGTCCACGTCCATATGGCTCGCCAGATCATCCAGGGCGTGCGTCAGCCGGTTGACTGTCTGCTTGGTCATGGCGGTGGGTATCGGCGGCTGCGCCGCAACCTTTTCGGCAAGCGCCATGGCCACATCGAAGGCATGGCCGGGATCGGCCAGTTCTTCCACGAGCCCCCATTCCCGTGCTTCAGCGGCTGCAATGCGCTGGTCAGCCAGGATGACCGCCTGTTTTGTGCGCGCCGGTCCGATCAGATGCAGCATGCGCGGCACGCTCTGCCAGCTCATGTTCATGCCAAGACCAATTTCCGGAACGCGGATATGGGCGTCACGCGCCATCACGCGAAAATCGAGCGCGACGGCCAGGGCCGCGCCGCCGCCAATACAAAAGCCTTCGATCGCCGCGATGGTGATCTGGTCCATGTCGTGCCACGCCCGGGTGAGGCGCGGCCCAAGGCGCAAATGCCGGCGCAGATCGCCCAGATTCATGTCCGCCCGCGAACGCCCTTCCGGGTCCTTCAGATCAAACCCGGCGGAAAACGCCCTGGGTCCACCCCTCAGCACCACCACCGAGGTCACCGGATCATCTTCAAAACCGCGCGCCGCGTCGGTGAGTTGCCTGAGCGCGTCGGGCGAAAGGGCGTTAACGCCATCATGCCGGTCAAAGGTTACAACCGCGATCCGGCCTTCCGGCCCCAGCCCGCGCTCTGTCGTGACGTATTGTTGCGTCACCATTGCCTCCCCATGCCGCGCCATCCGCCCTGGGCGCGCGGACGCCATATTGTTGGCAAGGATCATGGCAGCCCCGCCAGAGACTGGAAAGCCCCTCCCGACGTTGCCACAGACGCAGGTAAATCGCGACCTGTCGCCACCACGTGAACCCGGGATGGATATGGCGTCAAAGCCGCCGCCGCAAGGGTCGCGCGCCGGTCGGCAAGCCCGCCCGATGGCCACCCGCTTACCCACGCCAGACCGGCCCCGCGCCGCAAAGCGCGCGCCGTACGGCAAAGCATCCAGAAAATGTCAGCTGAATACAAAAATGGTGCCGGCGGAGGGCCTACTCGATAAAATTGACTAGCCGTATCCATATGATACTTAACCATTTTATTTCCAACAGCAAGCCACGCATCCACAGATGTAACCACACGACGGAAGAGCGGATTGAGCCTCACGCCACTGCCCGCACTCAATGGACGCAATCAGGGCCACATGCAACTATCAATCACCAGCCCACTTTGATGATTGATTCGCGCATGTATGTAGTGGCGGACTCGCTCGACGATCTATTGCACAAGGTCTTCACAAAGTTGCTGCGTAGGCCTGACTTCGTGCGCCCCACTAAAGGTGATGCGCTGGAGGAGTTTGGCAATTTACTCGTGCTCAGGAACCCGCTGGCACGACTTAGCCGGACAGAAACAAAAGGAACGATCTTCAGTTGTCTCGGTGAGTTTTTGTGGTACATGCGCGGGTCTAATCGCCTTGACGTTATCAAGCACTACCTCAAGGAATACGGCAGATTTTCAGATGATGGAAAAACGATTTACGGGGCTTACGGTCCTCGCATATTCAATAAAGATGGGATTGACCAGTTAGCCTATATTATGGATCGGCTCACAACGAGCCCAACCTCTCGTAAAGCGGTTCTACAGCTGTTTGACGCGCGAGATGTTACAGAAGAACATAAGGACGTACCATGCACCTGCACCCTCCAGTTTGCAGTTCGGAAGCGTCGCCTGAGCCTACACGTAAATATGCGTTCGAATGACGCATACATCGGTCTACCGCACGATATTTTTTCATTCACTCTTTTGCAGGAGTTCATAGCGAGATGCCTCGGATTGAGGTTGGGTCCATACTATCATTCAGTCGGAAGCCTTCATCTCTATACAACGGATCGCGAGGATGCGCTGCGGTACCTCAGAGAAGGGTTCCAAGACCCGCAACCGATGCCGCCAATGCCCACCGATTCTCCAGGGCTCCACCTACTCAGCTTGCTAGACGCCGAAGAACATATTCGCTCCACAGGCTGCATCCCTGCGCATGTCGATAGCCTTCCGCCATACTGGCGCGATCTGGTACGTCTCCTCCAGATATTCAAAGAGGCGGACCTCAGAGTGCTGGCAAAGCTCAAGGATGAGATGTCATCTAAGGTATTTGAAACATATATCAGGAGACGCCATAAGAAGCGCGATGCCAAGCAAGAATTGCCGCTTTTTGAGTGGTCAGGGGAGAAATTATATGTCCAGGATGCGCAACAATAGCGCGCAACAGATTCGCATAAAGCTTGAGACTTTTAGCCAACGTCAGCGCGAGCTGCGGGGGCTCAACTCAAATGACAGAACTGAGGCCCTGGTTCTTCAGATTATTTCTAGCCTACGACGAGTTGATTATATTCAGCGTTTCCACGAAAGGGAACCGCATCCTGTGCGACTCGACCCGAGAAGCCCACTATTTGACCCCCTCAAAGCTGCGTGGCTGGCTTACAATAAACGCGGTGATGTTGATGAAGCTTGCTGGCTCACATTCATTGCAACCCATTTCGGCAAGCACTCAATTGACGGCTGGCGCTTGGCTCGCGATTTTTATGGGGCATTTAATCAGCGGAACTCGTGGACATGGACAGAAGCATCCTCTGACCTCGGCACATTTTACGATTGGCTGGACAATCAGTGGCCGGTCCTACTTGGCGATGGTGTAAGCCGGAGATTTAGCAACCATCGCAAGTACGAAAGCAAGGCACCCAAACACCTGAAGCAGGTTCTTGGCTCGTACATTGAACTCATCCAACGCGAGGGCGGGCATCGCCGGATGATGGTGAGCATTCACAAGGAGTTCGGTCAGCATCCCAAAGAAGCGTTTTCGGGTTTGTACGAGAAGATGTCAGGAGTGAAGCGCTTCGGAAGGCTCGGGCGTTTTGATTTTTTGACAATGCTCGGAAAGCTTGGCGTGTGGCCGATCGAGCCTGACAGTGCCTATTTGGCGCAAGCCACAGGCCCCTTACTTGGCGTCAAGCTTCTCGTCAGTGGTGATCGGCAAGCTGCGATAAGCCCTGCCGAGCTACAACAGGTTCTCGATGCGATTGATTCAAGTCTGGGAGTGGGGATGCAGGTGCTGGAGGATGCTCTCTGCAACTGGCAGAAAAACCCTGACAAATTCGTGCTGTTTCGGGGCTAATTCGTCCCGAGAAAACGTCTCTAGCCCCAAGCTCCTGACAGTTTACACCTTGGGCAAGCCCTCTTTCCGTGCCAGAATTGAGAGTCAAGCAACCAAATCAATCAACCTCAACGCCTTGCCTCACAACATGCATTGGTTGGCCATTGATAACTCAGCCCAATCGTAGCGCCTCTTGAGAAAGTTCATGCGATTTCGCGCAAGTAGGCCGCGGTGCTGCATCTGTCCAACGACGACACCGGGCGACGTACCGACCTCAAAGGCAAAGCGGATAATCGCTCGCTTCTCGGCTCCGAGAGTCGACAAGTGGTCCAGAAACTCGTCTGGAATGAGTTGTCGGGCTGAAAACAGATTCGCCTCAGCCTCCTCCGCCTCCATGATTCCAGAACCATTCTCAAGGAAAAGGTGATTTTCACCATGCAATATCAGGTGACCAGCCTCGTGGAAGAAGGTGAACCAGAAGTGGTCATCTGATCGATGACGAAAGCTCAACTGAATGATTGCATGATTGCCGAGACGACGAGCAGCACCGCTTGCGCGACATCCAGTGGGAGCCTTAGCCACTACAACAATAACGCCAGAAGCGGCACAAATTTCCTTCAGCTTTGGAAGAAATCTTTGCGGCGCGCTGCAGCGCATCAGAGGGCGTATATCCTTAAGGCTTTCCTCAAACGACATCCGGTCCCACGACCTGCACGTTTCCTTTTCAGCTATACGCTCTCCTTGCCGAAGCCAAGCAAGGGTTGATAGCGTATTCTCATCGAATGAAGCGCTTTTCCGGAAGGCTACGGAATTCATTGCGCCCTGATAGCGAGTCGTCCAGTCGGCGAACGTGCTGAGGCCAAAGAAGCCGAGCACTTCATCAAGGCGGTCCTTTCGCGATGTCTGCTTCCGGACCCAGCCCGACTTAACCATATCTGCTATTGGAAGTTCTCGCAGCCAGTCATCCGCTTCCGAGAAATCCATTGACGTCCGACTTGCCCGCGAAAGCCGAAAGTCAGAATCCCGCTTCAACCAAAAGCTTGTCGATGCCCCAAGGTGCTCGGCCAGAGCCTCTGCTAAGGCCCAATCTATGCATCGATCGCCTCGGCGCAGCGCGTCAACGAAGCTTTCGTTTTCCCCCATCAGTTCTGTGAATTCGTCATCTCCGATGCCGCGACGAGTCAATATGTCGGAGATCGTTTCCCAAGGTGGGGAGGCCCAATCTGGCGTAGCATCATCCATCATGACCCTGTCCCCCTTGCCAGTCCCGACACTTTCACTCGAGTTACTTCGAGCCAATTGACCGCCCCATCGGTCATCAATGGGGGCTGGACGTGGTTTGCCACCAAAATGAGGCTGAAGCTTCCCTCTAGGGGTATCACGATGAATTTTCCAGCATCATCCTCCACAAAAAGTGCTCCTACCACTCGGAGGTCCATAGCGCATTCCGCTGCTCGCACGTCAGCTATGCGCTTCTGTAGCTGCTGTGCCAGAACCGGCCCCAGATGCGAAATGGCCCTACGATGTTTAAGGCATAAATCGCGCAAATGCCGATCTTCGTACGCGAGGTCCACAGGCCCTACCATGAGCCTCTAGGCTCGTCATAATGATTCGCATTATTCTAGCCAAGTCTACAAGCTCTAGCTAGTCTCGTTGCTATTGCCACCATATCTCGCCTATTGATCGCGGGAGCGATTCTGACTGGCAGTGCCCAGAAATTACAGGGTATTGTTTTTTCGACATCCTGCGAGCGAAGGCCATGGTGCTGCTCAATGCCTTTTTTAGTTCAGTTTAGGTATGCCCTTTGTGTACCAGCCAGTTCACTGGTTCATAAATATGGTTTGACAATTCAAAACAGACCATCATAATGTGAACCATCCAAAGTGAACTCAGGGTGGCTCTCATGTTCGTTCGTGCCTATCTCCGCGCATCCACAAAAGAGCAGGATGCTACCAGAGCCCGTGAACAGCTTGAGGCCTTCGCCACAGAGCATGGCCTTCGCATCGCCACCTTTTACCTTGAGCACGAGAGCGGCGCTTCCCTCGCGCGCCCTGAACTGTTCCGCCTGCTGTCTGATGCACAACCGGGAGACATTCTTCTGGTTGAACAGGTAGACCGCCTGTCGCGTCTCACCAGCGCTGACTGGGAAAGGCTCAGGGCCGAACTCGCTACCCGCCAGGTTCGCGTGGTTGCCCTTGATCTCCCCACTTCATGGCTGATGGCCACCAGCAAAGCTGACGATTTTACAAGGCGTATGTTCGACGCCATCAACGGGATGATGCTGGACATGCTGGCTGCTGTGGCTCGCAAGGACTATGAGGACCGCCGCAGGAGACAGGCGCAGGGTCAGGCCAAGGCTAAGGCTGAAGGCCGCTACAAGGGCCGCCCTGAAAACACAGACCGCAACGCCGGCATCACGACCATGCTCAGGGCCGGTGCGTCGTGGTCCAGCATTCAGGCCGCCACTGGATGCAGCCGCGCTACCATCGCTAAGCTGGTCAAGAGGGCGAAAGAAAAGCCGGAGGCGCAGGAACCACAGCCCGTGTGACCCAATATCGCCGGGGACCAATGTCCAATCTCTCAATGTCCGATTAGACACACCACGATCAGGACATGCGTACAGCCGCCAGCCGCTTGAAACATTCAGAGCGCTGAGGACCCGGGCAACTTGAGACCAGCGGGTCCCCTGACGGGACTCCTGGCCCCCTTGAGAAATCTGGGAAAGCCCACCCTCCCCCATTTCAAAAAACCGCTAAAGCCTGTTGTTGTGGTTCAGCCTGGGAGGCATGAGCGATCGAGCCATACCCAAGCAAATTCATGGACTTGCCCAGTTAAAATTTACGTTAAATACCCAATATTCTTGGACACCCCATTAAACTCGAAATCGAGATAGTCACGAAATCCAATGTAAATTTCCACAGACAGACATAATTTCTAACGAAACCAGACTTGACGAGCGGATATCTGGTCAGCAATCCTATGTTCGTTCTAGCGACATTGTGTGTTGCTTACGCTTCCTATGACACAAAGGAATTTCCCGTGTGCAAACTCACCTTCCAGCATGAGAGCGCCTGCGCCCTCACTGGCGAAGTTACAGAAACCACCGTCAAATCAAGCGGAGAAGCAGCGGACGATATTTTCTCACTTCTCAAAGCCTTCAAACGCTTCACAGTAGCTATGGGATATCAGCCAGACCTGTGGACCTTCACGGTTCACGGCGAGTTTATGCCTCCGCCTGAGGCGCAACTACAGTTACAGCAGGCATGATACACCAAGGCCCCGGGAAATCTCGGGGTCTTTTCATTTTAACAACCAATCAGAACACAACGAACATATGCAGAGAACCATAAACGCAGCTGACATTAGCGAACTGAGGAAGGCCGGAGAGTCAGACGAAACGATCCTTCAGTTCTACAGGGAGACAAACCCCACGATTAACAGACACGCCGGAGAGCTTCAGGGCGAAAGTCCCTCAGACGTGCTGGACTTCCTGGCGCACCAGAGCCAGCAGAACCCCCGCATCATCGACTTTGAGGGCAAGCGTATTGAATTGCCTCATGACGCCACCGATGATGAGGTCCACCAAATCCTCTCATCATATCAACCTGCGGACACCTCATTCACCTCTGCCCTGGGGCACGGGGCGGCCAATGCCCTTGGAGGTGTCGCCAGCACGCTTGATGTCGCTGGTAACGAACTTGGGACCAACACGGGCGTTGCCAGCGCCTTCAGGTCTGCATCCGAGGCAGTGAAACCCAGGAACTATGACCCGGCAGCCCCAAAGGTTGGCCTGAACCCCATGTCCTGGGGATACATCCCGAGAGCCCTGGTTGAAAGCGCTCCCCAGCTGGCAACGTCTGTAGCTGGTGCGGCTGTCGGCGGCTTCCTCGGTGGCCCTGTAGGTGCAACAGCGGGTGTCGTGGCCCCCTATGCGGCCCAGAACTACGGCAATACCGTCAATGAAATTGCCCAGGCTCAGGGGCACAGCAGCCCCACACGTGATGATCTTGTCCGCGCAGGCCTCATCACGGGCGCTGAGAGCTTGCTTGAACGCTTTGGACTCAGGGGCGTTGGGGGGACCGCCCTCGCTGGTGGCGTCAAGAACATTGCCATGGGTACAGCCAAGCAAGCGCTGAAGGCTGGTGCGAAGGAAGGGGTAGCAAACGCCGGTCAAGAGGCCTTACATCAAGCTGGAACCACCCTGGGAACACAGCAGGGGCTTACGTTAGACCCTGATCGTATCGCGGGAGCTGGTGTAATTGGCGCTGCCTCCGCTGGAGCCCTGAGAGCAGCCAATGTCACCCCTGATATCGCCAATGCGATCAGGTTCAGGGACATTGACCAGCTTAGTGGCAACAGGCTTGCTGATCGCTTCAGCGGACTGGATATCCCGACCAACACCACCGCCAGATCAGCACAAGCCCTGAAGCAGGTTGGCGTTGAACTCAAGAGCGACATTGGTTCTGCGAAGGCAGAAGCCCGGAAAGTGCTCAGGGAGCGGGATGCTCTTGAACTGGCCCAGAGGATCACAGGTAGCCAGAGTAAGGGCATGTTAGCCACTGAGGCCGACGTGAACCTCCTTCATGATCGCATTGGCGACACTGAGCAGGGAAGCCGGTATGTGGACCTCATCAGGGAGCGCCAGGCGCTGAACAGGCTCCAGACCAAGGGGCAGTTCATTGACAGCGGTAAACAGTTCGCTGGCGGCCTGAGCAGCACCAGACTGGCGCAGGCAATCAACCCACTGAACATCCTGAAGAACAGCACTGTCAGAACCGCTGGCGGCCTTGCTGGTGTAGCCCAAATGGCTGGTATTCCGATCTTCACCCACATTGACCCTGTGACGGCCTCCAAGCTCGCCGGCGGGGCCATAGCGGCCACAGGAGCCATGAGGGCTGTGGACGGTCTGATGGGCTCCCGGAACCCTGTGCATGAGTTTGTCAGCAGGTACAGGAGCACGGCGCAGCCACCAGAGGCCCCTGGCGTTCGTGATTATGGCGATGGTTATTCCCACCTGGTCCCAGAGGAGGCCAGGAGCGACGCAAGAGCGCAGGCGGCCCTTCAGAAGGTCCAGACCGGGCAATCAGCACCAGCGCCTGTGGCTCCCCCGGCTCCGGGCATGGGAGAACAGCCCCGGGTTACACCACCACCGTCATGGGTTGAACGCGGTGAACACGGGCGCACCACCGATATGGTTCCACCAGAGGCCGCCCAAGCTCTGATAGCAGACAGAGCGCTTCAAAAGGCCCAGGGACAGGCCACAGCTAGCCTTGGTCCTTTCCAGGCTGAAGCAGCCGGCCGGGTAATGGAACTTGCGATGAGAGACAGGCTCCTGGCGCAGGCACAAGCCCACCAGCGGGCAATGGGCAAACCCAGCCCTGAGGACGCCTCTCCTGTTCCTGATACCCCAAGGACCACCTCAGAACGCGCCATGGCGGCCATGCTGGAACGCAGGGCACGTGAACAGCCTGGTGCAACCCATGGGCAATTCACGGAGCCAGAAGCACCCTTTGGCAACAGCTTCATTCATCGCAATGTCGAAATCACCATTCCACAGGACGTGAGGAACGCTGAGCGTTATCGCATCGGGGCCATTGTGAAACAGGATGCAATCAGCAGGCACATTGAGGACACCATGAACATGAGTGTTTCAGAGCCTACCAAGACCATCCTTGCGAACAGTGATACAGAACTGAGAACCATGAGGAACCGCGAGCAAGCCAGGGCCTTTGTGGAACGCATGTTGGCCCAGGTGCCCCTTGATGACAGACAGATAGTCCGTAGCAGACTTATGGATGAAGGATTTTTGGGTATATGGTCTAAGGATCGTGATTAAGCGTACCTGACTGAGATCATAAATATACACTTAAGTTGCAATCGAGAATTTCGTAATCTCACCCATCAAGAACATCAACCATCGCGATTTCTTTGGAATATTTTCTCGGATCGCAAGTTCTATGCTTGCGAACTCGGCGATGACGTGTCTAAACATAAGGTGCGCGACCGCAGTCGCGTGTTGAGGAGCCACAGCGCTAACTGTGACCCCTCCGCGTCTTAGGTCAGAGACGAACCCAGAGGGTCAGGCGATACCAGCGCTTGGCCTCACAATAAGGACGGTCGCGCTCAGGTGCGGCCTTCCACCATTAGCCAGCAGAAGATAAGCGGGGGGATGGAATGATGCCAGCCACAAGCTTCGGTAGCAATCTGAGGACCTGGCGCAGCCAACTGCGGTGAAATCGAGCTTTAATACATAAAATATCCAGCGTTATCAGTTAGTTACAGCCGAAAAACAGCGTTTCCTCCCTACTAATGCACAAACGCCCCGCTGGAACTGACAGCGCTCAATCTCTCGATCCAATGGGACCATTATGACGCTTGACGCTCTCGACAGCTTCGCCCTGGCCGAAAGGGCTCTTGAGAAATCCGATGCCTCCGCGACCCGCCAGTTTGGCGCAGGTGCCTCCTCAAGGGGCATGGCGACTCTTGAGGGGCGCTGAGGATGGCTGGATTTCTGGCGTATATGGCCCCTGGAATAATCCTGATCGCCATTGGGTATCTTCTCTTTTTTCTGTTCAACGAACGTGTAGCGGGTGGTTATTTCCTGCTGCTCATCATCATGATGGTGATGTTTAACCTGAGGTAGTCCGATGACGCCCAAGCTGCCCAGGGCCCCTCACGGGTGCGACTAAACTTCAATACCGAAAAGATGATTACCACACAGTAGTTTACGACGAAAAAAGCTCGTTTCCTCCTGACTAATGAACAAGTGGCGGAAGTCAGGGCCAAAGATGCCCTGTGACGCGCCCAGACGCCCAGAAGGCTCTAATACCTTTTTTATGTAGCCGATTCAGTGCCTTGCGACGAAAAAAGCGCGTTTCCTCCACACTAATGAAGGAACCGTGCGTCCCACGGCCTTCAGCTTCACCTCCCATGATACCGCCTGGATCATCCCAAGCCGTCTTTTGGCTGCTTTGGTCCCGGTGGTGTCATGGGTTTTTTTCGCTTACGCATCTTCAATGATGCTTCACAATGGAAAATGTATGCAAACCACCCAACAGCAGCCAAAATATCAATTTCTTGATCCACTCGCGCCAATGGATATGAAATACACTTCATTGGTTGAAGATATTCTCGTAGAAATTGAGGATTATGAAAACCGGACATTCCCGCGCTTACGCAGAAGAAAAGCTGAGGCGACACAAAGCCTACGGCGCGCTATCTCAATCATTATTGCAAATGTTCCCCCGCGAGGCATAAGCGTACTCACTGCCGTTGGGAATACGCGGGTGGGCATAATCCCTTCAGGCGCGCATCACCCAGAGGTGGGCCATCCAACCTGGCGCAAGACCATCCAAACGCTGGTGCAACTGGGACAGATCACCCTTAGCCGCGTGGGAAAGCAGCGACAAGCCTTCGCCCCCACAGAAGCTCTCAGGAGGCGCATGAGCGCCCTCCAGACAGCGTAAGGCCATGGAACACTCAAGACGAACCGAAGGCGCTGTATGGCTCTCCCTGACGTGGGAAGCGGTATCGCAGCAGGCCCGTGACCTTTGCCATGCGTTGCGGGAACTTTGGCCAGGCCCGACGCCCTCAGGTACGCAGGAATATGCTGCGGGCCATTGAGGCCATGGTGCCGGACCTGCTTCATAGCCATTGCGCCTATCGCTCCATGCAGACCGAGACCTTCACCGGTGAGGCTATTGGCGCCAGACCCTTCAAGGATGCGAGGGACCACCTGAGCGCCACAGGTTATCTTGAGTGGACCAAGGGTTGGAAGAACTGGGGAGGCAATCCTTTCGATGACAGCGCGCGGCCAGTAGGGACCGAAAGCGCCGCAAGCACTTTCAGGGCCACGGAAAGCCTCATTACCCTGGCCAAGGCCCATGGGATCACTGGGGACAACGTAAACCAGCACTTCACCCGCATGCGGGACACAGACGCTCCTGTGGTGTTCGTCAGGGAATCTGGTGGGAAGTCAGGAGTCAGAAAACAGTACGCCAACAAGGGGAAGCGTCGGGCTGTCCTACTTGATGACACAACCAGGCATATCGTTGAGCCAGTGATGGGTATCAACAGCTTCCTGAGAGGGCGTGTGTCAGGCATTGATTTTGATGGGCTGTGGCGTGGCTTCAATGCCCGCCCATCGGATAGCACCGGGTCATTTGACTACGGTGGCAGGCTCTATGACCGCTTGACCCCCAGCTATCAAAACCTCAAGGGCCACGAGCGCCTCAGGACCATAAGACTGGATGACAGCCCTGTTGTGGAGATTGATGTTTCAGCCAGCTATCTGACCATCTGGCATGGGGTTGTTCTCAATCAAAAACACAACCTGATACCTGAGGAACTGGGTGGGTGTCTGTTCAACCCATCAGTTGACCCGTACACCATTCCCGGCGTTGACAGGGCTATGGTCAAACTTTGGTTTGTGAAAACCTGGGGCAAGGGCAAACCATGCCTCAAGTGGGCCCCTGGCGACTGCACCAACCTGGTTGCTGATGGGCTGGGGAGGAAGGCCATTCCCACGGCCAGCAGGCTTTACAAGCTCATTGTTGATAAACACCCCCTGCTCACTCTCCTGCCTGAAGTGGGCATGAATTGGGGAGACCTCATGTTCCTTGAAAGCGAGGCAATCCTTGGAGCAATGAGGGAGCTTATGTCTCTCAATGTTCCCTCATTGCCTGTGCATGATGCCCTTATCGTTCCTGCCCAACACCAAACTGAGGCCATGGAGGTGATCTCTCGCAGGTATGAGGCCATCTGTGGACTTAGGCCCCACCTTAAGGTCGATGGTCTACCTTGATCGCCTGGAGTGCTCTTATTGTGGTGTCTACTACTATAAAATAGACACCCCCTTGAGTGGGCCATACGCCTCAGGTTCAATCCAAACCATGGACCTCAGGTTGATCTTAAGGGTATATCTCTATGGATATCATCATTGTGTAACAGCTTAAGCCCTCAGGCCCATGGATCATCATGATCTGGTGTATACAGGAGTGTACATAGGTTAAGGGAAACAGTTTTGATTTCCCACGCTCACCTGCAACCGGAGAGGGCTCTTTTGAACGCCCTCTGTCTCACATATGCACCTGATGCAATACCCCATGACAATCACGCATTAGGCTCCGGACCCATAAAAATATTTTCGCTTTTAAGCGCTTTCTGATTCAAGGCTCCCGAAGGGAGCCATCGGATGGACACGCACGTTTTCTGGCTGACGGACGAGCAGTTCGCGCGGCTT
>Ga0180216_1000912_pt1 | contig 28087 bp, 46 predicted proteins | sample eDN3rd37CBELigMG_FD_128879 | JGI IMG/M metagenome (GOLD analysis project Ga0180216, IMG submission 128879) | Enriched Miracle-Growth compost microbial communities from Emeryville, California, USA - eDNA 3rd pass 37_C BE-Lig MG (version 2)... ... | reverse complement strand
TCGAAGCGGTTACAGCGGTACCACATCCTGGAAGAAATCAACCAGTGCGTTAGTTAGCGCCGCGGCGCGCCAGGCGGCTGGCGGACCTCGCCGCTGACCCGGCTCCCCGTTCGGCGGCCTGGTGGGCCCGCGGACGTGGCACAGTGGCGCCTTCAGCAAGGTGTACCGTGGCATCGACACGGTCACGGGCCAGGAGGTCGCCATCAAGAAGACCGAAAAGGCGTCCATGAAAACGAAGCAGAAGGAGAACCTGCTCCGCGAGGCCGCGATACACAAGCGGCTCCACCACCCCAACATTGTGCAGTTTATCGACTTTTTCGAGACGAGCGAGAACTACTACCTCATCATGGAGCTGTGCGTGCCGTGCGGGGGGTGCTGGACGGCGCGGTCGCGCAGGGCTAACGAGCGGCGCTTAGTCAGCGCGGGTCGGTGCGCGTGGGGTGCACAGCATGCACGGTGGCGAGCTCTTCCAGCGCATTGAGGAGGTCGACTGCTTCACCGAGGACGACGCCCGGTGCATCATCAGCCAGGTGGCGCGGGGCATCAAGTACCTGCACGACAACGGCATCGTGCACCGCGACGTCAAGGTATGGCGGCGCGGCGTCGCTTGGGGGTGGAGGGCGGGATAAGAGGGCGGTTGTGCTTAGGCCTTCCGCGCGTTGTCGTTGTTGCTGATTGGCGCTGCGCAGCCGGAGAACCTGGTGTTTGGCAACAAGACGCTCACACCGGTCAAAATTTGCGACTTTGGCCTGTCCAAGGTGCTCGACGGCTCCGGCATGACCGACACGCCCTGCGGCACCGTCGGCTACCTCGCACCCGAGATTGCCAAGGAGCAGGCGCACAACTTTGGCGTCGACGTGTGGGGCCTCGGTTGCGTCCTGTACTCCCTGTACGTGACTTGCCGCGCCCGACAGCCAGCGCCGCGCCGCGCGACACGGCGAGCGAGCTCACCGTGCCGCGCCGCTTGGCCTTCTTGCCGTGCGCGCTGGGCTCGGCAGGCTGTGCGGCTTCCCCGTCTTCTACGATCAGTCCGTGAACGTGCTCACCGAAAAGGTGAAGCGCGGCATTTACGACTTCCCGTCGCCGTGGTGGGACGACGTCTCCGAGTCCGGTACGGCGAGTTGGTTCCGCCACGGCGTGGCTGCCTTGCCAGTGGCTGACGCAGGGCCCGTTGATGCTCGCACACTTCGCCACGCCCGTCGGTGCTCGCAGCCAAGGACCTCATCCGGCGCTGCCTCGTTGTCGAGCCGAGCCGCCGCATCACCATCCAGCAGTTCCTGATGCACCCGTGGATCAACGGGCAGCAGACGCGGCGGATGGCGCTCAAGTCGCCCGCAGTCCTGCGCGAGGTCGACAACAAGGTGGTGCGCATGAAGGAGGTCTTTGACGTCTCGTGCGCCGCCCAGCGCGACGTCGCCGACGGCTACCAGCCGGTCTTCAACAAGAACCCGTTCATGCTCAACAACGTCGGGAGCGCGACGCTTCTGGAAAAGCGGTCGGCCAAGGTCGCCAAGTCCTCTGACGTCGTAGCCACGGCCGCTGTGAAGACCGTGTCCGTACCCAAGGCCAGCTCGGGCTCCCTCCTTGCAAACGGCAGCACCACCAACCGGACAAGTCAGGTGGCCGTCTAGCGGCGGCCCAGCAACGACATGGCAATCTTTTTTTTCCCCTTTTACTTTCTTCGTGTTCAAAGGTTATCATGATGCCTGTATAGAACCGACTCCACTTTGGCATGGTTTGGCTTGTACGACACAACGTGCGCTGCTGTTGGCAGATGCGTGAGCGATGACAAAAAACTGTACATGATCGACAACTATACACACCTTTACAAACGTCTTTACACTGACCACCTTTGTTGAGCGGCCCTGGTTTATAATCCGTGCAGGCGCTCGCGCTCGTAGTGCTTTGCAATGGAGAACGCCATGTCCAGCGACTGCGTGTAGTTGAGGCGGGGGTCGCACTGCGTGCGGTAGTTGCGGCCCAGATCGTCCTCGCGCATCTCGGCCGAACCGCCCAAACACTCTGGTTACGAGAACCGTGCGGTCGCGCAGGGGTGCGCGCGCGGCGTCAGCCACCGGACGCAAGAAGCGTGCGCGGGGCTGGGGACGGCCGCGCCTACCGGTCACGTTGTCGCCGGTCAGTTCAAAATGTACACCGCCGAGGTGGCTGCCCAGCTCCTTGTGGATTTCAAAGTTGGCGTGGAGTTCCTGCCGGTCGCGCGCGATGTGCGCCAGCACAGTGGCACGGGGTGAGCATACGTTCACGACGCGCGCGGCAGCGCGCCAGCGCTGGACGACATACGTCGAGAATCTTGTCGAACCGTCGCGTCTTGAGGCCGCTGGCGATCACCTCGGTGTTGCCGTGCATCGGGTCGCAGCACCAGACCACCCCCAGCTGCGCCGCTTGGACGGCGCGAATGTGCGCCGGGAGGCACGCGCGCACCTGCGTCAATTCATTGGCCAGCGCAGGGGTCGCACCCTGTCAGCACTCCTAGTGGGACACCTTCTATGTCCGCGGCGGCAGCACGGACCTGGTCAGCGCCGTAACGCGTGATCAGCGTCACCTTGCCGGGCTCGTTGGTCGGGTTCAAGCGGCGCACGACCTGCACCAGCTCGTCCGGCTTCATGGTCGGCCCCACTTTGAGACCGACCGGGTTCGCCAGACCGCGGAAGTACTCTGCCGCATCCCCGCAATGCAGCGTGGACAGGTTGCTTGCGTTGGTCCAGCTACCGCGTGGCCGATCGCCGCACCCGCACAACGTGCTACGTACCGACGTGGGCACCGTCCAGCTGCCGCGTGCGGTCGCCGATCCAGAGAAAGTGGGCGCCGAGGTTGTACCACGCGTTCCCGACGCGCCGCGTCAGCGCCGCTTCGTACGGCAGCAGCAGGCCTTCGTGCGAAGAGAACATCTCCAGGAACCGCGTGCTCGTTTCGTCCTGCCGCGGCGAACGAAAGCGCACGGCGCCGTTCCTGCGGTAAGCGACGAGGCGGCCGCGGGGTTCCAGCTAGGACATGGGCCTACCTCGGCGTGGACCGTTTTCAAAAAGTCCAGGGCGTCCGTCATCCGCGCGACCAGCTGCTCGTAGGCGGTCCGCGTTGCCGACGACTGAACGTGGTCCAGCGCCCACTGCTGCGGTTGGTGCAAGTCGGCGAACCCCCCTGCAGCCGTGCCACGGAACGGGCTGAAACGCCAGAGACGCGTTGCGTTCAGTCCACGATCCCGTGGCATGCAGGACGAGGGGCCGCGGTGCGTACCGCTGAGCAGCGTGCGAATGTAGTTCCACGTGGCGGCCGAATGGAAGTACGCCCTGATGCACCGTGGCCACCAGGGCGACGGCCCGGCATTAGAGCGACATCACGGAGCGCGTGGCGTCATGGTGGCCTAGGGCGGGGGGACACACATGAGCATCCGATCCGGGTCCGGCGTCCGTTCACGCAGGGCGTAGCCGTTGATGTTGTCGCCGCTGTTCGCCGAGAACGGCACAAGCATTGGCGGTGCGGCGGCGGCGTGAGCATGCGTCAAAGTCGCCCATCCGGCCGCCGCTGCTGCTCGGCAGCGCACCGGTACGTGGGATACTCTTGGCCGTGAACGACCTCGGTCAGCCTGGACCGCGGTTTGGCGTACTGATCATCGCATTCACCCGCCGCCGGCGCGGGCCCCATCAGCATGCCATGCACCGGCCAACGACATGCGGGACAGCTGGGGCGCCTACCTGGCCGGCGCCGCGGAGGATGCGGACCAGCGGCGTTCGCGCGCCGTAGGTCAGCACGAGGTTCATCTGGATGAGCACCTTGAGCTTGCTCTGGATGGCGCCCTCGTTGCAGTCGGCGAAGGTCTCGGCGCAGTCGCCGCCTGCGACCGATAGCGCCAGCCTTTGGCCACGAGCCAGGCGTCAGCACGGGGTGGACCGCACGGACAGCACGCACGAAGGACCCGCACCTTGCAGGAGGAACCGCTCGCCCCGCGCTACCTCGGCGAGGAGCCCCTTGAGGCGGTCCACCTGTGACGGCGATGACGGCGATGACGGCCCAAATGGCGCTCCGCGGACGCTCGTCAGGCAGCAACCCCATGGCCGACGCGATCGCCGGCGAGCACGGTCCGTACCTCGGCCGTGTGCACCAGCGGCGGCAGCTGCTGAAGCTTGTTTAAGACCTGTCCAGACCGTGTCGGACCCCAAGCCCAGACCGCCGCGGTGATCAGCCCCCGGCTGCGCGTCCTGGACCGGCTGCGGGGGCCGCCTGTCGCACCTGGCTGAGCCGGGCCGGGTCGGCGTAGTCTGGCTGCTGCAGGATGGGCCGCGACTGCCAGGACTGGGGGTGCCAAGCGTCGTCGACTGGGCCAGAGGCCGGCGCCGGCGGGTCTGCTGCGGGCTGGCCACGCCGGCGGTCCGGCGCGGCCGGTTCGGCGGCCGACGCGCCGATTTCCGTGCCCGCCATGGCGGCCATTGGCAGTGGGCCCTCCGCCACCGTCACGGCGTGGGGGCGCCTGCCGCCTGGCCACGGCCGTGCGTGGCCGGTGCCCTGGGTCGCTCGGGACGGTCAGGCTGCCGGGGGAGTGGGTCGGGCGCCTCGCGCACGTGGAAAGTGATGACGTCAGGCCGGGTGTGCCACTTTGCCCAGCGCACGGTGGCCACCTGGCGGCCCGCGGGGCCTTATGCTTATGCGACTGTATGCTACAGGTGTGTACACGGCATATGTTCATGAGGGCAACGGCGCGGACGCCGCTGCGTGGCTTCGCTCCAGGTCGAACAGGCTCGGGCCCGGGCGGTCGATGGTGGCCGACCCGAGGCACACGGGGCCGGCATACAGCACCAGCGTCTGCAGCCAACGCAGTGTCCCATCACTGCTGGACCGCGATCGGCGCCTCAGTGCCGGCGCATGCGGCACACGCGGCACCGTGCGACTGCCCCGCACCTGACCCGGCGCAATGCCGCGCAGCGGTCGGTCCACGCGCACCTCCAACGTGCCGTCCTCGAAGCTGTCAGCGGTGCAAGATCAAGCATGCTGTGCGCAACGTCAGTCCCGGTAGCGCATCAAGGGCGATCCGTCTGGTCCAGCAGTACGCACATGTCGACTTTGCACGGCATCGGCGGATCCATGGACCGGATTTGGACGTGGCACACCAACCCTGCCGATCGAAGCAGCAATGCGCCGCTTCCCCTCGCGCGTGAGGCCTACGATGCCCAGTCAGACAATGCACAAAGACGCCAGGGTTACCTTGGACGGGCCCGAGGCCATCCACCTGCCACGATGCCCGCGACGCTCGCATGGACTTGGTCATGAGCGCGGGATGGGTCCTGCATAGCCGACGGCGTCCGCGGCGTTGCATCGCTTTGGCGTCAGCAAGCAATGTAGAAAGCATTCCGGCTCGAGCGATCGCTAGACGCACGTGCCGGGAGCCACGCGGATGGTGTTGGTGGCAACGTCCTTGTCAACGACGAACCATCTGGTTGGCAAGAAGAACGCGAGCCCGCCCTGGCCTGGGCGGTCAGCGTTGAACCCTACAATGCCACCATCGCGGACGGCACACGTACCGCTCCAGCGCGCCGCGGATCTTGGCGCCCTGGCCGACGGTGTAGAACGGCAGGCCGCGGTGCTCGCCGACGACGCGGCCGTCCTCGACCGACACAAACGGCCCCGGCTCGCCCGCCAGGTAGCTCGCTGTTGCCAGAGGCTCCAGAGCACGTTTCTGTCGCGGTCAGGAAACCATTCGCACGGAGGCGCCGCCAGCTACCGATGCCGCAGACGCACCCAGGAATGGCGCAAACTTGCGCTTGCCCACGAAGCAGATGCCCACCGACTTGCGCTTGGCCGCCGTGACGAGGCCGGCTTGATGCGCCACCTCGCGGATGCGCGCCTTGGTCAGACCGCCCACGGGGAAGAGCACGCTCGGGAGCACCGCCCGTGGCACCGCCGCCAGAAAGTACGACTGGTCTTTGACCGGGTCGCTGGCTGTTGCCCCCGTCGGCGACAAGCGCGATATTCGATTCACCGTTAGGAGCGAATCTTAGGGCCATTGCGCTTAATATCGCACAGGACGGTACCGCGTAAGAGGTATCGCCGTCCTTCCGGCGCCGTCGTGGCGTCCACGCCAATCCGAGCAAAGTGGCCTAAGCCCTGGAATGCCACCACAGCGTCAGCAGTGGGACTCGTTAGCAAGGTGCGCAGTATTCAGGCCTCCTGTGCGGCAGCGCACCTGTGGCGAGGGCACCGAAGCCGGCCTGGCTGACGCGGTCCCACAGCGCACGAAACTTGATCTCGCGGTTGCACCACACGTCCGGGTTGGGCGTCACGCCGCGTTCGTACTCGGCCACCATGTCCACAAAGACGTCGTTCCAGTACTCCTTGACCATGTCCACCTAGCGGCGACACGAGTGCAAATTTCAGAGCCAGGCCGCACGTCAGTTCCAAAAAACTCTCGGTCCCGTCTGCCCCGGGTGCGCGTACCCGTCGGCAGGGCATGTCGAGCGCCGCGCACACGCGCTGGACGTCGGCCCAGTCCTGCTCGCCGGGGCACACGCCGTCCTGATCGCGCGGGTCCCAGTTGCGCATGTACCAGCCTTCGAGACGCCGGTAGCCCTGCTGCCGCAGCAGGTACGCCGCCACGCTCGAGTCCACGCCGCCCGACATGGCTACCGCCACTGCCGGCGCGCCGCCCACGGCAAGAAACGCACGCGCACGGTCAGCGATCGCTCCTCGCTGAAGCGGGTGTCACGCCGGCGGCAACCGTACCGGGAGTGTCCAAGCCCGGCATCTCCGCCGGCTCCGCCGGCCGCACGTGCCGCAGCGCCGCCAGCGCCGCGTGCGCCCCTGCCGGCACCCGGCGCCCGGCAGCGGTCGCCGCCGCAATTAACGCCACCATCTCCGCCCACCTCCGCAAGCCGCCGTCCCTCCGCCCGCCTCGCCCGCCTCGCCCGCCCGAGCCTCCCTACTGCTCGTCCGAGCCTCCCTACTCGAGGCCCCGCCGTCCAGCGCAGCGCGGACGGCTACGACGGAGGCGCGGGGGGGCCGTCGCGGGCCGCCGCACGGCGTGCCCGGAGGCGGCGGAAGGCCTCCTCGACCTCCTCGGCGTTGGCGGGGGGCCGCGGGCCGAGGGACTCGGGCGCCGGGTAGAAGGGCGTCTTCTTGACCTCGACCTCGGAGAACTCGGGCCGGCTAAAGTACCACATGGCCGCCACGGGCACGAACACGTACATGCCAAACTTGAACACTTCCAGGCTGGGTCCGCCCATGGCCGCCGGGTCGAGCAAGCCGCGCTGGCCGTTGTGCAACGGCGGCGGGGCGAAGAGATGGCGGCGAGGTGGGTGAACCGCCCACGTGTTCCTGCGTCGGGGAGCGCGTCGGGAGCGCGTCGGGATGGTGCTCTGCCCCAGCAGCTATCCGGGAGCGAGCTGCGTTTGCCGTTGCCGTTCGCAGGACCGTCCCGCTCCTGCCTCGCCTCGGGGCCGGTCGTCGCGCGTCGCTGCGTCTTGACTCTTCCTGGGCGCTCGTCGCGCGCGGCCTCGGCACCACTGCCCACGCCCACGGCTGCGTCGTCCTGTCGTCGTCCCGCCGGCTGATGACGTCATATCTGGCCACGTGGGTGCCCGCAGACGGAGAGGCGGCGGCGGCGGCGCGCGTGGTCGCCAACGGCGTGCCAGTGGGGACCACGGGTGGGGGGAGGGCGACAGCGAGGCGACCAGCGCCACCGCCGCGAATAGGAGCGGGACGACCGGGGAGGCGGTTCGCTGGGAGCAACGTGCCGCGCAAAGGCATTTGCACTGGCCGCGGTCGCGCAACGGGTGCGCCCACGCCCGCTGCCATGCCGGGCGGCACGGACGCGGCGGCAGAGCCGCTGCTCGTGCCGACGCCGCTGCCGGGCGGGAATCAGATCGCCGTGTGGTCCGTGGCGGGCCATTGGACCTGCGTCTGGCTGCGCATTGGCAGGGTCACCGTGGCGGTAAGCCGCGGGCGCCGGGACGGCCAGCGTGGCCAGCGAGATCTCACTGGGGCTCCGCGACGGCGTCCGTGTTTGAGCTCGTCGCAACTCTCTCCAGGTGGACATGGGCGCGTGCCCCGTGCGCGCCGTTTCGGCTGACCACGTCTTCTTCACGCACGGCCACATCGACCACGTTGGCGCCGTCGTCACACACGCCAACCTGCGGCGGCTCAGCGGGCTGAGCGGCGCCACGTACCATGCCGACGAGGCGCTGGCCGCCTCCGTGGGCGACCTCTTGCGGATCAGCGAGGTCATGTGTGGTGGCCCGCTGCCGCACACCGTCCGCGCCTTCCAGGCTGGCGGTACGGCGCCGCCAACGGCGAGACGCGCGTGCAGCACGACACGCCCCCTCACACCAGGACGCCAAGCCCGCTCTGGTCTGGCGGGTTTGTCACAGTTGACATCCCACTTAGCAGCGACGTGGTCGCGACTGCGCTGCCGACGCAGCACCGCGTGCCGAGCCACGCCGTGGCGTTCTGGCGACTGAAGCGGCGGCTCAAGCCACAGTACCAGGGCCTGAGCGGCGCCGAGATTGCCGAGCGGCGCAAGGCACGCGCCGGTTGGGACACCGGAGGAGCGTGGCAGCCTCATGCATCTGATGGTGGTCGTCGTCGTTTTCTTGTTGGTGGTCGCCTGCTGTAGCGCGGCGAGGACGTCACGGACGTGGACCGCCAGCTGGACGTCGTGGTGTCCGGCGACACCACGATCGACTTTTTGGACACCCACCCCGTTTGCTACACCGCCCGGGTAAGCCTGGCCGCCGGGGGCGCATCTACCATTCCGTCGCGCGCAGGGGATCCCTCATCTCGCAACGGGCCGCAGCTATGGGCGTGTCTGGGCCAGTGTTTGGTGGTCGAATGCACGTACGTGACGCCGGACGTTGACGTCGCGCTGGCCCGCGAGCGCGGGCACATCCACCTGGCGGAACTGGTCAGCCGCGCGCACCTGATCCAAGCCGAGGCTATCTGGTTGACGGTCAGACGACGCGACGCCCACGACCTAGCAATCGTTCCCGGCGTGCGCACTGAGATTGGCGCTGGTCGTGCCTTCGTCGTGTGCCAATGTCGCAGCATTTCTCGTCCCGGCATTCGCCCGAGGCGGTTCGCGACGCCGTCGACGCCACGGTGCGTGGCGATGCGGTCGCATGCATGGCGCCATCGGACCGACCTGGCTGACGGGCGACCAGTCGAGTGTCGACCGCGCGACTTAAAACAGTGGCCCAAGGAGCAGCGGTCCCGCGTCCACCTCGCGCTGGATGCGCTCGCGTCCCTGCGCGCCAAACCCAACTGATTTCACACCAAGTTCATGAATATGTACAGCTGTACAGGCCCTGTACATACCGCCGCGCGCACCACATTAGATCTGCTCAAAGTTAGTTGGCACGTCACTCCTCGTCTGCTTCGTCGTCCATGTCGTCGTCGTCGTCGTCCGCGCCGCCGGCACGCCCGCCGCGCGGCGCTGGAAACGCGGGCCCACCGTCCTCGGGACCGTGGTGCGCCTGGAAGGGTGCCGTAGACCGCGGTCCCAGCACACGCTGCAGCCGCGTCTGGTGCTCCTCGCGCCGGATCTGCCGTCCGGTCGCCGATCCTTCGAAGTCGGCCGCGTCTTCCGCGACGCCGAGCAGGCGTACGCGGCCAAGCTTGGGCAGCTCTGCTGGCATGAAAGTGCACGACGCACGTGCTGGAGATGGTCAGGCGGCGCGCGCCGGGCCATCCAATGCGTGGCCCAACGCTCTTACGGTTCAGCACGGTCGTGGACGCCGGCGTCACCAGCGTGCCATCCAGCACGAGCGTCCGCAGCTCCGAAAAGTCTGCGTTTGGTGGCTCGCCGCTTGTAGGAGACCGTGTGTTGGCAGAAAGGGGACCACGATTTTTCACAAAGCGGCTCCCAAACGTACTGGTCAGATGCGCCACGCCGGCGTCAGTTATCAGCGTGTGTGACAAGTTGAGCTGCTGCAAGTGACGCGAGAGCCGCGTGCGTGCCAGCGCCGCAAAGGCGTCGTCGGCGATGGCGGTCTCGCTGAGGGAGAGCACCGCCAAGTGGTCCAGCCCTGTGGGACGGGAGGGACATGCAACGAAGGGTGGCCGCGACGGTTGTCCAGGGACTGCGCCCACCGAGCGGGTTTCCGGCCGTGGCCCACCGAACGTACCGGCGAGGTGCGCCACGCCTTTCGACGTGACCGCGGTGCGGTCCAGCACCAGCTCTTCCAGCAGGTTGAGCTCTGTGATTGGCCTGCGCGCACCAGGCAGCCCACTGTGGGCTGAGCACCGGCTCGCTCGCTTTGGCGCATGCGCTGCGGCACCGCCGTACGCGCAACGTAGGCGAGGCCGGCGTCGGTGATGCGGGTGCTGGCCAGCGACAGCCAGACGAGCGTTTGAGCCATAGCGGCCAGCGACTTGACGCCGTCGTCCGTGACGTGGATGAACCCGCCCAGGTCGACGCGGGTCAGCGGCAGCGCTGCCAACGCGCCCGATAGCGTGAACGGTCGGCGCCACCGCCATCAGCACGTGCAACGAACGGGGCGCGGCGCCGCTGCCAGTGCTTGCGGACCTTGGAGGAGGCCCAGCACGGGGTCGAGCGGCATTTCACGGTCCGGGAAACTGATGACCGCGGCGTGCTTCATGTCTGCCGAGCGATCATGGAAACGCCGGAACGCGTTACGGCTGCGAGTGGAGGCCGTCAGGACTTCCCGCCTGGCCCCGCCAGATCGCCATGCATCATCAAAAGCACGCACCGCGCAGGGCGGCCAAGTCCTCCAGGTCAATGCCGAGGGCGCCCGTCAGGTGCAGCTCGCGCAACGTCGGTCGTGCCGTGACGTAGCGGAGGGTGTCGCCGCGCAGCCGCGTCAGGCGCAGGCCAAGCCGCTCAAGCACTGCTCCACCGCCACCGCGCCACCGCGAGGAGACACGGGGATGCGCTAAATCGTCAGGGACCGCTCACATAGCGCAGCCGCAGGCCGCGCCGCGAGCGACGCACCGGGAAAGGCGCGGAAGCTCGTCAGGTCACTCACGCCGGTTTCGTTCAGGTGCAGCGCGTGCAGATGTGGCAACTCTGTGGGATACTGCGCGCACGGCGGCGTGAGCATATGGCTCGGTGAGGGGTTGCATTGCAACTAAGCAAGCAAAGGCGGCCGGCGGACCTTGCAAAAACAAGAGCGCGTCCGAGTCGACCTTGGCGCAGCACGACAGGTCCAGCTCCTCTAGCTGCCGCAGCGCGCCACACAGTGCGGCCACCGAGTCATTGTCGATCTTGGTGCCGGCCAGGCCGAGGTAGCGCAGGTCCGTCAGCCCCACGAGGTGCGGCGTGCACGCCGCCGTGAGCTTGCACCGGCCCAGCTCGAGCGATCGGAGACGCCGCAGCCCTAGTCCGATGTAGGGGGGCGTACCGAGTGGAGCGCACCCAGCGTTAGATAATCACCCAGCAGCAGGCGCGTACAGCAGCCTCCACGTAGGGGCCCTACCGCTAAGGTGGGCCAGACCGGCGTCGGTCACAAAGGGCGCGCCCTCCAACGAGAGCGAGATGAGCGCCATGCACCGCTCCACAGCCGCCAGGATATCGTTGGTAGCGCGGCTGTACGTGCTCAAGTCCAGCGACCGCAAGCGGCTGCGCAGCGCCCCCGGCGACGGGCAGCAGGTGCGACCGCACGGTGAGCGGGTGTGGGGTTGGACAGCTAGATGATAGTGCGTGCGGACGGACCAAGCGGCGAGGCGGTTCAGGGTGTAGCGATCCAGGCGCCCGTCCTTCTTCAGCAGCTGGACGACCTGGGCCCCCACGTCGGGGCCCAAGAAGCCAAACTGCTGCACGGGCCCGGGCGTGCGCTGAGCCACCAGATCTAGGAGGCGGCCCACGCCCAGACTCCTGCAGCCCTTCAGTCGATTAGCACGGGATGGCCGCTGCACGCGCTCCACACGTCGCACACACCGGCAATCAACTGCAGTGTGGTCTGGAGCAGCGTCGCCGGCCTGGCGCGCGGTGTGGGCCCCCCTGCCCGGTGGGAGGCGTCTGTCGCAGCGTCGGCCCCAGCACTGCGCTGGCGCGCCACCGCCGCTGCCGCTGCCAAGGCGGCACGCCCGGTCGGTGCGGCGGGCGTCTCGGCGGCGGCCGCTCCATTAGAATCGACAGGCATCGCCGAAGAAAGTTCCGGGGCGGTGCCGGCGACCGGCGGGCCACCGGCCAGGCGCTGCTCTAGCGCAAGTGCACGGAGCCGCCGCGTTTCCTCTGGCGTCGGTGCATGAAGCGTCTCGCTGGGCCCGCCGCCGCCCAGCCGCTGCGTCGTCGTCGGGCGATCCAGAAGCCTGGCCGTGAATTAGTTTGGCTGGACCACGGCCGATGTGCAGCACCTGGCCGCGCGCCGTACGTGAGCTTCCTGCGATAGCCACCGGGGAGGCGTGCGGAGGCCCCGGCCCGCTGGCCCCAGCGGCACTCCGGGGAAGCCGCGCGTGCCCGGAGGCCGCATATTGGGCAGGCGCATCCCACCGTCGATGCCGTCGCCGTCGCCTTCGTCGCTCTCGTCATCGGTGCTGCTGTCGCCACCGTCGTCGCGGCCCGTGTCGGGCTGGCCCACCGGCAGGGTGGTGTTGCGCGGCGCAGGCGCCGATGCCGGCGGCGACGCCGGCCCGGGTTGGGTCGGGATATCCACCGCCATCGGCTCAGGGACTGGCGCCGCCGGCGCCGCTGTCACCTTCCGCACCGTCAGATTCGCCGTCGTCCCCAGCGCTGGGTAGGGCCGCACCGTCACGGTGAGAGGGCAGCCGGATTGAGTTACGGGTCGGCTGGCACGCAACTGCGTCAGAGACTGGCTGGCTCCCCACCGAGCTCGGCGAGCTGAACACTCGGATTTGTGGCCTCAAATGACCGGTGCGGGAAGGGCTACGCATGCCGTTATCCCGACAGTCGTCGAGGCGATGTGGAGCGTTAGCTCCAGCGCACACCGACCACTGAATCTGCGCCTTCTTTTCAATTGACCTGCACAAGGTAAAAGTCACCGCGCTCGCCGTTTTCGCGGGCCCACGCCAGGACGTCGCCAAGGGTCGCCGTCACGGCGAAGCCCTGCCGCAGCGGCTTGCCGCTGCTCAGCCGCAGCTGCGGGAACGGCGGGAACGGAACGCACAGCATTGGGGAGGCGCACGACCGTTGCGGCAGATGCTTTCAAACGACATGGCCGCCACGCACCGAGGGCATGCCTGGATCTGGACGATGTCGGACACAGGACGGCCGGGCTCGGCGCTTGACGCCGTCGTGGCGGGCGTCGGCTCAGCAGGTGGTGCCAGCGGTGTCCCAGCAGCCTAGGCCGTCAACTAAGTCATGCAAACGTGGCAATTAATTTAGTCCCAGCATTGGCACGGCACAGACGCACACGCACGCGGTGCGTACGGCGCCCGTGCGGCGTTCCTTGCGCGCCAGCCGATCCTCTTCAATCTGCTGCATGATGCGCTTCTTCTCCTGTCGTTATCCCCAGCCATGCCACCAGATACGGACCACGCAGCACGGCTGAGCTCCGGCTCCGCACCGGTTCTACCAACGGCCGCTGTCCGGTGGTACCTGCAGTTCCAGGAGGCGCCGCTCCCGGGCCTTGGCAAGCGCTTCCTGGCGCTTCTTTTCCTCGACGCGGTCAATGAGCTCCTCGCGGCCTTCGAACGCGTGGAAGCGGCTGTGTACCGGGGCCGCTGCGCCACTGCCGCCGCCTGCGGCCGGGACTGCCGACGGTGGTGCAGGTTCGCCAGGGGCGCCGCTGCTCGGCGCGGCATGCTGGTCAGAGGCGGCCCGCTGGGCGGCGGAGAGGACCAGCCGCGGCGCCGCCGACGGAGGTGGCGCGACCTCTGGGATCGGGGGCTGGCCAGCCAGGATCCTGGGCACGGCGCCGCGCTGGCGAGTCAACCCCTGGCCTGATTGTCAACACGCGCGGTCTGAGGCAGCCGATGCTATCCTGCTTCGCCCAGTGCCGTACCAGTCTACGGCCGCCTCCGTCGTCTGGAAGCCGGCTTGCACGGCGGCCGCGGACGGTTCCAGCTCAAAGCCGAGCGAGAGGAGCGACGCCAGGAGGGCGTCGCGGTCGACCGCCGCCATTGTGCTCGCCTGCGCCACGGGCGCCGGCTCGAATGCGTCTACTGCTGCAGGCGCCAGGGGGCGGTCTAGCGCACGCAGGTTTCAAGTGGCGCCATCCGTCCAAAGTCAGCGGCGGCCAAGCGTCACCGCGTTCACCGCCGCAGGCTAAACGGACCTTGGGAAGCGGCCGTTCTAGGCGGAGGCGGGCCTCCCGCCTCGCTGAGGGCGCCAGCCGGCCACTGAGACGAGCGCGGCCGTGTGTCACCGTGGTGCTCGCGCAGGCCCGGCTGTGTTGTCGCAATGACGTCATCCACGGTCGCGCGGCCGCAGCGGGCGCTTCCTGGCTCCCAGCGAACGTTTGCTGCGGCTTGCTTCCACCTCGTACGTTCCAATTCAGCGGTACCGCTACCAGCGAGGCTGTGAGACGCGCTGTTGATGGGGCGACAGGTCGCTGCAACGCCAGAGTACCCGGTACTTGGTTTATCGTCTGGCAAAGAAACACAGTGTGGAATGGGCATTCATGGTATTACGCATCACACACGCAGGACCTACTAGTACTCTTGCGCACAAAGGCCCTGCCCAACTCCAGCGCCCAGCCGCACACCGACCGTCCGCCACAGCAACGGACCGCCAAACTGGGCAACAGACGACGCTGGAGGACGAACGGGCCGTCGCGCCCTAGTGGCATGACCGGAACTGATACGCGGCGCGTCGAGGCGCTTAGATGTCGTCGAGGTTGCGCAGGGTGTCCTCCAGCTCCTTCTTGACCTTGACGAGCTCCGCGGTCTTGGCGTCGAGCTCCGCGTTGAGGTCGTCGACCTCCTTCTCCAGCGACCTGCACCGGCGCTCAAACTGCTCGGCCTTCAGGTCCGCCGCCGCCAGCAGTTCGGTCTTCTCCTTGAGCTTGTCCTCGGCAGTGTCGAGGTCGCGCTCAAGCAGGGCGATCTTCCGCTGCAGCGCGTCGGTGTCCCGACCTGGCAGCGAGCGCAGTGACCGTCGGCGGCGTACGGAACGGTCAGCTCAGCGGTCCGGCCGAGTGCGGGCAGCATAATGGGGCACCGCCGCCGGCGCGTCGTACCCTTGACGTCCGCGTTGTTCGCGGTGTTCTTCGCCTCGGCGATGCGCTCCTCGGCGCGATCCAGGTCCTGTGCGCGCGCGACAATGCGCAACGGGGGGCGGATCCGGCGGGATCCACGGCAGGCACGCACGGGGTGAGCACGCGCCGCCGTGCCCTCCTGCGCGGCCGCCACGGCCGCGCCCACGCCACGCGCGTTCGGACGGACCTGCTCCAGGAGGGCGACCTTGTTCCTGAGCGAGAGGAGCTCGTTCTCGCGCTGCCGGTTCTGGTTCTCGTACTCCTTGAGCTTGGCCTCCGCCGCCTCGGCGCGCTCGAGCGCGACCTCAGCCTCCTTGCGGAGCTGGTTCATCTTCTCCTTGATGCGGTCAGTCATTTTCCTGCGCGCGCGCGAGCGCCGAGATCCGCGCAGCGGGAAGCGAGTGCAGGAAAAACCGGTGAGCGCGGCGCGCGCGTGCACGCGGATGGGCGCGTGATCGACGCGGGGCGGCGCGTACGTTTAGGTGACGGCGCGGTGGGCGCGCGTGGGGTGTGCGTGGGTGCAGTGAAAAATACGAGCGTGTGGGTGCGGGCGCGGGGGCGTCGCCGGCGGGCGCGGGTGCAGCGGCGTGCACGCGGGCGGTGCGGCAGGCAGGCAAGCGAGGGAAGGAAAATGTGTTGTGGCGCGCCAGCACGCGGTGGCGGAACCGCGGCAGAACGCCGGCAGAGCCCGCGGGCGCCCAGCGGATCGCCTGCGGCCGCGCAGCGGCAGAATCGCGGCAGAACGCCATCATCGAAAATTCTGGACGGCCAAATATGCGGTAGAACCGTGGCGGAACCGCGGCGGAACCGCGGCAGAACACCGGCGGAACGTTGCATAGCATTCTGACAGCAACTGTGCTGTCAGGATCGGTGTTGGATGACGTCATCACTAGCAACTTGGCGCGCGCCGGCCCAGCGGCCGAGCAGCCGGGACCGAGATCGCGGCGGGGCGGCACGGGCGTGGGGCGACTTCACGCGCACGCGGCTGGAACGTCGCTTGGGAAGACTGCATTAGATCGTTTTCAGCTGAAAATTTCAGGGGAGTGGCGCTGCTGATCTGTGCTGTCGGTCACGCGCTTTCGTAGCCCGCCTCGCCGCGGGCAGCGGGCCTCGCCATGGCGGCGGCGGCGGCGGGCCGGCCGGCCGCCAACGCGGCGTACATTTTGCTGGCCGAGTTTGACATTGAGAAGGGCAGCAACGTGTCCTACCAGTACCCGGAGCCCACGGGCACCGAAGTCAAGTACGCCCGGGACCACTCCGCGGCCCGCATGTCGATCTGCGCGGGGCTGATCCTGTTGTTTCGAAGGCACGGTGCGCAAGGCGCCCGGCAGCGTCCTGGCCGAGCTGATGCTGCCGGACGGCGCCCACAACCGCGACCACGACTGGACTATCTTCTTCCTGAACCAGGCGGGCGCCCAGGTAGGCCCGCTGCTTGCCGCCCGCGTCGCTGCCCCCCGCCCCCGCTGACATGCAGGGCAATAGTAGCAGCATTGCCCACAACGAATTGGCCTTCAGAGCATCCCCGCTCCCGCGACGGCTGTGGCGGCTGCAGCTGCGGCTGAACCGTACGGAGCCCAGTCGCAGCCGTAGGCCAGCTGGATCTGCGTGGTTGCTCACGCTCGCCGTCGCCCGGTGGAAGCGACACATGACGACGTTCTCCGCCAGCTTCTCGCTGCCCCCTTTCCAGGACTATGTGTACTTGTTCACCGAGGACGCGCAAGGTGCGGCGTGGCGCAGGTGAGGTGGCTATCAAGGTGGTTGGCGAGGTGGCCTTACCAAGCGCCCGAGCATCAGGGCATCAACCCTCCCTGCGGATGGGGGCGGAACGGGCGTAGAGTGGCAGCCGCAGGGGACCACACCCAAGACGATCGCCATCACACCGACGGCGCTCACCATCAGCAACGACGACGGCACCGTCTTCCGCCGCTTGTACGCGCCCACGTCTTCGCCACTGTGCCACCGCTCGCAAAGCCGTTTAGGACTGACCTCGTTGGCTGCCGAGGTAGTTTGGAGCCGCCGTTGCCAGCGGCCGCTCGGACGGCGTTCGCCACGAAGCCATGGGCGATCTGCTGATCAGCATCACCTCGCGGCAGGGCACCGAGGCCGTCGGTGCGTCGGCGCCGCCGGAGCTGGCGTGAAAACAGGTCAACAACGGGAGCGCTTATGGTCAATCGCGCTAGCATGGCGGATGCAGCGGGCGCGCCCAGGAATCCACGTAGCGGACGACGGCCACGAGCGGCAGGTCCTCGCCTATCTGGATTGGTTCACCGCCGCGCCGCCGACTGGTGCGGCGGCCGAGTGCCACGGCCAGGGCAGATGCATGGACGCCAACGCTGACCCGTCCCGTCCACCCGGGAGAGCCGCGAGTACCAATAGTAGCGGCCGCCGCACCGACGGCGGCAGCGACGCCCGAGCGCCCGTTCCTGTATGTGCTGAACTTGGTGCGCACCAAGCACATCGCCGGTGCCAAGCGCGGCGCGCGCACCAAGGCGATGGCCATCTGCACGCAGCACCAGTTCCTGCACGTCTACAAGGTGAGCCGGCCTTGCCGGGTGGCGACGATCCTCACACATGCCGCTGACGCGAGCCGTGCGCTAGTAAATCCTACCGCGGCGACGCTCGGCCCAGCCGTTGCTGTTGTTGGCACTCGACAAATTTTTTGATACCCCGGAAGTCAGGTGCGCGCTCCACCGCTGCCTGAAGAGCGGCGCAGGGAGCCGATGATCCTGAAAATGCCCGCGCCCCCACAGCCTTGCTCCGAAGACGGGTGCTGGCCAGCGTGCTAGAGAACCTGTTCCAGGCGGTCAACCAGATGGATCTGTCGAGCATGCCAATGCTGACGCAGCAGCAGAAGCGGATCGTCCGCGCCTCCGAGTCCACCGATCCGGAGCGCCGGTGCGTGTCACTCCCGCTAGCCGCAACCCTGATGGTCGCACAGGTTGCGCTGAATGGAGCGGATTTCGCGGGAGCGAGAGCCCACCTCGCAGGCTCTTTTCGACCAAGGTGCGCTTCATGGGCGTCGACGTGCCCATGAAGATCCCGACGGCCATGTTTGCCGAAGAAGTGGGCGACGTATGCAGCGCAGCGTCGTCACCCGTGCCGATCCCAACCGCAACACTGACTGCTGCACAGCCAAGTGCTGGTTGGGGGAGGGTCCTGCTCCCGCCGCTAGTTCTCATTGATCAAGCTCGTCAACCGGTTCGCCAACGTCACGACGCCCAAGGGCGAGAACGGCGTGATGGTGATCCTGAACGCGTTGCTGCGGCAGCAGCGCATCATCTTTCTCGGCTACAACATGCCCTCCGGCGAGGTCGCCAACTACGTCCTGGCCGCCGCGTCGATGCTTAACCCGCCGCTGCGCGGCTTCACGCAGCGGGCGTTTCCCTACACCAACTTGTCCAACGTCGAAACCGTGCTCGCCTGGTGCGGCCGGTTGCGGTGTACGCGGGCGCCGCGCGTCCTGGTGGCCCCTAACACGACCCGCCGTTGATCGCGCGGGTCGGTAACGCAGCCCGGGCTTCATTGCCGGCGTGACCAACCCGCGGTTCGAGGACATGGAGAAGTGGTGGGACGTCCTGTGCAACGTCGCTACGGGGACCATCCGCTACGCGAGCCACCTGCCCCTGGCGACGGCCGCCGAGCCGTACGTGGCCGTCGACAACGACTTTATTGCCGACGTACGGTTGTCCCTTGTTGCGTTTGAACTAAGCGGCGGTTCCGCAAGACGCGCTAAACCGCATCGGACGGCTGGCAAAGCTTGGCGGCTGGCGGCCCAGGTGGTGGCGGCCATTCAGGCGCACCTCTCGGAAGACCGCATCCGCGCCATGTTCCAGGACTATGTGCAGACCGTGGTGGACATTGCGTTCGACGAGGCCGAGTTCCCCGACGAGGCCACCAAGCGGAAGGTGCGCCGTGCGGCCTCGTCCGTGCCCCCACTTCGATGTGCGCACTGCGTAACCGCTCGTGCGGCTACCGGCTCTACGGCTAACACACGCCGCCGCCGCACAGATGCTGGCGGCCAACGCGCGACGGTGCGAGACGTGGCAACACCTGAACGGCGACCCGCAGCAGCCGCCCACGGATTCCTATGTTAACTACATGCAGGTCGGACGAGGAGCCGCCTCGGATGGGTTGGGACCGCAGCCACTGACCGGCGGCAGCTGCAGCATCCTAAAGAGGGCGGCGGCGCAGGACCTCGAGCGGCTGCGGGCGACGCAGGCGATCAAGAGCGTACCGGCGTCGCGGCTGATCGCGCGCCTGCGCATTCGCACCAGCCTCTCCGACGCGGAAACCCTGAGCATCTTTTCGGACCTGGGGTGCCTGGACACGGAAGAGCAAGTGGTGGAGGTCCGTGCCTCCACGGACTAGGCGCTGCTGGCCCCCCCACTGGCGAATGGGCTGACGTAGATGTGACGCGCTTTCCCGGTGTGGATGCACGCAGCTCCTATCGTACTTGCCAGAGAACCAAGGCGGCTTGTTCCCGCTCGGAACAGGGCTGTTCAGCGCGAATCCGCAGGTGCGCCGGCTGGCGGTCGACCTGCTCGACCGGATCGCCCAGGCCAAGGTGCGTCGGTCGCTTGCCCGCCCACATCCTGATGGCAGCGGACTGCTGACACCGGCGGTTCAGTGGGGACGACGGGGCGCGGTTGCGCAGGCCGGCGCAGCGTTTATAGCAAACTTGAACCCATATATGCAGATTGCGTACGACGATCTGCGTCAGACCGTGTAAACAAGATAAATACTGCAGGCATCTGTACAGAGTGTGCAAAACGTGAAGAGAATAACGAAGGAGCTAAAGAGAAGAAAATACAACACCCTTCCGTTTTTATTACATGTGCGCGAAATGATCTACGGTGCCTCCGGCTTGCCGGCGCCGGTCATCAGCAGCACCGGTAGTGGGTTGGGATCCACGCTCGGCGGCACCGGGGCCAGCACGGTGCTTCCACCCGGTCGGGATGCGGGGGCCGCGTCATCGTCCATCTCCACGGTCTCGTACCAGTCGTCGCGGAAGTCGACCGGCACCAGCGTCCAGCGCAGCACGTAGCTGCCCGCGACCGTGACGGCGAGTGCGAACACGATGTACTCGCCGGCCTGGCCCGGGAACGCCGGTGTGAGGTACTGCACGAAGAAGGCGTGTGCGACATCGCGCACGGCCCAGCCCATCAAGAAGCCGGAGCAGGAGATGGCGAGCGCACGCGCCTCCTTGCTGTACGTGGCCTTGACGTCCGGCTTGGCGCTGAACCACCACGCGGCGGTCAGGCTGATCAGCACCGTGGACGCCGCGTAGAGGCCCAGCGCGAGGACGTCGTCGATGTCGACCCGGCCATTGTCGTCGCGCAGGAGTAGCTCGTGTAGCGCGTCGGCCATGGCCAGGCCCAGCAGAAGGCCGAGCATTCGGCTCAGGAGCGCGGCGTACGACTTGTGCCGCCGCCGCAGGTTGTCGTCGGCAGCGTGCAGCGTGGCGCGTTCCAGTATTGTCCGGACGAAGCGGCGCAGCACGATGCCGCCCCAGTACACGGCGCCGACCACGGCCAAGCGCAGGAGCACCGCCATGCCGGACCCCGCCGACGCGGCGCTGGCCACAGTGACTGTGAACGCATTCTGCCACGTGAAGCTGGCGCGCGCGGGTTCGGCGCAGTCCGTCAGATGGGGCAGGGGGGCGTGGTCAGCGCCGCGGCCAAAGTCTCTCTCGCGCGTGTGCGGATAGCTTGCGGCGTACCCTGCGACGAGCGCCATGGCGTTGGACATAAGCACAAAGAGCTGGCGGACGAGGTGAGACCGCGAGCTCTCGATGGACGCGGTGAAGTAGCCGACGCAGTACATGGCCGCGCAGGTGATGAACACGGCGAACGCGACGCTGACCGCGATGTCGCCCTGCGCGCCCGGCAGCAGCAGGTTGAACGCGGCCGCGACGGCGTCGTACCACGCCCAGCCGACGCAGATGCCGAAGGCCTGCGCTAGGGCATCAAGCCCCACCCAGCCGGGTGCACTGGTTAGACGAGGCGCACCGCCCAGGGCACCTTCTGTGCCCGCTCCCGCCCGTACCGACGAGGTCAGCGCAAGCATGCGCAGCCGGGTGATGTTGAGCGGCTTGCCCAGCGTGCGCCGCTGTTCGATAGAGAAGGCGGCCGTGGCGGCCACCACGACCGCCAGGGCGCTGACCATGGCCGCGAAGGCTACAAAAATGGTCAGGTCCCAGGCGCCCGCATGGAAGGCTGGCCACCCCCGATTGAACACAATGAGGGCGACCCCAGACGACGGGCCATGAGCGGCCACGTCTTATCGCGGTCGCCAGCGCGCGCCGTCCACATCCGGCGACGTACAGTTGGCTAGGTTGTGGAGCGCATCGGACCAGGTGACGGCCACCGCCACGGAGATGGCAGTGCCGAAGAGCAGGAACACGCTCCGTGAGAACTTGTTCTCGTAGGCCACGTCCGCCGCCAGCTGCACCGGTGTGCCGGGACCGACGCTGCCGTGGGCCGTCTCGGCCCGCAGCTCGGAGCGGATGCCGCGGACAGCCTCGACGACGGCGCCCACCGCGCGCAGCGCTGTCGAGGCCAGCGCCCGGACGCCGCGGTGCGCCGTGGCCACGACTGGGCCGGCGCTGGCCGCACCGGTCGCGCCGGGCATCGCGCTGGGCCCCGGCAGGTTCATTGTGCTGTCGCCGGGCCCGCGACCATACTGGCCACGCCGCGGTCGTCGCTGCGGTCGGTTGCCGCCTCTGGAATCGCCGAGAAAGGCGGTACACCTACAGCGCGTCGTTTTGGGTGGCTAAAAGAACGTGGTCGCGCTGGTCGTCCAGCGCTGTCGCTACTGGCTGCTGCGTATTCCAGCGTGTGCGTCGGCCGTCCGCCGTCCGCCGTCCGTCCGCCGTCCGCCGTCCGCCGTCCGCTCGGCGGGTCGGCGGCGCCCGCGCGCGCCCCGTGCGGGTATCGACGTGGCACTTGCTTCCCGTTACCGCCGCGCGACACCACGGCGGCAGACTGCAGACATAGGGCGGAACGGCGTTGACGTCATCGCGTGGAGGGGCCCTGGCAGCGGGCGGCGCCGTCCTGAGCCGACGAGAGCGACCGGTAGGGCCTGCCAGCTGCGCCTGCCAGCTGCGCCTGCCTGCTGCGCCTGCTGGGTGGGTGAGGCAGCACGGCCGGGGAGGCGTCCCTCGGTGTGTGGGCTACGCGGGGGCGACGGTCCCCGCCTTGCAGGCCGACACCATGGCGGCGCCGGACGCCTCGCTCAACGCCAGCGGCACCACCGCGGCCGCGTACTTTCGCCTCGTCGGCATGCTGGACGTCGCTCGGAAGGTGCGGCAATACGTTCACAGCGAGGGCGCCAAGGCCAGCGAGATCTACCAGCGGACCGACCTGCGCACGCGGCAGGCCGAGCGCCGCGTGCCCAAGCTCGCCTTCCTCCACGCTGACCTGGCCTACCAGGTCAAGGTCGGCCGCGGTGCGCCAACAGCGTGCCACGGTGTCCGTCGCTGGCTGACGTGCCCCTGGCCCGTTTGTACGGCGCCGCCACGCACGCAGCTGCTGAGCAAGATCGTCAACCAGCTCGCCGCCGCGCACGACGACGCCTTCACGGCCTACGACGTACGGCGCTGGCCGCCGTTCACACAAGCTGCTGCCGCGGTACTTACTGGGGTGGCCGCATGTTACCCTCAAGGCCGCGCGCGTCGCGGACAGGCTCATGACGCGCGCATGCGCCGCGCGGTCGCGGCGCTGGATGCTGCCACGGCCACGCTGGCGCGGCATGTAGTGGCGCCCGAGCTCCGACCCTATGCGACGGCAGCAGACGCCGACGCACCACTGAGCCTGCTGGCCTTTGTCGACGCCGACGCTGTCGCCGGCCTGCGGCAGGCCGCGGATGCCAGCCTGCACGAGCTCAGCGTGCGCGCCTTGCCTGCCACGGATGTCGGGGTTTGGCCGACAAAGGCTAAACTTCGCGCTGGTGCACTTGGCGTCGGTACCGCGCGTAGGAACTGTACGCGCTGGGGCGGCGTGAGTGCCTGCGGCTGCAGGACGCCGTGGATGCCGTGCTGGAGCGGGCAGAGGGCGGGGCGGAGGGCGTCGTCCGGCCGTCGCCATGCGAGGACTGCCTGTACCGCCAGCAGCTGCTGTGCGAGTCGCTGGCCGACGTGCTGGACCAGGTCGATGCGTTTGTCGCCAAGCTGCAGTACGGCCTAGCGCGGCGCGCGAGCGGGGTGGTGGATGGGGCACCCCTGTTGACATCGCTCCCCCCCGTGCGCCCGCGGACGAGTGCTGGCCTGCTTTTCAGAAGCCTCAAGGAACAGGTGGCGCCGCTCAACGCAGCAGACTTCGACCGTACGTTGGCGTGGTGACGAGAAGCGGGGCCCCCAAGTCGGACGCCTCACGTTGGCTTGCGACGCCGCCGTCTGCGTCGGTCCGCAGTGGTGGAGCGCGAGATGCGCGAAAAGTGGCAGCTGGTGGAGACCGTAGAACCGACCGTGACCGCCGTGGTGCGGCTGCAGTACGGCACTGGCGTGGATGGTCGCTAGATATGGCGTCGAAAGCTGTGCTTACCGTGTCGTACGGAGGACTGCGCGCTGCGGTCAAATAGGGACGCCGTCGAAGAGTACGCCGCCTGGTGCGAGGAAGCGTACAGTCGGCAGGAGCAGCTGCTCGCAGAACTGGAGCGCCTCGGGCCGGAGCTGGAGAGCGTTAGCGCTCAGCTAGCGAGCGCCCGCGTACGGTGCCTCGGGCAGCAAGCCGATGCGCTCCTCGCAGTACTGACGGCAAAATGCCGTGTGCCGGAGATTCTCCACCATAGCAACGGCTGGCGGCCCTCACCGGCCCGCTGCAAGCCCACATTGACGAGATCGAAGCCGTCGCCACCTCGTACGCTCGCGCATCCGGAATGCGCTGCAGCATCCTTGTGCTAATGGCAGCACTGCGCTGGATCCGTGCGAAGGTACGGTGCAGGTATCTGCTCTTTGAAGAGGCGTATGTGCGTCTGCTGGTGGAGCTGGGGCGGCGCCAACAGCACGCCCGGCAGCTGGAGAAGCTGGCCGCGGACTTTGCGCGGATCTCTGCCAAGCTGGCCGCTGGTACGGCCGCCTGGGGCGTGCGGCCCTGGTGCTGACGACTCTGGGCCTCTGACCATGGAGGACGACCGCGCGACCCACTGTCCAAGCTGCAGACGACGCCGTCGCGCACGAAGGCTTCCTCGCCCGCCACGGACAGCACCTGCCGCGCGTGCTCGCTAACATTGCGCGCGCCCGGCCGCCGATCTTCCGGGTCGAGCGCACCGACCCGGACGTGCTGCCGGTGCCGGAGCTAGCGCCGGCGACGATTGCCGAGGTGCGGTTGCGTCGAGCCTTGCGCGCATGGTGTGCGACCCGTGCTCACGCATGCGTGTATTGGCCGTCCTACTGCCGTTGGCTAGGCGCACGCGTGGCTCGCTCAGCGCGGCGGATCCCCGCTGAAGTCCCAAGTGCGGGGCGGCGCGTCCCTGGGCGGCGTCGCTGGACTCGGCGCCTCCTCCACCTCCTCCCTATCCAATGCGTGACGCTGTAGATACTCACCACCGTTGTTGGCCATGTACAGTGGCGCTGGCTACCTGTATGTATAGACCCCCATCCTGTGACTAGGCCGCATCGGCTCTGGCAGCCTGCCAGCGCTGCTCGCTGCTGCCAACCAGTCCGGCAGAACTCAAGTTCTATCCGCAATATCTGGTGGTGTCACCGAAGCAGAGCGCCGCTGCAAACGCGGCGCGACGGACGTGCCGCGCCATGGCCGGCTACGAGACCACCCTCCACGTCTTCCGCGAGGTCCACCTCTACAAGATCCCTCCGCGCACCAGCGCCAAGGGCTACCGGTACGCGGGGGCAGCTGGGGCGTGTGCGATGGATGGCCAAAGCACGACGCCCGCTCACGGTGGTCCCCGTGGAAGCGGCCGGCGCGCCGCCCGCCGGCAGCGCGAGCGACTGGAACGTCAACGACTACCTGTGGAGCGGCCGGCTGCGCATCACTGCCGAGGGCGAGAAGCTCGCTCTGCGCTTCGAGGACGGCAACACCGGTGTGTTCACAGCCGGGGGCGGGCGGCGCGCCTCGCTTCCCCACAAACGACGCACGCATTGACGGGGCAATTCCTGCTGCGTCTCACTTACTGCGACGCGGCAGGCGAGCTCTTCGCGGTGTGCCCGTACGACCCCAAGGGCAACTCGGTCGAGCCGGTGCTGGACTCGAGCCGGTACTTTGTGGTTCGCCTGGAGAATGAGAAAGGTGACCCGCGTGACCCGAGGTGCGTGCCCAGGCGCACGGATGGACGCACCGCTGACTGCCGCGGCGTCAGGCGCCGGCCCCCCGATGTCGTGACTGCGGGCGGCCGCCACTCCAGGCCAGCACGTCTTTGTGGGCCTCGGCTTCCAGGAGCGCTCCGAGTCGTTCGACTTCAACGTGACGATCCAAGACCACTTCAAGTACGGCCTGCTTGCCTGGTGGCGCCCTGGTGCGCAGGGCGTGCTGAACGTGCCGTGGCCTAGCGCCTGGAAAGCATGGGCATCCAGGCATTTGGAGCTGCAGAAGCATGCCGAGGAGCGCCTCAAGGAGTACGAAGCCAAGCCGAAGCAGGACTTTAGCTTGAAGGAGGCACGCGTCTTTCGCACCCGCAGGCGGCCGCTCGGCCGGTGCACCTAGCTGACGAGGTCGATCCGGGGCCTGCCGGACCACTTGCCGCCGCAGGGCCAAATGCTCAACATCAACTTGAAGGTGCCGACCAAGGCTGGCGCGGCGCCCACGCCGGCGGCGGCTGGTGGCAGCTCGGGAGGCGGATTGACGGCGTTGCCGCCGCCGCCCGGCGGTGTCCGTCTTGCCCCGCCGCCAAGCGCTGCCACGGCCGCTGCGCCGGCCCAGCCGGCGGCACCAGCATCTGTATGGGGCGACTTTGCCGAGTTCCAGTCTGCGCCGCCCGCCTCGTCGTCATCGTCGTCGTCGTACGCTGTCGTGCCGCGCGATGGTCAAAGATTTTGAGGCCATCCACTGACGGGACCGGTCGCGCGTTGTTGGCGGGCCCATTGAACAGCACGAACGCGTCGGACTTTAGCGGATGGACCACGTTCTAAGTGTTGGGCGCTTCTTTATCCCGGTGCAAAGGTACCACGGACTTACCTGTACAAACGTTAGTCTTAGCCGATAATTTACACAATCCAACCAAAGAGTGCGACCAAATCGTCAAACGAGAGGGGCCGGGGCTCGCGCCTTGCGTGGCTGGCGCCATCGCTGGACGCGCTGCCAGGCTCCGGCGGCTTCGCGTCGAAGAGCCGGCGCAGGCGGTCCTGGATGCGGTCGTAGACCGCGGGGAAGTCCATGTAGCCGCAGCCGGATCGCACGAATGTCGTGTCCAGCAGGCGGTACACCATGCAGTAGAGCTCTTCGAAGACGCGGTCGTGCTCTTGGTAGGCAAAGAAGGTGAGCAGGTCCGAGTCCCACTTGGCGTCCGTCGCCGGGCGCCGCACCAGATCTGCGCAGGCATAACGCCCTCGCCAAACTGGCGAGCGTGGTTAGGCGCGGGCGCCGTCCGCGGCCAAACCGTGACGGCGGCGAGTGGCGGCACGCACCGTCCGTGAGGTTGAGGAGGTTGCAAAGCATGTGCGTCACATTGATTCCGGACGCTGCAAACGGGTAGGCGCGGTTGCCCACGACGATCGCGCGCGCCACGTCCGGATAGTGCTCCGCAAAGTAGACGAGGTTGTGCAGGCCCAGTATGCCCATGCCGCGAAAGTCGGACGTCGGGTCATTATTCTGCGGAGCGTCTCACAGCCTGGCGGGCCGGTGGGCGCGTCAGCCCATTACGGCTTTGCGGGTGGCCATGCGACCTCATGCCGACCTGGAAGCCGAGGAGCTTCCACTTGTCCGAGATCCGGCCCTCCAGCGGTTCACCAGGGAAGATGCCCGTCCAGAGTCGATGGAGCAGTTGCTCGTGGTGCGGGCACGACCGGCTGAACGGCGTGGTCTTGAGCTCGATCAGCTCGGCCAGCCGCTTCACTTGGCGCACCTTGCACCGGTTGTAGCGCGTCAGCAGGCTGCCCAACACGTCTGACCAGGCACGGCCAAGCCGCACGCACGCGCGAGGCCGCGCTGAATGCTGCGTAACTAGAACTGACGCAGCGCGCGCGAGGGACACCGTACTTAGCAGCTCCTCCGGGTCCGCCACCGCCAGCGTCACCGGCGGCTGGGGTGGCTTGAAGTCCATGCGGATCAGCTTGTCGCCGGAGCTGCAGCGTCCCAGTGCCGCTCGCACCAGTAGCCCCGCCATACTCAGCTCACGGACCTTCCGCCTCGTCCTTTTGAGCGCCGCTGCGAACGCACCCTGCCTGCACCGCGCCAAAGCTGACGGTGCCGGTCTCCAGCGTCCGGACTTTGACGAGCGCGTCAATGTACAGCTCCTCCACGAGTTTCCTGTGCACAGGCAGGACGGGGGGCGGGCGCGTCTGCATCTCAGCGCACACTTCTCCGCGGCTGGGCCAGCGCCAGCCCACAGCGCGGGCGCGCACCGAAACTGCGGCTGGCCGTCGGGCCCGTCGGCGCCGCCGTCGGCCGCGCTAAGGATGCTAGTCGTGGAGCTCCCCATGGCGCCCGCCAGCGGCACCTGGCCGCCGGCCGGGAGCAGATCCGCCCCACTGGCGCCCATGCCAGTCACCTGGCTGACGCGGGACAGGGCGGCGTGACCGACCGACAACGGCCCGCCGGCGGGCCGCTCGGCCGAGAGGCCGCGGTCGCGTGACGGCACGACGATCTCGTACAAAGCCAGCCGGCCGGTGGGCGACACCTCCAGAATGCTCTGGCCCATGCCCTGCCGGCCGCGGACCTTGAACTCACCGCCCCTCAGACGCAGCAGCAAGAGCTCCTGCTTCAGCTGCAGCGCACGCACGCAGCAAGGCGGGGACCGCGGTGTGGAAGGGCCCGCGCGTCAGTCGCGGTGTGCGCCGTCGCACCACGAAGAGAAGTTGG
>Ga0180216_1000910_pt1 | contig 28132 bp, 26 predicted proteins | sample eDN3rd37CBELigMG_FD_128879 | JGI IMG/M metagenome (GOLD analysis project Ga0180216, IMG submission 128879) | Enriched Miracle-Growth compost microbial communities from Emeryville, California, USA - eDNA 3rd pass 37_C BE-Lig MG (version 2)... ... | reverse complement strand
TGCGTCTGCGTGGTGGTCAGCGCGCCGACCTGCGTGGTCGTCAGGTTGTTCAGCACGGTCGTCGTCAGGCCGGCGACCTGCGCCGCGGTGAGCGCGCCCGCCTGCGTGGTGGTGAGACCGCGCAGTTCAGTGGTGGTCAGCGCGCCGATCTGCGTGGCGCTGAGCTTGGCCACCTGCGCGGTCGTCAGGTTCGAGATCTGCGTCGTCGACAGGTTGGTGATCGACGTGGTGGTCAGACCGCCGATCTGCGCGGTCGAAAGCTTGGCGACGCTGAGCGCGACGAGGTTGGTGCTCGACAGGCCGTTGAGCTGGCTCGTCGTCAGCGCCTGCGTTTGCGTGGTGGTCAGCGCCCCCACCTGCGTCGTCGACAGGTTGTTGAGCACCGTCGTCGACAGGCCGGCGATCTGCGCCGCGGTGAGCGCGCCCGCCTGGGTCGTCGTGAGGCCTTGGATTTCGGTCGTGGTCAGCGCGCCGATCTGGGTGGCGCTGAGCTTGGCCACCTGCGCGGTCGTCAGGTTCGAGACCTGCGTGGTGGTCAGGTTGGAGATGCTCGTGGTGGTCAGGCCGCCAATCTGAGCGGTCGAGAACTTCGCAGCGCTGATGGCGCCGAGGCTGGCCGTCGACAGCCCGTTGACCTGCGCCGTGGTCAGCGCCTGGACCTGGGTCGTCGCCAGCGCGGCAACCTGCGTGGTCGACAGCTTGTTCAGCGTCGTCGTCGTCAGGCCGGCAATCTGGGAGGCCGTCAGCGCGCCCGCCTGGGTCGTGGTCAGACCCTGGATCTCGGCCGTGGTCAGAGCGCCGAGCTGCGTCGCGCTCAGCTTCGCAATCTGCGTCGCGGTCAGGTTGGAGACCTGCGTCGTCGTCAGGTTGGTGATCGCGGTCGTCGAGAGGCCGCCGATCTGCGCCGTCGAGAGCTTGGCCACGCTGAGCGCGCCGAGGTTGCCGGTCGACAGGCCATTGAGCTGGCTGGTCGTCAGCGCCTGCGTCTGCGTGGTGGTCAGCGCGCCGACCTGCGTCGTGGTCAGGTTGTTGAGAACGGTGGTCGTCAGGCCGGAAATCTGGCCGGCCGTCAGGGCGCCCGCCTGGGTCGTGGTCAGACCCTGGATTTCGGTCGTGTCCAAAGCGCCGATCTGCGTGGCGGTGAGCTTGGCGATCTGGCCGGTCGTCAGGCTGGACACCTGCGTCGTCGTCAGGTTGCCGATCGAGGTCGTGTTCAGGCCGCCGATCTGCGCGGTCGAGAGCTTGGCAACGCTGATGGCGCCCATATTGGCGCTCGACAGGCCGTTGAGCTGGGTCGTCGTCAGCGCCTGCACCTGCGTGGTGGTGAGGCCATTGACCTGCGTGGTCGTCAGGTTGTTCAGCACCGTCGTCGACAGGCTGGAGATCTGCGCCGCGGTCAGCGCGCCCGACTGCGTGGTGGTGAGGCCGCGCAATTCGGTGGTGGTGAAGGCGCCGATTTCGGCCGCCGTCAGCACGCTCATCTGCGTGGTGGTGAGGCTGGAGACCTGGGTGGTCGTGAAGGCGTCGAACTGGGCGGTCAGCAGCGCGCGCATCGTGGTCGATGACAGCGCGGCGACCTGCGTGCCGTAGAGGGCCTGCAAGTTCGTCGTCGAAATGACGTTGACTTGCGTCGCCGTCAGCGCGGCGACCTGGGTGGTCGACAACGCTTGGAGATCAGTACTGCTGAGGGAGGAAATAGCGGTGGTGCTGAGGCCCGCAATCTGCGTCGCGGACAAGGACGAAACAATCGAAGTCATTTTAAACGCACTCCATCCCGACGGTACTGTCGCGTGGCCCCATCTGGGGCGAATGTGAAATTTGAGTGCGGAGCTTCACATCTAAGTGTTAATTGACTCTCACTTTTCGTCACATCAGCGCCTAAATTAGCTCAAGAGACGCAAAAAATGCCCCTATTTTGCAGGCGTTTTTCGTGCAATCGGTGCTCGGACACGTCATTTGCGACCATCGTTCGCACCGGATTCAGCACTCCTTAATCTTCGTTACCGGCATCGCAATTGTTGGACCGCGCGACACGACGCGCGGCTTAACGAACGATCGAAAGGATAAGCGCTGGCCCTCCGCCGTCAGCGATAGCGGGCCGAAACCTCGTCGATGACGCGCTCGCTGCGGCAGGCCAAGGCCGCGACATTCGTCAGGTCGCAGTCGTCGGGCAGAGCCTCGACCTTCGCCGCCCCATGGGCGATCTCATCGAAGCCGAACTGGCTGAACAGCCCGTACATGCGATGGGCGACCTTGCGCGCGTCCTGCACGTTCGACTCCGACAAGGCGGCGTGCAGCTCCCCGGAGAACGTCCGGGCGTCGCGGATGAACTGGGTCACCAGCGTCTTGAATTTCTCCGGGCCGAGGTCCTGACGCATCTGCTCGATGGTCTGGCACTCCAGCGCCGTCTCGTCCTGCAGTTTGGAATGCGCGTCGACGTCCAGGATCTTGGCGATCACCCGCTCGAGATCGACGCCGCGGATAGGCTTGCGCAGATAATCGGTCATGCCCGCCGCGAGCGCACGGTCGCGGTCCGCCGGCTGGGCGAACGCGGTCAAGGCAACGATCGGCACCGACCCCTTCGGTCCACCCAAGGCGCGGATGGCCGCGGTCGCCGCATAACCGTCCATGACGGGCATCTGCACGTCCATGAAGATCAGATCGAACGTCGCCTCGCCGGCCAGTTTGACCGCTTCCGCGCCATTGGCGACGAGCTGCGGACGATGCCCCATGTTCTCGAGCATCGACTGGATGACCATCTGGTTGGCCAGGGCGTCCTCGGCAACCAGGATGCGCAACGGCCGCCAGCGGCCGGTGCGCGGCGGCCGCAGCGTCTCCGGCTTCTCAGACCCTTGCGCCGGCTGGAATGGCAGCTCGCAGGAGAACGTCGACCCTTTTCCGGGCTCGCTGACGACGGAAACGCGCCCGCCGAGACTTTCGGCAAGGCTCTTGGAGATCGCCAGGCCCAGCCCCGTCCCACCGATCGCCGAGGTCGTCGTGATGTCGCCGCGCGCGAACGGCTTGAACAACTGGCTGAGCACCTCGGGCGCGATGCCGGGTCCCGTATCGGTGATGTCGAACCGCAGCCACAGTTCGCCGAGGGCGCTCGGCACGCGGGAAATCGCGAGATGGACCGAGCCTTGCGGCGTGCATTTGATGCCGTTGCTGAGGAAGTTCAGCAGGATCTGCGACACGCGGCCGGCATCGCCGAACACGCACGCCGGCACATCGGCGCCGATGCTCCGCGTCAGCGACAGCCTCGTCGCCCGCGGCAGCGACTGCCCGATGTCCATCACATTGTTGACGAGGTCGACCACGCCGAAAACGACCGGCTCGGGCGTCTCCTGCCCGGCCTCGAGCCGCGAGAAGTCCAGGATGTTATTGATGACGCCCAGCAGGTGCTCGGCGGACTGCTCGATGATGCGGGCGTGATGGCGCTGCACATCGCTGAGCTTGGTTTGCAGCAACACCTCGGAGAGCCCGATCACCGCATTCATGGGCGTACGCAGTTCGTGACTGACCATCGCCAGGAAGTTCGATTGCGCGCGCGACGCCCTCTCCGCGGCGTCGCGTGCCTCGGCGAGCGCCTTCTCGTTGTTCTTGCGCTCGGTGATATCGCTATAGGTGCGCACCATGCCGCCGTTGTCGAGCTCTTTCGTCCGCACCTCGATCACGGTGCCGTTCGGACGCGTGCGCTCGTACATCGCGGGGCGCCACGACGCGACTTCCGCTTCGGTGGCGACCTCCTTGCGCGCGATCAGCCAGCCGACCAGATCGGAAAAGGACGGCGGGTTGACTGCGAAGCTATCCGGCAGACCGAGGAGTTCGAGAGCGCGGCGGTTGATGACCGGCACCTCGCCCTTGCCGTCCACCATCACGATGCCCTGACTCATGTTCTCGAGCGTCGCTTCGAGCTGCTGCGACTTCTGCAAGGCGTTGAGCTGGCGCTCGCGCAGGTCGTCGCGCGCGCGCCGTAGTCCGGCTTGATATCGCTGCAGCAGATAGAACAGTCCAATCAGCAAAGCGCTGAAGACGCCACCGGCCGCCATCAGCGTGTTCCGATCCTGTTTGAACTGCTTGAATATCTCTTCCTGCGCCAAGCCGACCACGACGATCAGCGGATAACCCTTCACGCCGCGATAGTTGAAGAGACGCACGATCCCGTCGGTGGCGCTCGGCGCCAGGAGCGAGCCTTCGTTCTCCTTCTTGATGGCCGTGAGAAGCGGATATTGTGCCAAGGATGTATTCGTCGTGAGCGCTCCCCGGCTTGCTCGCGCGCGGATGATGCCGTCCATGCCGACGAGCGAGATCGCGCCGAGCTTGCCGATGTCGATCGAACTGTAGAAGCGCGCGAGATATTCGGGGTCGAGGGACACGACAGCGACGCCGGCGAACTTGCCCTGCGCGTCGACAATGCGACGCGTCACGTTGATCGACCAACGGTTGCTCACCCGGCCGAGGACAGGCCTGCTGATGAACAGCTCGTCCTTGTCCGTGAATTTCTGGACGCGGAAGTGCTCGCGGTCGCTCAAATCGATCCGCGCCGGGTCCGAACTCAGGTTCGAGGTGATGACGAAGCCGTCCTTGTCGATCAGCGTGACCTGGAAGGCGAAATCCGACAGGAGCTGGCTCTCCCGCTGCCATAGGTTGATGTCGAAGGAGCGCGGGCTCTTGATGTAGCTCTCGCGCATATAGAGCAATGTCTGATCGACCGACCGCAACGAGCGGATGATGTGCTCTTCGAAGGCGCGCGCGAGATTGCGCCCGTTCTGCATCGCGGCCTGCTCGGTCCGCGTCTTATCGTGCGCGATAGCGAACCAGATCGCGCCCCAGAAGAGCGCCAGCGCGGCCAGCCCAACGACGACGAGGACATGCCGGCCGAGCCGGTTCACCAGGCGCGGCATAAGCCCTCCTGCCCCCGCTTCTTCGGCATCCATTGAAATCGGTTTGTTTGGCGCATCCATGCGCGCTCCGGTAGCAGCCCTTCACGACAGCCCGCTTTGACGAAGATCATGAAGTGCTCCACCGTCCCCAACGGCCGATACCGTGCCGCGGGGAGCGAATTAGGTCGCTAGAACAAACACTTCCGTGTCACCGCTGCCTGAGCGAATGCGCCGAATGGCGCCCCTGCACCAAGCGGCATTCCCAAGCGAAGGCGTGGCGGACGATCTGTTCGATGTCATCGAGCTCGGGCCGCCAGCCAAGGCGGGCGCAAACGAGCCGGTTGTCGGCGACCACGGCCGCCGGATCCCCCGGCCGGCGCGGCGCCAGACGCACCTCGAAATCGACGCCGGAAACCTTCTTCACGACGTCGATGATCTGCTTGACCGAATAGCCGCGGCCGTATCCGCAATTGAATGTACCGCCGGCGCCGCCGGAGCGCAGATAATCGAGCGCTCTGATGTGCGCACGGGCGAGATCGGTGACATGGATGAAGTCGCGCTCGCATGTGCCGTCGCGCGTCGGGTAGTCCGCCCCATAGATGTCGACGCTGGGCCGGCGCCCGAGCGCTGCCTGCATCGCCACCTTGATCAGATGCGTCGCATTCGGCCCGGACTGGCCGATGCGGCCGCGCGGGTCCGCGCCGGCGACATTGAAATAGCGCAACGCGACAAATCGGAAGTCGTGCGCACGCGCCGCGTCCTCCAGCATCCACTCGGTCATCAGCTTCGATCGCCCGTAGGGCGACCGCGGCAGGGTCAGCGCCGCCTCCGACACCGGATTGTTCGCGACGTCGCCATAGACCGCCGCGGTCGAGGAAAAGATGAAATGCCGCACGCCCGTACGCACCGCGATTTCGACCAGCGCGCGGGATTTGACGGTGTTGCAATAATAGTAATGGAGCGGATCGTTCACCGACTCCGGCACGACGATCTTGGCTGCGAAGTGGGCGATGGCGTCCACCCCGTAATCCGTGATCGTCGCCGCGACCTTGGCCGTGTCGGCGACGTCGCCGATCACCAGCGGCACGCCCGCCGGCAACGCGGAGACAACGCCGGTCGAAAGATCGTCGAGCACGACGACCTTGTGACCGCGGGCGACCAGCTCCAGCACCATATGGCTGCCGACATAGCCGAGACCGCCGGTGACCAGCACATAAGGGCCCGATGAGCGATCGGCGCCGGAAGCGCCCTTTCGCGCCATATCCACCGTCAGAATCTCCCGCTAAGGCGCGCTATGGCGTGGGCGCGGCCGACGCCGCCCGCATCGCGCGCCCGCCGCGCGGTGGCATTGGCGATCGGCAGAGCGCAAGCGGCTTCGGCCCGCTGCGGCAGCCGGAAGACCTGTTGCAACACCGCGTGCCAGCCGTCGGCCGCCATGCGCATCGGCCCTGCTGGGTCATCGCTGCTCGCGTCCTCGTCGCGGGGCCGCGAAACGTTGCGCTTGAAAAGATAGAACGCGCCATACGCACCCAAGGGCGCATAGACGCAAGGCGCATCCGCCTTGATGGCCTCCTGATACGCGCAATAAAGCCGCTCTGCCGACGTCGCCTCCGCGCCGCCTTCGCACGCGGCGGGAGCGGCCCCCGTCTCGGCATATTGGAAATGCTTCACCGCGCGGCTCAGCGCGTCCTGCGGAACGCCAGCGGTGACGTCGGTGAACGCCACGAACTCGGCATTGCATCTCGCGATCGCGTCGTTGAGCATAGCCGCCTGGCCGCGACCGGCCTCCTGCACGAGCAGCGTGACGTCGAGGCCGAGCGCGCCCGCTTGGCGGCTCGCACCATTCGCTTTCGCGAGATCGCCGCCGTCGCAGACGACGACAACCTTCATCCGCTCGCGCGGATAATCGAGAGCGAGAAGATTCTGGATCTTGGCAGCGATAAAGCGACCTTCGTTGCAGGCCGGGACCACGACCGCGACGCTGGGCCAACCTACCCCGGCACCGTCGGCGGCGGGCTGGCCGACGTGAAGATGATGCGCACGATCGGCACTGCCCACGAAAAAGGACTGCAACAGCATATTCAGGCTCCAGCAAGCACGATGCATCGTTCGACGGCTTGCGACCGTCTCCCGTTCTGGAGCCATCTTCCGCAATCCCCGTGCCAATCCGAACTCGGAAGATTCCTAGTAATGACGGTTCGATTGCGGCGCCGCGCGTTGCAGATTGCAAAGCGCGAGTCGCGATATGCAACATCGGGGTATGTCCGTGGGTCACGGCGCCGCGTAACGGCGCACCATTGCGGCGCTAGTCCGCGGCGGGCGTGCGCAAGGGTTCGGCACCCGCTTCCGCCTGCCAGCTTTGAATGCGGCGATAGAGCGTCGAGGGGCTGACATTCAGGATCACTGCCGCCTTCGGGATGCTGCCCTCGCAGCGCGCGATGGTCGACTCGATGGTGAAGCGGATGACCTCTTCCAGCGACTGCTGCGGCCCGGTCTGCTCCGCCGGCAGGGCCGGCTGCGCTTCGGCGGAAGTGAACAACGGGACGGACCGGCCGTTCGGCGGCTCCCGAAGCGCGGCAGGCAATGCAGCCGCCTCGACGATCTCGCCGTCGTTGAGAACGACGATGCGCCTGATCGTGTTCTGCAGCTCGCGGATGTTGCCCGGCCAATGATAGTTCAACAGCAGCGTCTCCGCCTCCGGCGAGAAGCCGCGGAATTTCTTGCCGTCCTGCTGCCCGTATTCGACCAGCAGATGCCGCGCGATCAGCACCACATCGTCTTCGCGCTCGCGCAGCGGCGGCAGCTCGATCGGGATCACATGCAAGCGGTAAAACAGATCCTCGCGGAAGCGCCCTGCCGCGATTTCAACCATGGGATCGCGGTTGGTCGCGCAAACGATGCGCACATCGACGCGCCGCGCGGCATCGTCGCCGACGCGGCGCACGCTTCTGTCCTGGAGAAAGCGCAGCAGCTTGGACTGCAGCCCCATCTCCATCTCGCCGATCTCGTCGAGAAAAAGCGTGCCGCCATGCGCCTGCAGCGCAGCGCCTTTGCGGTCGGCGGTCGCGCCGGTGAACGCGCCCCGCACGTGGCCGAAGATCTCGCTTTCCAGCAGATCCTTTGGGATCGCCGCGCAGTTGATGACGACGAAAGGCGCGTTGCGGCGCGGCGACAGCTTGTGGATCGCCGCCGCGCAGAGCTCCTTGCCGGTGCCGCTCTCCCCCGTGACGAAGACGGTCGCGTTCGAGGGCGCCGCGCTTTGGACGATGCGATAGACCGTCTGCATCGCCAGCGAATGGCCAATGAAATCGACGAAGTGGTCGCGGTAGAACTCGTCCTTGAAGCCGGCGATCTCGGACGACATCCGATGGCGCTCGAGCGCGTTGCGCACCGTCACGCGCAGCCGGTCCGCCGAGAGCGGCTTCATGATGAAATCGAACGCGCCCTCCTTCATCGCCTCCACGGCGAGGTTCACCGACGCCTTGCTGGTGATGACGATCACTTCGGTCGGGAGCTGGTCGGCCTTGATGCGGCGCAGGATGTCGAGGCCATCGATGTCCGGAAGATTCACGTCGAGGATGAGCACCGCGGGCGGCTGCTTGGCGAGAAACGCCATCGCCTCTTCGCCGGTATTTGCGATCGCGACCTGGCAGGTGCCGTCGCCGAGATAGGCCGCATACGTCTCCGCCAATGAGCGGACGTCGTCGACGATGAGAATGGTCGGCATTTGACCTGGCATCGGAAACGTTCCGCATCACGGGAGCGATGCGTCTGATGGTACGGCGCCACGACGTCCGGTTGAACCAAAAAAGTCTACGCCAATGTCGGCAACAAAGCACAGGGGCCAATGCATGATGGCGTGTGCGCGTTCATGGCGACAAAACAGTAACGGGGTAGTGGGCAACCCTAAGCGGGGGCATCGTTCGGCGCTGCGCGAACGCCAACACGTGCGCTTTCACGCGCGCGCGCAATGCAGCGCGGCCGGCGTCATCCGACGGGGCTTCTTGCGTCTTTGGATGTTCGGGACATTGGAGCGGGTGAAGGGAATCGAACCCTCGTCATCAGCTTGGAAGGCTGTTGCTCTACCATTGAGCTACACCCGCGCCGGATTTGCTCTAGCAAAATCCCCGCCGCCGCTAAAGGCGCAACGGATGCGGTTCACAGCCGAGCCTGACCGGGAAGCGCGAAGAAATGGTGGGAGAGGTAGGACTCGAACCTACGAAGGCATAGCCAGCGGATTTACAGTCCGCCCCCTTTGCCGCTCGGGACACTCTCCCCCCGAAAGCCAGCCCACCGCATTGATCGCTTGGGACAATCGGCGGCGGCCGGGAGTGGCGGTCTTATGGGGAGAGCCTCGGCCGAAGTCAATGGAGGCTGTTCGCTTCGATGCGGATCAGCTAAGGCACGGACCTGTTTTTCCCCCGGCCCGGCCAGGAACGAATGCCCCGACCACCCATCAATCGACCGCGTCCCGGCGCCAAACCCGGCGCCACCCATGAGCAAATCGACCGGCGCGAGCGTTTCGAGCGCGCCCGCCGCGAGATTCTGCGCGCCGAAGGCGACGGGCCGGTCATCATGTATGGCTGGCACACGGTCACGGCCGCGCTGCGCAACCCGGCGCGAAAAATCCACAAGTTGCTGGCGACCGAGAACGCCGCCCGCCGCCTGACCGAGGAAGGCGTGCCGGTTCCTCCGCAACTTCAGGTCGTGCGCCCCGGCGCCATCGCCGAACGGTTGCTGCCGGACGCGGTCCACCAGGGCCTTTATCTGGAGACCGAGCCCCTGCCCGCCCCGGCCGTCGAGAACCTGCCGGCCAAGGGCCTCGTCCTGGTGCTCGACCAGATCACCGACCCGCACAATGTCGGCGCCATCTTCCGCTCCGCCGCGGCCTTCGCGGCGGCGGCCATCGTCACGACGCAGCGCCACAGCCCGGATGCGACCGGCGCGCTCGCCAAGGCGGCCTCCGGCGCGCTCGAGCATGTGCCGCTGGTGAACGTGCAGAACCTCGCCCGCGGCCTTTCGGCGCTCAAGGCCAGCGGCTTCATGGTGGTGGGGCTCGACAGCGACGGCGAGGCGGACCTTGCGGCGCTGCCGCTGCGCGCGCCGCTCGCGCTGGTGCTCGGCGCCGAGGGCAAGGGCCTGCGTCAGCTCACCAAGGAAACCTGCGACCACCTCGCCCGCATCGACGTGCCGGGCGCGATCAGGAGCCTGAACGTGTCGAACGCGGCGGCGCTGGCGCTCTACGTCGCCAACAGCAAGATCTAGCCAGTTCTTGGGAGGAATTCCGGGCTCGCACGCCGACGCGTGCGCCCCGGAAAGACACCACGGATCTCAGCGGCCGGCCGCGATCACTCGGCGGCGTCGGCGCTCACCTTGACCTGCGTGCCGCGTTTGCGGAACAGGCGGATGCTCATGCGGTCCGGCCCGAGGATCGTAACCTCGGCGTCGGCCTCGATCACGCGCTTCTTGCCGCCCTCGCGCATCAAGCCTTCGGACGCCGCACGCGCCTCGGCCGAGACCTTCTGCTTGGCGCGCGGCACCGAAGCCGTGCTGTCGTCGACGTAGCGCTTGCGCACGATCACCTTCGGCGGATCGTCCACCACGCGGGTCGTCTCGACGACGATCGGTTTGCCCCGCACCACCGTCTTGGTGTTGATCACCTCGGTTTTGATCTTTTGCTTGCGGCCGTGGCGCTGGCGCAGCTCTTCGATCACGGCCGGATCGTTGCGCGTGACCTTGCGCTTTTCCGCGCGCGCCCGCGCGGCCTGCGACGCCTGCGGATGCACTTCCGTGTCCGCCGGGCGGCGGATCACATAGGTGCCGGGCGCCACCTCGATCGCATAAGGACGGCTGGTGTCGACGGCGTAAGGATAAAGCGGCGCGCCCCGAGGCGCCGCGCCGTAATACTGCGCCTGCGCGCCGAGCGGCAGCGCGACGGCGGCCGTGACCGCCAAGGCGGACCAGGAGCGGACGACGCGGCTCATCACCATCTTCCGCGCGGCTGAATGAGGATGTCGGGCGAGAAATTCATCGGCGGCGTCAGCGGCATGCCGGGATTGGCCGACGAGGCCGACCACGAGCGGCGGAAGTTCTGCGCCTGATTCGGCGTGCTGCGGCGCGACAGATCCTCGTCGCGGCCGATTTCGGGCATTTCGCCGTTGCTCGGGAAATAGTGGCGATTGCGCCAAGGCGGCAGCCAATAAGCGCGGGTGACGATGCCCGGCTCGGCGTCCCACACGACGATCTGGCCGGCGATCACACCGCCATAGCCGCCGTAGCCTTCGCCCCCGGACGACAAATCGGCCGCGGTGGCACTCGCCAGCCCAAGGCCGGCGGCAAATCCAACGATCACACTGAAAATACGCATACAACGCCCCTCGAGCGCCTTATGTACGCGGAACATTCTATATGAAGCCTTTACTCCGGTGCCGTCCTATCGCGTGGTAAGATTAACCGCGCGCCGCGTGTGAAACCGCTGAGCGCTGCGTTGCAAGGAGCGTGGAACGAATATGCGCCCTTGCGGTTGCACGCTGGGACCAATCGCCATAGTTAGTCGCGTATGACTTCTCGCCGCCCACCCGCCTCGACGTCATCCCCTAAGTCAGAACCCGTCCGCGGAACGTTTCGTCAGCGCTACGACGAACTCGAGAGTCGCCGCGAGGCTTTGGTCGCGCGGCTGCGCGGTCTCGGCGGCTCTGCGGCGCAGCATCCCGGCTACAAGCGCGCGCTGAAGTTGCTCAACGACACCTTCCGCAAATCGAAGCTGGCGCAACGTCTGGCCGTGCTCGAAGCGGCGGCGTGGCTGATCGATATTCTGGAAAAGCTCTCCACCACGCTGTAGGCGCGCGTATTTATTGCAGCGCCGAAATGCGTCAGCGACGTTCGCATTTACCGCGCTCCCTCAACAGCTTGCGCGATAGCCTACGACTTTCCGACGAACATCTTCGACTTTCGGCTTAAGACCTGTTGCTCAAAGACGCGGCGCTTGGCGCGGACGTAGCCTGTCACGGGGATGGCAATTTCGTGACGGTAAGTAATCGGCGTAGCGCTATCCCCACCATAACAAAGCTTTGCGCGCAAACTGGGGACAACGCTCATGTCAACGACAACTGCGACTGGATTCACGTCGCGGGGAATGACCGCCGAAGAACGAAAGGTCATCTTCGCATCCTCACTCGGCACCGTGTTCGAGTGGTACGACTTCTACATCTACGGCACGCTCGGCGCCTTCCTCGCGAAGTACTTCTTCGCGAACGTGCCGCCGAACGTCGGCTTCATCTTCGCCCTTCTGGCTTTCGCCGCCGGCTTCGCCGTGCGTCCGTTCGGCGCGCTGATCTTCGGCCGTCTCGGCGACATGATCGGCCGCAAATACACGTTCCTCATCACGATGCTGCTGATGGGCGTCGGCACGTTCTTCATCGGCGTGCTGCCGGGTTACGAGACCTGGGGCATCATGGCGCCCATCCTACTGATCGCGTTCCGTCTCGTGCAGGGCCTCGCGCTCGGCGGCGAGTACGGCGGCGCGGCGATCTACGTCGCCGAACATGCGCCGGCCGGCAAGCGCGGCTATTACACCTCGTGGATTCAGACCACCGCCACGCTCGGCCTGTTCATGGCGCTGCTGCTGATCCTCGGCATTCGCGGCGTCATGGGCGAGCAGGCGTTCGGTGACTGGGGCTGGCGCATTCCGTTCCTGCTCTCGGCGCTGCTGCTGATCGTCTCCGTCTGGATCCGGCTCAGCCTCAACGAGTCGCCGCTGTTCCAGAAGATGAAGGAAGAAGGCAAGGCGTCGAAGCGCCCGCTGGCGGAAGCTTTCGGCCAGTGGTCGAACGCCAAGATCGCGATCCTCGCGCTGCTCGGCGCCACCGCCGGCGAAGCCGTCATCTGGTACGGCGGGCAGTTCTACTCGCTGTTCTTCCTGACGCAGACGATCAAGGTCCCGGCCGTCGACGCGCAGGTGATGATCGTCATCGCGCTCGCGATCGGCACGCCCTGCTTCGTGTTGTTCGGCTGGCTGTCGGACAAGATCGGCCGCAAGCCGATCATGCTCGCGGGCTTCGCGCTCGCGGTCATCACCTACTTCCCGCTCTTCCAGGGCATCACGCACTTCGCCAATCCGAAGCTGGAAGCGGCACTCAACGGCTCGCCGATCGTCGTGACCGCGGACCCGCAGAACTGCTCGTTCCAGTTCAAGGCGACGGGCACGGAGAAGTTCACCACGGCTTGCGACGTCATCAAGTCGACGCTGGTCAATCTGTCGGTGAACTACACGAACCAGTCCGCGCCGGCCGGCTCCCGCGCCAGCGTGAAGATCGGCAACACGGAGCTGACGGCTGATACGCCGAACCTGCCGGCGGCCATCACCGCCGCGGTCAAGGCGCACGGCTATCCGGCGAGCGCCGATCCGAAGGACATCAACTACCCGATGACGGTGCTCTTGCTGGCGATCCTGGTCGTGTACGTGACCATGGTCTACGGCCCGATCGCCGCCTGGCTGGTGGAGCTGTTCCCGACCCGGATCCGTTATTCGGGCCTGTCGCTGCCTTATCACATCGGCAACGGCTGGTTCGGCGGCTTCCTGCCCGCCACCGTGTTCGCCATCGTGGCGGCCACCGGCAACATCTACTCCGGCCTCTGGTATCCGATCGTGGTGGCGGCGATGAGCTTCGTCGTTGCCCTGATCTTCCTGCCGGAGACCAAGGACCGCGACATCACCCAGATGTAGCGCCTGGAGGCGGCCGGAAGGCCGCCCGGCTCGCAAAAGGAAACGCCCCGCACAGCCGTGCGGGGCGTTTTCGTTGGGGGCCCTTCTGTCGGCTAACGCACGCCCGCGGGAGGTACGGCTTGTCGGGACCGGGCGACGCTGCTAGCTCTTGCCGCCGCGCCGGGTTAGCTCAGCGGTAGAGCAGCGGTTTTGTAAACCGAAGGTCGGGGGTTCAATCCCCTCACCCGGCACCAGCCCTTCCCCCCGGGCCCTGCGCTCCGTCCCCGCGAACCGGTCACGGGAACCAGAACGTTTCTGCACGCATAAAAAATAACTCCAAGTCGCCGCTCCAGGAGCGCGACAGGACCTTGTTCGCAGGTTGAGGAGTGTGCCAGACTAAACGTGTTGGTAATACTTCGGAGATCTAGCAATGCCTCAGGGCACCGTTAAGTGGTTCAATCCGACGAAGGGCTATGGCTTCATCCAACCGCAGGAAGGCGGCAAGGATGTGTTCGTGCACATTTCGGCGGTGGAACGTGCAGGCCTTAGCACACTGAACGAAGGGCAGAGCGTTCAGTACGAACTCGTCGAGAACCGCGGAAAGACATCCGCCGAGAACCTGAAGGTCAAGTGACGTTACGACGCCTTAACTGACTTCCAGCTCTTCTGTCTGAAGTTGTCGCCGCCGGGATGATGCTCGGCGGTGGGTCCAGGACGGTATTGCGCCGACGGTGCTTTTATACAGCACAGATCAGCGCGTCAGCTTTTCGAGCTCCGGGAACGGTTCGAAAGCAGCGTCCTTGCACATCTCCCGCACCTCGCGCTGACTGTCGACGAAGCGGTCGAGCTTGCCCGACACGTAGACTGCGGCCCCATCCTTCGCGCCCATGTATTTGCCGTCGGTGTTGCGCGCGTTGTAGCGCACGCAGACGACATAGCGGTCGCCCGGCCCCACATATTTCAGGAACGGCGCGGTGACGGACGCGCTGCGCACCCGCGTCGGGTCGTTCAGATAGGTGCGCAGATAGGCCAGGAGGTCGGCCTTATAGTTCGCCGGCACGATGTTCTGCGCATCCCAGCGTGCCTTCAGATCGGACGCGCTCGGCTCCAGGCTGTCGCGCGCGCAGCCGCTCAGGAAAAATGCCGCCACCGCGACCGCTGCCAAACGCCGCATCCCATCCCCCGTATGCTTACTCGCCCGCCGCCAGCTGCTGCGTGCGAACGCCCGAACCGCTGTATGCTCGATCCGGGCGGCACGGATCAATGGGGCCCGTTAGCTCAAGGACGACTTGTCCCGGTTGCCGGAATAGCCGTTCGCCTTCAGGTGTTCGTCGACCATGCTCGAGCTCAGCCGCCGCACCCTCCTGACCGGCGCCGCGGTCGCCGCCGGCAGCGCCGCCCTGACGCACGCGCGCGCGGCCGTGCCGATGGCCACCGCCCAGGCCCCGAGCGCCTACCGCTATAAACTCGGCGATTATCAGATCACCGCCGTCTATGACGGCATCTGGTATCTGCCGATCGACGACAAGCTCGTGCGCAATGCGAGCCCGCAAGAGGTCAACGCCGCGCTCGCGGCGGCATTCCTTGCCCCCAACGTGCTGCCGATCTCGTTCACCGCCCTGCTGGTCAACACCGGCCGCCAGCTCGTCCTGATCGACACCGGCACCGCCGGGCAGATCGTCGATTCCGCCGGCAGCATGATCGGCAATCTCGCCGCGGCCGGCGTGAGGCCGGACGAGATCGACACGATCGTGATCTCGCACTTTCATCCGGACCACATCAACGGCCTGCGCAGCAAGGACGGCGACAAGATCTTCCCGAAAGCGGAAGTCCTGGTGCCGGAGCCGGAATGGACGTTCTGGATGGACGACGGCAACCAGAGCCGCGCCGACGGCACGGTCCTGCGCTATTTCCGCAATGCGCGGCGCATCTTCAAGGACATTGCCGGTGAGCTGCGGCGCTTTCAGCCCGGCGCGGAAGTCGCGCCCGGCATCGTCTCCATCCCCGCTTATGGCCATACGCCCGGCCACACCGCCTTCGCGATCCATTCCGGCGGCGCCTCGATGCTGGCCATGAGCGATACGGTGCGCAATCCCTACCTGTTCGCCCGGCATCCAGACTGGCAGCCTTTGTTCGACATGGACGGGCCGATGGCGGTCGCCGCCCGCCGGCGCATGCTCGACCAGGCGGCTGCCGACCGCATGCTGGTCGAGGCCTATCACTTCCCCTTCCCGGCCTGCGGCCACATCGCCCGCACCGCCGCAGGCTACGAGCTGGTGCCGGTCGAATGGGCGCCGCTCTAACGCAAAAGGCCGCCCTTGCGGGGCGGCCTTGAACGCTTGCCTGACGCTGAAACGATCAGCGGCGGCGCGGCACGTAGTCGAGCTGCAGGCTGCCGACGCCGACCGCCAGATCGAGACCCTGCTGGGTATCGACGGACAGCGGCTGCAGCGTGATCGAGCGGTTGGAGCCGCCGACGAGCGCGTTGGCGCCGAGGCCGACGCCGACCGTCGCCGCGGCCGTCGCGCCGACATAGTCACCGGCCAGCGCGCCGCGGACGCGACGCGACGGCGCATAGACCGCCCAGGTCAAGGTGCCGCCCGTGGTGAAGCCGATGTCGAGACCGACGCGGGTGATGCGACCGACATACCGTTCGGTGAAGCCGCGCACCGAGCGGTACTGGCACATCACGTCCTTCTGCGACCCGAAGATGACGCCCACACCCGGGGCCACCTGGCAGGTCAGAAGGCCGGCGCGCACGCGGGCTTCGGCGGGGGCGCTGGCCACGACCGCCGCCGCCACGGCGGCGAGAGCGAGCAGAGACTTCTTCATGGAATACTCCTCAAAAACGACAGCCCGCCGGCTGCGGGCAAATGAACTGTGTAGACCCGGAGGTCCCACCAATCTTGATTTAGATCAGTGGCCCTTTGTGTAGACGATGCACGGTAAACGATCCGCTTCATTCCCAAGCCTGTCATGCACAGCGTGTCGCTGGCATCTGACGGTTGCGCGGACAGTCGCGAGCAACGCGCGGACGGCCTTTGCTCAGCTTTGATTAAGCCAACGCGACGTGTCGGCGTTGTCGATGAGCTTTAGAACGTCGCGCCCGCGCGCACGACGAAGGTGCGTCCCGGCGAAGGATAAGCGGTGAAGTAACCGCGCGTCGTCGCACTGGCGATCGAGTAATCGTAGTAGTCGACGTTGAACAGGTTCTGCACCGACACCGACCAGAAGAAGCGATCATACGCGCCGCCGAGCCGCACATCGACCGTCCCGTTGGCCGGTATGGTCGGCTGCACGTTGAGCTGATCGTTATCCATGTAACGCTTGCCCCACATGCGCGCGATCACGTCGAGCGTCGCCCACTTATTCCAGATGTCCCAGGATACGCCGGCCGATCCGCTCCATAGCGACACCAGCGGCACATAGTTGCCGGCGTAAGGCCCTTCGCGGAACGTCGCCCGCGTATAGGTCGCCATGGCACGCAGGCGCAGCGTGTCGGTCACGCCGTAGACGAAGGTGTTTTCCCAGCCGAGGCGGCGCGTCGGATCGAGATTGACGTTCACCAGCAGCGACGGCAGGTAATGGATCTCGTTGTTGAGATCCATCGCATAGACGCTCGACTCGACCTTCAGCCCTTGCCAGTTCAAGCGCACGCCGCCTTCGATGTCGTGCGACGTCTGCGTTTTCAGATCGAACGTCGTCGGCGCCACGAGCCCGTAAGGACTGCCCGCGGCAATGCGCTCGTCGGCGTTCGGCACGCGGAAGGCACGCGCGACGCGCCCGAACAACGTCCACGCCGGCGTCACGCGATATTCGAAGCCGCCATGCGCGGCCCACTGCCATTCGCTGTTGTCGTATGCGGGGATCTGCGCGGTGCCGGACGGATAGCAGAACGGAAAGCACGAGTCGGCGTCGGGGTTATAGCCGTCGGTCGCCTTCACGGTCGTGCGCTGCGCGCGGCCGCCGAACGAAACGTCGACGTCCGGCGCGATCGTCGAGCGGTTCATCGCATAGAGCGCGAAGCTGCCCTGGCGGATGTTGTAATGATGGATCGGCTGCGCGCCATCGTAGGGATAGCGGTCGGAATCGTACTGCGTGTCGTAGAGGTCGATGCCGGTCAGAAGCTTGCCGGGCGCGCCGAACAGATTGTGCGCGATGTCGAGCCGCGGCGTGAGCGACGACGTCGTCATGCCGGTGTTGACGTAGTTCATCGGCCCGCCGGTCGAGGGATCGTAGGTGAAGCTCGGCGCGGGGAAGTAATCGTAGAACTCGCTCTGCTGAAACTTGCGGCGCACGCCGCCGTCCACGATCAGGTCGGCGCCCGTCCACACCGGCACGGTGAAGCCGGTCGTGATGCTGAAATTCTGCTTCTTGCCCCAGTCGCGCGGCGTGCTGGCCGCCCGCGGATCGTCCAAGGTCATCGGAAAGACGAGCGGCAGGTTCGGCAGCGTGCCCGGCAGGTTCTGACGCTGCCTATCGAGCATCGTGTTCAGATAGTAATTGAACGCCGGCGTGCGGTAGCTGAGGTTGGTGACGACGTTGTCCTGCCGCGTCTCGCCGTTCTGGCGATAGCCGCGCGCGGTGGCGGTGTTGCTGTAGACGGACGCCGCCCATGGACCGGACGACGCGCCTGCCGACAAACGGCCTTCCGCATAGCCGTAAGAACCCAGCGCGCCTTCGATCTTGGCGGCGGTGCCGGGCGTGGTCTGCGTCCTTGTGACGATGTTGATGACGCCGCCGATGGCGCCGTCGCCGTAGAGCACGGCGCCGCTGTTGCCGCGCGTGATCTCGATGCGCTCGATGCCGTTCAGCGGGATCGTCGACAGGTCGAAGCCCTGCAGGTCGAGATCCTGATAGCGCCGGCCGTTGACCAAAATGAGCGTATTGGACTGCGAGAAGGCGCCGAAGCCGCGCAGATCGACCGCGTCGTTCACGCCGATGGGGTTGCCGGACGAATGCAGCACTTGGATGCCGGCCTGCGTCGCCAGAATGTCCGGCAGGTTCTGCGCCGGCGAGCGGGCGATCTCTTCGGCGGTGATGGTGCTCGACGACGTCCCGACGATGTTACCATTCGTGGTTCGGCTGTAACCGACGTCGATCGTCGGCAGAACCACGGTCGCGCCCTGCTCCTGCGCGGACGCGCCTTGCATACACACGCCCAGCGCAACCACCGCGCCGGCCACACGAATCCCAACTCCCATCACGCAACGTTCCTTCGTTTGCGCGCGCAGAAATGCGCCGCATCGGGTGAGACCAAGCCCGTTACGAAGGACCGCACCGAACCCACGCGATTGGACGCGGACTTCAGGCGGTGAATGTCGTGGGAGGATTTATTCTCTCACGGCCTTCGCACCGGCATTGCCGTCACCGCTGCGAAAGACCGCTCCGTATGGACCGCCCGTCCACCGGTTGGGTGACTGTGCTGGCAGGTCTCCTGGCTCGCGGGTCATCGCCCAGATGCGCCCGGCCTTCCCGGTTTCCCAGTGGCCATGTGGACGCGGGCTCGCCGCTCACAGTTGCGGGGGCAGCCACGGTTCTCCGAAACGGGCACCGTGTTCCCTCTTTCGTCCTCGGGTTTCGCCGAGGAACCAGCACGGTAAAATTTGTCGCTGGAACGCGCGCACGAGTCAAGCGCCGCTCGTCGCGGCGCCTGCTCGTCCCCAGGGACGGCCTCGGCTCAGCCGAAGGTCTTGTGGACCGGCTTGACGAGACGCTTGGCGGCCTTGCCGTGCTTCACCTTGCCGACATGCGTCTTCTTGACCGCATGATACTTGGCGGCGTGATGCTTGGCTGGCATGATGCCGCGACGCGTGCTTCTTCACGGCGTGCTTGTGCGCGACATGCTTCTTCGGCGCATGGGTGTTGAGCGCGGACTTGGGGGTCGTCTTGGTGTGGGTCACCGGCGCATTGACGGCGGGGCCGTTGCCCTGCGCCAGCGCCGGGCCGGCAAGCAGGCTGGCGGCAACGAGCGCGACGGCGAATTTCTTCAACATAGCTGCATTCCTCATCTTGGGTGGCCGAGAACCCAGAAGTGGTCGGTCGGACCGGCAGCGCCGGTTTCGCCACTGAGAGTGCCGCTAAGCCACTGAACGCGCTCTGAAGTGCGCTGTTAGCTGGCGTTCAAAGTCCGGGTGGCGCGGTGTCGGAATTCGGGCGGCCTGGTGGCATAGCGGGCTGCCGCAGGGACTAAACGCGCTCACGAAGTGTTTGTTGGTCGCAGCCCGCCGCCCGGGCGTATCGTCGCGGCCGGTGCATCATTCGAGGAAAGGCTCGAGCCCATGACTTTTCCGTCCATGCCCCCGATCCAAGCGCTCTTCAGGAATGCCTTGCGCACCCTCGCCATCGGCGCCGCCGCCCTGCTCGTCTCCGGCGTCGCGCTGAAGCCGGTCATGGCCGCCGGCACCGACACGCCGCCGTCCTCCGAGGATGGCAAGAAAAAGAAGAAGGAAGGCGGCGCCAGCGATGCGCAGGACAAGCAGCTCGCCTACGAGAAATTCCTGCGCGACTATCGCGCGGCGCGCGCGCTGATCGTCGCGGGCGACTACAAAGCCGGCATCGTCGCCATGCACGCGCTCGGCCACGACGAACATCCGGATGTCGCCAATTACATCGGCTACGCCAACCGCAAGCTCGGCAACTACGACGAGTCGAAATACTGGTACGAAAAGGCGCTCGCCGCCGACGCCAGCCACGTGCGCACGTGGTCTTACTACGGCATGTGGCACATGGAGCAAGGCAACCGGCTGAAGGCGGAAGACTTCCTCGCCAAGGTCAACACGCTTTGCGGCGACACGACGTGCGAGGAATACCGCCAGCTCAAAGCCGTGATCGACGGCAAAGCGAGCTACTGACCGCATCGCATAGGAAGCGACATCCTGGCGCGGCGCTCATCGGCGCCGCGTCGCATTTCAAGGCAGACGATCGTTTCGGACACGTCTCAGCGCGCCCCCCGAGCGACTGGCTCACGCCTCCGCCGTCTCCTGCAAAATCCACGCATAGTAATTCGCGTCGACGCTCTCGACCGGCAGGACCATGACCGAGGGCACCTCGTAGGTATGCAACCCCTTCACCGCCTCGCGCACCGCTTCGGCGAGCGAGGCGCGCGTCTTGATAACCATCACGACTTCTTCCGCCCGCTCGATCTGGCCCTGCCACCAATAATGCGAGACCATGCCCGGCAGGATGTTCACGCAGGCGGCCAACCGTTTCTCGACGATCTGGCGCCCTGCCCGCTCCGCCTCGACAAGCGAGGGCCAGGTCGTATAGACGAGCACGGCGCGTTCCATAGTCAGGTCCTTTCATGAGCCGCCCGGCCCAGCGTTTCGAGAAGATCGCCTTTGTCGCGAGCCCGACGCCGGAGGCGCGCGCCGCCTGCGAGGCGCTCGAAAAGCGCTACGGCAACAATGCGCCGCAGATGGCCGATGTGATCGTCGCGCTCGGCGGCGACGGTCTGATGCTCCAGACCCTGCACAACTTCATGAACTCGGGCAAGCCGATCTACGGCATGCACCGGGGCACCATCGGCTTTCTGATGAACGAGTTCGCGGTGGAGAACCTGCCCGAGCGGCTGGCCGCGGCGCAAAGGACCGTCATCCATCCGCTGCTCATGTGCGCGCACGACGACAAAGGCGCGACGCAGCGGCATCACGCCATCAACGAAGTCTCGTTATTCCGCCAGACGGCGCAGGCCGCGCATCTGCGCATCCTCATCGACGGCGAGGAACGGCTTTCCGAATTGATCGCCGACGGCTTGCTGGTGGCGACGCCCGCCGGCTCGACCGCCTATAACCTCTCGGTGCAAGGCCCGATCATCCCGATCAACGCCTCGCTCATGGCGCTGACGCCGATCAGTCCCTTCCGGCCGCGGCGCTGGCGCGGCGCGCTGTTGCCGGACAAGGCCAAGGTCACGATCGAGGTGCTGGAAGCGGACAAGCGTCCGGTCGCCGCGGTCGCCGACCACGACGAGGTGCGCTCGGTGCGCGCCGTCGACATCACCATGGATCACGCGATTTCGCTGAACATGCTGTTCGACCCCGGGCATAGCCTCGACGACCGCATCCTGCGCGAACAGTTCGGCTTCTGACCCTCGCAGGGCAATGCATCGCGCGACCGTCCGCTTCGAAGCGTGGGGCTCCAAAGCGGACATCGCTGCGGGTCCGGCGTCAGATCTGCGTCATGCCGCCGTCGACGAACAACTCGGCGCCGTTGATGAAGCTCGCCGCATCGGACGCCAGGAACAGCACGGCTTGCGCGACATCCTGCGGCTGTCCGACGCGACCGGCCGGAATATCCGCCACCATGGCCGCCTTCACGGCGTCGGCTTGCGCGCCGCCGCCGAACAGTTCGTTCACGCCGGCCGTCTCGATCACACCGGGAGTGACGACATTCACGCGGATGCGCCGATCCTTGAGATCCAGGATCCAGTTGCGTGCGAAATTGCGCACGGCAGCCTTGGTCGCGCTGTAGACGCTGAAAGCAGGATTGCCGGTCGAGCCTGTGACCGATCCGGTGAGAATCACCGATGCGCCGTCTCGCAGCAGCGGCAGTGCCTTCTGCACGGTGAACAGCACGCCCTTGACGTTGGTCGCGAAGATTTCGTCGAAGTGCTTCTCGTCGATGGCGCCGAGGGGCGCAAACGAGCCGCCGCCGGCATTGGCGAACAGAACGTCGATCTGCGCGTGCCGCTGCTGGACCGCGTCGTAAAGACGATCGATGTCCGCAAGCTTGGACGCGTCCGCGCGCACGCCCGTCACTCCGCCGCCGATGGCCTTCGCCGCCTGGTCGAGGACGTCCTGGCGGCGGCCGGTGATGAACACCGAGGCGCCCTCGGCCGCGAATGCCTTGGCGGTGCCGAGCCCAATGCCGCTGGTGCCGCCGGTGACCACCACGACCTTATTGTCGAACTGACCCATAGCCGATCTCCGATTTCTGTCTGGGGCGAACCGTTTCGCCGTCGCCAGAGGAGATGCAGCAAGAACGATGGTGGCTATAGCCGGCGATTGTGATACTTATCGTTCTATAATTAGAACGGTGTCGCGAATGGCCGACCTCAACGACTACGGCTTCTTTGCAGAGGTGGTGAAGCACGGCGGCTTCGCCCCGGCCGGTCGCGCGCTGCGCATGCCGAAATCCAAGCTCAGCCGGCGGGTGGCGGGGCTCGAAGCCCGGCTCGGGGTCCGCTTGATCGAGCGATCGTCCCGCCGTTTCCGGGTGACCGAAGTCGGCGAGGCCTTCTACGCACGCTGCCGCGCGATCCTCGACGAAGCGGAGCAAGCCGAAGCCTTGGTGGTTCACGCCCAGAGCGAACCGCGGGGACTGATCCGGTTCGCTTGCCCCCGCGGATTGGTCGACGCGCTTTCCGCCGGCCTGCCGGTTTTCCTCGCCCGTTTTCCGAAGGTCCGGCTGCAGACGGTCGTTGCCGATCGCGCCGTCGATCTCATCGCGGAGCGGATCGATGTGGCGTTGCGTGTCCGCGTCGATCTCACCACCGATGCATCGCTCACGATGCGCACGCTCGGCCGTTCGCGGCGCATCCTGGTCGCGAGCCCGGCTTTGGCAAGGACCTTGGAAAGCAACGACATCGCCGCCCTGGCCAAACTGCCGACCCTGAGTTCAACCGACGAGCCCGGCGAAATCGTTTGGGATCTCGTCGGACCCGACGCCGCCACCTTCAGCCACAAGCACGAGCCGCGCTTCACCTGCGGCGATTTCTCGGCGCTACGCGACGCCGCCGCGGCCGGTCTGGGGGTCGCGCTGCTGCCTGATCATCTGTGCTGCAGCGACCTGGCCAGCGGACGTCTCGTGCAGATTTTTGCCGGCTGGGGCGGCCAGATGGGAATTGTGCACATCGTCTTCACGACACGGCGCGGTCTGACGCCGGCCGTGCGGGCCTTCATCGATCACCTTGCGGCCAGCTTCAACGCGCTGAAGCTCTCGAAGTAACAGCCGACGCAGCGGCCGCGTGCCGGCGGCCCGGCCGAGAATGCGGCGTCGAAGCTAAATCCGCCGCATCGGATTGGTGAGCGCCAGGAAGAAGCCGCAGGTCGTGAAGCCCGCGATCAGCAGGAACGCGGCGCGGAAGGCATCGGCGATGTCGGCGCGCACGATGACCCGCTGCTCGGGCGAAAGCGTCACCTGCCCGCCTTCCACCATCATCTTGAAGACGTGCGCGGCTTCCGGATTTTTCAGCGCGAGGTACGAGAACAGCAGCGTGCCGACCACCGCCGTGCCGAAAGCGGCGCCGATCGAGCGCGAGAACTGCACGGACGCCGCCGCCTCGCCGAGGCGCATGGTGCCGGCGGCGCTCTGCACCGTTACCTGCACGACGCCCATGACCGTGCCCATGAACAGGCCGTTCCACAGCATCAGGCCGCCGAAGGCGATCGTTCCGAAGTCGTTCGCGAAGAACGCGATCACCAACAGATTGGCCGTGACCAGCACCAGGCCGACGACGGGGAAGACCGTCGTGCGGCCGGTGCGACTGACGAGACGCCCGGTGACGAGCGAGCCGGTGCCGATGCCGACGGTGAGCGGCACGAGCAGCAGGCCCGTCTCCGACGGCGATACGCCGCGCACGACCTGCAGATAGACCGGCAGGAACGTGATCAGCGCGACGAGCGCCGCGCCATGGCAGGCGGCGAGCGCGTCGGAGTGCCAGATCGCCGACTGCTTGAGCAGATTGAGCGGGATCAGCGGCGACGGCGTGCGGCCTTCCTGACGCACCAGCAGCACGACGGCAATGACGCTCACCAGCAGCAGCAGGCCGCCGATCGGCAGCGCCGCCATCTCGACGCGCTGAAACTGCTCGAGCGACAACAGCGCCGTCGCGACGAAGATCGTGAACAGGACGAGGCCGCCCGGATCGGCGCGCCACGACAAGCGCTCGCCGCGCGGCGGCGGCAGCCGCGTGGTCAGGATGAGCGCGACCAGCCCGATGGGCACGTTGACGAGGAAGATCGACTGCCAGCCGAAATGCTCTGTCAGATAGCCGCCGGCCACCGGACCGAAGGAATTGGCGCACACCGCCACGGTGGCGATGTAACCCTGATAACGCGCGCGCTCGCGCGGGGGGATCGCCTCACCGATCAGCGCCTGCGACAGCGTCATCAGGCCGCCGCCGCCGAAGCCTTGCAGAATGCGCGCCAGCGTCAGCAGGAGAATGGTGTTCGCTGCCGCGCATAGCAGCGATGCGACGATGAAGACGGTCAGCGCGACATACATCATGCGCTGGCGGCCGAAGGAATCGCCGAGCCGGCCGTAGACCGGCGCCGCGATGGTCGCCGCGATGAGATACGACACGACGACCCAGGACGTACGCTCGAGATCGCCCGTCGCCGCCGCGATCGCCGGCAAGGCGGTCGCGATGATCGTCTGGTCCACCACCGCCAGGAACATCGGCAGCATGAGGGACGGAAAGACGCTCAGAAAAGCCGGATGCTTTGCGGCCGGCGATGGAGCGGGCTTTTGTGCTTGGTCGGGCCCTTGCGGCAACGGCGTGGAAATCCTGGACGTTCGAATCCCGGAGGAAGGCGGGCGCTTGATCTATCAATGAGCCATCAGCACCGGCAAGGTGGCCTTCGCAAGAATGTGACGGGTCGCCCCGCCGAACATCATCTGCCGCAGCCGGCTCTGGGTGAAAGCGCCCTTGACGACGAGGTCGCAGCCGAGGGCCGCCGCCTGGTCGAGGATCGCCTCGCCCGTCGACAATGTTCCCGGCTTGACGGTCAACGCCTCCGCCTTGACGCCGTTCCGTCGCAGGTGCTGTGCGGCCTGCTCAACGGAAGGTCCGGGCGTCATGCCGCCCTCTACCGCCAGCACCGTCACCTCCTCCGCCAGCCGCAACAGCGGCATCGCCAGGGCGTTCGTGTGCGCCTGCTCGACCGAGCCGTTCCAGGCGATCAGCACGTTGCGGGCGATCACGCGCGGCACGGTCGGCGGCACGATCAGCACCGGCTTGCCGCTCTCGAACAGCGCCGCCTCGAGCGGCGCCATGCGCGGGTTCTCCGGCTCGCGGCCGGGCCGTCCCAGCACGACGAGGTCGAAGACGCGGCCGTAGGAGCCGAGGAAGGCGTCGTCGGCGGCTTCCGCCAGCGACCAGCCATAGGAGAACACGGCCGGCCCCGGCTGGGCGCGCGGCACATTCGCCTTCTGCATGAAGTTCGTGAACAGTTCGCGCGACTGGGTCGCCGCCTCCGTGTCGAAGGCGCCGGAGATGGCGAGGCTGCTCACCGGCTCGATCGTGACATAGGTGCCCACCGCCGGCCGCACGGCGAAGCCTTCCATGTAGCCGTCGAAGGCGCGCGCGACGAGGCGCGCCGCCTCCATGACCGCCGGCATGGAATCGTGGTCTTCGGTCGGAACGAGAATTGTTTTCATTGCGGCGCTTCTCCCCACAGAACGGCGCTGGATTCTTCGGCGACCACGATGACCGCGAAGCGGGCGACGGTCAAAGACCAATTCACCCCTGTGAATCGCCGCCGGTTGTGGCCGAGCGCGGCCACCATCCTAAACCCTTCGTTAAGCGCGTGCCGGTTACTTTGCTCGTCGGTAACGGGCCTACCGCGACCGAGCTTGGGGCAGCATGGTCCGCATCGATTTCAACCGTCTGCGTTTTCTGGTTGTCGACGACAACGCGCACATGCGCCGCATCGTGCGCACGCTGCTGCACGGCTTCGGCGCGCGCGAGGTCTACGAAGCGGAAGACGGCGCGGCGGGCCTGGAATCCTTCACGCACTATCTGCCCGACATCATCATCACCGACTGGGCGATGCCGATCTTCGACGGGCTCGAGCTGACGCAGATGATCCGTCAGCCCGGCGCCAACGCGAACCCCTACGTCGCCATCATCATGCTCACCGGCCATTCGGAGAAGCGCCGCGTCATGCTCGCGCGCGATGCCGGCGTCACCGAATTCCTGGCCAAGCCGATCTCCGCCAAGGGGCTGTATCAGCGGATCGTCAACATCGTCGTCAATCCGCGTCCCTTCATCCGGACCAAGACGTATTTCGGTCCCGACCGGCGGCGCAACGTCAACGCCAACTATATCGGCCCTGAACGGCGCAAGGGCGCCAAGGCCGACGTCATTCGACAGGCGCCCTTGCTCGACAAAGCCCGCATCCCCGGCGGCTAAAGGCAGACTCTATGGCTCCGCGAAAGAACACGGCTGCGATTGCCACTTACGGCGATCACGAAGTCATCGTGCCGGAGAACAAGCTGCGTGGCGCCATCCTGGTGAAGACGGAAGGCGAACTGGACGATCCGGTCGCGCGCGCCGAACAGGCGCTGGCCGGCCTGTCGGGGCACTTCGACGCCTGGATGGACACCGAATGCGAGCGCCTCGACAAAGCGCGCCAGGACGTGACCGCGCAAGGCTTCGTCAAGGCGACGAAAGACGCGCTGTTTCACGCCGCCCACGACATCAAGGGCCAGGCGGCGACCTTCGGCTATCCGGCGATGGCCGCGGCCGCCGACAGCCTTTGCCGCCTGATCGAGTTCACGCCGATGGTCGAGCGCATCCCGCTCAAGCTGGTCGATCAGCATGTCGACGCCGTGCGCGCGATCTACCGCGAATATGCGCGGTCCGACGCCGAGGATTTGGCGCGGCTTCTGACCCGCCGCCTGCGCGAGGTCACCGACGAATTCCTGCTGCGGGAGAACGAGAGCCGGCCGGACGTGCTGGAGCAGATCCGCGGCCCCTCGCTCGTGCCGGAGTGAAATCCGAGCCGCTTAGAACCGCCTCATCCTGAGGAGCATCGCGAAGCGATGCGTCTCGAAGGATGGGGCGGCCCCAGGGTTCGAGACGCGCTCCTGCGGAGCGCTGCTCACCATGAGGCCGGACTGACGCTGCTTCCGGCTTCTCAAGCCACCAGGCGCATGTCTTCGATCGGCTCCGGCACGGCGTAGATCGCGCCTTCGGACACCAGATCGTCGCAGAACAGGCGCGCTTCCTCGCGCGCGGCCTCGACCGCAAAGCGCCGCAGCAGCGCGACCAGCGGCACCATGGTCTCGTCGCGGATGGCGGTGCAGGCTTCCAGCACGCGCTCGACCATGCCGCGCTTGAGCCGCGCCGCCCCGCCCTGCTCGCCAACGAGCACGCCGTCGCGCAAGGCGGCCAGCGCCTCGCGGAACGCCGGATAAGCCATCTCCGGCAGTTCGGCCTTGCGGTAGAGCGCGCGAAAGCCGTTGATGTTGCGATCGTGGATGTAGCTGGTGACGCGCTCGATCGGCAGGCTCGACAGCTCGGCCAGGGCCTCCTCGAACAGCACCACATTGCCGGACAACAGCGCGCGCAGGATCATGCCGGCCGTGAGCTGGCCGCTCTCGCGCAGGTGCCCGATCAGCGCGCCGATCTCCTCGTAAGGCGTGTCGGCGGCGAGCGCGACGGTCGCCTTCTCGCAGGCTTCGCGCGTGGCATATTCGGCGTGATCGGAGCCGAGCCACTGCCGCGCGGTGACGAAGCCCGCCAAGGTCTTGGACAGCTTGGTGAGCAGCGCCTGGCGCATGCGCATCGGCAGATCGTCGCGCGCCAGCAGGTTCTCGCGGA
>Ga0180216_1000908_pt1 | contig 28169 bp, 35 predicted proteins | sample eDN3rd37CBELigMG_FD_128879 | JGI IMG/M metagenome (GOLD analysis project Ga0180216, IMG submission 128879) | Enriched Miracle-Growth compost microbial communities from Emeryville, California, USA - eDNA 3rd pass 37_C BE-Lig MG (version 2)... ... | reverse complement strand
CGGACGACGCAGCGGACGACGCAGCGGACGACGCAGCGGACGACGCAGCGGACGACGCAGCGGACGACGCAGCGGACGACGCAGCGGACGACGCAGCGGACGACGCAGCAGACGACGCAGCGGACGACGCAGCAGACGACGCAGCGGACGGCGACGCAGCGGACGACGCAGCGGACGGCGGCGAAGAGGACGGCGACGCAGCGGACGACGGCGACGCAGCGGATGACGACGACGCAGCGGATGACGGCGACGCAGCGGACGGCGGTGAAGAAGACAAGAAGACTACAAGGTGTGCGCGCGGACGGCCATGGCGGCCACACCGACCGACGCCCCGGCGGCGCCGGACGACGGCGCGGCCGCCCCGGCGCCCGGCGGCGACGACAAGGTGCCCAGCGGACCGGTGCACCTCATCGTCTGCTCGCACGGGTAACAGGCCAGGAGCCAAGGACGAGCCCACCTAGCCACCGGCCGGCCTGACATGCTCCGCTGGTTGCGCCGTGCCGGCCCGGCGGCAGGTTCCTGGGCTGGCCGGACAACATGAAGAACCTCGTGGCGACCCTGCAGGCGTCGGCGGACGACGACATGGTCATTGTACGCACACGTCTCCACTCGCGTACGCGCCGTGCGCCGCCACCCGGCTAAAGCCCTGCGTCCTCGCCCGCTCATGCGCGCACGCAGCGCAGTTCAACTCGAGCATCAACGCCAAGTCGCACACGCTCGACGGCGTCGAAGTCTGCGGCCTGCGCCTGCTGAGCGAGGTCCGGCCTTGCCCCATCCCCCCTCCACGGCCGGGCCTATGGCCCGTTGGGCCCGCTCACCTGCGATCCGCCCTCCCCCTGGTGTGCATGGCTCGCAGATCGAGGCGGAGCTGACGCGGCTGGGCAACGTGGACCGCTTCTCCATTATTGGGTACTCGATGGGCGGCCTCATCGCCCGCTACGTCGTGGGCAAGCTCTACGAGCGCGGCTACTTTGACAAGATGCAGCCGCTGGTCCGTCCCGCGGCGTTGGGGGCCTCCGGCCAAACGCGCCCTGCTCACTGCCACGACCACGCCGGTCTCTTGGTCCCCCACCAGAATTTTATCACGGTTGCGACGCCGCACCTGGGCATCGTCCGGCCCGAGACCTCGTGGTTCAACTCGGTGTACAACGCGGTCGCCACCCGTGCCGTCTCCCATGCCGGTGCGAGACCAGCGGACCGCCCGCCGCTCAGGAGCACCTGCGACTAACCAAACACAGCCGCGGACACGCCGCGTTGACTGCACAGGCGCGGAGATGGGCCTGGCGGACGTCTACGAGAACGACCTGCCGCTGCTCGCGGTCATGGCCACACCGGGCACCGTCTTCTACGAGGCGCTCAAGCTGTTCCGCCGCCGCGCGCTCTACGCCAACGCCTGCGGCGACCGCACCGTGCCGTTCTGCTCGGCGTCCATCCGGCGGCACAACATCTACCGCAGCGTCCCGCGCGACCAGCTGTACGGGACCGCGCGGCCATGAGGTGGGCCGAGACCCCCCTTTGTTTCTCACGGCCCTGGCGGTGCGAGGCCGTGCCTGATGGGAGCCACGTCGCGCAGCCGCTTTCGCAAGGAGTACCCCCACGTGCTGGTCGAGGCGCCTGCGGAGCCGCTGGACGACGACGAGGGCGGCATCGGCAGCCCCCGCAGCGAGCTGCGCGACGACCTCGCGGAAGGGCCGCCGCAGAACGACCTCACGCTCAATGGCGGCAGCAGCCAGTCCCTCTCCGCCGCCGCCGCCCCGGCAGAGCCTGAGAACGACGCGGCGGTGTACGGCACCGCCGCTGCTTCGGCGGCCGCGGCCGCCGCGGGCGAGCCGGTGTCGGGCCTGGACGCGGTCGACGCCGCCGACGCGGTGGGCGCCGACCCGCAGCCGACCGGCGACGCCACGCAACAAGACAGCACCGCGGACGCAATGGGCGAGCAGCCGCACGGCGGCTGGCTCCGCACGGTGAGCATTGCGGCGGCGGCCGTCTTTGTCACGCCTGTGGCCATGGTGGCGGCGACGGTCGGCCCGCTGTACGTCACGGCGCTGAACGTGGTGTCGCGCCGGCGCGTGCAGGCCTTCCGTCGGAGCAACCCCAAGACGCCGTCGGCCGCCGCCGGTGCGGACGGCGCGGACGGCCGCGCGGGGTCGCCGCTCAGCGACGAGCTGCAGGCCATCCCGGACCGGCTGCTGGCCATCCGCCACGCGATGCGCCGGAACCTGAACGCGCTCGGGTGGGAGCGCATCGACGCGTACCTCGAGGGCTGGCTCAACACGCACGGCGTCATCATCCACCGGCCGCGGCTGTTCCAGTCCAAGGCGCAGCTCGCCATGGCCGTCACCGACGTCAACCAGCACCTCGCGGACCACCTGCTGCGGCGCGCCTAGAGCCCGAACAACAAACTTTGAACTGTTTTAATTATTCCCACAGGTCCTGTACATGCTGTACACACTTTTATTTGTGGTGCGTCATCTCGTGTGACATAGACCGGCAGCGTCCAGCGCGCGCTAGGCCGCGTCGTCGCCGTCCGCAGCACCGGCGGTGGCCTGCTGCTGCAGGAACGAGGCCAGCATCTCCTTTGGGTACTCGCTTCCCCGCACCACCACCGCGTAGCAGGCTGCGCAAGCTCTGGGGGAAACCCGCGCGCGCATATGACACATTAGGTCGCCGTCAACTTTTACCTGCGCGGCGCATCCGCCGTACCTTTCTCAACCTTCTCCAAGCTCGCGTCGAGCACCGTCACCTTGGCGCGGAGGCCGTACACCTGGAACTGGTTCAGGTTGTTGAACGCTGGCGGAGGCGCGCCATCGCCCGGCGGCCGCTGTACCACGGTCAGCCTCGCGGCGCAGGCGCGCCCGACCACGGAGGCTGCGGCACGCACCGGCGCTTAGCGACCGCAGCGTGGCCAGGATGTCGAACGCGGCCGCGTGGTTGCCCTGGCCGATGGCGTTGATGGCGTAGCGCATCAGCTCGCCGGTCAGGTCCGCCACGCCGAGCACGTAGTCCTCCGGGCTCGCCGCCACAAGCTGCCGCACCAAGAACCGGTTGCGCGAGGACGATGTCAGCGCCCCATGGCGTTTTTTTGCGCGTTGCGCCGACTCCTGAGGCCGCACCGGCTTGCCGTCCTTGCAGAGGGAGGCGTTCAGGGCGTCCAGCGAGAGGATCTGCCCGGTCTGCAGGTAGTGCATAAACGTCACCGCCTCAATGTACTCTTGCAAGCCGCCGGTGACCTGGCGGCTGAATCTGCGAGCGCGTACTTCAGCGCACGCGCTCGGCCACGCCATCTCAGAGCCGGAGTGCGCAAGACTTCACCTGGTGACAACGTTCACGGTACCGGTATAGGTCGGCGCCCTGGACGTCGGGCGCGGCTTGCTCAAAGAGCGCCTGGATGTCCTGCAGCCGCTGCCGGGCCTCGGCGTACACCGCCTCGTCCGCCGGCGTCCCTCGGATCCTGTGTATAGTGGAAACAGGGGGCAGGATGACGCCGGGTTAACCGTTGTTTGGCCCGAACGGCCGCAGGCTGTCCGCGACAGCGGTCGGTACCGATGCAGGGTGAAGATGGCCTTCTTGCTGTTGGCGGTGATGTCGCGCGAGACCTTGACCAGCCGCTCGCGCTGGTCCGCCTGCGACCCCCTCCTGCACAGCGCCGCCATGGTGTGGCATTAGCGGCCGTTTCATACACAGCCAACGGCCACCCACGCGGCGGCCGGACGCACCAGCGCGTCCATCCGGTTCCGGAAGCCGCGGAACATGTCCATCACCGGTGTCGATGGCCCGTCGTCTACCGGCGGCGCCGCCGACTCGCTGTCCGCGCCGCGGCGGCGCTTGCCCCACGGCACGCCGCCGCCGCCGCCGCCACGCCCGCCGCCGCCGCCGCCAGCGCCGCGGCCGGCCGGTGGCGCCGCCGTGCCGCTGGGGTCGCCCTCCATCGTCGCCCCAGCTTTTTTGGGCGCGAGATCCCCTCCACCGCGGCACGCACCAGCCGTTGCGCCTACGACGCTGTTCAGGTGCGCTTTCGCCGCTGCGCGGCGCTGGCGGAGGCGCGTTGTCGGCGCTGGCGCCGCGGGAACACGCGTTTTCGCGCCAAAACTGCCGATGACGTCATACGCCACGTGGCTGCTCCAGCGGGACGATCAGCGATGGCGGCGGCAGCGGCGGCGGCGGCGGGCGTCCGCGCGGGCGCCGGCGCGGCCGTGACGGCGGCGCTCGCGCTGCTGGCAGGCCGGCGGGCGGTGCTCCTGGCCCGCGGCTACAGCAGCGCGAGCCTGCGCGCGCGGCCGGCCGCGTTGCTGCGCGTGCCGGTGCGGCCCGCGTGCGCCGGCTGGAGGACGCAGCGCGGACTGCGCCTGGCCGCCGGGCAGCGCAAATCGGCCGAGGCGGCCCAGGCGGCCCAGGCGGCGGCGGCGACGACGACGACGACGACGCTGGACGCGGACGTCCGCGCGGCGGCGGCCCGCGCGGCGCAGATCCGCAACGTGGCCATCATCGCGCACGTCGACCACGGCAAGACGACGCTGGTCGACAAGCTGCTGCAGGCGTGCAACGAGACGCTGACGGGCGAGCGCGTCATGGACTCGAACGCGCTCGAGTCGGAGCGCGGCATCACCATCCTCGCCAAGTGCACGTCGGCGCGATACCGCGACTACGACATCAACATTGTCGACACGCCCGGCCACGCCGACTTTGGCGGCGAGGTCGAGCGGATCCTCGGCATGGTCGACTCGGTCGTGCTGCTGGTGGACGCCACCGAGGGTCCGATGACGCAGACCAAGTTTGTGCTCAACAAGGCGCTCCGCAACAACCTCCGCCCGCTCGTCGTGCTCAACAAGGTCGACCGCGAGTCGGCGCGCCTCGGCCAGGTCGAGAACGAGATCTTTGACCTCTTCGCGCTGCTGGGCGCCACCGACGAGCAGCTCGACTTCCCCATCCTCTACGCGTCGGCGCGCGAGGGCTGGGCCGTCCGCGACCTCAAGACGGAGCCGCGCACCAGCATGCGCCCGCTGCTGGACGCCATTGTCGAGAACGTGCCGCCGCCGACGCTGCGCACGGCCGCCGAGGCGGCGCCGTTCTCGATGGCCGTCACGATGATCCAGCGCGACGCCTGGCTCGGCCGCATGGTCACCGGCCGCATCGCCAGCGGCACCGTGCGCGTGGGCGACGCTGTCCACGGCCTGTCGGCCGCGGGCGCGGAGCTCGAGAACGGCCGCGTCACCAAGATCGTCAAGCGCCGCGGCCTCGCGCGCCTCGAGCTGCCGGACGCCGTCGCCGGCGACATCGTCACGCTCGCGGGCCTGAGCAAGGTCTCCGTGACCGACACCATCGCCGCGCCCGCCGTGCTGGTGCCGCTGCCGGCGGTGCCGGTCGACCCGCCCACCGTCTCGATGACCTTCTCCGTGAACGACTCGCCGCTCGCCGGCAAGGTCGGCACCAAACTGACGTCGCAGCAGATCGCCGAGCGGCTCTACCAGGAGATGGAGACGAACGTGTCGCTGCGCGTGCTGGAGAGCGCCGACCGCAAGGAGGCGCTCGAGGTGCAGGGGCGCGGCGAGATGCAGCTGGGCGTGCTGATCGAGACGATGCGCCGCGAAGGCTTTGAGCTGTCCGTGTCGCCGCCGACCGTCGTGTACCGCACCGACGAGAAGGGCAACAAGCTCGAGCCCGTCGAGGAGCTCACCATCGAGGTCGACGAGCAGTACGCCGGCATCGTCATCGAGAAGGCACGGCGCAGACGCCGGCGGGCGCCGCGCGCACGAACCCCCCGGCCTGGTGGCTGACCGGCACAAGGGGCGCCCGACATGCGTGCGGAGTGTGATCGCGATCCGCAGCTCTCGCTGCGCCGCGGCGAGCTGGTGGACATGGCGCCGCAGTTGGGCGGCAAGACCAAGCTGCAGCTGCTGGTGCCGTCGCGCTCGCTGATCGGCTACCGCGCCGAGTTCATGATCGACACGCACGGCACCGGCGTGATGAACCGCGCCGTCCACGGCTACGCACCCTTCAAGGGCAACTTTGACAAGGTGCGCTAAGGGGGCCGCCCGGCGGGCGATACTGGTGTCAGCTGCGGCTGACAGCGTCAATGTGCGTGCGTCGGAAGCATGCGCGTGCGCCAGGTTCGCAAGGGCGTGCTGGTGTCGGTCGACAACGGCAGCGCCACGGCGTACGCGCTAGCCATGATCGAGCCGCGCGGCATCCTGTTCATCGGGCCGCAGGAGCAGGTCTACGAGGTGCGGGCGGGGCGGCCACCTTGCTTGGTGGCGCCAGTGCATCCGGTCCCTAAAAAATGCCGTCGGCGCCGCATGAACGGCCGCGGCGCGCGGCAGGGCATGATCATCGGCGAGCACAGCCGCGAGCAGGACCTGGACGTCAACCCCGTCAAGACCAAAAAGCTGACCAACATCCGCACGCACTCGCACGACGAGAACATCCGCCTAACGCCGCCGCGCCAGTTCTCGCTGGAGGAGGCGCTCGGCTACGTCGCGCAGGACGAGCTCATCGAGATTACGCCGGCGAGCATCCGCCTGCGCAAGCGCATTCTCGACTCGAACCGCCGGCGCGTGCAGAGCCGCGGCGGCAAGCAGCAGTGAGCTGTGTTTCTTCGCAGTGACATTTCTACGTTGCAGTGCCTCGTTTTGCAGTGTATATCGCCAAACTGTACAAACTTCATTCACGCACTGTACCATGCGCATGTGCCTGAATCGCATTCGTGAATTGCCTCGCTTTGCAACGACACGCATCGCTCTCAAAGACCACCTCCTATACACGCGCAGTCCAGTCCCCGCCTAGTTGGCGTCGTCCTCGTCCTCGTCGTCCTCGTCGTCTTCGTCAGACGATGGCTCCGTCACGATGCCGACTGTACGGGGAGGTCATCCGGGCCAGAGCGACCAATCGCGTGAGTCACCAGGCGGGCCAACTCGAGCGCCGCCTAGATCACCGCACCTGCCTCCTGCAGCACCGCGGCCGCTTCGATGGTCTTGGCCAGCTTCACTGGCGTGTAGCCGTCCTTGTTGACCGCGGTCCTGTCCGCGCCTGCCGGCAAGTCGAATCCGCGCAAGCACGATGGATGGAGTAAGTTCGTTGGTCTCTGGACCCAGGCAGGCCGCCTGAGCGGCGCCAGCTGTCTGGGGCGTACCAGCGGCCAGCAGGTGGGCAATCGCATCTGGGTGGGCGCCCCATGCGGCCGAGTGCAGCGGCGTGTCGCCGAGCTTGTTGCGGGACTCGAGTGCGGCGCCGTGGCTGAGCAGCACCTCCACGCAGTACACAAAGCCGCCCCTGCAGAAGGTGAAGTTGAAAGCGGCTAGGTTTGGCGTGAGCCTGTGTTTCTGCGGCCGTAGAATGGGCCGTCCGAGACGTACCGCGCGGCCCAGTGCAAGGGGGTGTTGCCAGCGTTGTCGGCTTCGTTGACGTCCTTGCCCTGCGCGAGCAGCTCTTGCAGGAGCGGCAGGTTGCCTGGCGGCCATCGTTGCGAGTCGGAGCGCTGCAGGCACCTGGTTAGCAATGCAACCCATCGACGCCAGCGCCCGGCCACGGGTGCGTACCGCGCTTGGCGGCTTCGTGCAGCGGATGCTCCAGCGGTGTCTCGTCCACGGCGACTGCCGGCATGTGGCCTTCCCACGAAGCGACGTGAAGCATGAGCTTCGGTCGACCGCGCCTGGCGTCGGTTCGCGCTGAGCGCACGCACGCACCGAGGTTGGCCGGGACTAGCCCTTCGCCGATCGCCGTGCGGCAGAGCAGCCAGTTGCTGTCCGGGCCGGAGCGCACGACGTGCAAGATGTCGCCCGCCGTCACCGACAGCTCCTTCTCGTCCTTGGCCTGCCACGTCCTGCGACACACAGTCCAAACGCAGGCGGCATCAGCAGCAGCGTCTCGTTTGCGTGGTGTCGACGGTATTCCGTACCTCGTGGTCAAACAGCGCCCGGACCACCAGGTCGGTGGCGACGGCCTTGCGCCGTGGCGGCGGCGGCGGCGGCACGTCGTCGGCCATGGTTCCAGCTTTTGCTAGCGCCCGTTCGGATCGGCGTCGATAGACGCAGCGTAGCAACCGTGTGCTCGGCCCGCGCCGTTCACCAGCACGGCCAAATCGCGTTCTGTAGGTGCTCGACTAGCTTCGGGGGCGCCCGTCGCAGGTGGCCGCGTTCCTGGGCACGGTTCGGAATGCCGGTCGCACGCACGGGCACCGGCTGGCCTTGCCCCACGCCGCTTACGGCGATCCGCCCATACCGAGCGCCTAGATCAACGCTTTCCGCCCCCGTCTCCGCCGCTGCGTGCGCGCCGTGCGTCTGTGGCCCTATGGGCCTTCGCGCCCGCCCGCCGGTCGGTCCGCGCGCGCGCCGTGCCGTCCGCATCCGCCGCCGCCGCGCACGCTCCATGGGACGGGTCACGACTGAAGGCGCCGTTTCCGCAGCGGCGCCCGCCGTCGCATCCGTCGTCCCAATTAAGGTAGCGCCTACGCAATGACGCCCCGTTTTCATAGACGGACGCAGCCGGCGTCGGCCTAGGGCGTCATCAGAGGCGGGGTGGCGGGAGGCGCGCAGGGCGGCCGGGTGGCCGCGGTGGAGGAGCGCGCGCTGAGGACGACGGGCGGAAGGACGCCGGGCACGAGGACCACGCCGTAGGGACGCCTGGGGCACGCCCAGGACCCCCTGAGCACGGCGGCTAGGCAGGCCGACGTTGCCAGATGAACGCGTCGCTGACGCAGCGCACAGGCTGGACAAAATCGCCATGGAGGCCACGCCGTCGGATGGGCAGGGCGCCGACCCGGCGGGCGCGGCTGCGGGGGACCCGGCGGCGCGGGCCGCCGAGGCGCTGCGCGGCGTCGGCTGCTGCTGGCGCTGCGTGCTGCGCCTGACAGGCGGCACCGATCCGGCGGCGTACAGCAACCCGCCGCCGGGCGGCGACGCCGACGGCCGCGTCTGCGTCGTGTGCATGGGCTCCCTGCAGTGCGTGGACGACCCGACCACCGTGCCGGCACTGGCCGAGATGGTGCGGCAGGGCGGCCACGACGGCACGACGTACTCGCTGGCGTTCAGCGTGCCCTCGAGCACCGTCGTCCGGCAGCGGGCGATTCTGGCGTTCCTCTCCCAGTCCACGTACGGCCTTTGCGCGCCGCCAGGCGCGCCTGCACGCCGTCTCGAGAGTCTAACCAGCCCGCTCCGGTCTGTGCGCCGGTGCCTGTGGGCGTGCAGGCTTCCGGTGCCGCCCAAGTTCCCCGATATCAAGGACGTGCTCAAGTGGACGTTGGGCCGGGCGCTGGAGCAGCCGCTCGCGCGCCGCCTCGACAACAAGGTAGGCGACGGGCGGAGCGGGGCGCCGCGCCGCGGCGCGCCGCTCATCCGCCCCTGCCCCCAGCATCGCTTGGTGTGGACGTCCACAGTCGGACTTTAACATCCGCATCTACATCGAGCACCCAGCGAGCCGCACCGAGATCAACGACGTCATCAACGCCTTTGGCATCCAGCCGCCGCCCCGGCCGGTGCGTCGGCGCGGCAGCGCAGCCGCGGCTGCAGGCGTCAGTGCCGCTCACACTGTTTCGCGTGCCTAGGATAATTGTCTTCCGAGCAGAAATCGGACCAAAAGGGCGACCAGTACACGTTCGTGGCCGACGCGCTGGGCAACATCCCGCTGGTGACGCTGGCCAAGTACGATGGGCCCCAGCACGGCAGGCCCCCGAATTGAGTGTGGGGGGGGACCGGGCCCTGACAGCCGCTGCATCCTTGTGCCACCTGCTTAGCTGTGCTCGCCCCAGGAAAGTGCCGGTGCCGCCGGCCGCCGTCAGCGAGCGGCCTGGCGTGCGAGCCGTGGGCGAGCGCGCCGCGGTCTTCCTGGCTGGCCGGTACAACAAGCTCGTGCGGACGCTGTCGCAGACGCCGTGGATGCTGGACGGCCAGCGGCGGTCGCCGACGTCCGTGCAGGAGCTCATCACCGACGAGGTCGGCAAGCTCTTCCGCCCGGACGGTGCGGCCCCTTGGCGGACACGTCGCAGCGACGCGAGCGCACATGCCTAACGACGATTTTTTCTCTAGTTCGCACACACCCGCCAGACATGATCTTCTCAGCGTCGGGGCGGGAGGACGTGGACGTGCGGATGCTCGGCACGGGCCGGCCCTTCGTGGTGGAGCTGGTCAACGCGCGCGTCGGCCGACCCAAGGAGGACGCGCTGGCCGCGCTGGCCGACCGCATCAATGCGAACGCGGCGGGCTTGATCACCGTGCGCGCGCTGCAGATTGTCCACCGCACCGAGCTAACCGCCCTGCGCGACGGCGAGGACAACAAGCAAAAGTCGTACAGGTGCGCATGCATTCAGCACCGTAGATTTGTGCCCGGCGCCAGGCAACTCTAAAGTGCCTAGCGCGCCGTCTGTCTTGGGTGGGCTGCTCCAGCTGCATCGTGTGGTGCTCGCGCGACCTGACGGATGCGGACGTGGAGCGCTTGAACAGCCAAAAGGACCTCATGCTTGAGCAGGACACGCCGCTGCGCGTCTTGCACCGGTGCGATGCCAGGCCCGCACAAAACCGCTAGACTGCTTGCGCCTTGTGCCTGACAGCGCGTGAGCGGGGGCGACGATTCGTTTCCACGGCCCAGCCGGAGCAAGGCGACGCGGCAGCGGATGGTGCACAGCATGACGGCAGAGGTCATCAACCGGCGGTTCCTCAAGCTCCGCCTAACGACGCAGGCCGGCACGTACGTCCCAAGCTGCGTCTGCCATCCAGGTAGCGCCGGTTCAAAAAGGCTAATCGCGCGCGGCCTCCGCAGCAAGGCCGTTACAATGCGGCAGGTACGTCAAGGAGTTTGTGCACGGCGACCTGGGCCGGACACGGCCCAATGTGGGGTCCCTGCTGGGCTGCAAGGCGGACATCCTCCAGCTGGACGTGGAGGAGGTGCACGTGGACTGGCCGCCGTGGTAATGGCACACGCCCCTACACGCAAAAAAACGACGTTTGGCTGTAAACACAAGACCACACCTGTACAGATGCGCACACGACGCGCGACACTTCACGCCGCTTAGACCGTGGGAGCGGCCGGCGCGCGGTCGACGGTGGCCGGCGCGTCGGCGAGGGCGCGCACGAGTTCCACGTAGATGTCGATGCCGCGCAGGTACACGTCGCGGTGGATGAACTCGTTGTGGTCGTGCAGGAGGATGGGCGTGTTGTTCATCGGCGAGAAGCCGAAGCACGGGATGCCGAGCGCGCGCAGGTACCGGCTGTCGGTCGCGGCAGGGAAGACCTCCGGCTCGTACTTCCAGCCGTTGGCGTGGAAGGCCCCGCTGAAGACGCCCCACCATGGGTTCTGCGCCGCGTCGGTCGAGGTGACGTGGTGCTCCGCGACCTTGGCGTGGTAGTGCACCGACACGCCCTCGTCGGCGCTGGCCCAGTCCTTGAGCTTCTGCTCCATCTGCTCCACCGGCACCGACGGCGGGATGCGGACGTCGAACCCGGCCTCGGCCTCGGGCGGCACCACGTTGAGCGCAAAGTTGCCTGCGGGGACCACCACACAGCGAAGGCGGCGTTACGGTCAGACGCCGGGACTGGTATGTGGATGCCGGCGCTACTGTGGTCGCACCAAAGTGCGGCGGGCCCGGCAGGCCCGCCTTGAGTGCGGTCACGTTCAGCGACACGACGTCGCCGAGTTTCTTGGCCACGCCGTGGCTGCAGCCCGGGTCCAGGCGCGCCTGATCGCGCCGCACCACGTCAGACGTACAGAGGCCGCCGCTCCGTCAGGCGGCAGCGGAGGGTGGTCGGCGCATAGTGCGCCGGCCCTACCTCTTGCTCGGCGCGGAACTCGAGCGCCTTGTTGATGACCTTGACGACCTTGTGCGTCGCGGGGTTCGGAATGAAGCGGCTGCCGTGGCCGGTCGGGCCCGTGGCTTTGACTGGAGGCGCGGGCCCCCACCACCACCCCACCCCCGCGCGCCAGGCGTTCCCTACGCCGTTAGGTCGGTGTGCCCTGGCGCTGGCAGCACCGGCAGGCCGGCGTCGCACCCGAGAAGAACCAGGCGGCGCGCTCGCCAAAGAAGACGGTGAACGCGTCCGTCGGCGACGCCAGGCCCTCGTCCAGCGCAACGCCCACCTTGAGCGCGGCAAAGTCCTCCGAGCGCGTGAACCGGCCCGCGCCATCGTTGCCGCCGACCTGCAGGGCGCACATGTGCCGCAGACGGCGGAGCGATCGTGAGCGGAGGGCGCGGTTGGTTCTGCACGTTGCCACTGCCTTCCACGAGGGCGTGCCTCTTCGTCCGGCAAGAACGACAGGTGGATGCTGCGCAGGAACGGCGAGCCCTGTGGTGTGCGCGCCGGCCGGCCTAGGACGCGCATTTAGCGGCCGGGGGTGCCAGGCATGGCCCCGCTCGTCTGCGCGCTACCTCTGGGTGAGCGCGCTTGAGCCGGCAGAGCGCCTCGAGGTTCTGCATGCAGACGCACTTCATGTCTTGCGTGCCGCGCGCGTAGATCTTGCCGTCGGGCGCCTCGCGCGGCTTGAACGGGTCCGACTCCCAGCACTCGGCCTGCGCCGGCACGACGTCGTAGTGGCTGTTGAGCAGCACCGACGGCAGGGACGGGTCGCGGCCCGGCCACGACACGATGAGGACGGGTTTGTTGGGCACATAGGAGACGACCTTGGTCGCGAACCCGGCGCCCTCGGCAATGCCGCGCAGGTACGCCACCGCATCCGCGTACGGCCCGCTGGGACCTTGTGGCATAGCGCTGTCACAACCACGAAGGCAGCAGGCAGCAATGAGAGGAAAGCAACCGGGGCGGGCATTAAACGCGCAAACGGCGCCTCGCCCTACCTTCGGCGCTCGTCGACCGGATGGCTAGGAAGCCCATGAAGCGGTCCAGCGCGGCCCGCGCCGCCGCGGGATCGCCACCGGCCGTCGCCATCATCGTTTGCCGCTCTGCTAGCTCGCTGCTGCCGTGGCAGGCGCACCCAATTCTGCCGTTTGCGCTGCCAGACGCCTCATCGGTATTCTGCCGCGGTCTACCCTGAAAACGGCAGAAGCGTGCCAAACCTACGTCACCGGCTCACCCAATTCTGCCGCCGGCTCCTGCGAACGCCATAGGCCACGTCCACCCCATTCCACCCCACCGAGCGGCAGACACTGGCACCACTGGTGACGTCATTGGTTCTGACTCGGCTCTGACAGCGGGGCGGCCACTTCCTCGTTCGTCCTCGGCTTCGGCAGCAGCGTCGGCACCCGCTGCACCCGCGCGCACCGCGCATCCGCAACCATGGCGGTACGCCCACCCGCCGGACGCAGGACGGTCGACAGTAGCGGCAGGGGCGTCGCAGGGAGGCGGCGGCGCTCCGCGCGCTTGCGTGGATCGACGCGATGGCGCGATGGCGATGGACCGAGGCGGGGCGCGATGGGGGATGGGCCGGCGACCCGATGGAGGCGGTCCGGGTCACATCCGCCCACGGACGGATGCGCGGCCGCGCCCCCCACCGAAGGCCGCCGGCGGCGACGGCCGGCCCCCCCGGAGCCTGTGGCGGGCGGTGGCGATGGCGAACGATGGCGATGGCCGGGGCGCGGGGCGTGGATGGCCGATCGGCGAGAGCGGTCTGCTGCATGCGGCGGCATGCCCGAAATGGACCGGGAACTGACGCTGCCGAATGCTGCTTGCCCTTGCTCTGGGCGTCTCCTCCACGCCAGGTCGGCAAGAACAAGCGCCTGTCCAAGGGCAAGAAGGGGAAGGCCGGCAAGAAGACGTACGTGGACGCGACCTTGCCTGTCGCGCCGTGCCGCCAGAGGCGGGTCCTAAATGCGAGCCGGTAGCCGTGGGTGGGTGGCGCCGCGCGGTGCACAGCGTCGACCCGTACACCCGCAAGGAGTGGTACGACATCAAGGCGCCGTCGTACTTTGACGTGCGCAACGTCGGCAAGACCCTGGTGAACCGGACCGCTGGCACCAGTACGAACGGAGGCCGCGCTGCCGCCGCCGCCACAGCCATGTGCTAGGGCCGTGTATCTGATGCTGGAACGCGCTTGTTCTTTGTTGGTGCGACTGCGCGCTAACAGAGATCGCCTCGGAGGCGCTCAAGGGCCGCGTTGTCGAGGTGTCGCTGGCGGACCTGAGCAAGAACGAGGACCAGACCTTCAAGAAGTTCAAGCTCCGGGTCGAGGATGTCCAGGGCCGCAACTGCCTGACCAACTTTTACGGCATGGATTTCACCTCGGACAAGCTCCGCTCGCTGGTGAAGAAGTGGCAGACCCTCATTGAGGCGCACGTCGATGTCAAGACCACCGACGGCTACTTCCTGCGCGTGTTCGCCATCGCCTTCACCCGGCGCCGGCCGAACCAGGTGCGCAAGACCACCTACGCGCAGTCGGCGCAGATCCGCCAGATCCGGAAGAAGATCGTCGACATCATCACCGCCAACGCGGCCTCGTCGGACCTGAACGAGCTGGTGAAGAAGCTCATCCCCGAGTCGATTGGCAAGGAGATCGAGAAGGCCTGCAACGGCATCTTCCCGCTCCAGAACGTCTACATCCGCAAGGTGAAGGTGCTCAAGACGCCCAAGTTCGACATCACCAAGCTGCTCGAGCTGCACACCGAGAGCGCCGAGACCGGCGCCAAGGTCGAGCGGCCAGCCGAGTTCAAGGAGCCGATCCCGTCGGACTCTGTGTAAAAATGCTGCAAAATGACTTGGTGCCCGTAAAAAGAAGCGCTGTATCGGGCCGGTCGGGCCGGGTCGGCGTACAATAAAAACAACAAAATTTACTGGTACACGCGAGTACTTTACAGGGTGCACACAAGTACAAGGCGCCGCGCGAGGGTCGCTCCGGCCGCGCGCGTTCATGATGCCGGCGCCGCGTTGCCGGTGCTGTTGATCGGGATGACCGTCGGCGCCGCCGTGGGGACGATCTTGTTGCCGTTGACGGCCGCGACGATGATGGCCGCGATAATGCCGAGGACCACCAGGCACACCATGAACATGATCATCTTGTCCGTGGCCATCCGGCTGGCGCGGCGCCGCACGCACGCACCGCGGCGATAGGGGTGAGTGCACCGCCCGCGCACGCATGCCGCGCCTTGCCTTGTGAACCCCGTACCGCATGAACGCGCGCAGCTGCTTCTCGGCCAGCACGATGTTGGACTCGACTTCGTCGACCTGCTTGTCGATGCGCTGGATCTGCTCCGTCTGCGCCTTCAGCATCTGCCCCGTGGCGGCACCAATCTGCGGCGCCGACCGGCGGCAGAAGCAGCACGGCGGCATCTGGGGTGAGTGATAACTAGACCATAAGGCGGGAGAGAGGTTCGGCACCGGTGCGTACGTCGATCGTCTCCTCCACGATGGCCTTGCTCCGCTCCGTCGACTGCTTCGACTGCTCCTGGATCCGCTTGGAGAGCTCGATGGCCTCCTTGGCCGAGAGCTGGTCGACCGCTGGCGACGTGGGTCGTACAGGTCGGCACGGGACCGCCGGTTAGCCGCGGCGACACGGTGTGTGTCGGGGGTGCTTCAGGGCGCCCGTACTTTTTGCGCCGGCTAGCTCGTGGATTTGCTGCGCAAACTCCTTCGCGCGGTCCAGGTCCGCCTGGAGGTCGGCAATTTGCTTCTCGTACTCCCGTGCCCGCTGGCGACCGGCATGTCGAAAAAGGAGCAACCAGCGCGTGAGCGTCTGGAACCGGCCGCCACGGCCTCCTGCAGCCGCACCGCGCGTCGTACGTCATCGTAGCGGCGGCTCTCGATCTTGGGCAGCTCGCGCAGCTCGACCTTGAAGCTGTGGAAGACCTGCCGCAGCCGGTCGATGCGGCCCTTGAGGTACTTGATTTTCTGGAGGCCACCACGAGAGAGAGAGAGAGAGAGAGCGGGCGGCGCGCTCGTGGGTGAGCATTCCGAAGGGCGCCTCGTCCTGTGCGAGCTGGTGCGGCCGGCGTTGGGCGGCGTACCTCATTGCGCTCGTTGCCTTTGAGGTTCGGCAGGTCGTTCTCCAGGGCCGACTGGATCTTGTTGATGAGCTCCTTGATCTGCTCATCATAGTCGTCAATCTCTGCAGGCATCGAGGAGCCAGGCAAAGGCTGCCGGCAATGCGTGGGGTGAGCCCTAGACGTGGCAGCGGCCAGCCGTGGGCGGCCCCCCGGCGCACCTTCAAAGAGCGACATGGTGCTGACGGCCCCCGTGCGTGGCTTTGGCCAGGCCCGCAGTCGGCAAAAGGATGAATTTGGTTGAGAAAGCCAGAGAGGTCCGTCAACGGCTGGGCGCCGCGGTTGCCTCCTGCTCGTCGGCGCCGGCGTCCGACGTGTTCCTTGGCACAGTTCGCTGGCAGGTCCGTGTCCGCGCCGTCGCCCGTTACGTCCTCGTCATTGTCCTCTTTCGCCTGTCGTCCTTGCTTTTCGGCCGCGGTGGCGTCTTCGGCGTCCTCGTCCTCTTCGCCGCTCTCTGCGCCCCACTCCGCGTCGACGGTTGCGTCGTCCTCTGCTGTGCCGTCCGCTGCGTCGTCCTCTTCTTCTTCTTCGCCCCTGTGCCGTATCGACTTTGCCGCCGTCCGCTGCGTCCCCCTCCGCTTGCGTCGTCCTCCGCTGCGTCCCCCTCCGCTGCGTCGTCGTCGTCCGCCGTCCGCCGTCCGCCGTCCGCCGTCCTCCGCCGTCGCCGTCCGCCGACACGCGCTCGTTGTCGCACGCGGTTCACGTGAAAGCGCCGTTTTCACTGATTCCACGCGACAAAAACGGCGCTTCCTCAAATAGAAATTTCGCTTTGAAAAGAACGATTTTCCAACAGAATTCAACAGTGAAAACGGGCATAACAGCACCTTCCACTAGCGGGCTGGACAGACGAGGACACGAGAGGGACACTCGAGAGGAGGACGTAAGAGCGGACACCAGAGAAGGACATTAGAGAGGACACCAGAGGACACCAGAGGACATTAGAGAGGCCACAGAGGGCACCAGAGGAGGACATTAAATAGGGCGCCAGAGGACACCCGAGGAGGACATTAAAGAGGACGCCAGAGGACACCAGAGGACACCAGAGGAGGACATTAAAGAGGCCACCAGAGGACACGAGAAAGGCCACCAGAGGACACCAGAGGAGGACATTAAAGAGGCCACCAGAGGACACCAGAGGAGGACATTAAAGAGGCCACCAGAGGACACCTGAGGACGACTGCGAGAGGCAATTGAAGCATTGAAGAGCAGGAGATGAGGACGACGCTCGGGAGGCCACCAGAGGAGGACATTAGCGAGGACACCGGCAGGACGCCAGAGTGGACATGATCGTGGACGCCGGAGGACACCACTGTTTGCACTAGTACGGCTGCTTGCGCGGGACGCTCATCCGCCAGTGCGCCAGTAGCGTGCCCTGGTTCTGGAAGGTGAACTGTAACGGTCACCACGATGGCGGCCATGAGCGAGGAAACGGCGGCGGCGCTGCTCCGCAAGCTCGAGGCGCTGGAGCAGCGCGACGCCGAGGAGGCAGCGACGCTGTCGACGCTGCTCGCGACCGTGCAGCGGCTGGCCGCTGAGCGCGTGCCGCACCCGCACTCGCAGCCGCACTCGCAGCCGCAGCAGGAGCCGCACTCGCAGCCGCAGCAGGAGCCACAGCCCACCAAACGGCAGGCAACAATGGACGCCGCGCCGCCGCGGTCGCTCATGACGCCGGAGCAGTTTGTCGTCGTCGCGACCACGCTGGCGGCCGAAGGCGGGCCGCAGGGCCGGCGAGGTGCGTGGGGCAAGGTAGCAAGTCCCGACCGCTCACGAACGTGTGACTCAAAAAAACCCAGGTCTGCTATTGCCGTTGAACATCAAAAGAGGTGCTGGAGGCAGTCGCGGCAGTCTACCAGCTCAGCTGCCAGCAACTCGGTAGGCCATGTGCACTGCCGTTGCAGGTTCCCCCCTGTATGGCCCCACTAACGTGCGCCGGTTTTCAACCGCCTCTTGCGGTGGACAGCGTACCTGTTGGAGCTGCTGCCGTTTGTGGCCGAGCAGGAGGCGGCGGTCGCGCTGCTGGCGCCGCTGCTGATCGACCGCACGAACGTCAGCGTCCTGCGCCAGAGCCTGGGCTTTCATCTTGAGCATGAATGGCGGTTCTTCCTGGCCATTATCGACGCGGCGTGGAAGCAGGCCGACGCCACTGCGTGAGACCTGTGCCGTGTGCGCGCTACAAGCCCACGTATGGGCTGCTGCTACGACTCCCAACTCGAGCGAACGCATCATGACGGGCGTCACGATCGCGTTAAGCAGCATGACTGCACATACGGCGTACTCGGCGCGGGCCTCAGACAGTTCATTTAAGTCATGGCATACGGGCATGTGCGCAATGGGCCGTGCGCACGCCGCTCCATCCGTGAACGGACTATGCAGGGCTTTGAAGGGCCGCCTACCCGGCTCGTCCAGCTGCTCATGCGTCTCCGTCGACAGCCCGAGGAAGGACGCCGCGTGGCGGCAGCGGCTCTGTGGCGGCGGCAGCGGCGGCACCACGGTGGTGTGCGTCTTTGCCCTCGTCGCAAACAAACTTGGTGGCGTCGGCACGGCCGTGGCAGCGCGCGTTTAACGTTGCGCCGCTGGTATGTGACCGGTAAGCTGCGACGATTGTACGTGACCTAGGCCAATAAAAAGGGTTCATGTGACGTGAGTACAAGCTGCTCTTTGCCCTAGCGGCCATCCCCAGAGCGAGCCGTCCATGCGCGCCTGCATCCAAACGCCTTTAAAACGTCAACCGCTACGAAGCGCCGTCTTCCAGGCGGACCACCGCAAATGTGCGGCGCTAACAACGTGCGTCGCGTTATCACGATCGCCCATTTCCATTGTGGGACGCCGCGTCCGTGGACCTTGTGTCGCATCGCCCGCGGCCCGGGCGAGGACGAGGATGGCCGACCCCGGCGACCGCCGGGCGGCGCGCCTCGCCGAGCTCCAGCAACGCATCCTGCAGGCCCAGCAGGCCCGCACATCGGTGCTCCTCGCCGTCACCAGCGGCGCAGGGGGCAGCGGCGACGCGGTGGCCACGACCCCGGCGGCAGCACCCGCGGCAGCACCGGCCACGGCCGCATCGGAACGCCGGCCGACGCCGGAGCGGCTGGGACTCGGCAGCCGCAGCAATGGCGCCGGGCCACCCGCTCCCCAGCCCGAGGCGAAGCGGGCCCGCGGCGATGTGGACGGTACGAGACGGCCGGCCAGCGCCGTGTGGCCGGCCGCACCGACTCAGCGCGCGTTGGGCGCACCGTGTGGGCCCTGCGCGTGCAGCAGACGTCTCGTTCGACGAGCTCCTGGCCACACCGACGGTGAAGGAGCGCAAAGAGCGCGAGCAGCAGGGCGAGCTGCTCGACATTCTCATGTCCAAGACGGCGAAGGAGCGGTCGATCCTGGAGAAGGTGCGGCTGGCGCCTCACAGGGAGCAGCGCGCGGCTCGCACGCGGCTGACGCGACGCGGTGGGCGCGCTATCCTGCTGGCCGCGGCCGCCGCCGCATAGTTCAAGTCCAAGGTCGACACGTTCCAAGAGTTCTGCCAGTACGGCACGCGCGAGAACTGCGAGGAGGGCAACCCGGACGCCCGCGACTGCCGCAAGGTGCACTTCCGCAAGATCATCCAGCCCCACACGAACGAGCGGCTGGGCGTGTGCCCCTACCTGAACGGGTGCCACCGCATGTCGACGTGCAAGATGCTCCACTACAAGGTCGAGCGCACCGCGGCCCGCCCGCCGCCGGCGGCCACCGCCCTCGCCGAGGCCATCCGCCCGCAGCACCCGTGCCAGTGGATCAACATGGACGTGCGCGCCATCATCCCGTCCGCGTTTGGCACCTTTGGCGTGCTCATGGCCGACCCGCCGTGGATGATCAGCCAAAAGGTGCGCGCGGCGCGCTAGCGGACGGTCGAGGGGTCCATGCGCTGACGAAGGCACCCAGCGGCCCATTCTTCGCCGCGCGGTTTGACTGGCTCGCCTCGCAGCTGCCGTATGGCACGATGACGGACGAGGAGATGCTGGCGCTGCCGATGGGCGACCTGGTGCAGGACGGCTTCATCTTTCTGTGGGTGACGGGCCGCGCCCTGGAGCTCGGCCGCGAGTGCATGGCCCGCTGGGGCTTCCGGCGGACCGACGAGCTGGTGTGGATCAAGACGAACCAGGTCCAGCGCCTGATCCGCACGGGGCGCACGGGCCACTGGCTCAACCACAGCAAGGAGCACTGCCTCGTGGGCGTCAAGGGCAGCCCGGCGGGCGCGAACCGCGGCCTCGACTGCGACGTGATCGTGTCCGAGGTGCGCGAGACAAGCCAAAAGCCCGATGAGATCTACGGCATCATCGAGCGCCTCTCCCCCGGCACCCGCAAGATCGGTGCGCCGCAGGCGGGGTGGGGGGTGTGGGGGCCGCTGGGGCTGTGCGGCGGGACACTCATGCAGGCGCTCCCGTCCGCCAGACGGCGACCCGTGCCACAGAGATCTTTGGCCGACCGAACAACACGCGCGAAGGGTGGCTCACCATCGGCAACCAGCTGCCCGGCATGCAGCTGGCCGACCCCGAGCTGGTGGAGCGGCTCAACAAGGCGTACCCGGACCTGCGCGCGACCGTGACCGAGAACCCGCTGCCCAACGCGCCCGTCGACGTGAAGACCCTGCGCGTCTGATGCCGGCAACGCGCCCGGATGAACCCGCATTGCGAGTCTGTACAGCCGTTATTGCACGCACGCACGTGTATCCATGTACCCATGTACAGCGTCTGTATACTAGTCTGCATGTGCCCCGACCCAGTTGGTCCAAGCGGGAAGCGCATGCGGCGCGACCACAGTCGACGTCATCCGCCCCCGACGAGCGCCCGCGGCGACGCGAGCGACAACCATGGCGGCGGCGCAGACGGTGCAGCAGAAGCTGGACGCCGCCCGGCGGCTGCGGGTGCGCCTGGTGTTTTCCCCTTCGCGCTGTAGCATGGACCAGGCGCCTGGTGGCTAACGAGCTGGGGGTCGTGGGTCGACACCGCGGGTGCGCGTGTTGGCAGGACGGTGGCAACGACAAGTTTAAGCAGCAGGACTGGAAGGGCGCCATGATGGCGTACCACGAGGTACGCTCGCCCGCACGGCGCACCGCGGCCGCCTGGGCTGCCTCCTCCGCGCCCCTGACGTGCTAGATCCCGGCCGCGCGGAGTTGGACCATAGGCGCTGAACTACCTGACCGGCCTCGACACGCAGGGCCTGCCGATCGACACGGCCAACCCGCCGGAGCCGCTAACGGACGCCCAAAAGGCGCAGATCCAGCAGGAGATGATCTCGTGCTGGAACAACTTGAGCAGTACGCCCGCGCCGCGCGAGGCCGGCGGCCGGCTAGGGCGGCCCTGCTCACCAGCCTGCGTGCCTCCGACAGGCCCGGCGCCCGGGACCACCAGCGTGCCTCAGTAAGGAGGAGCGTTGGGAGCGCGTCGTCTTCTACACCAGCAAGGTCAGGACAGGCTGCGGGCGCGGCGGCGGCGGCCCACGCCCGCTGACGCGGCGGGCCAGGGGCGCGCCGGCCAGTTTTCCTTCTTGCAGGTGCTCGCCAAGGACCCCACCAGCGTCAAGGCGCTGTTCCGCCGAGGCGTCGCCTACTCGCGCCTAAACAACCTGGACAAGGCGCATGCGGACCTGCTCGCCGCCGCCAAGGCCAATCCGAACGGTAGGCCTGGTGGCTCCCTACGGCTGCCCGCAGGCACGGTGCTGACCGCGCATGCACCAGGCGCCGCTGCCCGCGCGCCCGCAGACGCGCTGATCCGGTCCGAGTACGAGGACGTGAAGAAGCGGCAGCAGGCGGCCGAGGCCAAGGCGCGCTCCGAGATGGCCGGCTTCATGTCCCGCGCCAAGTAGGCGGCCTGGGTCATAGTTAAGGACGTGACTGCCGTAATGAAGCCCCCCTCAGACTGTACACAATGTACGACTCTGTACAGGCGTGAACTACGTGAAGCCGAGGTCGGCGAGGATGGCGACGAGCTGCGGCACGAACCGCGCGCGCCACTCGGCCTGGACGAGGAGGTCCTGCCGCACCTCGATCATGAGCGCCTTGCTCTGGTGGTCGCGCGCGTGCCAGTCGGCCGAGTACATAAAGCCCTCCTTGCCGGACCACGGCTCGTTCAGGCGCGCGTCGTAGCCGAGCTCCTTCAGCGCTGCCGTCATCTGCGCACGCGCCCCAGCACACAGCCGCTGCGGCCCACGTAAGCACGGCGGCGCACCGCACTGAGCGCCGGGCGTACGGGTGGACCGTACGGGCACGGCGACGGCGTCGTCGTCATTGTAGAGGATGCCGATCTCCACCTGGCGCTTCTGGCCTTCGTACAGGTCCGTGAAGGAGTGGACGCTGAACACGAGGTCGCTGGGGTACTCGCGCAGCATGGCGTCCGCGGCCGCGTGGAACGGGTCGTACAGCAGCGTCAGCCGGCGCTGGCTCTCCTCCGCCGTCACGTTCTGCACCGTGCGGCGCACGAAGGACCTGTCGGTCCCAGGATCAGCATGCGCTTCCGAGCACGTCCGCACTGGCACGGGCGGGCCACCGCGTGCCTGGTTGAGTGCAATGGGCTTCCCGTCCGCGACCGTCCGGAAGAGCGTCGGCGCGTCCAGCGGGCGGTTGCAGTCGCAGAGCAGGCGGCTGAACCGCGCGATGACCGCGGGCGCGTTCAGCGCGGCTGCCGCGCGCGGCGGCCACGGCACGAGGCACGCGGCCCGTGTGTGAGGGGCCGTAAGGAACCCTCCTTCCCGCCTTCCACCGGGACGGTGTGGGGCCCCTGGCGTACCGGCGAGCTCGCGCGTGAGGTCCTCGGCGCCGAGGTCGATGCTCCAGTGGGTGCCGACGACGGCGGCGTCCTCGGCGGGCCAGCCGGCGGGCCAGGCGTCCGGGATGCGCAGTGACGCGTGCTCGCACGTGAGCGCGACGCGGGAGCGGGGCCGGCCGCCCGTCGCCTGCGGGTGCAGACGGGCGACGGCGTCGTCCACGGTCTCGCGGAGCTGCGCCATCGGCGCCTCGTGCAGCGGCGGCGGCGGCGGCGCCGGGCGCGTGCTATGATGACGTCAGAGGAGACGCGCCGCCTGGCGGCCCGGGACGGACCGCGGAGCTGCCTGCGACGCGGACTTGTGGCCGCCCCCCAGCGCTGCTGCCCGCCCCGCCCACCGCCCCAGGTGAGGCCGGAGCCTTGCACAAGGCGCGTGGTGCTTCCGCCAGTGCCGCCATGGCAGCGCCGGCCGCGGCGGCGCGGACGGCGCGGCGTGCGGCCCAGGCCGCCTTCCCGGCCGAGGCGCTGCCGCCGATCCACTGGTTCCCCGGGCACATGGCCAAGGGCCTCAAGGACATGGAGCAGCGCCTGCGCGACGTCGACATTGTCGTCGAAGTCCGCGACGCGCGCGTACGGTCGCTTGCCCGGCCCGTGGCACCGACGGCGAACGACGCCGCGCGGCTCACACGGCTGCCCCGGGCGTGATGGTGCGGTGCGGTGCGGTGCGACGAGCAGGTGCCGCTGTCGTCGATCAACCACACCCTGGACGCGCTCACGCGGACGCACGACCGCATCGTCGTCTACAACAAGGCCGACCTCGCCAACCCCAACATGCAGCAGGTACACTGGCGCGCCGCGCCGCTGTCCTCGCGCGCGGCCGCTGACGCGCTGGTTCGGAGCCGGTGCTGCACGCGGCGGTCGGCAGCGGGTGCGGGACGCGCTGGCGCGGTACACGGGCCTGCCGGACCCGCTCTTCACCAACGCGGCGGCCGGCAAGAACCTTGGCCCGCTGCTGGACCTTGCACGGCGTACGTCGGCGCGGGGCGCCGGCGCGGCGGGAAGCGTCCCTGCGCACGGCTTAGCGTCGCGTTGAGCAGGAGAGCCGCGGCCGGGGCACGCAGGCTGCGCGTCGATCAAGCGGTCCCGCAGCGTCACGGACGTGGGCGCGACGATGATGGTGGTCGGCATGCCCAATGTCGGCAAGTCATCGCTCATTAACGCGCTGCGCCGCGCCGGCACGGGCAAGGGCAAGGCGTCCGCGGTCGGGCCGACGCCGGGCGTGACCACGGCCGTGATGGGCGCGATCAAGGTGCTCGAGTCGCCGCGCACCTACCTCATCGACACGCCGGGCGTCATGGTGCCCCGCATCGCCGACCCCCACACCGGCATGAAGCTCGCGCTCACCGGTACGCCGCCGGCGGACTGGGGACGACGGTGGGCCCGGGATGTCGCTAAGCGGATCCAGTGGAGGGCCGCCGCCGCTGTGTGCCAACGCGTCAGGCGCCATCAAGGACCACTTGGTGGGCGAGCTCGAGCTGGCCGAGTACCTACTCTTCCTGCTGAACCAGGCGACGAACCGCGACTACGTGGCGCGCTGCGGCCTGCGCGAGCCGACCGACGACGTGACGACGCTGCTGTCGGCGCTCGGCCGGCGCTTCGGCGCCGTGCAGGGCGGCGGCGCGGTGAACCTCGAGGCGAGCGCGCAGCGGTTCCTGGCCATGTTCCGCGCCGGCCAGCTGGGCCGCTTCACGCTGGACGACCTGTCGCCGGAGGGTGTTGCCGCCCACTTTGAGCACGGCCGTCGTAACACTGCCGAGGCGTGATGAGCGGCCCGGCGGGGTTTGCCGAATGGCAGCAAGCGTTCTGGCGCATTAGCAGCACAGCAATGGCGCCGCTTCAAGCAAACGACGATGAGGAGGATGTCACGTTGTGAGTCGCGGGCATGGTTTTGACGACGGCGATAGCGATGGCTGCCACAAATCCGAGACAGCCGTGAACTGTTCCAGTACTAGGGGCCCGACGCGTCGCCTTCTGCCAACTGTGGGCGATAGCATCTTTTGGCGGCCACAACAGCTCCACCGGCGACCCCGCCCGCTGGACCTGCCAACGCCCGATCAACCCGTGCTAACCAGTGCCCCCTGTAGCACTAATTGGAGGCGGACCCGCACCGGCGGGGCGCCGCATCAGCGGCGCGCTGGCCTCTGCAGACCCCTATGGGACTGTATGCTAGCTGGTCGACGGAATACCTTGTATTTTGTGGCGCATGGCGCTGGAGGTCCCCGTTAGCGTCGATATCATATCTATAAATGCGTCACATGCATACACACGTCTTCGCGGGCTCAATGCATTGGACCTTTCAGCACCATCGACGCACCTTCAGGGCCACTAAGAACATTGATTCTCAGACCTTGACGTGCTCACTCCGCCTAGCAGGCCCCCGGACCGGTGATCGATCGACGCGAACATACTCTTATTGGTATATTGACGCCAACGGAAACTCGAGCGCCGTGCGCCACAGAATTAATACAGGGTCGAACTTGTGACATGCCTGAGCGAAGCGCCTCCACGTTCTCGTTTCGCCCATCCTAGCTCTTCCTTGCTGCCGTCTTTCCTCTTTCTCTTCGTGATGATTTATAGCCATGCACGATAGGCTCCCCATGCATGCAAAGGCCCGCGGTGGGCAATTCCTGCATGTTCGTCGTCCTCCTGCCTGTACGCGGGACGATCTACGCGGATCGCCGACATGCAGTGTAGAACGACGTGTAAAAATAAAAAAAAGCGGCGTGCACAGCAGATGCCGGTGATAGAATGGCGGATGATTCTGAGTTAATGGCGGAATAGTGGCAGAAATATTGCTGTCAACGCCGCTGGAGCTCACGGACGCCGGCCATGCAGGTTGATGCAGCCGTGCAAGCGCCTATCTCTGCAATCTTCGCGGCGCCCAGGTTCAACGGAACGCCGGGTCAGACGTCGGCCTTGCATGTTTACCAACTCTAGCCATGTGGGCCTATTGTCGCAGACGGCTTGCCAAAGGAACAAGCTCAGACCGATGTGCTGATCAATTCAGTAATCACTTCGTGCTACTCCATTGCATATCACGCACACTCGGGGGCCTCGTCTTCTGTACATAATGGCAATCACAGCGCGCAAGGGAAGTACATGCCAGCGGGCGGGGCGCGCTACACTTTGGTGCTGATGACGTACTTGCCCATGCGCAGCTGCGGTATGTACAACTTGGTCTTGGTGCCGTCGGTGCGGCGCACCCACACCTGCGCACACGGTGCACCCGCTCCACGCCGGCGCATGCAGCGGTTAGCCTTGTGCATTGGTTCACCGACCATAGGAACACGCGCGGCGAACGCACCTCGCTGTTGTTGATCGCGGTGATCGTGCAGGCGTAGCGGCCAGACTCCCTGTTTTCCACGTAGATCTGGCTGCCCTTCTCCAGACGGTGGTTGCCATAGTACAGCGCGCCGTTCTCGTGGTAAATGTCGGCGCGCTCCTGCTCGATCGGCTCGCGTGCCGCGGCTGCATCCAGCGAGCCCACGAGGTCATTAGTGGGGCGGCGTGGCACTGTTAGCCGAGGGTTAGGCAGGGTCGCCGTTTGCGACGTCGCCGGCCGCCCTACCAAACTTGGACGTGGCCGTCCTCCGCGTGCCGGTCGTAAAGCCCTGCCAGCGCGGAACAAAGCGCGGGACCCAGCCGCACGTGGTTGGCGCTCCGGCCACGCACCGCTGCAGAGCGGCACGGCCACCCCGCGGCCCACCTTGCGAATCTGGTAGAGGTCGTCCATAATGTCGGCCTCCTTGAGCGTGTACGCGACTTGCGGGCCTGTGGTGCAATGCCGTCACGGGCCGTATCGGGAACCTCGTGTTGAGCAGACGCGGGCCAATCTACCGCCCTATAAGGGCGCGCCGTACCGGTCGTGATCTTCTTCTTGGCCGCCTTGGGGTCGATCTGCTCCATGCCGCGGCGCCGGAGCTTGCGCGTCGGCTGGGACCGGTTCACCGCGTCGGAGGACAGCTCTGCGCACGCCCAAGGCCGAATCGCACGAACCTTGTTAGCGGCTGTGGGCACCAGGCTCAGGCTCACCTGCGGGACACCACGTACCGGACGTGATGTCCATGCTGTTCTTCTCCTCCTCCAGCTTCTTCATCTTCTCCTGCAGCGCCGAGAACATCTGCTCGCGGATGCTTTGCTTCTCCGACTGCCACACGCGGCGCGCGATGGGCATTGCCGGCCGAGGCCTGCCCCCGTCAGGCAAACGTGCGTCTCTCGCCCTTTTCCGCCGTGCGCGCCGTACGATAAAATCGTCCTCGGCGCTCTGGACGTCGCCTTCGTAAAAGTTTTCGACGATCTGCAGTTGGTAGGTCCGCCATGCCTCGGCGACCTTGATCTTTTCGGCCTTCTTCCGCTCCAGCGCGCGCACGTGCTCGCTAAACTCGGGGTGGACGCCTGTGACCGCGCTCGCTCTGCGTTGGCGCCATGCGGTAGATCGCTTAGCGGGTGGAACCACGCCGGGCCTAGCGCGCTGGTGCGCGGGCGCACCATCGGAAATCTGCTCAATTTCCTTCTCCAGCGCGGCCATCTTTTCCTTGTAGAGCCTTTTGGTCTCGGGGCCGCTCCGGCGTTGCGTACGCAAAACTGGCGTTAGTCCGAGGCACCGCCCGCGTCCACGCCGGCCCAGCCCTGGACGCACCGGTCCTTGAGCTCGGCAAACTCCTTCTCGATGCGCGCCATGTGCTCCAGCGCGTCCTTGCGACGCATCTCGCTCGCGTCGGCGTCGCCATCGTGCATGGCTGAGGCGCCCACGACGGCGCCGCCCTGAAACTCCGCCCTCGGTCAGTTCCCCGGGCCACGTCGCACGGCGGCAGCAAGGCCCGCGCGCGGCAGACGCACCGTCGTCCGACATCTCGGCCTCGTCGGCCGTGCTGTCGCCGGCGTCCTTGAGCTCGTCGTGCTCCGGCACCTGCTCCGTCTCGGTGTCGGTGTCCTCGGCCATGGCGTTCGGGTTGGTGGCCGCGACAGCGGCCGGGCTGCCCACGCCGTTCCCGCCCGGCTTGCCCGGAGCCGTCGGCGCCATGATGTCAGGCCAGACCGGCAGACGCCTTCCGCGCACGCCGCCTGTTGCCGGGGGGCCACGTCGTCGCAGCGGTGTGGACGGGTTCGCCGGGTGCTCGGTGATGACGCTGCGCGTGCGCACGGCGGGCGTGCTCCCCGTCCAAACGCGCCGCACTACAACAGCAGCCGCGAAACCAGCCCCGGTGGCAGGCCTTTGTGCCACCCGACCCGACCCGGTGCCCGCGTGTGCTGCTCACTGCGGCGGGCGTGGGCCCCTTCGCGTGTCGCGTGGCGTCGTCGTCGTCGTCGTCGTCGGCGGCGGCGGCGGCGGCGGCGCAGAGAAAAGTGCGCCGAGTTGCCAAAAAAACAGTTTTCTGACAGCACTTCTGACAATCCGCTAAGGTGACGTCACTATGTATGATGTCATTCATGAATAGCTCTCGCCCTAGGAGTGTAACCCTAACCCT
>Ga0180216_1000907_pt1 | contig 28193 bp, 29 predicted proteins | sample eDN3rd37CBELigMG_FD_128879 | JGI IMG/M metagenome (GOLD analysis project Ga0180216, IMG submission 128879) | Enriched Miracle-Growth compost microbial communities from Emeryville, California, USA - eDNA 3rd pass 37_C BE-Lig MG (version 2)... ... | reverse complement strand
GCTTGCGGTGGCGAAGCTGCATGCTCTGAACGCTACCGTCAATGAGCCGGCCTAGATTGCTTTATCGCTTGGCAACGGACTTGTGGGCGCGCAGACCGCTAGGCCAAAACGATCGCTGACACTCGTCGTTGCAGGCGACCTCGCTTACTGCGTAACCGGCAGGGGCTGCCGCTGGCTCGACGTCTTGTCGCGGCTTGGCGGTTGGACGTGGCCGCCATGGGCAGGCGATGATGGTGTCCAGTCGGGCGGCGCTTCCCGAGGACAGCGAGATCGAGCTTGGCAGCGCCGTCGAAGACCGTACCGGTGCTCGACAGCTGGCGGCGCTGCATCATGTTGAGGAGGACGTAGCGCGGGCACGCACCGTCGGCGAAGCGCCCCTCGTGATAACGGAGCAGGTGCTTGGCGCACCATGACTCACCACGGGCCGGAGCGGAGCTCGCCGGTATCAGGCCCGGGCCGGTCCGTGGAGTGCTCGTCAGCAAGCTGATGACGAAGCCGTCTGCGTCGGCTGTCTGGCTGTGGCCTTTCCCGCGCGCGCGGTTGGAACCACTGTGCAGAGTCATGAGAGGAGCCGTTGAAAAACATAGGAAGGGTTTACCTTGAACTCAATATTTTATCACTAATACAGTTTATCTTCAAGACTTGCTCGCGTTACGACATGCCACTTGCACACGCAACATAGGACGAGTGCAACGCGGCCTACCCAGCGTCTTCTCACTCTTGCTGCCTGCGTCGGTGCGTCCAACTTGTGTCGCCGGATCCCTGGCCGCGCTCCACTGCGAAATGAGCGCTTGGGCCGCAGCGCCATTGAAGACATTGGTCCCCTCCACTTTCATAGTCAAAACGGTGGAACGGCGACGCGGCGGCGGACGCAGCGCAGCTGGCGCCGCTGCCAGGTGTCCGCCGCGGGCATAGTGCTAGCGACGGCACGCCCATGTACCTGTATGAGGAGGCTGGCGAGGGTTGAACGAGCCGTGAGGCGGGCCGCTGCCCATTGGAAGACACGGGCACCACTCGATCTCTCGAGCGGACGCGGCCAACCGTAGGCCGGCGGCCGTCTGGTCACCGAGGTACGCCTCGAGGTCCTGTCCGCTTATCGCCGGGCGGCAGCTCCTGACGCCGTATACGCCTGCTGTGCCTTCCACTTTGTCGGCTATGTAGATGGACGGCCGCCGGCGGTACGCGCTGTGGATCCATGGCGGCCACGAGAGCGGCAGCGGCGGCGGCAGCGGCGGCGGCGGCGGTGGTGCCAGCAGCGCCGCAGCGGCGCCGGGCCCGGTGGCACCGACGGCCACGGCGGCCACGGGAGCGTCCAGCCAGGCCGCGGGCGGGCCGTCGGCGAGCTCGCTGCCGCCGATCGCGAGCACCCCGACGCCCGGCCCCGCCACGCACGAGGCGGCGGCGCCGCGGTCGGCCGCCAGCGACCCCGCAGAGCCAGAGGACGTGCTGCTCAACCCGGACGTGTTCCCCATGGTCCGCGTCAACGACCTGGTCCGCATCACCCAGGGCGACCGCTCGGCCCTGCTGCAGGTGACGACCACGGAGAAGAAGCAGAAGAGCTCCCAACACCAAGTCAGCGTGTCCAAGTAGGGCGGGCGTGGCGGGACCAGCGCATGGACGGCCGCGCGTCTGGCTGACGTTGGAATGTTGGCCTCGGCGGACGCGCGCTCACAGAACCGTCGCGGAGCTCTTTGGCCTCACGCGGCGCGAGTGCACCGTGGAGCTGGTAAGGCAGGGTGACGCGCTCCATCCGCGCCGAAGCCTCGCTCACGACAGTGCTCGCCCTCGGTCGCAGTCGTCCGATGGCCAGGTCGACCCCAGCACGGTGGAGCTGGACTTTGTGCAGTTCTCCTTCAAGGACCAGGTAGGCACCATCGAGCTGCGCTGCAGCGCCATCCCGGAGCAACCAACGGCGCTGGTCGCTCCGTTCCGTTTGCCCGCGCCACCGCCCAGTACCTCGGGCGCGCCGACATGTGGCGGCTGAGCCGGCAGCTGGTGGGCCGGTGCCTGTACAACAGCAAGCGCGTCGAGTTTGAGGGCGCGCGCGCGACGGTGAAGCAGGTCTACATCGGCGGCCACGAGGCCGATGCGGGCATCGTGACGGAGAACACCAAGACCATCTTTCGGTCCGAGTCGGCCAAGTTCATCATCTTCCTCCAAATGAGCCAGGAGATGTGGGACTTTGACAAGGACGGCGAGCTCTTCTACGAAAAGGCCGTCGGCGGCTTTCTCCCGGATCTCTTCGACCGCTGGAACCAGGCCAAGGTGTCTCACGTCGTCTCCATCGTGCTGTTCACGCGGCTCTACTTCCCCGTCCCGCCGCCCACGCCCACGCCCACGCCCACGCCCACGCCGTCCGCCACGGCAGCCGCCCCGGCGGCCGCGGGCGGCGGCGCGCCGCCGCTGACGTGGGACGCGCACGGCCGGTGCTACCGCGACTTCTACAAGGTCGTCCTGGACTGGGAGTCCCGCAACGAGTGGTCGTCCGTCCTGGAGGCCCTGCGCCACGAGTGCCACCGCTACCGCGAGGAGCTGTTTGAGCACTTCCAACTCCCCGTCGGCCCCAGCCGGCTCGTGCGGCCGCACGCGATCGCCCTCGCCGCCGATGGCAACTTTCTCGAGGCGACCAATCTGGCGCTGAACGTCTTTGAGAAGGTGGCCGGCCACTGCCGCCACCGCAAGAAGAGCGCGCGCAGCGGCTGACAGCGCCTTGTGGGGTGCGTGCTGCGGACGCCCCCCACAGTCGCACATCAACCGCGACCTCATTCGCACGGGCTTGTCCATCGTCGTGGTGACGCCCTGCAACGGCCTCTTTGAAGTCGATCCGGCCCTCCTCAAGCTGACCAAGGTGAGCGCGCCAACCTGTGGCCGGCACAGGGCTGAATCGCCGCCGCTCACGATGAGGGGCAGCACGTTGAATGCTGCGCGGGGACCTGCAGCGGCGCATGATCGACAACGGCATCGGGTGCGACGTGGTCTGCCTGACCCGCCGCCCGCTGCACACCGTGCCGCTGTTCCAAGTGGTCGCACCCGAGATGCCGGACCACGTGCGCTACTCGATGCCGCACTGGATCGACATCTCTTACTACAACCGCTCGCCGTCCGACCGCGCGCGGCCCTACCGGCTGCGCCGCTTCGTGCCCTGCTGCCAGCTGGCCGACCTTCACACGGGGCTCGTCGAGGTGAGCGACGCGGCGGTTTTCGTTCGCATGCTGTCGCCAGACCGCAAACCGAAGGCGCCCCGCCCTCGTTGGATTCGAACCGGCAGTGCAATCCCGACGGTCTGCCGCGCCTGGCGGTCGCGCCCCAGCCGACGACGCTCCACGTCCCGGTTGGGCCGACGGCGCCCGAGGCCAGTGGCGGCGGCGCGGCCACGGTGTCGGCCGAGGCCGTCGCGGCGGCGGAGCAGCAGTTCCAGCAGTACGACGCGCAGCTCTTCGGCGCCAAGCCGGCCAGCCGCGCCGCGCCTGCCGGCACCGCCGCCAAGCCGCGTCACGAAGGCGTGCGTTGGCGCGTGCACTCATGCATGCATGGCCCCCGGCCTGCGCATATGCTAAAGGTGTCCTTCCGTCATCCTCCGTTTCCACGCACGCAGCATGCGCGCCACCTGTCCTACGACGCGTTTGCGTCAGACGGGCCGGTCGCGGGCGCCGTCGCGGTACCAGACCGTCGCGCGGGCGGCAGCGGCGCAGGCCGGGAGCCGCCGCGGCACCGGCGGATCCCCACGGGCCAGTTTCCCACCGGCGCCAGTGGGGCCCCGCTCGCCACCAGCGGCTCGGAAGGGTCGAGCGTCAGCCCCCAGTACTCGGGCTTTGCCGCCGCCGCCACCTCGCTCAAGCCGGCCGCGGTCACCAGCAAGGATCACCTACGCCCCACGGCGGCCGCGGGCGGCGCAGCCCCGACGCACCCAACCGCGATCCCCGATCGCGGCATGCGCCGCGTGCCCTCGGCCGAGGCGGGCGTGGCCGACGCGAGCGGCGGCGGCAGCGGCGGGCACGCGGGCGGCGAGATGCCCGCTGCTTCGTCGTCGTCCTACGTGTCCAATGCGGGCAGCTTCCGCGCCGGCATGGAGGGCGGCCGCTCGCTGTCGTTCCGGGGCCCCTCGCACATGTCGATGGCCGCGTCGCAGCTGAGCCGACCCGTCATTAGCAGGTCCCCGCCTTCCCCCACCCCGGCGCTTTCTTGGCTGCGCGGGACGGCGCGGTGTACTGACCTCTAGCGCACCGCCCTTGGTCATATGCGCCGCGCCCACAGCTCGCTGGCGACGGCGCCCGGGTTCACCGTCGAGGACGGCGACGACGACGGCGGCTCCTCCGACGCGCGCTCCACCGAGAGCGGCGACTGGTGGCAGGCGTTTGACGGCGGCGGCGGCACCACCGGCTTTGTCGGCCGCCTCGGCGGGGTGGACTCGCCGCAGATGCCGAGCGCGCGGCTCCTGGGCACGTCGCCCATGCCCATCACCGCGTGGAGCGTCGACGTGGCCAGCACGCGCAACATGCCCAAGCTGATCAGCCAGAAGCGCCACGACATCGAGCAGGCCGCGCGCGAGGTGCGGCGCTGCGGCCGCACGCACTTGCTTTGGGTTGCGGGCGCCGACGCGTCTCACGCCTCACGCCGCGTGACGCACGAGCGCCTGTACTCACGCGCCGCCTGCAGAAATGGAAGTACTTTGACCCGTTCAACCCATCCAAGAACCCTGCGCGCATCTCGGCGTACCGGCGCCGCTGGATCCACGCACTGCCGGTCGCGGCCTCGACCACCACGGGCGTCGCCTCGCAGGCGATGCAGTGGCTGTCGCTATGCACGCCGGCGTGCCTGCCCCTCACCACGGACTACTTCCCGCCGCCGGATGCGCTCCGAGCCGATCAGTACCAGGTCGGGGGCGCTAACCAACATTGTGCGATGTGAGGCGCAGATAAGATAGCTTAGCCTCGTGCCCTCGCCCGCGTCGGTTGGTAGGGGGAAGGGGTGCACGCGCGCAGGACTTTACGGGCAACATCTTTGTCCAGTTCGATTCGCTGTTCTACACGCGCACCATCGACGTACGCTCCCGTTGGCGATCGCATGCTCCCCCAGTTCCGGCTGGTGCTGACCGCTCGCAGCGTCGTGGTTTATCCTTCGCCACCGCGCAGCTCTACAACGAGATGATCTGGCAGCGCATCGCACACGGCTTCCAGCTGGTGGTGCCACCGCAGGGCGCCGCAGCGGCAGCCACGAGGGCCCCAGGCGCGCGCTCGGCAAGTTTTACGTCCGCGGACGGCAGCGTGCAAGTGAACCGCCTGTCGATCGGCAACCACTTTGTCACGGTGCGTCTAGCTTGCGTGGCTGGCGGCGCGCGCATGGCCAGCTAACAATGGGCGAAATCACGCGCGGCGGTCGGTGGGGCCGGCTGCAGCTGACGTACGCCACCACGGCGCCCGGGCGCGACGGCGTCGCCGTGCAAGGCCACTCGCGCATTCCCAAGGTGCTCCCGACGGTGAACTACCACTTTTACGTGTGGCCGCGGGACCACGTACGGCCGGCGCCTCGTTCGCGACACACGGCAGGGACGGGGAGAGAGAGGCTCACCCTGACTGTCAGTATACTTGCCACGGGCCGCACCACAGAGCGCCTACGAAGGCCGCCAGGTCAAGTTTGCCCACGTGGAAGTCAGCCACGAGGCGATGCACAAGATCGACCACCTGCTGGCCGCGCAGGAGGTCGACTCGATGCCCGAAAAGTGCAACTACTGGCGTGCGCGCTTTGTGGTCCTGCCAACCCCCAAGGCACGCGACGAGCGCGGTTGGGTTGACGGCAAGGGAGCGCACGACTTACTCGTAGCATTGCCTATCCGTATGGTTACTTCAAAAGGCGACAACGGCGGCGAGCTCCGAAGGCGACAACGCCAACGCCATCAAGCTGCTGCGGTTCTTGGAGGTCGGGCCTTCCTGACTTGTTGACACGGTCGCAAGGAGGCCAAACGTTCACACTTATGTGCCACTTTGATGGGTTGCTCTAATGCCGCGCACAGATGCTGCAAGAGTGGGTTACCCCGGTCACGCGCGACGGTGCCGAGGGCACCGGCGTCGTGGACGACGGCGCGCAGCGCGGCCCGGCCCGGTTCACTCGCGGGAGCTCCCAGCACGCGCTCATCCGCGCCGACGGGCTCCCCGCGCCCGTGCCCGTGAGCGGCGCAGGCCGCACCGGCAGCGTCCGCGTGCCGCCCGCCACGGCGACGCCGCTGGCGTCGGCCAGCATGCCACTGCTGGACCAGGCGCCTGCTGCGCTGGCCGAGAGCGCCTGGCCGTTGCGCCGCGACGCGTCGTTGGCGGAGATTGCCGTTGGGCTGCTGGACCCCGAGCGGTACGGCCGCCGCGGAGTGAACGGGCGAGCAGTAACTGAATCGCTAACGGCGTCAAGGATGGTTAACGCACGTTCGCGCGGACAGCGGCGTGGCGTACCGGCAACGCTGGGCGGGCTTTTCTCTCGCCGCGCGTCTCGAGTTCAACGCGGCCGACTTTGTCTCGTGGCTGGCCAAGAACATCCAAGGTCGGGATGACGGAGAGCGAGCGAAGGCGTGATCGACAGGTCTTTGCTGATAGGACGCGTTCGCCTACACGCCGAGCGTGGTGTTGTGCAGGCGTGGCGAGCCGCGCCGATGCCGTTCAGCTGGCGAACGAGCTAGTGGAGCGCGGCCTGGTGCAGCGGGCGCCAAACCGACCGGGGGCGCTCGGCGACACCGACGAGGTGCTGCGGCTGCGCGACGACCACGCCGCCGCGGCCCGCCAGCAGTGGCGGCCGCGGTTGCCCGCCGTGGGCGGCGGTGCCAGGTACGACGGTAGCTCAAGAAACGCCAACGCGGCCGAGACGCCGGCTGACTGAACGCCCTGTGTCGACCCGATGTGGCTGCCTTGGTTTTCCGATGCAGCGCCAGCGCTGTGACCGAGTCCAAGCCGAACACGCCGGGCCCGGCCATGGCCAGCGAGTCGGCGCCGTCGATTGCGCCGCCGCGCGCAGTGTCGCCCACGGGCAATGCGTCCCACTTTGACTGGTCGTACGACACCATGACCGACCCGTTTGTCAACGAGAGCACCCGGTGGATGCTGGCCACCGTGGGCCCGGATCGCAGCGGCATGCCCAAGAGGTACGCCAAGTCTCCCGCCGTTGTTCACCGCGTGGCCAGCGCTCACACCGTAGCACTGCTGTCGCCCGCCCGGCGACGCGACGGCCCAGCAGCCGCTCAGAGTGGGCGCTCATCTACTACGACTTGCCCAACCGCGGCTTCCAGAGCGTGCACCTGGAGCTCTCGTGGCTGGTGGCGACGGGACGCGTGCTGGACGAGATGCTGCTCAACTGGAGGCGGCGCGCCGAAAAGATGGGCATCGCCATCGTCGACGCGCCCTACTACCAGTCGCACCCCGGCCAGGACGAGTGGCCCTTGCAGTCGCTCCTGTACATCCCGCTGGCGGTGCCGCCGCCGAGCACGGCCGGTCTCGTGACCGCCGACGGCAACGACGTGCCGCCGCAGCTCTTTTTTGAGGAGATTGTGCGCGCGCACGACTTTGTGCTCGACTTTGGTACGTGGTGGGGGGCGCTCGCCATGGCATCCAGTGGGACGATGGAGCGCGCGGCCTCACAGAGAATCGCGCGTGCGCGGGCCACATCCACTGCTTTGCGCAGAGGGCACGGTGAACCGCCCGACGCGGTCGCGGATTGCGGCGCGGTTCAAGCGCGCGCAGTACATTCATCGCAGCGGGCGTGCCATCGTCCAGGTGGTCAACGAGGACGGGCGGTGCGGGTTCCTCTTTGAGAAGAACCGCTTCCACACGTTCAGGTGCGTCGGGACCGGCAGGGAACCGGCGACGCGGAGCTCTGCCAGCGCGCTAAAATCCCCCGTGCACGCGTCGGCCTCGTGCGGTCCGAGCAGGGTGCTCAACATGGACGCCGACACCATTCGGCAACGGCTCGTGGAGCTGTGCTCCAGCGCGGATCGCCTCGAGGAGCTCTACGCCGCCGTCCGCCGAATGTACGCGCCCGTGTCGCCGGTGCCCCACGGCGGCGACGCGGTATCCGAGACGCCCAGCCCGCTGGCCACCGCGCCGTCGTCGGCCACCGTCGTCGCCGAGTCTGCGGCCAACACGGAGCAGCCGCAGCCGTCGCCTCCGCTGTCGGAGGAGCCCGAGCCGCTGACGGCGTCGCCGCCGCCTGCGCCGGCGCTGGCACCAGCCGCCGTGCCCGCGGCCGTCCCCCCCGAGGTGGGGAGCCCGCCGCTGCCGCCAACGCAGCCCACTGCGGCGTCCATCTAGACAGACCAGTGTACAGCGACACGCGCGCATGTTCTTCTTCTGGAACTTGATGATTGTACAGCCGTGTGTAAATCACAATTCACGAAGATTTCGGCTTCGACCGGCTCGCCGGCTTGCGGCGGCGCTTGGTCTCCGTGGACGGCGACGCGGGCGCGGGCGCCGTCGGCTTTGCAACGGCGCCGCCGGCCGGCTTCTCCGCAACGGCGTCGGCCGAGCTGGTGGTGTAGCTCCACACGGCGTGCAGCTCGCCGCGCACAAGGCCCGTCAGGAGCACCGCCAGGATGCACGCTGGGCTCAGGTACAGGAGCGCCGGCTACGGCGCACCGCAGAAAAAAAAAAAAAAGAACGGCGACGGCGGCGGCGTGTCAGCAAGCTGCGGTCGGCGTCATCGCGGCGCGCGGTGCGGCCGGGCGCGTACCTGAGCCGCCTTGAAGACGTACATCACCGCAAACGTGGTGAGCAGGCCCAGCACGTACGCGGTGAGCGTCGCCGTAAAGTACGGCTTGGCGTAGGGCTGGTTGCCGTGCACCGTCAGGTGGCGGCGGTCAAAACGGAGCGCCAGCACAATGAAGATGCCTGCGAGCGCGGTTCCAAGCCACCACCAACGGCCCGTTGCGCCGTGTCAGACGCCGCCGCACGCCGCCGCAGACCGTCGACCGCACCCCCCCACGCACCGGGGACGATGATGTCGCCCAGGCCGAGCATGGCCAGCTTGGGCGTGGCGGCCAGATAGTCCGCGGTCGGGAACACGATCTTGATGGGCGCATCAAAGCCCTTGGCGACCGTGACCATGACGTCGGTGCCAAACACCCAAAAGATGTCGTAGACAAACAGGCCGGCCAGCAGAACCATGCCGGTGGTGAACGTGTCGAGCTTGAGCAGGCGCAGCGTCTGCAGCGCCAGGGCGGTGCTCAGAATGTTGGTGAGCAGCCAGTGCTTCCAGCCCAAATACGCGCCGGCGACGCCCAGGCCCAGCGCCAGCAGTCCCAGGTACGGGTAGTCGAACGTCTCGTCCAGGTAGACTGCCGGCGCGAGCCCGACGTCCAAGCGTGTGGCACTTGGTTGGCCCGAGCGGACCGTCTCTTGCTGGGGCGGCGTAGGGCCGTACCTTCATCGCCCTGCGTCAGCTGCAGGTGGAACGGCGTCGAGAGCGTGGTCACGCGCGGGTAGACGGCCGCGAGCCAGCGGTATGCGCTGTCCGCGACAGAGAACGCGCCCATGAGGGCCATGAACGCTGGCGCGCGACGCCCGTCCCATGCATCGCAGCGGACACCACGCAGTGAGTACGTGCGGCGGCGCTGGACCGGCCGCAGCGCGCGGCACCGGCGGACGGACCAGAGAGGGCCAAGTGGAGGTACTCAGCCGGCAGGTACCGCAGCAAGAGGTAGAGCCCAAAGAGGACCATCGAGCCGCGGATGGGCATCCACTTGGCGCTCTCGGTTGAGATTTCCTCGACGTTTTCCTGAGCAAGCCACGCAAGGCATTGCGCCGCGCCGGAGGGGTGAGCGCTGTGCGCCTACTCCCCGCGCGCGCGGCGGGCGAGCGAAACCGTACGTCCGGCTCGTCGTTGGCGGCGGACAGGCTGCCAAAGTAGATGGTGGCGGTGGCCATGGTGCCGAGCGCGCCGAGCGCCACGAAGAGCGCGGTCGGGGTGGCGGTGGCCGCAGACGGCGCCAGCGCGTCCGCGGCCTCGGCCGTGGCGTTGGCGACCGCCGCGACGGTGGCGTTGACGGCCTCCATGACGGCGTCGGCGGCCGTGCTGTCGGCCATGGTGGGGCGGCGACGACTCGGTCGGTCCAAGGGGAGGTTCAGGCGGTCAGGCGGCGGGCTGCGTCGCGTGTGCCGCGTGCGTGCCCGCTCGGCCCGTCCAGGGACACGCGGTGGCGGCGTCGCAGGGCGTGCGCGTGTGACGCCCCTCAGCGCGCTCCATAGGTGACGTCATCACCACGTGGATGACATCACGTCTCCGCACTGGGTGACGTCACTGCAGAGGGCGGCCGCGGGAGGAGGAGGGCGCAGCGGACGCCGCAGGCGGCGGACGCCGCAGACGCGGGACGACGGCGAACGACACTGCGGCAGCGCGGAAGACACGGCGACCACTGCGTGAACAATGCAGGACGGTGAGGCGTGAAGCAGGCGTGGTGGCTGGAAGGCGCGTCGCCCTTTGTGGGTGGCGTTGGCGAGTCGGTGGCGCCAACCAAACCGCGGCCGGGCAAACGGACCGCTAGCGGCAGGACGCTGGGGGGGGGTGTGCAGAGGAGATCTGCAGGACGCGCGCGCTTCGTCTCTAGCCGTCGCCTTGCCCAACCCGGGTGGCTGCCAACCGCGTCGACCATGGCGACCCGCGCGGACCGCGAGGCCCGCGAGGCGCTCAACAAGCAGCACCAGCAGATCTTGAACGCGATGCTGGCCGAGCCGGCGAACGCGGTCTGCGTCGACTGCCGCGCCAAGGGTACGACCAAACGCAGCGGCCAACGAAGGGTCGCGGTGGCAGCTCACGCGGCAATCTCCGTGCAGTCGGCGAGTACGTCTGGCAGATCCGCGGTGGGCGTCGTGGAACCTCGGCGTGTTCATGTGCATCGAGTGCTCAGGCTTCCACCGGTCCATGGGGACGCACATCACGCGGGTCAAGTCGGTGAACCTCGACACGTGGACCACGGAGCAGGTCGAGGTACGCGGCGCGCCCGCAGGAAGGTCGGCGCTACGCCAAGGCGCTCACCGCGCCGAAACGGCCGTGGCCGGCGGCGCCGGGGCTCAGAACATGCTGCGGTGGGGCAACGAGCGGGCCAACTGGTACTGGGAGGCCAACATGCCGCCCGGCACCTGGCAAAAGACGTACGGCGCGGACGCGCGAGTGGCCGGCGCGCACCGTTGGCTGAGCCAGCGCGCCGCTCCTGCTACGTCGTTGTCCGCTCGCGGCGCTTGCAGGAGCCGCGCCAGCTTGATCCGGTCCAAGTATGAGATGAGGGCGTGGGCGGCCAAGACGCCCATTGAGGCGACGCCGCCCACGCGCAGCCCGACCGCCGCCGCCATCCTCGGCCTGAGCGCGGAGCCGGCCAGCGGGGGCGGGGAGGTACGCCGCGGCCGCCGACTCGTCGCGGCCGCCAGCGCCCACGCTCACAGATGGCTGCAGCATTGGGTGGGCAGGGTGCGGCCGGGTGCATAGAAGAAAAAGAAGAAGAAGAAAAAGGCGGACACGGACGCCGCTACCGCGGCGACGCCGACCGACGCCGAGGCGTCGTTGTTTGAAGGCCTCACGACCGCTGACGAGCGGGCGCCCGCCTCCGAGGTGGCGCCGCCGCCCAAGCCCACGCCGCCGCCGGCTGCGACCATTCCGCGGCTGGGCAGCAGCGGCGACTCGGCGGACCCCGCAGCCGCGCCAGCGCCCCGCCGGCCGGCGGCCGCGGCCAGCGCGGCTGCGATCGCCGCCGCCACGGCCGCGGCGACCGCCAAAGCTGGTGCGCGCGCCGGCGGCGCCGCCACGGCCACGTCCACACCGCGCATGGCGATGGCGGGGGCGGCGGCCGCGGCGTCCCCCATGACAGCGTCGGCGCCGGCATCGGCGCCGCCGTCGGCCCCGTCGTCGGCGTCGGCGTCGGCGTCGGCGTCCAACGCCGACCTCCAGGCGCTGGAGGACATGTTCCACGGCATGACGGTCTACACGCCGTCCACCGACGCCGCGACCACGAGCGCGCCGCCGTCAGCGTCGGTGGACGACCTGCTGGGCCTTCAACCGGCCGGGCGGCCGGCCGCGCCCACCCCGACGGCGCCGGCGGCGTCCAAGCCGCAGGTGAGCACCGCTGCGATTCTGTCACTCTACAGCAACCCGCCTTCTGGCGGCATGTCGCCCGCGCGGTACGTGGCGCGATGGGAGGGAGCGCTTGGCACGAGATGACGCCGGCGGGCTCACTTGCTTCGTCCACGCCCCGGTGCGATGAATGCACTGCAGCGCGGGCACGCCGCTGGTGTCCCCCGGCTGGCGGCCAAACTAATCAGAAACGTGTACCCTAGCATCGCTTTTTCCCCCTTGTGCCCACGGGCACGGGGCGTGCGCGAACGACGCTGCTTCACGAAATTTTCGTAATTCCAAAAGCAACATGTTGCCTGTACTATGACCAATAATGCGTATATTGTACACGCGCGATGCAGTCTAAGCGGCCGCCGCCGTCACCGGTTGCCCTCGAGGACGCCCTTGGTCGATGGGACATCGTTGGTGCCGTCCTGCCGGATAGCCTGCCGCACGGCCAAGGCGAGGGCCTTGAACGCCGACTCGGCGCGGTGGTGGTCGTTCTCGCCCTTGAGAACGTCGACGTGCAGCGTGATCATGGCGCTGGTGGCGAAAGAGCTCAGCACGTGCGGCAGCATCTCGGTCGACAGCGCGCCGATCTTTTCCCGCTTGAGGCCCAGGCTGACCGACGCGAACGGCCGGCCCGAGATGTCGACGACGGCGCGCGAGAGGGCCTCGTCCAGCGGCGCGTACGCCGAGCCGAAGCGCGCGATGCCCTTGCGCTCGCCGAGCGCGCGGTCGAACGCCTGGCCGAGCGCGATGGCGCAGTCCTCCGCGCTGTGGTGGTCGTCGATGTACAGGTCGCCCTTGCAGGTGAGCTGCAGGTCCATCCGGCTGTGCTTGGCGAGCTGTGCAAACATGTGGTCGAGGAAGCCGATGCCGGTGTTGACCTCGGCAACGCCCGTGCCGTCCAGCGTGAGGACCACGCGGACGTCCGTCTCCTTCGTGGTTCGCTGCACGGTGGCCGTGCGCGCCGGCGTCGCCATTTCTGCGCGTACTCCAGCCACTGGCGGGGCAGCGCCTGGGAAATCTACCACCGCACTCCACGCACAACGTCGCTCAACGTAGTCGCTAAGCGGCAAGCGGGTCGGTTAGCCAGATCTGCGCACGTGGCAATGCCGTTCGAAGCCGCCGAGGAACGGCGCGAGCCCTGAAAATCGGCCGGGTTGTCTGCCTCTCACGTACCCGCAGCACCTTTCGTTCCACCAAAGCTCATGCGCGCCCCCCTCATGTGTCCATTGTGCGTACTTCGACCCCTCCAGCGTCGCCCGAAGCAACTCCCGTCCACGGCCTCCAGCCTGCCGCTAGCACGCCGCACCCGAAGGAAAGGCGGCATCGCATCCCCTTCCAGCTCCCTCCGCCCCTTTCCATCGAACGTTTCACCGTGCCCACCACGTCCTGTGTCCGTTCAGCGTTGGTTTCTACCCGTCGAGCGTCGTCTCTCTGCCGTTCTGCGCCGCGCTTCTCTGGGCGGCCCGCGCCCCTCGCGGCCACGCACACAAGCGTACGCCGCCTCCGGACGATGACGTCATCAGAGGAGGACGTTACGGCGGACCTGCTGCGACTGGCGAGCGCGGCGAGCGACGCAGCGGACGAGGAGGAGGTGGAGGAGGGCACAGCGGACGAGGAGGACGTGGAGGAGGGCACAGCGGACGACGCAGAGGATAAGAGAACGAGGAAGGGGGGCAAAGAGAACGACCAGGGGGGAGAGGGGTGCAAGTGAGGGCCGCGCCGCCGACTTGGAGGGACCGCCGTGGCCGAACAGGACGACACCGTACGAGGAGCAGACGGGCATCCGGCGGCTCGCCTACGCCGACAGGACCATGGCGGACGACGCCGAGACACGCGCTCGCAAGGAGCGGCTGCGACGGCTGCTCCAGCAAGAGGTCGCGCTCTCCAAAGCCGGCGGCGACGCGTCTGACGCGGCTCCCGCCGCCGCCGCGGCGCCCGCGAGCGCGCTGCCGATGCCGGCGGCTGAGCCCGCCGCGGCCGCAGGCCCCGGCACCATTGCGTTCGGCCCGCGCGGCACGATCACAGTTCCGCGGCCAGTCGGCCCGGCCGCTGCGCCCGTCGCCCCAAGCAGCGGCCTGCCCGCGGCCGCGGTGGCCGGGCGCGGCCGGCCGGCGCGCCGGCCGCCTCCGGGGGTGCGCCCGCCAACGGCCGCGGCCGACGCCGGGACCGAGGCAGCAGCGGATGGAAATAACAACAACGCCGCAAAGGAGGCGGCGCTGGCGGCCCGCCTGCAGCGCCTCGGGCCGGGCCGACCGGCCCCGCCTGGGCCATCTGCTGCCGTCGGACGGCCACCAGCCAACCCGCCCCCGCCGGCCACTGCCGCTGCCCCGGCGGCAGCAGCAGGTGCGCCAACCGGAAGGGAGATCGATGGCCTAGTCGCGACACCGATCTGAGGCGCCGCTGGCGTACTGCCTTGTGTTGGTTGCAATGCAGGTGCCCCGGCGATTCGGCCCGCTGGCGCCGCCAACGACAATCACGCAAACCGCGGCTGTACGTTCGTTGCGGCATCGGAGCCATCCTGCTTGCCACCGAAGTGCTAAGCGCAGCCCGGTCGTGCGCCGACCTACTGTCTTGTCATCCGCAGCGGGCGATGAGGCGCCGCCTGCGCCGCCGCCTAAGCGGATCGTGCCACCAGGATCGCGCCTGCCGACCCGCGTCCCTGCGGCAGCGCCGGCGGCAGCACCGCCCGCCTCGGCGCCCCGCGTGCTGACCTTGCAAGAGATTCGGGCTCAGAAGCGCGCGGCCGAGCTGGCGGCGGCCGCGGCCGCAGCTGGCAACAACAACGGCGGCGACGCCGCGCCTGCCGCTCCCGCAGCGCCGGCGGTCGCCGCCCCGGCTGTCGCCACCCCGGCGGAGGCGCCCGCGCCCGCGTCGGCGCCCGCGCCCGCGGCTCCAGGCCCCGTCCGCCCGGGAATCGGGCGCCCGGGCATCCGGCCGCCGCGCGCCGGCGCTGCGGCTGCGGTTCGCCCAACCACCACCGATGGTGCCGCGCCGCCGCCGCCCGAAGCTGCGGCGCCCGCAGCAGCACCGGCGGCGCCCCCCGCGCACCCTGCGGTCCGGCCACCGGGCAAGTCCGGCATTCGCCCGCCGTCCGTCGTGCGCCCCGGCGCCGGCGCTGCAGCGGGGCGGCCCGCAGCCGCACTGCCCACTGCGCAGCCGCCAGCAGCAGAGGTCGCCGCGCCCCCTGCCGCCACTCCGTCGGGAGCGCCGGTGGCGGCCACGGAGCCGGCCGCGATGGCGGTGGATCCCCCACGCAGTCCGGCGGTGCTGGCGCGCGGTGGCCTGCTCCCATCTGGAGCGCCAGCGGCGGCCACGGCGCCGGCCGCGATGGCGGTGGATCCCCAACGCAGTCCGACGGTGCTGGCGCCCGGCGGCGTGCTGCCGGCCGTGCGGCCAGCGGCCCCCGTCATCGCGGCGGGCAGCGGCCTGCCGTCCCGCGCTATCAAGCGGCCAGCGGACGCTGGTCGGGCAGCCGCTGACCCGCCGGCCAAGCGCGCCGCTCCAGCACAGTCGGAGCCTGCGCCCGTCGCTCCCGCCCCTGCGGCGCCGCCCGCTGCGCCCGCCGCGCCGGCACCGGACGCTTCCGCGCCAGCGGCCGCCGCGCGTGCGACGAACCTGCCACGGCCAGTGCGGCTGGTGCCGCCTGCCACGCGCGCCGCGCACGCGCCGGGACCTGCCGACGCGCCCACCGGGCCGCGCCGTATCCGGCCGCCGCAGGCGCCCCCGGCCACGGCGACAGCCGCGGCAGCGCCGGCGCCGGCGTCGGGGCCGCCGGCCGCCGCGGCGGCAAGCGGCGGCCCTGCTGCCAAGCGCCGCGCGGTCGAGCTGGACGTGACGATCGCGGCGGACGTGGACGTGGACGGCCTCGACTGGAACGACCTGCTGAACTACCTGCCCAACGGGCGCGTGGTCGACATGACCGACGAAGAGATCGACGACCTTTTGCTCGACGTGCGCCAGCTGCTGGGCGTGGCGTAACGGTTAGACTGTACAGCATTTCTCGCCGTCAAAAGTACACTTCGTGAGGGTACACTGGTCGGGTTAATGGGATGACCGACTTTTTGTGAACATCACGCGGTAGCGCTTTTCGCATGTCTGCATCGACGTGGGCGAGAAAAACGTTGGGGGTCGGCGTGTGGTTGGTAATCGCTTCTGTCTAGCACGTCGACGCAGTCAATCGTGCAAGCGTACCAAAGGCGTCTTCGCTGTTGGGCCCCGAGTAGTAACCCAGCACGCGGCGGTAGACCGTGTAGCCAAACTTGGTGTACATGTCGTAGGCCACCTTGTTGGAGACGCGCACAAACAGGTCGACAAAGTAGCCATTGTGACTGCATCGCACCCGACGGACCATAGGAAGGGACGGCCGGCAGGGTCAGCGCGGCGCGGCGAGCCCCTCGCCGGGCGGCGGGTGGGGCCTTACATCTTTTCGGAGACTTCCTCCAGCGTGCGCATGAAGCAGTCCGCGAGGCCCAGCCGACGAAACTCGGGCGCGACGGTCAGCGCGGTCACATGCCCGTGCCAGTCCTCGCCCTTGCCCTCGGCCTTGCCCATGACTGGACCGGCGGAGGTAGCCCAACGAACGGGTGCCGCCGTGAGCGAAGCAGCGCAGGAATTGTCGGCGGGAGGGCGCGGGCGCCGCACTGTAGCCCATGAGCGTGCCGTCGGGCGCTTCCGCCACGGTGAAGTACTCGGGCCACCGGACGAGGTACTGCAGGTAAAAGCCCAGGTTGTACTGCGAGGTACCAGGCAAGAGCGAGGGCTCGAAGTGGCAAGGATTAGTTGGCCCCCCTTTGGATCGCTCGTCGTGGTCCTGGGGCTTACCGTCTCGGTGAGCGAGTCGAGGTTGCTAAACCGGTCCGCTCCTCCCCGCCCCAAACGCACGAAACTGCTCGGGTTAGCGCCGCGTGCACGCCCGGCCCAATGCACAGCCTCCGCCTCCGTCGCCGCCGCCGCCGCCGTACATGTTGTTCACACGGAAGAGATCCTCCGCGACAAAGGGCCGGAGGGTCGTCATGGTTGGTGGTGGTCCACGGCCGGCCGAACCGGGCACCGCCGTCCAGCCAGGCGTCCGTGCGGTTCCGCAAAGGCCGACTCTTGTCCCGCGTTCTCCACGTCCTCGTTGTAACTGTTCTCGTCGTCCCCCTCTGCCGTCCCTCCTCTGCGTCGTCCTCTGCCTCCTCCCCCGCGGCGTCGTCCGCGCCGCCGTCGGCGTTCGCGTCGACGGTTTTGGCGCGAAACCTGTCAGAAACACTGTCAGAACATGTAACCGCCGCCGCGGGCGGACTGCGAGCGGCCGCGCGGACGAGCGGCGACGGCGCACGCGACGGCGGCGGCGGCACGGCGCAGCAGGCGGCGCCCCCGCGCGGCCGGAGCCCGCCCACGACCCGGTGGAGAGCACGCCCAAGGACGCATCATTGCGGGCACGCAGGCGGCAGATCCGCCGACGGTGCGCCGCGCACGCCGAGAGTGACCCTCCACCCGGACCGAGCCGTCTGAAGCAAGGAGGAGCACCAACCGGTAGGCTGGCCAGGCCCCGGCACCGGACCGCGGCACGGGCGGCGACTGATAGGGCGGATACGGGCAGCCGAGGCACGATTTGGTCCGTCTGAAGCCCCGTTGGGCGGCCCCGCCTCTCACGCGGACCGCGCGCGCTCGGGCCCCCGGCCACTGCAACCATACGAGGCGGCGGCGGTCACAGTTTGGCGTACAGGTACGCGCCGATTCCTTGATATGGGCGAGGTCGTATACCCCTATGTTGACGGGCGGTTGAGGTGAGGCGCCGTCGTGGTTGGTGCCCCTTGCCGAAAGTTGGCCGATTCCGGGTGGCTTGCCCTAGACGGTGCCGCATTCTATGTGACTCGCGAAGCGCCGGCCCGGAGCCAACGGCAGCGGTGTCCCCGCTGCGGCTGCGGCGCCGCGCCCTACCATGGCGCGGCAGCCGCAGCTGACCTTCCGCCAGCTGGCCGAGTACGACGACATCGCTATCGACGTCGTCTGCGACACCCTTTTTGGCCTGGAAATCTACAAGGTCAGCCCGCACTACCGCTCCAAGCACGCCGACCGCGCCACGGTGATCCGCGCCATCCGCGACCTCGCACGGACGCAGGACCTGGAGGCCGCGTACAATGCCATCGTGTCCCGCGCCGAGTGGGCCCAGCACCTGCTGTCGCGCAAGACGCCGGAGCAGGTGCAGGGATTGAAAGAGTGCGAGCCGCCTCGCTGCCGCCCCCGCTCCGCGCTGCCACGGCCGGCTGGCTAACATGCGTGCCGCACGCCACCACTGTGGATCCTCCTCACCACCCCAGGCACTTCAAGCGCTACCTGGCCATGTTCTTGCCCAAAGCTGGCTTTGAGATCGTGCGGTCCACGCGGTACTCGTCCGGCCGGACCGAGGTCAAAGTGTGCGCGACGCGGAAATGGATGCCCGGCGACGAGCTGCGGCACTGCTCGGGTTACGTCGCCACCCTGACGCCGGAGGAGGACAAGCACCTGACACACACGGCCAAGCGCGACTTTAGCGTCATGTACTCCACGAGCCGGCAAGCGTCCTGCCTGTTTCTGGGCCCCGCGCGGTTTGTAAACCACGACTGCAACCCCAACGCCAAGGTGCGAGCCGCCGCGCGCCCTTACAGCGCAGGCAGGTGTACGGATGGACCAGCTGCTTATGCAGTTGCCGTCGGGAGGCAAGTGGCGTGGAGTGCGTTGCTGGTCGCAGTTCATGCCGGCGGGATCGTCGGGCGTGTACTTCAAGGCGCTCCGCGAGATCGAGCCGCACGAAGAGATCACCGCGCTGTATAGCACCGACTACTTCGGCCCGAACAACGAGGACTGCGAATGCGCCACCTGCGAGCGGTGCGCCAGCGCTATGGAGACGCCGGGCGATCCGTGCAACCCCGCTCATGCATCGGGCCCATTCTTTTTTCTGCTATTGCTGCGCGAATCCCCAGACTCGGTCGCGGCGCGTTTGCGAAGAGGCTTGCAGCGCAACAACAGCAGCAGGAGCAGGAGCAGCAGGCCGCTGCGCAGGCTGCTGCCGCCGCGGCGGTCGCTGCCGCCGGGCTCGAGCCACCCGTCCTGCCTCCAGCGCAAGCGGTCGGCGTGCAAAACGTCTACGACGCGGCGCCCGACGACGTCGCAAGCACCGGCGACGCGACGCAAGAGGTCACCGTCGACGTGCCGCTCACGACGTCGTCCCAGCCGGACACGCCGGCCTCGCTGCCCGGCTCCGTGGGCGACACACCGTCCAGCGCGGCTGGGGCGGGCTCCGGCGACGAGGCGTCCGAGCCGCCCGCCGCCCAGGTCGCCGGTGGGCCGCCAGCAAGCGGCTCCACGGCATCGTCCAGGGCGGCGGCGTCGCTGGCTCAAGTGCGCCGGCAGTCCTTACGACGGTCCGCCGGGTCGTTGGGCTGTGCGTGGCGACACGGCATTGCGTGGAACCGTTCGTGCCGTGCCTAACGAGGCGGCCGCCTGTGTGCGTTGAGCGGCATGCGCGCAGTTGGCGCAAGTTTAAGCGGTGTGGGCAAGCCCGCTGCCAAGGAGCCAATCGAGGTGCGACGCGCGCTACGGCGATGCCTGACGCTGGTCTTCAGGTTCGGTCGTTACTGACGCTCACCGTGCGACGTGGCCACGCACCGCGGTGAGTTGGCAGGGCGACCGCTGCGACAACTGCCAGCGCATCATCCAGTCGCTGTACGACGGCGCCGAGCCCCGCTACCTGGACGAGCGTCGGCTCTGCCCGACGTGCTGCACGCACGAGGAGATCTTTGGCCTGCCGTGGCCGCGCCGCAAGCCGCCGCACGTCTACGCCGACGTGGCCGACGGCACGGACCCGGGCAGTCCCGCCTCGACGACGGGGAGGTCGACCCCGCGCGACGGAGCGCATCGGCCGGCGACCTCGCAGGCGGCCGCTGTGCCCAAAGAGCGCCCTCCCCTCGCCCAGCCAGCCTGGCCTCCGGCAACAACCAGACCAGCTGCGGCAACCCCGCCACCCCCGCGGCCAGCGGCGGCCGCCGCGGTGTCGCCGGTGACGCCGAGCCGGCCGCGCGCGAGCAGCGCCACCGAGCCGTCGGCAGTCGTGGGCGCACCGCGCGTGCCCGCGGCGGCCGCGGTCACGCTGACGTCGCTCGCCAAGGCCGGCCGTGCGCTGGTGCTGGTGGCCGCGGGCGGACCGCGCACCGCCGGCTGGCGTCCCGCCGTGGTGCGTGTTCGTTCTGGGCCCCGTGCTCGATGCCGCAGAAAGTTTCAACTGAACCGACGGCCTAGGCGGGATCCGTGCGGGAGGTCTTCGTGGTCAGGTCGTCCCCCGCGCCGAACGCGACGCCACGATGCCCGACGCGCGTCGGGACCACGCCGACGACGTGCTGGTGCGCTACTTTGACGACGGCGACTAGTGCGTGACGCCGCGCGTCCATGTAGTTGCCGAAGGAGCCACCGGGGCGCTGCCGCTCACCAGACGCGCCGAGCGATGTGGGCACTCAAGCCGCCGCAGCGAGCTGGTGCGCTGCAGCCGCCTTGCCCGGTTCTGTGTGCCCGAGTCCGCCGAGCCGTGGCAGTCGATCCTGGCCAAGCATCCCGGCCTCATGGCCGATGCCGCCCTGCGAGACGCCATCCGCTACTGGGAGACGGGCCGCGCCCCCGACGACCTCAAATGGACGGCGTGGGTCCAGGCGGAGACCGCGGCGGTACGACGCCGCACGCGAGGAACGGACGGACGAAGGCGGGGTGAACGCGCTGACGTGCACTTGAGCGACGGCGCGAGGCCCACGCGCTCGTGCAGGTGGAGCAAATGCGGGACCCCGTGCGCTTCAGCCGGCAGCGTGCGAAATCGTTTCGGAGGCCAGCAGCGAGCTGCGGGGCCGACGGCTAACACCTGCCAGGATGCCGCCCATGCTTTTTATTGGGCTGCCCGGTGTGCAGACAACTTGGCGGATGCCCAGCTGCACTACAAGGAAGACGCGAACGTTCTGGTCGACCACGGCGACCGGCTTTTCCGGGCCAAGGTTTTTCTCGCTACCTGGGGACCGTCGCCTGGCCCAGAAGCACGCCCCTCGAACTGGCATCGGCTGCCGCGACGGGCACTGCGTGGGCGTGCACAGGTGCTGCGCGCCGAGGTCTGGCCAGCCAGCAGTTCCAACGGCTCGGGACCCCACTACTACGTCCACTACCACGGCTGGCGGGACAAGTACGGTGCCGAGAAATGCTGTGCACGCACGCGGGACAGCGGCTCCCCCGCCTGACCCGTGGCTGCTCTGCTTCGTTGCCCATGTCTCGTGCAGGTTCAACGAATGGGTGCCGCAGTGCCGCGTGCAGCCGTACCGCGACACGTTCAGCGCCGTGCTGCGCGCGCACGGGCTGGACCTGCCCATAGCGCCCGCGGCGGCCTCGGGCAAGCACAGCGGCTCCGACGGCGAGACGCGCAAACGCGGCCGCCCACCAGCTTCTCTCAGTGGCCGCTCCGCGGACGACGCGGCGCCGGACCCCAAGCGGGCGCGCAGCGTGCCGACCAGCACGCCCGCCCTGCTGCCGGCAGGCGCGGCGGTGAAGCGGGGCCCCGGGCGACCGCGAAAATACGTAGGTGTGGGGGATGGGCCGCGGTGCGTTCGAGCGAACGGTGCTCTAACATCCCCACGTTCCACTGGGTGGGCGCCCGCCCGCACCAGCCGCTGCCACCGGACGCAGGCGGGGCACCCCCAGCGGCGGCCCCCGGCGTGCGGCGCGTGGGCCGGCCGCCTGGCCCTGCCAAGCCCGCATCCACGGCCGCGCCGCGCCCGCCCGCGATGACCACGGCTGAGCTGCGCCCGCCCGCGATGACCACGGCCGCCAGCCGGGCCGAGCGCCTGGCCGTGCGCGCGGCGCGGCTGGCGGCGCTGCCGGCGCCTCGGATGGCCGTGCGGCCGCCGCCCGAGCCGAGCGTGCAGGCGGCGCCGTCGGCGCCAGCGGCACCCATGGGGACCGGCGCCGGCGGGCCGTTTTCGGGCGACAGCCCCGTGAAGCGGAAGCGCGGCCGGCCCCGCAAGTACCCGCTGCCCGCACCGCCGTCGGCGGCGCCTGCGCCCTCGCTCGTACCGGTGCCCCCGCCAACAGCACCGGAGACGCCCGCCACGCCCGCGCCGGGTGTCCGCGACGGGACGGCGGCGGACCCGCGCGTCGCCGAGGTCGCTGCACCGCTGCCGGCTGCGCCCGTTGCACTGCCGCCGGCACCGCTACCACCGCAGAAGCTCGCCCGCGAGCCCACGGCCGACGCCGACGCCAGCGACGGCGAGGTGGACGTCGGCACCGAGGCGGCGTTTGCCAATCGCCCGGCCGACCCGCAGGGTACGAGCGCGGCCGCGGCCGCGGCCGCAGGCGCAGCCGACAACGTGGTGCGGGCTGGATCCGTGCCAAGCTCGCCCCCGAACCCGCTGTCCGTGTGGCTGCCATCCCCGGCGGTGGACCGCAGCGGGCCCTCGCAAAATGACGGCATTGTACAGTAGAGCCGCACGAACTTTTTTGCATTGCATTCTGTCATGCATACAAGTACAGGTATGGCCATCGAGCCGACGTCGGCAGTAGCGACCAGGCTGCTGCCCCACCATCGTCCGCCCTGAGAGCAATACAAGATGCACAGGCCGCGCGCGCCGCATGCAGGGCCGCGTGAGGGGCCGGCCCGCTCGTCGGCACCTAGCCTGTCCGAGGGACACGACTGGTCCGCCTTGCGGAAGGCCGCACCCATGCACGCCGCCATCCCCGCCAAGAACAATGCCCGCGCCCATCCGCACACACGGGCAAGAGAGATAGAGATGGTAATGTACAAGAGATAGAGTCGCGACCCAAAAAAAAGATCAACGTAACCCACCCACGCCGTCCACACCACAGACACCCCCGGCGTATCTCAGGCAACTATACTAACAGACGGGCCGGCTCAGTGGAAGACCGTATTTGCAAACGACTTTTCGTGGACGAGCATCTCGTCCCGCTTGAACTCGTTCAGCTCCTGGCGGATGATGCGCTTCACCTTGTTGTTCAGGTGGAGGAACGTGGCGTTCGGGTCGGGCCGCCGGACGTAGTCGGTCTTCCGGAACGTTTGAATGACGCAGACGGTCTCGTTGAAGACAATGCGGCGGCGCGGCCGGCCGCCGTCCGTAGGCGGCGAGCCGCTCACGCCGCCGTTGCGGTCGCCGGTCTGGCGGAGGTCGTCCCGCAGTCGCTCCACCATGTTGGTGGTGGCCTGGTCCAGCGACCCACCTGGAGAAGAACCGTGCGTGGGCGCAGCAGCGCAGCAGGCGAGCGTCAGCGTTGGCCCTGCGACGGGAAGTCAGAGTGGCGCGGCGGCCGCACCGGTGCCGCGGTAGATGTTCGGGTTCTCGAGCCACTCGCGGTTGCGCACCTTGAGGATGGACCGCGGCTGACTCATCGGTGGCCGGATCATGCTCTGCGCCCGCCGCAGCGCCGAGCCCGGCGGGCCCGGCGGCCGCGCGGGCGACGACGGTGTCCTCCGTAGGCTCGCGGACCCCGGGAGGCCGTTGGCGGTCTTGGCAACGGCAGGGCTGCTGCCGAACGCGCCACTCCCGTCCTTGGGCCGCACGGGCGACGCCAGCGCGCCTTCGCCGGACGCGGCCGAGATGGACGCCTTGCGCGCCTCGCGAATCGCCGCCACCGCCTGCAGCGCCGACTGGCCCGCTGTCGGCGCAACACGGGGGCGTCCAACGGAGGAAGGGGCACGGGGGCCGCGCGTTAGGCGCGGCCATTGGCGCGACGCGTGGGGTGCGGGGAACCCGGGCGTACCGCGGTTGTGCGACGCGTCGCTCTGGGCGCGCTCGCGCTTGAACGTCAGCCGCCGCTGGTGCTGCACGTCAAAGGAGAGCCGGCGCTTGTGCTCGGCGCGCAGGTCGCCCTCGTCCAGGAACGGATCGGGGCGAGCGTTCTCCTCGTCGTTCTCCATGCCGGGAAACACCTCCGTGCCTTCGGCACCGGACGCGTCTGCGCCGACCACGCGGAGCAAAAGCACATCAAACGCGCTCAGTGCCCGTGGGTGCGCCGGCGCCAGCGAGCCCCGCTCTCCCCAACGGCATACGGCGGCCTGTACCAAAGCTGGAGCCATCGGCGCCGTGCGCCGGACCGGCCGGAGCACCGTCGCCGCCGTGGGCATGGTCGTCGAACTCGTCGCCGTGGAGGGCCGCCTCTTCGGCGTCGTCGTCGTGGTAGTCGCCGTCGTAGTCGGCGTCCTCGTCCTCCTCGCCCTCCTCCGGCTCCTCCTCCTCCTCTTCCTCTGTTGCACGGCGGTTCCTACGGGCGCGCGAAGGCCTGCATGACGGCGTGAATAACCCATCGGCAGCTAGCGCGCCAGCGTCGCGGCCTCGCACGCACCGTCGTCGCCGTCGCCGCCGCCGCCAAAGCCGTCGATCATGTCGACCGAGCCGGCGTCCGGCATGTCGGGATCCACCTCCGAAGGGTCCTTCTTGAGCGGGATGCGCACGACCAGATCGAAGCCCTCTGCAGAGGCAGCGACCGGCGGCGCGACCCCAGCACGGAACAGGCACCGTCAGTGCGCGGCGTCCCGCAGCGTGTTTCGGTGGGCGCTGGCTGATTGCTTCTTGGGCGTACCGCGGTAGCGATCCGGGTTGCGGCTCGGCATGAGCAGGCGGATGAACGACTCGCTCGTCGTCACTGCGGGCGACGGTGCGGTACCCCGCGTGAATGCTGGAAGCGTAACGCGTTAGGGCGCGGCGAACCTCCGGCACCTGGTGCTGCGCCACGGCGGCACGCACGCTTGGACGGCGATGATGCCGTCGGCTCAGCATCGCCGCCGGTGAAGCTCAGCTTCCGCCCAAAGTCTGCCGCACGCACGCCACGCTGCCGGTCGGATCCGCCGCAGGGTCAGCGTTGGATGGGGCGCGCGCACGGGGGGGCCGTCCGCCACCGGCGCCGCGCCGCCGACCGCACCTTTGATGAAGCTGCGCATCGTCCCGAGCTTGCCCGCGGGCGGCGGCGTGCCGGCCGCCTCGGCCGATCCGTCCATCACGTCCGCCGGGGCGCCGCGCGCTTAGCAGCGACGCAGCCGTGCTCCCGTTGCTGCTCGCGGCAGGGGGGGGATCGTGGAGGGTCGCCGGCGGCGTGCGCCGTCCGGCCGGTCGGCCGATCTCGGGTCGCTCCGCGCCGCGCGCCGCGCGCGTTCGCACACTTCGCAGAGGGATCGCGGGGAGTCCAGCAGCCCGCGCCTCCTAGCGCGCTCGCGTTGCAGCGATCCTGTCCGGTTCGCTCGGGGCTACGGCGCCGCACGCGAGATCCGCTCCCCGCGGCCCGCGCGGCGGTGGTCCCTCGCGCTCTCTGTGCCGTGCGCGCGCACGCTGTTCCCCTGCGGGTGGTCCGATGCCGCCCCCCCCGTGTTTGATGGTGCGCGCGAGGCGGCCGGCACTCCCATCCAAGAGCGATCCACGTCGACGGCTGCCATGCGACGACGCCCACGCGCGTATCCTCTCGCGTCCCCTGTGCCGTGTGCGGCGTGTGCGTCGGCGTGTGCGTCGGCGTCGGCGTCGGCGTCGGCGTCGGACGAGGAAGACGACGGACGAGGCAAATGGCGCCAATCGCCCTGCGGCGGCGGGTAGGGTTTGGGCTACGGCGCGGCAGGGCCATGGGCTAGGGTGTGGGCTAAGGCCGGCGGGGCGATGAGCGAGGGTTTGGGGTAGGGAGACAGAGCCCCGACCTACTAGGGTTTGGGGTAGGGAGAGGGAGCGATGCCCTAGGGTTTGGGGTAAGGGCAGGAGCAGCGACGGACTAGGGTCTGGGGTGGGGCTGAAAGACGCGGCGGGGGGAAAGTCAACGGCTGACCCCCCGGCGCGGGGCGGCGGGGTGGAGGAGGGTGGAACGGGGGTGGACGCCGCCCGCACACGCGCCATAGGAAAAGGGTGGCGGAGGGTCGCCGGCGGCAGACGCGGCCAAAAGGGCGGTTGGGCGGGCGCGGACGCTGCGGCGGGCAGCGCCCACACCTCGCAGCGCCCCTCCGCCCGCCCCCAGCGCGTCCTCGCCGCGCCGTCGCCCGCACCGCCGCAAGCGCCGAAAACCAACCCGCCCGCCCGCACGACTTGCGGCCCTCAGAGCCACGCACGACCGCCCGAAAAAGCGCGCCAAATTTGAACGGCCCGACGCAACGGCGAGAAACGCCGAACGCTGAAAAGAGGTACGCGTGCGGTTAGCTGAGATAAGGGCGCAGGGAAAAAAGTAACGGCTGCGTGGGGCGGGCACGCCGCGCGGGATGGGGGGGATTTGCGCGCGCATGATAACGGTCGCGTTTGGGGAGGCGGGCGACGCCACGCCACCGCCGTCCTTGCACCCGCGCTGGCACGCGCGCTGACACCCACGCTGCTGCTCTTTGGTTTTGCTGGCACAGAACCATGGCCACCCAAGGCGGCGACGCTGTGCCCGCCATGTCCGTCCTCGCGGCCGCCACGGGCGCGTCGCCGGCCCGCCGCCCCGCCGCCGCCGGCCGCGGCCGCGCGCGGCCCGAGCCGACCGCACCCCTCGTCCCGCCGCTCATCGCGCCCGGCGCCACCCCGAGCCTGCTGCCGCCGGCGCACGCCGCGCCGCCCGCGGCCCCGCGGCCGCGCGCTGCGCCCGCGCCGCGCCCCGTGGCGGCGCCGGTGCTCGCCGGCGCTGCGGGCGCGGCCAGCGGCGACAAGGCCGTCGACGCGAGCGCGCTGCTCGCGACCGCGGGCCTGCAGGGCACCGGCGACCTGACCAAGACGCTCGCCGAGCCCGACGGCGCGACGTGGGTGCAGCTGTGCCGCGAGCTGCAGCAGCGGCCGGAGCTGCGGTGGCTGACCATCGACGACCGCACCGTCCGCTTCCTCAAGGACGTCCGGTCGATGGGCAAGAAGGAGCGCGAGATGTACCTGCTGGTCATCCTCAAGGAGGGCCGCGAGGAGCCGCCGGTCCGCCAGCCGGGCGACACGCGCGTGCGCCGCGCCAAGTACACCTACTCGGTGCAGCCGTTCGGCCGGATGACGCGCAAGGCGTTCTGCACGCTGTTCGACATCCGCTCCAAGTACCTGCGCAACCTGCAGGCGCACCTGGCCGAGCACAACTCGGTCATCCCGCGCACGCACGGCAACGTCGGCCGCGTGCCCAACAACCGCAAGCTCGCGCGCGAGCACGTCCAGTTCGCCGAGGGCTGGATCCGCGAGTTCGGCCGCCGCAACGGCCACCCGGAGACGGTGCGCATCCGCCACCGCGTCGGCGACAAGGTCGAGATCGTGCGCCGCCAGGTGCTCGTCATCACCACCTCCACGTCGGTCGCGCAGCTCCACAAGCACTTCCGCGAGGCTTTCGCCCAGGCGTTCCCGGGCGCCAACTGCTTCGGCGAGGAGACCTTCCGCCGCATCCTCCACACCGTCGACGACGTGCGCATCCGCCGCAACACCTTCTAATGTGCGACGTCGGCGTGCAAACAACATCAAGAATCGTTCGTGCTGCGTGCTGCGTGTACACCACCGCGGGGGCGGGCGCTCGCCCGCCGGGCTAGGGATTGTGCATTAGATAGTTTCGTGACACCACGTAACCCCCAAAACTATTGACTTGCTGTGGTTGCCGGCAGTTTTTGCTGTATTTCGTAGGCCGCGCCTCTTGTGAAATGAATCTCTCCCAATAGAATCACAAGCCGGATGTGCCGGACGGCACGAGGTGTCACGCAGAGGGCATCGGTGTCACGCAGAGGGCATCTCTGGAGATGAGGTTAGGGCCCAATGGCCCTGTGCTATGGTACGCATCCACCTCCGCTCGGCTCGACGCGCAAGCCTCCGTCTACGCTGTCCTCGTCGCGGCCCCACTTGCACTCGTCCTATGTACACTGCTCAATGCGGACCGTGTGTCGGGGGTCGACCCTCTGTGGGCCACCCACGCGAGTGAGCCCAACCCCCATCATCCAGATCTGCTAGGGTGTGGGGTAGCGTGCCTGGTAAAACGGGGTCGACTGGCAACTTTTTCATGGCAAAACTTTTTCTTCTGCCGCCAGCCACCGCCAGCCGCCACTGCCGCCGCCACCGCCGCCGCCACCGCGCCTGCTGCGTCCCATCAAGGGCAAGGCACGCCGCCAGCCGCCGACCACACCGCCGGCCTCGCCCCCCGCCCGCCCCCCG
>Ga0180216_1000906_pt1 | contig 28194 bp, 34 predicted proteins | sample eDN3rd37CBELigMG_FD_128879 | JGI IMG/M metagenome (GOLD analysis project Ga0180216, IMG submission 128879) | Enriched Miracle-Growth compost microbial communities from Emeryville, California, USA - eDNA 3rd pass 37_C BE-Lig MG (version 2)... ... | reverse complement strand
AGCTGAGCTGCTGCTGCGGCACGTTGGCCTTGGTCCGGTCCATCATCACGATCGGCTGCAGGCCCATGGCGCGCTCCTCGTCGCCCTGCAGCCGTTCGTCCACAGTCGGAGAGCGCCGGCGCCGCGCCGGTCAGCGGCCGGGCGCTGCCGGACCACGTGCACGCTGTCGCGGCACCGTGCCTGCATGAAAAACTCGGTGAACAGGCTCTTGGTGACGCCGACGGCCGATTCCCACGGCTTGGTGACGCTGTTGACGTCGCTCGCCGTCATGAACAGCGACGTCACCAGGTGCCGATGCTCTGGGTTGTTGCGGTCATACCTGCCACGTCGAGTAGGAGCGAGCGCCGCCGGGCCCAGCTCAGGCGCCAAAACGCAGGGCGCAGCCACGAGAGGTGCGCGTGTGCTCGCATACCGGTCAATTTGCGTTGCCAGCTCGCGGATGGCGCCCCGGGTCTGGAAGTGGATGGCCAGATCCGTCGCCAGGATGACGTGCCGCACCTGCTGGAGGACGGCGCTGTACTCGGCCGAGGAGAGCGGCGCGAGGATGTTGACGGCCGGGTCGGCGAGGAGCGTGACGGTGAAGGAGAAGTGGTGCTGCTCCATAACCGAGTCAGGGTACAGCCGCGCCAGCGGGTCGTTGGCCTTGATCATGAAGGCGTTGTTGCGGCCGCGGTGGTCAATGTCGTGGCAAATGGACGCCAGAAAGAGGCCAAACTGGTCGCAGTCGTCCAGGTACCGCGCCACCTCGCCCGAGGCCAGCAGCGCAAAGCAAAAGTGCGCCACGCCAAAGGCATGCCTGACGGCAACATCCGCGTGCGCTCCACAAGGCGACGGGGCGAATTAGTGCAACCATTCGGAGCGACCGTCCTGGACGCCCATGGGCCGCCGCATCTCACCGCCAGTTATGGTAGGGAACTTTGCGGTAGGACCGGCGGACGGTGAGCAGGAACCGTATGAGCTTCGCACGGTCCAGGTGGAAGCGCGCGACAAAGCCGAGGTAGTCAAACATGGCCGCGAGGATCCGCACCGTGTCGTGGTCGCTGGCCGACTGCAGCCGTTTGTGCCCGAGCAATACTGATCAATCAAGGATGTGAGAGCGCTGCGCAGTGGCGACAGACGGCGCACGAGCACGCCTTACGTTGGGATCCCATTGTGTCGTGAGCACGCCGGGGATGCACGCCAAGTCCAGCGGCCCCTCCGCCAGGATTGCGTCGACGTCGTCCTGGCTGGCGACCGCGTGGTAGGCTGCTCCCCCGCGAGCCACGAGACACCATGATGCGGCTGCTCCAACGAGATGTCAAAACACCACGCTTGGCAGCCTGCGCCAGCGATCAGCTTCGCAGCGGACCCATGAGCTCGACGGCGACTTTGGTTTGCTCGGTGGCCTTGCGGTTCGCTTCTTGGAGTTGCGCGTTGGTCAGGGCGAGCGCATAGCACGCCGCCAACATCATGCAGTCCTCCAGATCTTGCTGCGTGAACGCCATCGTCTGGCCCTGGGATGTGGCGACATGGGCACACCGCGCAGAGCGCTTGGCGAAAGGACCCATAAGGAGCCCGACCGCTCGGGGACGCCCGCACGGTCCATGCCGGGCGTACGCGCGCGTTGAGCTTGTTGACAAACTCGGCGACGCCCACGACAGTGTCGCCGCGCTTGAGCGGCACGCAGAGCAGCGAGGTGGTCTTGAGGCCCGTGAGCTCGTCGATCGCACGGTTGAACTGCGGGTGCTGCGGGAAGCACGCTCGGGCGGTGCCACCACAGCATGGCGCGTCAGCCCCGCCACCCCCCCAAGCCGCAGTTTCCATGCCGGAGTGAGATCAACGCCGCACATTGTACGCGTCATCGACCATCGCCGGCAGGCCCGACGCCAGCACAGAGCCGGCAATGCCCAACGACGCGTCCATTCGGATGTGCTCCACCTTGCGGTTGCTGTCATCATCCTGCATCGACGGCACGCAGCCGACACCGGCCGCCCCGCGACCCCTCAGGTCAGGCGCCGGCATTCGCGCACGTCCGCCGCGCGTGCGCCGTGCCACCGACCACGTCCGGCGTCTCGTCAAAGACCTTGGCCACCAGCTCCTTGCCGGCAGGGTCCAGCAGGAGGATGCTGCATCGCTCGCAGTTGACCAGCCGCGCGCTGTCCCGCAGCGTGTGCCGCAGGACACGGTTAAAGTCGGTCTGGGGCACATCAAGCGGTGCTCAGCCGCGGCGGCAGGCGCGGTGAGCGCACGGGTCACGCAGCGCGCTCCGAGTGGCAGTCCATGAGGCCGTACGTCGTTGATGAGGAGGTCCAGGGCATGAAAAACGGCCTTGTTGCGCAGCAGGACGTGCACGACCACCGTGAGGTGGTGGCGAAACAGGCTGGCGTAGGTCTCGGCCTCGATGGCGCCGAACGGCGGTTCGTTCTTCGGGCGCGTGAGCAGCACCACCGCGGCCGTCTCTTGCGGAGTGTTGTAGGGGATGCTGATGGTGATGTAGCTGAGCGGTACACCGCCAGCCACCGCGACTCGGCCAGAAAAATAAACAGTTGCAGTTACTGTGCCGTGACAGGACCCGCGCAGCCGCGCTCGCAGTTGCGGACACCGTACTGGTCGTCGGGGAAGTGGACGGGCCCCGCGGACTCGGGATCCAGGCCGCCCGTGCCGGTGAGCACACCGGGCTCACCGTCCCAGGCGGTGGCCACCACGCCCGCGCGGCGCTCGATCACGTCGAACGCCACGCGGTCCGGGTTGAAGCGCTGGTACCGGCAGTGGCCGCCCGGCAAGTAGACAAACACCGACGCCGCCTGGGCACAAAAGTACGTCGGCGTCTGCGCGTGCAGGCGCTGGCACAGGCGCAGCATGTCGGGCGCGTGATGCAGCGTCGCCAGCCAGCCCGAGAAGGCCACAACGTCGTCCACCTGCGCCATGGCAGCTCCGGCGTGAGCGGGACTGTCCCCCGTTCGTGTCTCCTGGTCGCTTAGACCCAGCCGAGGGGCACGGCGCCGTCGCTGTCAGCCTGGCGCTCGTGGCGCCCGTTCGCCCCGCGGTTCCACACCGCCTCCTCCCCACCCCACCCACCACCCCCCACCCCACCCCCCTTCCGCCCCGCTGGGCGCACCGCAAGGTTCAATTCCGAGTCACGGAGGGTTGAGCGACGTGCACCACAGTGGCCGCTGCGAACGGCAGCGTCATCAGCTTGACTGAACAGACGTGCAGATGGGCGGTCGGCCTGCCGTTACCAAGCTGAAACGGAGCAGTGCCATGCCGCTGGTTGCGTGAAGTCAGGCGTCGAGCCAAACGGTCGCACATAGCCCTGCAGCGCCTGTAGGACCTGCCTACGTGCTTCGCGCTGATGGCCGCGCCTACGCCGCCGGGATCCGCGTCCAGTTGCCGCCGTGGAGATCTTCTCTCCGTGGCCGCCTGCAATCGTGCACGCCGTCTGAGAGCCGCGCGATGACGTCGCTGGTTAGCTACGCGCTCCCCAGATCGCTTCACCCCGCTACGCCCGTTGCTTCCCCGGGCTCTCTCGCGGTCCTACTGCACGGGAATTGCGCGGTGGATCGCGGCGTCTTGGGGAAGAGGCGCGGCCGCCGGGCGCCGCGCCGTCCGTGCGTCGCCGCCTCCCGCGCGAGCGGACGAGGACGTCACTACTGTCGGGGGGTCAAGTGCTTGGGGTGGGTAAATTTGGCGCGAAAAGAAAAAAAAAGCGCGCGAAAACTTGAACGCCGACGAAAAGAAAAACCTCAGCGACGGCGGCGGCGCCGCTGCAGACGACGCGGCGGCCGACCAGCGCCGCTCAGGGCGTTGCAGCACCAGGCGGACGCATTCAGTGTTGCCACCGCGAGCGGCACCATTTGGAACGACCCCCCGGCGGCAGTTTGGCGGCGGGCCTGCGGCAACCATGGCCCTCAACGGGCTGGTGGACGACGAGCAGCTCGGCGTGCTGCAGATGACCGTCGCCGCGATCGGCGGCGTGGAGGAGGACGAGAATGGCAACGTCCAGTACGTCAAGGGCGACGAGTGCACTGGTACGCTCGTGCGTTCAAGCCTCGCGCGCTGGCGTGCGGCGGCGCGCTCACGCACAGCCCGGACATGCGGCGGCTCGGCGCGCTCACGACAGAGTGCCTCGGCGACCTGATCCGCGCCATCAAGCGCGACGACGAGGCGACCAACGGTGTCACCCACCAGCTCGGTATTTGGCAAGTGCTGCAGGAGCATCTGCTGCCCATCCTGCACACCTACAAGGACGACGAGATGCTCATCCGCGCCGCCAGTACGTGGCGGCATCCCCAGACGACGGGCGAAACAAATGCAAACCTAAGCTTGCTCGCCGGCGTTCTGTACTGTCGTCGGGCGCTGCTGTGGTACCCAGTTCGCCTGGCCGTCTACCTGACCAAGCCCAACCCGACGTGGAAGGAAGACCCCGCCCGGCACCTCGAGTACATGCAGGCGCACAAGCTGGCGTTGCTGGAAGGGCCGACCCTGGACCTGCTGGTGGGCATGCTTGTTACCGCCATGGCCATCCCGCCGGCGTACGTCCTGCCTGCCCTCCGGACTGGCGTGCTGTATGGACGAATGCTAAACGGCCATTTGACCTGACTGGTGGGGCTCCGCCCACAGCGACCGCCCACCCGCAGCGCTCGAGGTTATGGCCAACATCTTGCAGCTGTTCCGCAACCTCGTGCACGTGCCGGACATGCCCATCGCCAACACCAAAAAGATCGACGGCAGCCGCGTGGGCCTCTCCGGCCTGCAGGTATGCTCTTGCCTTGCCCGCGGCCGTGGAAAGAAACCCCTGTTGAGTCAACGCATCCGCGTCGACCGCCGGCGGTGGCCGCGGCGAAACGGGCGCTCAGGACATTCTTGTCCAGCGCTTCAAGGAGCATGGCGTGCTGGACGTGCTGTTCACGCTGGCGTCGGCGATCGACGACGAGAAGGCGTCCAAGCTGCAGATCGACCACCTGGTCCTGGAGATCATCTACCTCCTGTACCTGCGCACGACGCCCGACAGCCTGGCGGACGCGACGACGGACCCCGGCCGGCTCGTCGAGAAGGTTGGTTGTGGGCGGAGCTCTCCGCACGCCTTGCCACGGCGCTGCTGACGTTGGCACGCTGCCACGTCGGGGGTCCGCCGTGCCGCAGACCAAGGAGCAGCTGCGCCAGGCCATTGAGCACCAGCAGCTGCGCGTGCGCGAGCAGCCGCACAACAAGTTGCACCTGACCGCCCGCCACTCGCGGTTCGGCGGCTCGTTCAAGCGGCAGAGCGAGGTCCGCGGCGCCCCCACGCGACGCACCGCGTTCTTTGGCGATCCGCTCACGGCCTCCGCCCCGCAACTATAGTGGTTGCTTATTGCGGCAGACGGGCGAGACGGCCGTGCTGACCAAGTCGGTCACCGTCATCCGCGATGGCGACCACGACGCCGGCAAGAAGCCGCGCGCCAAGATCGTGCTCAAGAAGAACGCCATGGAGGTACGGGCGCAACCGCGAGCGTGTGCATGTGGTGCGTAGCGCCTGCTCACAGCGCGCTTGCCACGAAAGCGGCGGGCACGGTGGTGGGCGGTAGACCATGTTTGTGGAGGAGACGCAGCTCAGCGAGCGGTCGCTCGTGATTCTGCAGCAGGGCGCGGACGACTTTTTGACGAGCGGCTACCACCGTGCGTGGGCGCGCGGTGTGCGTTGTACGAAGCTAGGGCAGGTTGGCAAAAGCGCTGACGGGCGTCTGTCGCCCGCAGGAACGGTGTCGCGGGCGCACGCTTCGCCAGCGCTCATGACGCTGCTGGTCAAGCGGTTTACGGGCACCGTCGGCGTCTACGACAAGGACATCACGCTCTACCTGTGGGTGGCCTCGTACTTTTTGCGCTACTTCAACCTACGTCGCAGCAAGGCGGCGGCCGCCGCTAGCGCCGCCGTCAGCGATCCTGCCCATGCCGCGAGCGCGGCCAGCGCTGCCGCCGCCAGCTGGTCGTTCGGGTTTGTGGGCACGTCGCTGGAGCTCGACACGATCCGGTTCATCATCAACAAAGTCCGCGTCGACTACCTGGCGCCCGAGGGCCGCGTACGGCCTGCGCGCGTGGGAAGAGCGCGTGCGCTTGGAGCTGTCAGCTAAGGCGTCCGATGAGCGTGCGTGCTACGGCGCCGCCCTGATTTAGAACTGGTCCAACGTACACGTGGGCGTCAAGTGCCTCCGCGAAACGGTGCGCCCTGCGTCTCCCCAGCATGCGCTGTGATGGGCCTACTTCTCCTAATGACGCCTCGAGTTTGTTGGGACGCCGTTTGCCTATAGCTCCTGGTCGTGGAATCCATGGCGCGGGACGAGGCCGAGGCCACGCGGGACGTGGCGGACCACCTCATGCACAACCTCTTCTACGAGAACCAGCTCCTGGAGCTCACGCTGGAGCTGTGGCGCGAGTACACGCAGCAGCCGCGCGCCTACGCGGTGTCGCTGGTCGAGCTCACCGACGTGCTCATCCGGCTGCTCGAGTCGTACACCAAGCAAAAGCCGCTCTACGTGCTGAGCCGCCGGCGCCGCAGCCGCAAGCGCAAGTCTGACACCGGTATGGCGGCGCGCGCGAGCATTGGTGACCGGCGGCGCTGGCGACCGCACGCTGACCGACGGTCGACGCCGCTGCCGGTGTGTCCCGCCGCCAGCGCTCACCGACGCCAACAACGAGGACGATGAAGAGGACGACGATGAGGAGATGCTGGCCGACAAGCGGTTCGAGTTTGAAAACTACGTGCTGGTGCGGGGACCCGTCTGACGCCGTGTGCGCCGCGCCGCACGGGCTTTCTGACCCTAACTGATGGGGGGGAAAGGCAGAATTCCGCCCGTTCGGCTCGCTCAACGCAATGCGCAGCGGTTCGCGTCGGACCACATTGTGACGTCGTACGTGGAGCTGCTGGATCACTTCGAGTCGCACGCGGCGTCTGTCAATCGGATGCTGGTCCGCCTGCTGCACCGCTTCTTCGTCACGTACAAGGTCCAGGGCCTCTTCTACAAGGTCCGTTTGGCGGGCCGCCGCAGCATTGAGCGCGCAAAAGCCGCCGAGTCTGACCGTACTGACATCTGGCCTGCACCAAGCCTTGTGCACTGCCCTTAACCGCAGCTGCGCAACCTGGATGTGTTCAACCGGATTCTGCAGCGGACGACGACGCCGTCGACGGATCGGTCGCACGCCGACGTCCGCCAGTTTGTGCTCTACGTGACCAAGTGCTTCTTCAAGCGCATGCGAGAGTACCCGATCCTGCACTTGGAGGTACAGCAGCGGCGTGGTTAGCCAGCAGCGGCGTGGTTAGCGAGCAGCTTGCGAGTCATCGCCCGCTAACCTCAACCGTAGCGCTCTGAACCGGCGCCGGCACATCTCCTCAGGCCCTGTTCCCGAAGACGATCAAGGACAGCATGTATGTGCAGATGGGTGAGAACGCCCCTAAGCGGCCCAAGGTCAGCGCGAGCGCCGCCAGCAAAGCCGCCATGGAGGGCAGCCCGCCGCCCGCCGACTCGCAGTCGCCCAAGCTCGTGCAGAGCAAACGCGCCGTCCAAGCCATGGAGCGCGGCCGTCTGCAGCCGGGCGCCTTTGACGGCCTGAGCAGCAGCGATGAGGACGACGAGGACGGCGGTCGGTCGCCCGCGGACGACGAGCAGCGCGGCAGCGAGGAGGATGGCACGACCCGCGCCCCGCCAGTGGACGAGTCCGTCATTGACGACGCCGCGCGCGACGACGATGCGCCCCGCGAGGACAGCGCGGATTCTGGCGCATTGGCCGCGCCTGATCTCGCCGCTGCGCCGCCGCTCATGGCGATTGACGCCGGCGCCGACTGAAGCCCCCATGTAGCATACTTGTGTACTATACAATGTCATCCATTGTCCATGGTGCTTGAGAATGCCGATAACCGCAGGACAGCCGTAGCAATGTACTTACGACTCTTATTGTGTTGGCGCGACAAGTTTTGGTGCGAAATTTGAGCACACAAGCACACGTACGCAGCCTGTTGGCCGTCCTGCTACCCGCTGCCTGTGCGTGCGTGAGGGCCTCGCCGCCCCGCGGTAGCACCATGGCGGCCACGGACAAGGTGGGGCACCGGATGCCCCGCCACCACCACTTGCACAGCGACAGCGACGCGGCAGTCGGCGACGCCCGGCCGCCGCCACCGCCGGACGGCGAGGTGGTGGAGGGCGTGGGCGTCGTGTGCTTTGTCGGCGACCGCTGGTGGCAGGTACGCACGACGCGCCTCGCGCGCTCAGTGGCAAGCCGGCGCAGTGTGCCGACCGCGGATCGTCTTTTCTGGCGTCCGACCGATCGTGCAGGGCCGCTGGGTCGGACGGGACGCGAGCGGCAACCGCATTGCGCAGACGCTGCTCGGCGTGGGTGCGTCGGTGCGCAGTACACTTGGGCTGCCCGCTGCCGCGCCTAATAACCTACACGGCGCCATGGTGAGTTTTCCTTTTCTTGGCGTGTCCGCTTCCGCAGCGGCGCCAGCGGCCCGGCCCGGCCGCAAACAGTTCCACCACTGTTGTTACCCGCTGGGCCCGCCGGACCTGTACGACGTCGAGTGCAGCACGACCGGACCGGACGGCAGCACAGCGACGACGGAGCTGCTGGACGTGGAGCGGACGCCGGGCGACCTCCCCACGCTCACAAGCCCCGGCCTCGTGTTCCAGCCGGCCGTGGTTCACACCGACGAGCTCGCGGCGGAATCCATCGCGGCGCTCTTCCCCGGCATCAGGCCGACGGCGCGGACAGTGGTGTGCATGGGCCCCATGTCGCTGCGGCTCAGCGCTCCCACAGCAGGCGCTGTGGCGACCTAGACGCAAACTAGGTGTAATTGCTAACAATGAACACTGTACAGGGATGAGCTTTAGCATGTAAAGTTACCGTTCAGTAGGCCATGCTGACGAGCCAGCCGTAGGAATGGCAACATCGGGGCGCGCCTCGCGCTGCAGCAGCTCGAGCAGCAGCGGTCGGAACGCGCCAAAGCTCCACGCCGATGCCGGCTGCCCTGGCCCAGCCGGCACCAGCGGCTCGCCGGTGTCGGGAGCGTCGACGGCGCGCAGCAGTCCAATCAAGTCGATCACCGAGACGCTCGGTGGAGCCAGCTGAACGGCATCGTGGCGAGACGGAATACGGCTGGACGGACCGCGCGTCAGCTGATGCGCGAAACGGCCCGCCGGGATTCCCGGCCTCGCTCCCGCACCTTCCACGCGCGATGGAGGATGTCGGTGCCGACCGGCGGGACGGTGGCGATGATGGCGCCGAAGAGGGCGTAGAAAATCTCGTGCTGCTCCACCACATCGAGGTCGGTGGTCTCGCCGAGCAGTCCCGTCGCCTGTGGGTTCCATCCGACCGAGCCGGGAGCACCTCGCGGTGAGCTGCCTCGGCTGTTTTGATCACGTGCGGTAGATGCGCGCCAGCCGTACCACAGAGATGGCCGCGTCCCACCGCTGCAGCCGCAGAGCCAGCCGTAAGCCCGCTGCCGCCTCGCCCACGCTGTGGACCCCACGGCCGGCTCGGCACAGACGTGTGCGGTTATACATCCCATCCCCACCGCGGGGGTGCACCGGGCGTGCACGGTCGAACCATGACAGCAGCTGCGTGATGGCCTGCAGCGACGCCGTCGGATCGGGGTACGACTCCAGCACCGTCGGATCAACGGGATAGACGACCTGATTCCGCCGCATCACGCAAGCGTGACCGTAGCTCAAGCGAGTCAGCCTTTTGCAACGTCCGTGCCGCAGGGATGGGTGGCAGGCCTTACTCGAATCGCGCGGCGCCGGAATACGTCCAGGCTCCGCTCCATGTCCTTTTGCGACGGCCGTTGGTTCAGCCGCTGGTACGACGTCTTGGCATGCGCGACTTGTGCCTACCGCCGCCGTGCCGGCATGACGGGCAATGCGCAGGGCCAGTTGGGATGAGCGACTACCGCGAGTATCCCCGGCCAGAGCGCTCGGCCGGGCACCTTGAACATCAGGGCGTTCGCGAGCGAGATGAACGGCAGGAGCAGCGCCGGAGCCGCCTGGACCAGCACGATGCAGGTGATCTCAAAGAGAGGCGGCCGCGCACTCCGGCCGCCCTGCCGCCACGCGTTGCGTACCCAAGGCAACCCACCCGTAGTCATGTCAGTGGCCGGGCAGGCACAATCCGTGCTCCGCCGGGGGAGGCGACGGCGCTCGGCACCTTGACGGACTGACTGTCGGGCAAGCTTTCCTCGCGAAAGAGCGACTGCCACGTGAACAGCTCGTCGGCGGCGTCCGGCAGCTCGGCCTCGTCTGCACCGGGAATTCCAGCGTAAAACCATAGCCCCGTCATCGATCGAGGTTGGTGGGCGCGACGATCGTGCTGCACAACGGAGGTCGTGCCCGCGACGCACCGAACCGCTGCAGCTTCATGGCGTCCTGCAGCGCACCGAGCACGTCTGCAGGATGGCTCCGGCACAGCGCCTCTAGCCGCGCGCGATCTGCGCAACGGCACCGTCGGGGGCTACAACGCCAGGGAAACGTGTGTCAGGTGCGGCTGCCTGCGACCATGTGCGACTAGCGAACGAGCCGTACCGGCGGGTGTGACTCCCACGGACTGCGCCGAGCGGACACTGGCAGCGGCACGCTCCACTATGGCGCGCGCCTCGGCGCGCACGTCCTTGCGCAGAAAGTGGCGCGCGTCCGCATCGAGCGGCGTCGCTGCGGTCGGCTCCGGCCGCGGCGACAGCGGCTCTGGCGACGTGGCGTGGTACCCTGGCGCGCCAGGCCCTCCATCCGGCAGCAGGCCGCCGACGGTAACCGCATCGAACGGCACAGCAACGGCGCTCGACTGCAGGCGCTGCTGCTCCGCCTTGACGGAGGCAAGGTACGCCTCAACGAACGCTGATGGCACGTGCCCCCCACCGCGTGCCCCAACCGGCAGTGATACTGCCGCGCAGTTAGCACACGCAAACAATAGTAGGAGCACAGCGGCGGCTCCACTCCGTACGGCGAACTTGGTCCCCCAGTGGCGTGCGAGTGCGCAGCGCGTCGACGTTGCCCGGCTTCTGATCCACGGCGTCTGTCATCCACATGGAATGCGGCTAGCCTGGCAGTATGGCAGTTAGGGCCTGGCAAGGACGTACGGTGCCGCGATTCCGGCAGCGTACGCTTGCCGTCCAGCTGATCGAGGTAGCGCGCGAGGCGGGTGCCGACGGCCGCCCGGACGTGCGGCACGTGGTTGAGCAGCGCCACCGCAAGCGCGGGCGTTTCCAGCAACTGCCGGTCGAGCAGCGTCATTGCCGCCTGCACCGCCGTGGACGGCGGTTCTGCAGATGCCTGGTGGCACGCCGCGCGTTGCAGTGCTGCAACACCAATGTCGTCGCTTCGTGAGCCTGAGTTCAAGACACGCGATGCACTTGTGCCCCCACCGTACCGGTGCCTGCAGCAGTGCCATCGCGGCATCGAGAATGTGCTTGGCCAGCAGCCGGTCGAAGCCCCTGCTCAGACAAAGCCATTCTGGTCTGAGCGCACGGAAGATTAGCGATCGCCAACTCCAACCCCGGGCACAAAGCACGTGGAATGCGCGCACCATTTGTCGGTGGCAAACGCCACGTCGCTGATGGGCGCCGCCGCAGGGCCCTGGGACGGCAGCAGAATCAAGGGCTCTTTTCGCTCTAACCGTTAGGCCACAGGGCGCCAACTGGCGGTTTGGCTTGAGGTCCATACCGTCGCGGTTTCCACGCGAAGGCCTTTGGCCAGTTGGTCCGCCACGGCCATGGTCTGGCGCGGACGGACGCAGATGACCCCAAGACGCTCAGTGAGTAAGCCCTGTCCAACCTACGCGCTACAACGGCGTCGGACATTACCTGCAGCTGCCACAGCCCGGCAGCCGGATGCCAGATGCCCACCTGTGCCACAGCGCTGTCGATCTGCCACAGACTCGGCGTGAGCGTGCCGGCGCACTCAGCAGGGTATGCAACGCGGCCGGCCAGTGCGCCGCTCGAGAGGTGGTACAAGCTACCACATCGGCAAACCCTGGTACCGGCGAGCGAGCAGTGAGCGTTTGGCGCCCACCGGCGCGGGCGAGGGCCTCCGGGCGACGCCTACCAGAGGCCGTCGGGCCGCGCCAGCACGAGGAACAGGCGGTGGTAGGCAAGGGCGACGGCGCCCGCCTCGGCGGCCAGGTTGGCAACGCCCTCCAGAGCCACGAGCCGCCGTAGCTGCAGCGCGCCGTCGACGACGGCGCACACCGTCACCTGCCCTGTCGTGTCCAGCACCAGCAGTTCGCGCGTGACCGGGTGCACCGCGGCCGCGACCAGGCGGGCTGCGAGCTCCGTTGGCGGCGCGCGCTCCTTCATCGCGCCGCCGCGGCCCCAGATGAGCGAGAGCAGCGTCGGCTGGCTGATCAGCAGCGGGGCGCTGCCGGTGCCGCCGGCGGCCGGCGAGGGCGCGGCGGCGGCGGACGACCACAGCGCGCTGAGCGCGTTGTCGGCGCTCCAAAAGTAGCACACATCCTCGCCGTCGGTGTCGGCGGGTTCACCGCCGCCGCGCCGCGGCAGGAGCGCCACGCCGCCGCTGATGACCGCGAGCGAGACGGGCGCGACGCCGCGCAGCACCGGCTTGGGCAGCGAGCACTGCAGCGTCGTCTGCTCCGGCCCGACGTGCTCGACCAGGAGCGCCTGCGCCCAGACGTTGACCTGGTGCGGCCCCGCCGCCTCAGTGTACACCAGCACCAGCGTGGTGTCGCCGGTATTGCTGGTGATCGGCAGGAAGGCGACGTCCAGGACCGCCGTGGTCCGCTCGCCACCGGCGCTACCGCTGCCGCCGCTGCCACCGCCGCTCGCCGCCGCAGGCAGTCGCGCGCGCAGCAGCATCGTCCAGGCGTACTTGCGGCGCGCGAGCTTCCACAGCTCCAGCACGCCGTTCTCGCGCATTATCCACACAAATGGACCCTTGGATGGGTCCGGCGGCGCGGCGACCGGCAGCGGCGGCGCGACAGGCTGCACCACGGCCGGCGCCCCCGGGACGGCGTCCGGCCCCGGAATGATCACCGCCGCCGCCGGCGGCGGCGGGCCAGCGGCCGTCCCACCGCTCGCGGCTCCTGGAGTTTGAGCGGCCGCCGGTGGCGGTGGCGGCTTGCGCATCGTCATCGTCTGCTGGTAGAAGACGCCGACGACGCGGTGCGGTGCCGTGGAGATGAGCAACGGCTTGAGCGGATCAGACACCGGCACCGGCTCGGCGGGGTCCGTGCCGGACAGGATCTGCGCCAGCTGCGCCTGCGCCGCCTCGGGGATCTGCCAGCCGGTGGCGGGCACGGCGTCCAGCGCGACGACGGCCGTGCCCCGCCGGCCGATGGCGATTACATGCCCGGGGCAGGGCACGACGCGGATCTCATTGTCCGCGGCAGCGGGGCCGTGCCGCTGCTGCAGGGCCGCGGCGGCGGCGGCGGCGAGGGCGCCGGCGCCGCGGACGGTCGGCCAGGCGGCCTCCCACCGCACCAGCTGGGCGGCTGCCGCCATGGCGGGAGCGGCGTGCCACCGAGGCACGCACACGTGCGTCTGTATGTGTGTGCGGCCCCCTGTGCACGTTGCAGGAGCGCAGCCCCTTGCGCCGGTCGCAGCAGCAGCAGCAGCAGCAGCAGCAGCAGCAGCAGCAGGCGTTGGAGGTCGGCGTCGGTCAGCTGCCTGGCACTGCGACCGCTGCACTTGCGTCATCACGTCACACTGGATTGCGTCACCTACGGACACCAAGCGGCCTAGCGCACCTGCTTCCGACCACGCGCACCAGCCTGCCTGCCTTCGCCTTCCCTACTAACGGTGTACGCTCCGCTGTGCAGCACGTGTCTGGTCCGAGGGTTACGCTGCACGGGCGGAGAGCGTAACGGGCTAACGGCCGGCGCGCGTGGGGACGTTGTTCGTGCACGTGGGCCGACGTACGGCCAGGGGATCGCCGGACGGAAAAGATGTTCTGGCGGACAGCGCTCCGGGCCGCCGCGCAGGCGGCCGAGACGGCAGCGGCCGCGGCGGCGGAGGGCACAGCGGCCCGCGCACGGAAAGCCACCTTCTTCGACCTCGCCCTGACCGTGCCGAACCTGGGCGTCGGCGCCAAGCTCGGCCGCGCCGTGTGGCTGCGCTACCCGAAGAGCTACATTGAGGTCACCAAGGTCAAGCCCACCAAGGTCCGTCACCGAAGCGGTGTCCATGAGCGACCGGTGAGAACCGCGCAGTCTGACCGATCCAAGGCGTTGCGGTGGTCCGCGCCCGGTGCGCCGTCCACAGAGCTTGAAGAGCGGCAAGGCATGGGGCCTGCACGTCTTCAAAGGTCGGGGTCGCCTGGCCACCGCGCCACGGGCGGGGTGGTGCAGTCGACGGGCCGCTGACGTTGTCCGACACTGGATCGCGTCGAGGGGGGCGCGGCGACGTCGGCAGGTGTGCCGGAGGAGCGGCCCCGCGAAATTCGCGGCCTGCTCAAGAAGGACTGGGCCTTTTACGACGGCCCCGCTGTGCCGACGCCGGCAGGAAAGCCGTGAGCCGCTGGCGCGCCTGATAAGCAACTACAAACGGCCATGGCGGCGGCGCCCGCCGCTGCGTCTCGCATTGTACAGTCTGCACGCAACAATAGACAGCTTTCTCCGAGGTTTCGCCGGCGCGCCACATGGCTAAAATGGTCCGCCTAATTCAACGGAGGGTGCCGTCGGACGGCTCCATCGCAAACGAGCTGCGGTCTGTACACAGTGAGTATCGTACACGTGCAGAGAAGACGCCAAGGCCGTGCCGGCTACTTCTTCTTGGCCTTGAGCGTCGCACGCTTGCCCTCGCCTGTCGAAGCACACCGGTGCAGGCGCGCGAACACCACATGCGGTCAGGCCAGCGGCGGCGGCGTCCGGAGGCCCCAGCAACGCGCAGGACGTACCCTTCTTCGGCGGGCCCTTGCCGCGGCGCCGCAGCCGGGCGGCCTTGCCCTGCGCGTACTCAATGTCCTCGTCCACGTACTCGGGGTCCCAGCGGCCCCACGCGTTGGCCGTCACTGGGTAGTAGTTGACGACGGCCGGGCCAACGAGGTTTTTCCGGAGCTCCTTCAGGCCATTGCGCTGGTTCGTGGGGTTGTACACCGTGCCGAACACGGCGCAGGAGATGCGGTGGATTGCGCTCCACGCCGCCGTGCGCGCGGTCGCCAGCGCCGTCGTGGCGCCCGCCATCGCTGCGCCGGACAAGGGTGGAAAAAAAGGTCAAAAGGCACGAAAAAATCCCTTCAGACCCAGCATGTCAGCACCATGACCAGCACGGAGCACTGCCTCTGCAACTAGGAGTGCATGCCGCGGGGGTGGGGGGCGCCGCGGCGGTGCGTACCCTCTTCCGCTTCCCTGCCGGGCTCGGAAGGCGCGATGCGAGCGAGAACGAGGAGAGAGTGACGTTGCACCCCAAGCCCTAGCCTGGCGATGACGTCATGCGGGCGTCATCTGGACGCCATAGACCAAGCCCTAGCAAGGGCCCTTCCTACAGGCCCCGGGCACTGCGCCTCATTAGAGGGACACTAGACATACGCCTTTCCTAGTTTCAAATGTACATGTGACGTCATCGGCATCTGGCGGACGGGGCGGCGGCGCAGGGCGACGGCGCGCGCGCACGGGCCGCGGGGCGAACCGCAGACGCCCGCAAGCCACAACTGAGTCGCCGCGCCGCAGCGAGGGGCACGCGGCAGGACATGCCACGACGCCGTGGAACAGGCGGACGACTTGCGGTGGCAGCCGGACCGGATGGAATCGGCCCGAACAACCGATGGAACGTTGCCGAACGCTGAGCGCCGACGTGCAAGCCCTTCCGGCATGTTCCGCGGCGCCCAGAGCGCTTTAGGAACTTTGGAACGGCACTGAAGCTTCACAAGACTGGCCGCCGCAAGCTGGTGCGCTCGTGAGCGCTGTTTAGCACACTTTTAGAGGCCTTGCTGGCAAGCCCGGCAGCGGGAAGGCGCGCGCCATGGTGGGTCAGTGGAACGACGCCGCGGCCGCGGCGCGGTCGCACCTTTGGAGCGGCCTCGACGAGGGCCTCTGGGATCTCCACTACAAGTACGGGCAAACTCGCCACGCTCAACGACGTGCAGCGGCGGCGCCGACGACGCGACTGACCTGAGGCGAGCCGCCCCTTTCGCAACCGCGGTTGACTGGCGGCGCAGGCGCCCGCGTGGTTTTCAGGGTATCGGGACGCTGGCGCACCGGCTCCTCCACCATGGATACGGTACGGGGCGCATCTGGAGCGTCGCCGTGGCGCAGCCGGCCGGGGCTGGGCTAAAAGCATGGCTGCATTCCCGTCCGTATGCCTATCTGCCAATTCCGCCCGTAGGAACGACTGGCGTGGAGTTTCGGCTAATGCCGCAGCCGGGGCGCCGCATCCACGCGCGCTTCTTTGCGACGCGGCCGTTTTTATCGACGGCGAGCGTGGGCGACCGGTCGCCGTGGACCAGCAATGTGGACGCCGAGGCGGCCGTGTGGTGCGCCGTCGCGTCCCGTGGGAATGTGCGTTGCCAGATTCCATGGCTGACCGCCGCAGCTGCGTCCGGCACGCGCATGCCACCTTCTACAACGACAAGGTTGGACGAAGGCCCGCTAGAACTGGACGCATCCATGGCGGTGAGTCGCCAGGACGAGCTGAACGTGTCGCTGCGGTATGGACGCCTACCGCCGTCGAGCTCGAGAAATGCGCCAGGCTCAAATCGCTCGCATGCAGTACCGATGGATTCGGCGCTCTTTGCACGACAGCGCGGGCGATCTGGCAGAGCTGGGCGTTCTGGGCGGCGTCGACGTGAAGCTGCGCAGTAGGTGGACGGAAGCGCACGCGAGACTCGGCCCGCCGCGTCAAGCCAACTCATGCCTCGCACCGGTACCTGCCTGGTTGGCGAACCAGCGCTGGCGCCCGGCAAGAGCGCGGCACAGGTCACGTTCAACATGCATACCTCGGCGGTGACGGCGGCGCTGGCGGTCGACCCCACGGACAACTACGCCACGCGCGCGCGCGTAGAAGGCCGCATGGGCCCCCTGCGCGCGAGCGTCACCGCCGTGGGCACCGTACGTCGATAAGCGCGCACCTACCCATTGTGCCCGCGGCGCCAACGCACTCTGCAGTATCTGGCACTTGGGTGGGAGCTGTACCGCAGCCGCAACGCGTGGCAGTCACCGAAGTCGGCGCGGCCTTGGCGTACGCATTCGACGACGACCGAGGCGAAGTACGTGCCGCGGCGGAGGCTGAATGGGGGGGTGGGGGGGGCGGCGGCCGAGATGGGAACGGCGTTGCTCAATTCGCGGCCCCCGTCTCTTTTGTTCTAACCTCCCAGCCGGCGCGCTACGAGCTGGCCGCGGTGAAGCACCTGCACCACGTCGCGTTCTCGTTCTACTATCAAACGCTCTTCCGCGTGCGCCTCGTCTCGCTCGGCGGCGAGGTTCTCACCGGCCGGCCGCCGTTTGCGACCGCGGGGGAGGACGTGCTGCCGTCGATGGCGGCGGCCACGCACGCCCCTTCCAGCGAGTCGACCAGCACGGTCATCCGCATCGGTGGCAGCTGGCAGGTGCGCTTACCGTGCCACGACACACGGGCGGATGCGAATTGGCGCCAATGTCCGCTCGCTGCCCTTCCTCTCGTTTGAAGCGGCGTCCGTGCAGCTGTCGCGACGGTCGCTGGTCAAGGCGCGGCTTGCGAGCGACGGCTCCGTGGCCATGCTGCTGGCCATGCGGTCGACGACCAATCCAGCGTGGACGCTGGTCCTGTCCGGCGACACCTCCGTGCTCAACATGTCCAATGCCACGCGCCTCGGTGTGTCGGTGTGCTTCTCCCAGCTGTAGCGTCGCGCGATTGCGTTGGCCTTTTTTTATTGCGTGGTTATTGTACAGCCCGCCTGCACATTCCCAGTTATGTACACAGAGTCATGCGTTTTTGTAGCCCGATGAATCACGACGCCTGCAGCGCGGGGGTGTACGTCTTGGGCTGAAGATCGACGCCCGCCCCGGCAAAGCCCGTGCCGCCGCGAATGAGCGGAATCACATCCTCCTCGCGCAGCTTGTCGCCCGAAATCGGGTCCACCATGTCCTGCGACCGCGTGCGCAACCCCACACGCCATCGACCACATTTAGACGCGGCGTGGGTTTCTCACAGTGTGCGCATCGCCACAAAGCGCCCCGCACCTTTTTAACCACGTTGTTGTAGGCATCCTGCGTGATGACCGCCCCGCTCGGCTTGAGGACGACGCACGGAGTCCTGCGCACCGGGGCAGTGCGCTCGCACACCTCGCACAGCGCAGTCGTGAGCACGCAGTCGACCTTGGCCAAAGGCACTGGCCGTCACTAGCCGACGTACGCGTTCGTGAGCGTGGTCATGCTGATAGGGCATACCCACCGCTCCTTCATCTTCAGCAGCTGGTCCAGCGGGCTGTGGAGGGCACGAGCGTGGGCTCGCTGGCACGCGACGCGGAGGGTCAGGCCGCCCGCTCGAGTGCAAACAATAAAATGAACGCCACGCCACGCACATCGCCTTGTCCACCGGGGTGAACTTGACGGGAATGAGGTCCTTGGCCTTGAGCTTCTTGCCGCTGATCGGGCAGTACACGTTCTGGTCAGGCTTCTCCGCCTTGTCCACCTTGACCTCCGGCGTGTTGGCGGGAATCCAAAAGTTCTTCTTCAGGCTCGCTTCCTTGGCGTCATAGCGCGCCTTGACTGAGTCGGCCAGAGATGCCGCGGTACCGGGAAACAGCTTCTGTGAGCGGCGCTCGACTGGGTATCGCTCAGCGCAGACCGACGCGGCCGGTAGGTACCATCCTCGGGCGTCAGAATCTTCTCCTTGGGCCGCTCGGGCACCTTGGTGGCGGAGACACCGTATTCGATTTTGGCGAACTCTTCGACGGCCTGCTTGGCCTTGATGATCTCCAGCTCCTCCTCGGCCCGCTGGCGTCGGGCCCGCTTCACAGCGGCCGGTGAAACGGGCGGTCAGCAGCACCGTCAACGTGGCCGTTGCCCGAGCTGGCCGGGCGGGACGCACCTTGGCGCGCTCGAGCTCGGCCTCGTATGCCCGCGTGCGCTGGGCAATTTCGGCCTTCTCGTGGAGGATGTACTCGTAGATGGCCTCGCGCTCAAAGAGGTAGCCGTGCGGCCTGCCAATCAGGGCCGGGCGCGGCCGAATAACCGTGCAGGCCTGGCGCGTCAGCCGCCGGCCGCGGGGACCGATAGTGCCCCGCGTGGCGCCGCGCGCGACCGTACGTGATCACAGGGTCGCGGCACGGCTGGAGTGTGAGCCAGCAGGCGTCAAAGTCCTTGACCGAGTCCTTGCTGATGCGCGTGGTCCGCGTGCCGTAGCCCTGGCGCTTCGCGTCGCGGGTGCGCTCCGCGTAGGTGTAGTAGGGCAGGGCGCAGTTGTTCTTGGAGTGCTTGCCCATGGTGGCGGCCAGGGGGGTCCCGCGCGGCGACCTCGCCGCCGGTAGCTGTAGAGGCCTCGCTGGTGGGTGTTCCAAGCCGTCTCCCTCCAGCCGCCAGCGGGGGGTGTGCCGGCGCCTGCACGTGTCGTCGCGCAAGGGACGCACTCCAACGTCGCCGCCTTGTCGTCGCCCAGCGCCAGCCGCCTCTGCCACGTCATCCCACAGTATTTGTGACGTCATCGGCCGCCGCCGCCTCGCAAGCAGCGGGTCGAGGTGCGCCGCTGCCGCCGCTGCCGCCTTCCGCGCCAAGGCGGCGGCGAGCGGCGAGCGGCGGGCAACCTAACACGCGCGGAACTGGGCCCCGTGCAGTGCGACGTGGGCGCGCTTGTTCCTAGACTATCGTTGCCGTCCGAGACGCAGCAGCTCCACCGCGCCGTTGTCACGGGCCAGCCGTCCCAGGCGAACCAGCAGAGATGGCGGCCGCGGCGGGCGCGTCCATTGAGGCGCAGCTCGAGAAGGAGGTCGCCGCCATTCAAAAGCTCACGACGGGTCCGTTTTCGCGGCGGCGGATGCCCCGGGGCGTGCTGCGTGCTCGCTGGCTGAGCGAATTGTCTCGTCCGGGGCCCGCCTTTCCATCGCGGCTGCAGACATTCAAAAGGCCGTTGAGAGCCGGCAGCAGTACGAGGCGCAGCTGAACGAGAACAAGCAAGTCAAGCAGGTCAGCGGCGCTGACGGCGGCCCCTCCGGCGCTCCACGTCGGGCGCTGGCAGGCGTGGCTGACCCGGCAACGCCGTCTTGTTTGCTTGGCGGTGGCCGCCGCAGGAGCTGGACCTGCTCAAGGATGACGCCCGCGTCTACAAGCTGATCGGCCCCGCGCTCATTAAGCAGGACCTCAAGGAGTCGCAACAGAACGTCGACAAGCGTATCGAGTTTATCCAGAACGAAATGTGCGTCATGGGGCACCCCGGCGGGCGCCCGCCACTGGTGCGCGGATGTCTGACGGACAGGCGCTGGCGTGCCACCGCGCGTGGTGTCCCCGCTAGCAAGCGGCTGGAAAAGTCGATTGCGGAGAACGAGGCCGCCATCGACAAGAAGCGGCAGGAGGTACGCCTGCCGCCAGAGGTCCCTGGCAAATGCTGCGCTGCTGCTAACTCGACGACTCCGCCACGCCTGCAATTGCCCGGGGGTGGGGGGTCGGGGAACAGGCCTACCGCCTGCAGCAGCAGCTTCAGGCCGCGCGGAGGTAGATGCGGGGCCAACCTTCTATCTGTACAGACTCGGGCACCGCCCCAGATAGAACAAACACGCTGCTGTACATCGCTCAGTCGCGCTTCTTGCTGGCCAGCTTGGCCGCCTTGGTGGCGCTGCCGGCGGCAAAGGGCGGGGGCAGCCGCCACGAGAGCACATTGAGCCACGCCCACACCAGGATGACGCCCATGGCGCAGTACGCCGAGATGGCGATCAGCGGCAGGAAGGGGTACGGCTGCAGCAGCGGCACCACCGGCGCCAGGGCGTCGACGGCCTGGAGCACCGCCATGCCGGCCACATAGAGCGAGGCCCACCTCGGCAGTGTTCCGAGCCTGCGGCAGAGACCCGCCGGATCGTCCACCGGACCGGCATTAGCGAATGCGAGGTGTTTAAGGGCGGTGCCAGCGCAGCCGCACAGGTCCGCGTTGCGCAGGTGCAGGCGAATCACGATGAGGTGGCAGGCTAGCAGCAGGACCTTGATCGGCAGCTCGGGGAGCGTGAAGAGCAGCGGCAGTAGCGCAAACTCGCCCGCCGCCGACAAGATAAAGAACGGCAGGGCGAGCTGCCTCTCAAACGTCAGGAACCTGGGTGCGCCCAGCGCGGCCGACGCAGCAGCGCGGCCGTGAGCGACAAGTGCGTGGCCCTCCGGCCAGGCTTCGCGAGTGACCCGTACGCAAACGGCACGAGGGCCGTGAGGATGGCCTTTTCGTGGACGTGCCAGCCGAAGAGGAACGACGTCAGCGCGTTCACGACCACCTGCAGCACAAAGTTGGCGCCGGTCGGCCGCTTCCACAGCGCCCAGAGCGACGGCTGCGAAGGATCGCCCCGCGACAGCAGCGCCCGATCGATTAGCCCAAGCGCACTGCTCAGCACCACAGCGTGGTTGTTGCCCACACGCACCAGCGTCGCCAGCACGGTCAGCACGAGCGTGGCGGCGGGCGTGATCTCTGGCAGGACGCTGAAGGCGACGTCGCCCACAAGGCCGCGCGTGACGCTAGCCGTGGGCTGCACGGCCGGGAACCACGCCTGCGCCAGCGCGGGCGGCAGCAGCCGCGTGATCGCCACGAGGAGCGCGCGGTCGGCCGCGCAGTACAGCGCCCAGAGGTTGGCCGCCCAGTAGGCGTGGGTCAGGCCGCGCTTGAACGGGAAGAGGCGGCCCAGGAGCGCGGCGCCCTGCCCCGTCCACAGGAAGGGGCCCAGCGAGAGGGTGCAGGTCGCGGCCACCACGGCGCCGAGGGCCACAAACCGGTGCAGCGCAAAGCGCCCTGCCGGGAGGTGGCGGGGCAGGACGCGTTCATCGGGGGACGGTGAGCATGTGGACAGGGAATTAGCATGGAAGCCCCCGTTGGCCGTACCGTTGGGCACGCAGTAGGTCCGCAGCAGGTAGACAAAGAAGGCCGGCGCGCAGTACAGGTAGATGTGCTTGAGGTTGAGCAGCACGGAAAAGTAGATCGCGGCGCGGATGGCGTTGCCCTGTGCGCCACGGCCGCCGCCGGCGTGCGACGGCCCCACCCGCGGATGAGCGCGGAAAACGGCGGCGTTCGCGTAGGTGGCGTGTCTGCCGGTGCGGCGTACCATCCACGCCTCGGCCAGCGCGAGCAGCAGAATGCCCAGCAGAAAGCCATTGTACTGGAAGTGGATGTCTGCCCGAGCCAAGGCCGCGAGATGGCCGGCAGCGGCGGCGTCAGGTTCGTTCGCGTCGGCTGCCACGATGGGCACGGCATGTCATTACGGTCCACGAGGAAGAGGCCTGCGTTGAGAAGGGTGATCGCGGCAATGAACGTTTGTTGCTGCACCGGGGCGGCCGGGCGCGCCTGCAGCAGCCTATGCCCCCCGTCAAACACGCACACCTACGAACATTCCACGTCAGCGGCACCGTCTTGCCTAGATGGCTACGCCACGCGTGGACATTGTACCTGCGGACGCCGGCGAGGAGAACGAGGTCGGCCAGGATCACGGTCAGCCGCTGGTACAACACCGTCGTGGGGTCGTCAACGGGGTTGGCCGACACGGCCAGCATGGCCGGGTGCAGCCACCGCGCCGGCAGGCCCAGCAGCCACTCGAACCACGCAAAGAACGGCGGGTAGTCCAGCGTCCATTGCGAAGTCGCCTGGCCGACAAGTCGCGAGAGGGGTCGCACGAGCTGGTTGAGCCGACCGGCCACGGGCTCTGGCTCGACGCCGGACCGGGCAGTCGGCCCGGCGCGTACCTCCGTGTACCACTGGCCCAGCGGTACGGACGCGGTGATGGCCAGCCAGTTGCGGTGCACTTCAAAGTCGGTCGAGCGGCTGGTGGGGCGCCACCGGGGCGAGATCGCCGCAGGCCACGTCAGCCCTCGGCCCGGTCTGCCGGTCCAGGCGGCTGCCCGCGGGATCCACGGGGACGTACTAGGACGGGATGAGCAGCAGCTTCACCGCCGTCGCCAGCCCAAAGAGGGTCCACAGCGGCGCCGTCGGCTGCGCCATCGCCGCGACATGCAGCCCGGGCCGTCGGTGAGGACCGGTACGCTCGCCGCGAGGTGGCCGTCGCGGTGTCCGATTGGTTGCCGGCCGTCGTTGCCGTCCTCCACCTGCCTCCTCGGCCTTGTCCGTTGTCCTGGTCGTCGTCCCTCGGCCTCCGCTCCGCCGTCCGTCGCCGACGGCGTCCGGCGGCGTCCCACAACTCGTCGGCGCCGCCGTGCAGTTTTGAATTTTTGGCGCCAACGCAAACCTGGATCTTTTCAGGTTGTGTGAATCTATCTTTGAATTTCTCAAGTGCCGGCGGTGCGTGGTCGCAAGGCCCGCGCCGCCCCCCAAACAAACACCCTGAAAGCCAGAGGAGGGAGCGGGAAGCGCGGATGGGAACGCGACGGCAACTGGCGAGTGCAGCTGCTGCTGTATATGCTAGTGACTATAACGGACATTGGCCAACGAACCGATCGGACACCGTTGATGACGCCCGCCAGTGAGTCGTGAGGCGCGAGGCGACACGCGGTCGCCGCCGGCCATACCGTCCACGGATGGCAGAGTGCACGACGTTTGTGCTACGCACTGGTTGGCTCCATGGTCCATCAGGGGATGAGACACCCTCAGCTAAAAAATGCCGAGGTCTGCCCTGCACTGTGACCATCAGGAGCCGACGAAGAGCTTATTTTGTGGCCAAGCAGAAGGAAGGAACCATGTTGTCGCCGCTGTTGAGATTCCTTTCTTCGTAGCCGACCTTAATCATAGTAGGGCCCTATCTATTCCGTGCTGCAAGCCTTGGCAGCGCGACATCCATCGCCAACATGCACTGTCGAAACTGCCTGTGATCGAAGCGGCTTTTTTGATCGAGCGGCGGGAGCGCGCGCACCTTGAGAAGGTTTGACCGGTGTCGGCCCGCACGAATCTGTTACCTAATCCATGTGCATGTACCTTGATAGAATCCCCGTGCCTGCATCCACCTCGACTGCACAGCGTGGCGGTGTTGCGTACGTCGGAGCGATCATGCATGTCGTCGCCAACGTCCTCAGCGAATTACTACTATTCATGACAGTTTCGAGGAAGATTGATGTTGCCGCGTGCGCGTGCGTGCGCCAAGGGTTCCCCTGCGTGCGTGCGTGCGTGCGTGCGACATGGTGGCATGCCCGCTACCGGTAAGCATGACACAGGGACGCCGCCAGATTGCGATACGTGTGTGCCTGCGTCATCGCGTGGAAAAGTTTCGCGCCAAAATTTCTGGTTGGTGCCGCCAAATTCACGTTTAACGCTACCAAAGTATATCCAGGCAATGACGTAAACGTTAACGTAAACGGCACAACACAATATCAACAGCATTTAATCGTGTCTTTCAAATGTACGTTTAAACTGCATCCGCAAACTCCACATCGTTGCGATAACTGGCAATTTGCACGTGGGCGTGCGTCCTCACGCCACCGACGCCGTCGACGCGCCTCCGCGCCCTTTCCTGCGCCGCCGCCTGCCGTCCGTGCACTTCTGCGTGGGCCCGGCACACCCCTGCACACCCCTGCACGCCAAGCTAGCGTCGCCGCCGCCGATGAGATAGACCGATTTTCGAGCATTTCGGCCGTGGCACCCCCTTGCCGCCATCGTCAACAAATCCCGCGTGGCGCACCCGCGCCGCCGCCGCGAGACCTTTGCTCCCGGCCCCTCTGCTGCTCCTAGACGCCCGCCCGCCACATTGCCGGGTGCGCGGAGCCGCGCGTCCACCGCAAACATGGTGGCCATCGTCGCCGAGGTACGCCCTCGGGGCCGCACAATGCGGATGCGGTCTGCGCGGCGCGATAAGCTGACGGCATCGCCGGCTACGCGACGTGGACGCGGGCGCGCAGTGCGGCGAGCACCGCGCCGAGTTCGTGTTTGGGTCCACCGATTTCGCGAGCCTCGTGACCATTCTGCGGTTCCAGTTCGGCATCACTGATGACGCCCAGCTCACCGTCCGCTACTACGACGAGGACGGCGACCTCGTCACCATCTCCACGCCGGACGAGCTGGAGCTGGCCGCGCGGAGCCACCGCGCCGACACTGCCCTGCGCCTGGTGGTGACCGCCAATGGCTTTGGTACGGACCCGTCCGTCTTCTGATCGTTAAAGTCTCCTTATGTGCTAAAGCCGCCACGCCGGCCGCTTCCTCCTCGCGACTGGCGCCGTCCGCAGTGCCGTGGCCGCGCTCGCCGCCGGTCCCGCCCAAGGACAAGCCCGTGCCGCCGGTGCCCACGGCCGACCACACAGCGGCCGACGGCGCGCCAAGCACCACGGAGAAGCCGTCCGCGGCCGGCCCGGCCGATGGCGGCGCGACCGCCGCTGGACCGAGCGACCTCGACATTGCCCTGAACGAGTTCCACTACCACCGGCTGATCGTGCAGACCGCCGTGCAGGACGCGTTTGGACGCATCGTGGACACCTTCAAGCGCAGCGACAGCGTCCGCTCCGTGTCCCAGCAGCTCTCCGCGTTCACGCAAGAAAATGCCAGCGTCGTCGAGGTGCGCACCCCTCATCACGATTGCACTCAAACATTGCCCTTGTTTACATTTCTCTAACCCTGCTTGACCCGATTCGGGTTGCGTGCTCGCCTTAGGACGTCGTCCGGTCGACGCTGGCGCAGCTGCGGCGGCAGCTGGCCAACCTGCCGTCGCCGCGGGAGATCGCGGCCTCTGTGACCGAGCAGCTGTCGCGCCTGGGCGTCTACGCCAGCTCCGTGCTGGACCACCTGCGCACCGAGATTGTGCGGGCGCTCGACGCGCTCTACGCCTCCATCACCGTCCGCCAGATCGCCTTTGGCGAGGTGGAGGAGACCGTGCAGCAGGCCGTGCACAGCGTCATCGACGGGTCGTCGGCCGCCGACGCTTCGGCCCTTACCACCCCCGTCACCGCTGAGGCCGCTTCACCAGCGCCGGCCACGGACGAACCCGCGCGCGCAGCCGAGGTCGAGACCGAGGTGACGGCCGCTGCGCCCGCGGCCGCTGCGCCCGCGGCGGCTGCGCTCGCCGCTGCGCCCGCCGAGCCGCCGGTCGCTGCCGAGCCGCCGGTCGCTGCCGAGCCGCCGGTGGTCGCCCCCGCCTCGCCCAACGCGCCTTCGGCCGAATCGCTCGGCGAGACGGTGCATGTGACCGCTGAGGACGCCGTCGACCCGGCCGACCCCATCAACCAGGTCCAGTTCTCGCTGCTGCAGGAGAGCACGCCGCCGCCGGCGGTGCCGGCCGCGGACTCCGAGGTGCCGCCGTCGCTGCAGGCCTCGGTCGACTCGGCCGACGCCGACGTCACCGCCGACGATTTTGTGGTGGTGCCGCCGCACACCGAGGACAACGCCGCGGCGGCCGCCGCCGCGTCCCCGCAGCCCGCCGACGTGCTCAGCAGCTCGCTCATCCTGCCATCCATCTCGCTCAGCGGCCAGGCGCGTGGCCCCGCCACGGCTGAGCCGGCGGCCCCGGCCGCGGCGCCGGAGGACCGGATGATGGCGCTGGTGGCCAAGCTGCGCGACATGGGCTTCACGCACTCGGACGAGTATCTGCTCGCCAAGCTGCGCGAGGCCGGCGGCGACGTCAACCTCATCATCGACCAACTGTACATGTAAAAAACCGGTGGTGCAGACGCGTGGTACGCGTGGTAGTACAGCAGATCCTTCGATGTTACAGGTGCTTCTGTACAGCTGCTTGTTCGCGCACTGTATCGGTGGGCCGGCCCGCACCCACGCCTGTCATGTTCACGTTTGAGCACGTACCTGATTCTTTTTATGTTCATGATCCATGCGATCTATGGATGGGTGCGCTCGCTGGATGCGCTACGCATGAGCCGGGCGCCGTCGCTGGCGTCCTGGAAGGCGGCCGCGGTGGCGGGCTCTAGCCGGGGCGTGGACGCGCGCAGTCGCGGCAGTGGCTGTGGTGGCTGAGTGGCCGAGAGGCGCCCGCGTGGGTGACGCAGGCACACGACGCTGGGCCCACGTTTTTCGCTGGCTTCCTCCCGGCTGCCGCGCTGCCGCCGTTACCGCCCGTTGCGACCCCCCACGGCGCGCCCACCACCCCACGGACACCGCCGCCCGCGGCCGCCCGCCGGAGCGCCCCAACGCGGCGGCCGCCGCCGCCACATCGGCGCCCCGCTTTCCCCTCGGGCGTCGCGGCATCCGCGGGAACGCGTGCGCAGCATTGGTTGTCGCGCGGCGACCGGCCAGACAGCGCGGTATGCGGCGGACGCAGCCGCCCTTTGGGGACGCGCCCCGGATGCACCCCGGCCGGAGGGCGCTGACGGTTGAACACCGCGTATGTTGGCCGCGTGGGGACCGTGCACGCAGCGGCCCAAGCGATTTTCCGCGCGCGTGACGCCAGCGCACGCCGCCAAGGCCCAAAACGCCCAGACCGCTTACGTACGACGCTGCGCGACGCGAGGGAAACGAGCTCGGCGCTTGCCCGGCGGCACCCCACGCGAGGGCGGCTCGCACGCACCGACCCGCCATGCTCCGCCGGCCCGCCCTGCGGGGCGCTGCGCTCCTGCTGGCCGCCGCTGCGTTATGCATCATCGCGCTCGCTGCAGGTACGCGCCGCGCCGCCCCGACCGGGCCGTGCGTGGTGCATGCGCGGACGCTTACGCTGTACGGCCGAGGCGACGCGCGCGCGCGGGCGGGTTGACAGGCGCCGACGCGCAGGCGGGGGGCAGCGAGTGCTCGCTGACCGCGCACGGCTGGACGGGCGACTATGGCCTGGGCAACACCGTCGGCGCGGTGGCCACGGACACCTGGCATTTTAGGAATGATGCCACCTTTCAGCGCGAGGTGGCCGGCACCGTTGCAGGCCAAGCCGAGTGCGACAGCTCCACGCTCATCTTCAGCGTGAGCGGCACGTACATTCTCACCAACGACAACCTCACTGTCATCTACGACAGCTGCAGCGGCCCGACGTCGTGCCCGCTGTGGAACTGCGAGGCGACGTTTGCGGGCAGCGACGAGGCCACGGCGTCCTTCCCGGACCCGAACTGCCAGACTGTGTGCCTGCAGGACTCGGGTGGCGCGGACGACTGCCTGACGGCGGTGGTCGAGGAGGACGACGCGCCCGTGGACGGCCAGTGCGGCGGAGACGGCGGCGACGGCGGCTCGTCCAGCCAGGTGTACCTGGGCATCATCATCTCCGTCTGTGGCAACGTGCTCATCTCGGT
>Ga0180216_1000905_pt1 | contig 28199 bp, 26 predicted proteins | sample eDN3rd37CBELigMG_FD_128879 | JGI IMG/M metagenome (GOLD analysis project Ga0180216, IMG submission 128879) | Enriched Miracle-Growth compost microbial communities from Emeryville, California, USA - eDNA 3rd pass 37_C BE-Lig MG (version 2)... ... | reverse complement strand
ATTAACAGCACATCGCCGATGCCCTCTAAAGTTGTGCTAACACTATTATGTTCAGATCCATCTAGCTTGAATACTGATTCTGTTGTTACTTTAGAAGCTTCAGCATGCACCATATATTGGTTATCTGCATTGACAATAGACAGCTCGCTACCTTCACCAAGTGAGATTCTATCAAGCTCATTTAATATACCTTTAGTTGAAATATCAAGCACTAGCACATAAACGGCTTGACTGCTTGTTGTATTTTTCAACAGGCGAGCTACACCAAAGCTAGCGCTCGAAGTATTGTTAGCGATAAGTCCACCTGGTCTTGCATCAATCCATACCGTTCGGCCATTTAGCTCTTTAACCTCTTCCAGCCATGGCTCATCCTTCAGTTGTTCAACTTTACTATGCTGAGCACTTCCTGCTGTAATGATATTGGCGCTTGAGTCTACTGGAATAAGAGCCATACCATTAATATTATCATTACCAAATATCATGCTTTGCAGCTTACTGGAAATATCCTTTGTCGCTTCAAATTTTTCATACTCTCCTAATTGCTTATCCGTAATCGTGCCTACAAGCTCATGAAAAGCAGGGTCGACCATGACCTGTAATGTAAGGTCGTCGTATTTCTTTAATGTATTGTTTAAATTCACAGCAAGCTGACTAATCGTCTGCTGTCCTGATTCAGATACTTTATTCTCTATAATACTTTTTGATTGGTTGTAAGCCATAATGCCCATCGTTAATACACAGGCCAATATACCACCGAAGATATAGAAGAACAGCTTTGTACCCACAGATTGAAACGGATTCATATTAATAGGAGCTTTCTTCTTCACTTTCTTTTGCTTTTTCGAAGCGTCATCCTTTTTTACTTTCACCTATAGCACCGCCCTTTGATTTGAGTTAAACGCTTTCATTTTTTGGTTTATGTACAGCAGTCCTGTCTAGCTCTATTATTTGTTAAGCGGCGAAAATTGTCAATGTCTGCAGTAAAAAAGACCCATGTAAAATTTAATTTCACATGGGTCCAGCGTAATTGTTATTTAATTTTTTTGCGCATAATATCCATTGGTTGAACTGGCTTCAATGTACGAATACGCAGCTTTTGCAATGGATGACGTGCGACATCCAGCTTGTTACCTTCTAAATCCGTTAGCTCTGACACAGATTGCTTAAAGAATCTTCCACCCGGCCCGACAAATTCGATTTCCTGGCCAACCGTAAAGTGACTACGTTGTTCGATTGTAGCAAACTGTGTCGATTCATCGTAGTCGTGAACAACTGCAGCGAAATCATAAGGTGCCGGTTTCTCTTCCGCTGTATAGATATGATCCTCTGTTCCAGGAACATCAAGGAAAAACCCTGTATTAAGCGGTCGATTAGCTGCCTTATTAATTTCATCAAGCCACTCCTGCTTCAGCTCGTAATGCTCGGGATCATCGAAATAAGCATCAATAGCTTGACGGTACGCATTTACGACCGATGCAACATAATGAATGCTCTTCATTCGACCCTCAATCTTAAAGCTGTCGATCCCCACCTCAATGAGATCAGGAATATGCTCAATCATGCACAAATCCTTCGAGCCCATTGTAAATGGGTCTTCGCCCTCTTCATTAACTGGCGCTCCCTCGAGAAACAGGTCATATTTCCAGCGACAGGATTGGCAGCAGCCACCACGATTGGAATCTCGATCCGTAAAGTGATTGGATAACACACAACGGCCAGAGAACGACGAGCACATTGCACCATGAATAAATGCTTCGATCTCAATATCAACATGATTTTTAATCTCTTGAATTTCTTCGAAGCTTGTCTCACGTGCCAGCACCACGCGTGGCAGGCCTTCTTCCTTCCAGAATTGGACTGTCTTCCAGTTAAGCACCGATTGCTGGGTGCTGAGATGAACCTCCATGTTAGGAGCAACACGCTGAGCTGTTTCAATAATGATGGGATCAGCCGCAATGATTGCTGCAATCCCTGCATCTTGTAGGTTTTTCAAATATTGCTCAATGCCTTCTAAATCCTCATTATGGGCATAAATATTCGTTGCTACGAAGACTTTAGCGCCGTATTTCTTAGCAAACTCAACGCCTTCCTTCATCTCTTCGAAGCTAAAGTTATCCGCATTTGAGCGCAATCCGTATTGCTGCCCACCGATATAAACGGCATCCGCACCATAATGCACAGCAAATTTTAGTTTTTCAAGATTGCCGGCAGGGGCAAGCAGCTCTGGGCGAGCTAAACGATTGCGTTTACCGTTAAAGCGAGGAACTCTTTTCGTTGTCGTACTCATGTCTAACCTCCTACTGCACATACAAATTAATATACTTGTTCCTTGAAGAAGAAGCCAAAGCTTAATTCACGTCCTGGGTCCTGCAGCTCTCGAATAGGCTCCAGCTGGGATTCATCAAATTCATAGTTATCTGGATCTGCCAAGTACGCATCAATTACCGCTCGATACGCCTTTACGGCCGTTACATTATATTCTACTGACTTGAGTATTCCTTCAACTTTGAAGCTATCAACTCTAGCATCTAGCAGCTCATGCATATTTTCCAACATACAAATATCGTCAGAGCTCATAATATGAGTGCCGTATTCATCCTCAAATATTGGAAACCGCTCGTCTGGACGGTCATTTTCCATTAAATAAAGTCCTGCTGCTTGCTGTAGCTGCGCATAGCGATCACGTTCCTGATGGTGCTCAGCATAGCTTTGTACCAATGAACGCTTCGAATGATAGATCGCTGTCATGCCATGCACCTGCACTTGAATTTCAATTGCACTTTTTTGTTTTGTATCTACAATTTGCTCCATATTCAGCTCACGCGCCATAACGAACCGTGTAGCTCCGCGTCTAGCCCAATATTCTGCAGTGGCATAATTGGTTGACGTCATCTCAGCATTCCAATGCAGCTTCATGCCCGGCGCATGCTCCTTTACGGCCATGAGGACGGCTGGATCTCCATAGACAATTGCATCTACCCCGAACGATTGTATCGATTGGATATATTGTGGAAGCTCATCAACCGTTGCGTTATCGATCAAATTGTTCATCGATACATACAGCTTAGCTTTCTTACTGTGCGCCAGCTCAGTCGCTTGTTTAATCATATTGAGATCAAATTGACCAGCTAGCCTGCTAGCAAATTTTGCTTCACCGACAACAATCGCTGTTGCGCCTGCATCAATCAGCTTCTCCAGTTCATCCATGTGAGCAGCTGTTGCTAGTAATTCTGGATTATATGACATAAATACTCACCTCATCTAAGCAAGCGCCCCATTATTGGGTCGCTTGCTTACTTTTTTCTATATTCCGTTCATGCTGACTAAAGGTTTCAGCAAATAAATGTGTTTGAGTACCATCCTTCTTCGTAACATAATAGAAATAATTATGTTCATCAGGGTACAACGCTGCCTTAATAGATTCCAAGCTTGGATTAGCAATTGGTCCTGGCGGCAGTCCATCGATTTGATATGTGTTATACGGACTGTCAAGCTCCGTGTCCTCATAGGACAATACATCCTTTTGTTTCCCTAGTGCGTATTGTATCGTTGCATCGATTTGCAGTCTCATTGGTTTAGCTAAGCGATTATAGATAACACCTGCTACAATTGGACGCTCCTCATCAACGACAACCTCACGCTCAATCAAGGAGGCAATCGTTAACAGCTCATGCATCGTTAAGCCGAGCACATCTAGCTGATCTACCCAGTCCTCAGGCAGTGTCGCTAGCTTACGATCCTGCTCTCTCAGCAATCTTATAATCATTTCTTCTTCGGATATCCCCTTCACAAATTCATAGGTGTCAGGGAACAAATAACCTTCTAAGCGATACTTTACGTTTTCAAGCTTATTCGGCAGCAGTAATACCGTTTCGGCGCCTGACCATGAACGATCCTCGTTGGCCAGCGCTATAAACTTTTCGCGATCTCCAAGCCCTTCCGCAGAGAGCTTGTCAGCAATTTGTTCAACAGAATAGCCTTCTGGAATCGTAAACGTAACCGTTTCCTCGGCAATAACGTCACCAGCATTAAGCTTAGCAATTACTTCTGCCTTGTCCATACCTGGGTTCAGCTTATACTTGCCCGCTTGAAAATTAGCTCCTTCGTCCTTTAAGACAAGATAATATCCAAATATAAAGCTATTCTTTATAATACCGTTCTCTTCAAGCAGCTTAGATACAGAATTCGCAGACATCCCTTTCGTAATCGTTACTTCAATAGGAGCACCTGCTTTTGTAGGACTCAGCTGATTCCATACATAATACAAGCCGCTAACAGCAACGATGACCATTAGAAATAGCAAGGAGAAGCAAACCCAGAACGAAACTAACCAAATTCTTGGTTTTTTTCGCTTTGCTTTTTTTGCTTTTACTGGCTTAGATTCTAACATTTCATCATCTATATGATTCAAAAGCTTTGCACCTCTCTTATTAGCTATCGTGCTTTAACATCATCAAAAAGAGCGGTGTTATGCCGCTCTTTTTGATGAACGCTTTTCAATTAAGGTCTTTCCTCGTCGGTGAACATTAAATCGTCGTATGCCTCAGACACTGCTTCCCATTCATCCTCATCAGCGATGCTTTCAAGCTGTATATCGTCACCTTCAACGATCACTCTCATAAATTCAACCTCGTCCTCAGCAACCATTGCAGCTGATTGCAGAGCAACATAGGCAATATCGCCCCAGGTGAATTCCAGCTTGATTGTAAATGCTTCAGTAGCACCTTCGTCATTAAAGAGCTCTACCTCGCGTCCATAATGCTCATTTAAGCTTGATGAGAGCTTAGGAGATGATGTTGGATATTGAAAAGACATCCTTTACTCCTCCAGCTCACTTAGCAATGTGTTGAACGTTTCTTCAACGATGGCCCATTCATCTTCATCATCAATTGTGAATAGCTGAAGATCATCTCCGTCTTCTGTATAACGGAATGCATATACTTCGTCCTCTTCTTCATTCTCAGAAATTAAAGGAACGACCATCATATATTTAGCGTCAGAATCATCTACCTCAAACTTCATAATGACTTCGAATTCTTCTTCATTGCCATCCTCATCTGGGATGTAGATAATTTCTGGTTCCTCATAGTTATGTTCATTGTTTGCCATGTTAACACTCACCTTTTCATTTAGAATCAAGATAGTTTTGCAAAATTAGCGTTGCCGCCATTTTGTCAACGACTTGCTTGCGTTTTTTCAGACCAATTTCGGCTTCCGCCAATGTTCGCTCTGCTGCAACTGTGGTTAATCTCTCATCCCAAAGGTGAACCGGCATGCCAAGCTTTTGCCTTACTTGCTCGGCAAAATCCTGGCATATCTCACCGCGAGGACCGATCGTACCGTTCATGTTCTTGGGCAGCCCAACCACGACCTCAGAAACATCATGCTCCTGTGCAAGTTCAGCGATCCTGTCGAGTTCACCACCGTCGCGTCTTTTCTCCACGACGGTTAGCCCCTGTGCCGTCCATCGTAGCTCATCACTAATGGCTACGCCAATGCGACGGTCACCATAATCCAACCCCATGACTCTCATCGTATACGGCCCCTTAAGCTATTGTTTCTTGTGCAAGAGATAGAAACGAACAAGCTCTTCAATTAGCTCATCGCGTTCCTTCTTGCCGATCATGCTTCTCGCATTATTGTGTCGTGGGATATATGCGGGGTCTCCTGACAACAGATAGCCGACGATCTGGTTAATCGGATTATAGTCTTTCTCAAGTAAGGCATCGTATACCTTAAGCAGAACATCTTCTGAAGATTGCTCTCCTTCACTCTTCACACTAAACTTCATCGTCTGATCCATTGAACTCATCAGCAACACCCCCTCTAACATAACCACGGTAAATGGCATATCTCTACTATATCACATTTGCTTGCTGCACAACTACTTGTTGTGTAAGTTTCAATGCATCTTCAAGTTTTTCGATATCCTTACCGCCTGCTTGTGCCATGTCTGGACGACCGCCACCATTACCACCACAATGCTGAGCTGCTTCTTTAATAATTTTGCCAGCATGGAAACCTTTCTTAACGAGATCAGCTGAAACAGCTGCTGCCAAATTCACTTTGTCATCTGCTGCTGCACCTAGTACGATTACGCTTGAAGGCAGCTTTGTTTTCAGCTCATCTACAATATTACGCAGAGCTTCCATATTGGATGCATTTACTTTTGCACATAATACAGAAATTTCTCCTACTTTTACAACGCCGTCTAGTAACGAGCCCGCTTCAATGTGACTTAGCTTGCTCTGCAGCGATTCATTTTCACGCTGTAGGTCCTTCACCTGACCATGAAGTCCATCGATGCGCTTAGGTACATCAGCTACATTGCTTTTTAGCTGCGCAGCCGCTTGCTTAAGCAAATCAAGCTGAGCTTCATAATATAGATACGCCTGCTTGCCCGTTACTGCTTCGATACGGCGCACACCTGATCCGATGCCGCTCTCGCCAAGCAGCTTAAAGATACCAATCTCAGATGTATTATTCACATGGCAGCCGCCGCATAGCTCGATCGAATATTTGCCAACCTGTACGACACGAACAACATCGCCGTACTTCTCACCGAATAACGCCATAGCGCCAAGAGCTTTAGCCTCATCAATCGGCATTTGCTCGATAACAACCGGTGTACCAAGCCAGATTTGCTCATTCACTTTACGTTCAATCTGCGCAAGCTCCTCTACCGTAATGGAACCAAAATGTGAGAAGTCAAAACGCAGACGCTCTCCTTCTACTAGAGAACCTGCTTGGTTGACATGATCGCCAAGCACTTCCTTCAAAGCCTTATGTAGAAGATGGGTTGCCGTATGATTTTTTACGATATCCTCACGAATAGCTTTATCTACCTTCGCAGTGACAGCTGCATTCACTTTAGCTACACCTTCAACAACAGTTGCTTGATGCAGATTTTGTCCATGCGGGGCCTTCGTTACTGTCTCTACCTCGATTACAAAACCATCGCCAGTAATTGTACCGCGGTCACCGATCTGGCCACCACTTTCTGCATAGAATGGTGTTGTGTCAAGGATAAGATGAACAGAATTACCCGCTGGCACTTCATCAACAAGCTGGTCATCAAACATAAGCGCAGTAATGACAGCTTTGCTCTCTAGCTCAGTATAGCCAACAAATTGACTGTTAACCGTTAGATCAGCAAGAGGTCCACCTTGAATCTTCATCGAGCCTGTATCTTGTCGAGCAGCACGAGCGCGTGCGCGCTGAGCTTCCATCGCAGCATTAAAGCCGTCTAGATCAACCGTCATGCCATGCTCCATCGCAAAGTCCTCTGTCAGATCGAACGGGAAGCCATACGTATCATACAGCTTAAAAGCATCCTCGCCGCCGATAACCGTTACGTTGCTTGCTTTTGCCTCATTAACAAGGTTAGAGAGCAACCCTAAGCCGTCAGATAAAGTTTCGTGGAAGCGTTCCTCTTCCGTACGAATCACTTTTTCTATAAATTCACGTTTCTCGACTACTGCTGGATAGTATTCACCCATAATTTGACCAACCACTTCGGTTAGACCGAATAGGAATGGCTTGTCTATCCCTAGTTTTTTTCCGTAGCGAACTGCGCGGCGCAGCAAGCGGCGAATGATGTAGCCTCGGCCTTCATTAGATGGCATAACTCCGTCACCAACAGCAAAAGCGACGGTACGAATATGATCCGCGATAACCTTTAATGCTACGTCTTGATCCTCGTTTTGCTTATAGGTTACACCTGCAAGCTCGCTTGTACGACGGATAATCGGCATAAATAAGTCGGTATCAAAGTTTGAATCAACATCCTGCAGAATCGATGCAAAACGCTCCAGCCCCGCTCCTGTATCAATGTTTTTATTCGGAAGCGGTGTGTAGCTACCATCTTTATTATGGTTAAATTGTGAGAATACGAGGTTCCAAACCTCTAGGAAGCGCTCATTCTCACCACCTGGCCAGCATTCCGGATCATTTAAGTCACCGTAACGATCACCGCGATCATAGAAAATTTCCGTACAAGGACCACACGGGCCTTCGCCAATGTCCCAGAAATTTTCCTCCAGCTTGTAAATTCGCTCAGCTGGCAAGCCAATTTTTTCATTCCAAAACTTAAATGCTTCTTCGTCCTCTGGATAAACGGTAACAGATAGACGCTCTGGATCAAAGCCAATCCATTTTTTATCGGTAAGGAACTCCCATGCCCACGTGATCGCTTCTTCCTTGAAGTAATCTCCAATAGAGAAGTTACCTAACATTTCAAAAAACGTATGGTGACGACGAGTTTTACCTACATTCTCAATATCATTGGTACGAATGCATTTTTGAGAGTTTGTAATCCGTGGATTCTCAGGCTTAACGCGGCCATCGAAATACGGCTTAAGCGGTGCCATACCCGCATTAATCCAAAGTAAGGATGGGTCGTTGTGCGGCACGAGTGATGCACTTGGCTCAATCGCATGTCCCTTGCTTTCAAAAAATGCTAACCATTTAGAGCGTATTTCACTTGCTTTCATTGCAAATTCCTCCTGATCCATAGCAATATTTGCTCATAATAATAAAAAAAGTCCCTGTTCAAGACAGGGACGAATCATCGTTCGCGGTACCACCCTGGTTATTGCTCAAAACATAAAGCAATCGCCTCATGGACGATAACGGGTCCAACCGATGAGCTTGACTCACACTCAGAAACAGCTTTCCATCATTCTTCATTAGTAGCGCTCTCTCAACCATTCCCTATAGGAATGAAGCACCTTCTCTGGCTAATGGGCTATGATGTACTTATTTTCATCAACGATTTTCATATACATCTTTTCAAATTATAGCTACAGCGAAAGATGCTGTCAAATGCTGCCGTTAAATTATTTTTCGACGTACATAATAGGCGAACATATGCTGAATAATGACCTTGCCGGAAGCGAAGATTGGCACGGCAAGAATCATTCCCCCTACACCGGCCACTTGGCCCCCAACTAGCACAGCTAATATTATAACCAGCGGGTGGAGGTGCAGCGTTCGACCAACAACCTGAGGGGATATAATATTGCTCTCTAGAATTTGACAGACCGTATTGACGATCACGACAAGCAGCATCATTTTTAATGAAATGGTAGATGCCATAAGCAGGGCAGGTGCTGCTCCGATGAACGGACCAAGATACGGAATGACATTCGTAATCGCCACTATGCTTGCCAGCAGCAATGCATAGGGCATCCCAACAAGGAGATAGCCGATATATGCGAAGGTTCCAATTATTAAGCAAACAAGCAGCTGTCCTCGAATATAGCTGCCAAGTGCAGTATCGACATCCTTTAACAATCGAATCGTATTTTTTCGATGTGATTTTGGTACGTATTTAATAATCGCTCGTTCGAACACTTCAAAGTCCTTCAATATATAAAACGCAAGAAACGGTACAACAAACGCGACAAACAAAGCATTGACCATTCCACCAATATTGTCCACGAAGGTAAGCAACGTCTCTGATATTTTCCGTTCAAATTGTACGAGTGTTTTATTCAGTCCCTCACGGAAGCTTTCAGGTAGTGAGCTGTTGTTAATATCGACAACTAAGTTTTGTGCTCGCATGGATAGCTCCGGAAGATGCTTGTTCAGCTCCTGCATTTGATCGATAAACATCGGTATAATATTTACTAAAATAACCGTTAAGATCGTGCAAAAAACAGCATAAATGAGTAGAACAGCCATCGTCCTTGGAACCTTTCGATCGTGCAGCATACTGACAACAGGATTCAATATATAAGAAATAATCATCGCTACAATAAATGGACCTAAGACCGCCTTTAGAAACGAAAAGATGGACAAAATGATCGGTTTAAGCAATAGGAGAAAGTAGATAACAAACAATAATAAAATCGTATAGATTAAGACAACAAAAAGTCTATTCTTTGTAAACCTCTCCACATATTCACCACCTTCATTCTAGCTATTCTTTGCCATTATATGTACAAGTATTCCTATTCAGCACAAAAAACGGCAACCCTCACGCGGATTGCCGTTTTCTATATCGATAAATTTTAACTGTTTAATTGTATGTCTACAGCTGCTGGCTGCTCCTCGAAAAATAAATCGTCGAGTGAGCTAAGCGTTCCATCCTCTTCTACCTGATAGACTGACATTTTATCGCCGTTAACTGTCAGTTCTATAAAGCAGCTCCAGCAATAAAATTGATGGGAACCAATTTTCCCGATATCTTTGGAATTACAGTTCGGACATCTCATACACATTCTCCTTACCCTCTAAAATTGGAAGCTGCGACTGGCTCCAATTCCGATTCACTAACAGCAGGAACGATGATTGCATTTTGTCCAAGTAATATATCATTCATATTTCTTGGAGCCTTTAGCCATTTACGACCTTCTATTAGATCTGAAACAAAACCATCGGTAAGCTCATAACCTACTATCTGTGTATCCTGTAATGGTTGAAAATATACATCTGACACACGCCCAAGCTGCGAACCTGTCACCGTAATGATAGGCATGTCCTTCAAATGAATGACGCCCGTACAAAAGCCACGTTGAAGCAGCTGTCTTTTTCCTGTAATGATTTGTGTCTCATCTTTAATAAAGACAGCATCCTCACCACAAGAACATACGCTGTTCCACGGTACAGTTCGCACCTTCATAGCAAACCATTTTGCATATTCAAGTACCAGCCCCTGCATGCGCCAATGCTCATCAAACCATGCGTCCTGAACGATTCCAATTTGCTTCCCATTATTCATCGCAATGACGGGTAAACCAATTAGCTGCTGTAATGAAATCAATATGTGCTACCTCCAACCTAAACTTGCTGCAGAAGTAAGAAATTTCTTGTTCGCACACCTCTATAAGTTGTCCACTTTAAGGCAAGTTTAAACGTAGCATATCCAATTATTGAAATGTTACTAATGTAACACGCTTTAATCCATTCATCTTTTCAATGTAGCCGCAACCTCAATTATGTAGATAAACGTTTTACGATGCCTGCAACGATCGGAGCAGCTTCCTGCAGCTGTTCAATCGTATTCCCCATCCCAAAACTAAAGCGTATCGCACTATTCAGTCGTTCATCACTTAAGCCCATCGCTTTCAGCACATGAGATCGTTCCAATGAACCAGACGTACAAGCAGATCCGCTTGCAGCAGCAATTCCTGCCATATCTAAATTCATAAGCATGCTCTCCGTGTCTACGCCAATAAAGCTTATGTTAACAATGTTTGGCAGCGTATTTGTCGCATGTCCATTTATTATGAACGGGTGCTGGTCCAACTCCTGTTGTAACAGCTCTACCCATTTATTACGCAATTGAGCGACAAAAGGTTGCCAATTATTACGCTCGTTCACACAAATGTCAAGAGCTTTTGCAAAACCGACAATCGCTGCAACATTTTCAGTGCCTGCTCGACGTTTTCTTTCTTGGGAGCCGCCTTGAACAATGGCACTAATTGGTGTGCCTGTTGCAATGTATAATGCACCAATACCTTGAGGACCATTAATTTTATGGGAGGAGAAGCTCACGAGATCCACTGGCAGCTCATTGAGGTTCAGCGGAAGATGCCCGAGGGATTGTACAGCGTCAACGTGAAGCAGCGCGCCTGCCTCATGTGCAAGCTTACCAATCTGCTCAATCGGTTGAATCGTTCCAACCTCATTATTCGCGTGCATAATACTAATTAGCCCAATGCTTTCATCTAATACATCAGCTAGCTGATCAAGCTTAACCATTCCCGTGTTATCAACTGGAACAATATGAAGCTCAAAGCCTTCGTGCTCTGCCAGCCACTGCATCGTATGCAATACAGCATGATGCTCAATAGATGAAGTAATTAGTCCTTTTCTACCCTTCGCCGCCTGTGCACGTGCAGCGCCTATTATGGCTAGGTTATCACTTTCTGTTCCGCCCGATGTAAAGGTAAGCTCACTAGGCTTGCACCCTAAATGACGTGCAAGCGTGTCGCGTGATCTATTCAAATGTGCTTTTGCAGCACGGCCGTAATGATGCATGCTTGATGCATTTGCAGGCCCTTGCTGCATAACCGCGATCATCTCATGTGCAACTTCCGGATGAATCGGTGTAGTTGCTGCATGATCAAAATAAAAAGACTTCATAGCATTCGTTCACTCCACTGCTCGTTTAGATATAAAACATGTAGCTTCCTTCGCCGCTATTATTATCATCCTGCTCATAATTAATCATGTCACTAAGCGTTGTAGAATCTAACACATTCGCGATATTGTCACGAATGCGCAGCCACAAATTCCGCTTAGCCGGATCATCCTCCTCCGTAAAGTCAACCGGAGAGATCGGTCCTTCCAGTGTACGAATGACATCGCCAGTAGTAATGTCACCAGGCGACTTCGACAGCACATAACCGCCATAGGCACCGCGGATACTTTTGACGTACCCTGCATTTCTTAATGGTGCAATAAGCTGCTCCAAATAATGCTCAGACAAATTATTTTTCTCCGCAATGCTTTTCAGGGAGAGGGGGCCGTCTCCATATTTGGCAGCAAGCTCCATCATAATCGTCAGTCCATATCTTCCCTTAGTCGAAATCTTCATTTATTTGTACTCCTTTTGCATATCATTGTAATCCCATTAAACTTATAGGTTATTCTTATATGGTATCATATCTATTCTCAAGAGTCTTGCTTTTCAAACATGCCAAATGAAAAACTTTACGTTCTGTGTTACAATATGTTTTGCTTGAATGAACAAGGTGGTGACTTATATGTCTAATTCAAATAAACGGGTTGTTATAGGGATGTCCGGTGGGGTTGATTCCTCTGTTGCAGCTCTTCTACTAAAAGAGCAGGGCTATGAGGTCATCGGTATCTTCATGAAAAATTGGGATGATACTGATGAATTCGGTCATTGTACAGCGGAGGAAGATGCAGAGGATGTTCGCCGCGTATGTGAGCAGATCGGCATACCTTATTATACCGTCAATTTTGAAAAACAATATTATGATAAAGTGTTTACTTATTTTCTTGATGAATATAAGCGTGGACGTACGCCAAATCCAGATGTCATGTGCAACCGTGAGATCAAATTTGGTGATTTTCTAAAAAAAGCAGAAGAGCTGAATGCCGATTATTTGGCTACTGGTCATTATGCGAGAGTAGAACGTTCAGCCGATGGCACAACGAAGCTGCTTCGCGGCGTTGACAGCAACAAGGATCAAACGTATTTTCTTAATGCGCTGAACCAACAGCAGCTCGCAAAAGCAATGTTTCCAATTGGACATCTGCCGAAGCCTGAGGTAAGAAAAATTGCCGAGGCAGCCGGTTTATATACAGCGAAGAAAAAAGATAGCACTGGTATTTGCTTTATTGGGGAACGTGACTTTAAGCAGTTCTTAAGTCATTACTTGCCTGCACAGCCAGGGAATATGGTGGATATCGTAAGTGGGGAAGTAAAAGGACGCCATGACGGCTTAATGTACTATACGCTTGGACAGCGCCAAGGTCTAGGTATTGGTGGCAGTGGTAACGGCGAACCGTGGTTTGTAGTTGATAAGGATTTGGAGAATAACATTCTCTATGTTGTCCAGGGTGATCATCCTAGTTTATATTCCGAAAGCTTGCTTGCTACGGACATGAACTGGATTACCAACGATGACACAGCAGATACTGTTCAATGCACGGCAAAATTCCGTTATCGTCAGCCTGATCAAGAAGTGACTGTTAAAAAGCTACCAAATAACGAAGCGCTTATTACGTTTGCAAAGCATCAAAAAGCGATAACACCAGGACAAGCTGTCGTATTATACGACGGCGATGTTTGTCTTGGAGGCGGCACGATACACAAGGTTAACAAAATTGCTAGTCAAGCATAACAAGTGTAGCTGCTTTCGTAACTTTTAGTTTTTCAAACGGCTAAATACGATGGTTGTTCAAGGATTACTCATTAATCCTTGAACAACATCGAATAAAACTTAAAGCTGGGGACTGCTCATACGAAGTTCCTTATTACAACGTTTTACCCCGACAGTCGTTATTCGAAGTTGCTCCATCCCAGTAATTGTAAATATGAACTGATGCTCTCCCTGTTCATAGACCACGCTTTGACCTATATGCGGAGGGAATAGTATATTTGCGTACATATAACCACCGATCGAGTCCATATCATCTGCTTCCAAGTGAATGTTGAAGAAGCTGTTCACTTCCTCGATGAGCAGCATTGCACTTAACCTATATTCATCCGTTTTTAGCTTTGTAATCTGAAGCTCCTCTTCATCAAATTCATCCTGAATATCACCAACAATCTCTTCAATAATATCTTCCATCGTTACCATTCCAGAAGTACCGCCGAATTCATCAATCAGCAGTGCAATCTGTGTTTTTTGAGCTTGCATCATCGTGAGCAGTTGGGATATTTCTATGCTCTCAGGCACCGTAATAATGGGACGAATCCATCGTTTCCATTGCGCTCTAGAGTTGGCCTCATCATATATCGCTAGTAAATCCTTAATATGCATAAAGCCGATAACATCATCCTTATCCTCGTTCACTACTGGATATCGCGTACGCATATGTTGGATGGCAGTATTAATATTTTGCTCAAAACTCAGATGCTGCTCCAAACAAATCATATCAATTCTTGGTGTCATCACCTCTCTAGCAAGCTTTTCTTGAAACTCCTCCAATTCCTTCGAAATCATTAAATGCTCTTGCTCCGTTTTAATAGATTTTCGTACCGTGCTGCTGTCCAACTGTAGCAATCGCAACAGCCACTCCTGCCACCTATAACGATAACGAACCTCAAGCCATAGAGAAATAACGATAATAACGATCAATGCAGTAAGTATTGCGCCTTCACTATAGTGCAGTTCATTCGAAACAAGCAGCTTGTGGACTTCATGTGACAGCCTAAAAACGCACATCCCAAGTACACATAAGCATAGTGCAGGGAATATCAGGATGATCTGTTCATGCTTTTTTAGCCACTGCAGCATTCGATGTCCATTAGTGACCGCTTGTATATTAGGTATGATGCAAAAGTAAGCGCTGTACATTGTAAGCAGTATGACTATACTTAGCATGAACCATCCAATCGATGCGGGATCCTCCAATCCGATTATGTCATCCAGAGACTGGATGACATGCACCTCCCTTCATTTTTTCATGGCTTAAAGAATCGCCATGATTACGACATATATATTCGTGACAGCTAGCACCATATTCCATCCTTTTTTAGGTTACTTTCTTTAAGTTTGTTCATAAGATGTTCGAACTCTATGCTGCCGAACTGATTTACCAAGTGCTAACATTTGATATAATGCATTTGAGAATGATGATTTGAGGGGGATTTACTGTTGAAAAAAATATTAATGTTATGTGTTATTCTTTTTGTTTTAATGCCTGTCCAAGCATTCGCTCATTCGAAATTAACCGAATCGATTCCAGCAGAGCAAGAGACGCTTAGCGAATCGCCTGCACAAATTTCATTGAAGTATAATACGAGCATCTCTTCCGTAAGTACATTTACACTTGTTAATGAAAGCGGCGAAGAGCAGCAGGTTGATAATATTTCAGTAAACGATAATGAATTGAGTGGCGAGGTGCAAGGTACACTTGCCAATGGCAACTACTCCATTGAGTGGAACATAATCGGCGCTGATGGCCATGCAATTAAAGGCACAACAGCCTTTACAGTGCAAGCTGCTGAGCCTGAACCAACCGAAACTGCAAGCAATACGGAGCAGGATACCGATGCGACAGAGCCAACTGAGGAGCCTATTGATGAGCAAACTGCAGAAGAACCAACTGCTGAACCATCACCTGAAGCTACCCCGGAAACAAGCACTGACACAAGCGCAACTGATGTGACTGAAGAAGCTGCACCTGCATCAGAGAAGAGCGCGGCCGTATGGCCATATGTCGTAATTGGTTTGATTATCATCGCAGTCGTTGCCTTTGCAATGCGTAAGCGCAAGTAGTATGCAGTATATATCAGAATTTTTACTATATATCTGCTTTTCCATCGTTATGGGAAATGCAGTTATGCAGGTTGTGCCGCAGCGTTATAAGCCTTCAATTGTTGTGCCAAAGGCGCTGCTCCTCTCTGCTATACTCGCCATTCCAATTCTATCGTATGTCCCGCTTCATCTGACCGCCTTAGAATTTAAACAGTCCTTCCAGCTTAGTTATGCTGCTATGATGAAAAGCATTCTGCTGGATCTGCAAATCGGCGAGGCATGGCTATGGACTGCAGTCGGAGCTGCTGGTCTCGCGATGATTGTGGGCATCCCTGTGTTTGCCAAGGATAGGCATATGCCTAAGATCGCACTTATGCTCACCTTGCTGCTTACCTTTTGGCTTGGCTACGGCAGCCACGTTGCCTCACTTGACGCTTTCAAAGGTCTCATCGTACATACGGGACACTTTGTAGCCGTAGCCGTCTGGCTTGGCATCTTGTTCGTCGTAAGCTGGTTTGCCACTGATGATAACCATTGGGCTTCCTTTCTGAAATGGTTCTCTCCGCTAGCGATAACTTGTGTTGTCGTAGCGCTCATTGCCGGCATTACATTAATGTCCTACACAACACCTCAGGCTACCAATGCACTTATGTTAAATTACGGCCAGCTAATGCTCATTAAGCATGCGAGCATTTTGCCGCTGCTATGGCTTGCGTATAGTAATGGCTTTGTATATCCGCGACTCGCTCGAGAAGGAAAACTACCATCACAGCTAAAGCTGCTTCGTATAGAGAGCATCATCGCTTTATTCGTGCTTGGCAGTACTGCCATCATGGGACAAACAGCACCGCCTCACAACGTGCTGGAAACGCTGCGGACAGAAACTCCCTCTTGGCTATTTACTACGATCTACCAAGGGTCCTTCAGTCCTGACTTACAGCTGATATGGCAATGGAATCTAAGTAGTGTGCTGCTGATTGCAGCTGCCCTGTTAGTGCTATATGCTATTCGAGCTGCTTTTCTACAGCGCAGCATTATATGGATTATATTGCTCAGCATCTTGCTGGTTACATTTGTTTATCTTGCTGTTATGTTCGGTATAAAGCCGATTGAATCTAGCCTATTATGAATAAAAAAGTGAATGATAACGTAAAAAAGCAGCAGCACAGTGACAATCTGTGCTGCTGCTTTTGATATTAAATCGAAATTAGATCCTTAACTGAGAAATCCACTTTCAGCTTATGATCTGAACGAGGATGAACGTACTTGATATAAGCCATCTTATACTCAATATCGAAGTACCAACCTTTGTCACTACATTTCCACTTTTCTTCATTTAAAAACCTTGGTATGACCACATCATCTAGCTCAATCGCAATAGGACTGTTATCAGAGCATAGAACTTGAATTTCCAACTCCTCAATCGGGCTATGGTACAATCCTTTTTCAGTAAACGTGATGATCGTATTTTCCTTTGCGTCGACGTCTATGGTTAAATTATAATAATTTTCATTTTTATAGCTACTCGAAACGCCATCGTCATCGTAATAAGTAAATGATCCATCTTGTGAACCTTCGATAAGTACAACCAGTTTTTTGATCGTATCCAGATGTATATTGCGCAATTGAGTTGCAAGCGGAATGATCCCACCGCTGCGAATAAACATGGGGATGCTAGATAGAGTAACTTCTAATTCAATATACTGTCCTCCCTCATATCGCTTCTTCGTACTCCAATCAACCCAATTTGCTCCTCTAGGTAAATATATGCTATGCTTTCGTACTTCAGGCTCTACAACATTTGCCACGAGGAGAGAAGCGCCGATCATAAATTGAAAGCTTTCCTCCCAAACTTGCGGGTCATCTTGAAACTCATAGACAAGAGGCCGCATTATTGGTGCTCCACTTACAGAAGCCTCATATAGCAATGAATAGTAATATGGAATCAGCTGATAACGAAGCTGGATTGCATCACGAATATACTGTGTATAGCTCGGATACATCCAAGGCTCGGTAACTGTGTTATCTGTGTTGGAGGAATGAATGGAGAAGCGTGGCTGGAAAATCCCGTTCTGCACCCATCGTACAAACAGCTCTGGTTCAGGAGCCGGTCCAAAAAAACCACCAATATCACAGCCTTGGTTCGCAACACCTGAGAGACCTAGTCCTAATATTAAAGGGATATTGAATTTTAAGCTATGCCAGCTCGTATAATTATCTCCTGCCCATGTTTGAGCATATCGCTGAATACCTGCATAACCTGCACGATTAATGACATACGGTCTTACGGATGCGTTATTCTCCTCAATCGCTTCTACTGCAGTTAATGCCATAAGATTAGGCATGACCGATGATAATGCGGAAATCGGCTTTCCTTCTCCTTCATAATCACATTGAGCAGATGTTTGCTGAATTTCATACTCATTATTATCGTTCCATATCGATGTGAATCCAAAGTTCAGCAATTGCTGCTTCATATGCGACTTCCATCGTTCTCGTGCAGCAGGTTTAGAAAAATCAACAAATGAGGCGGCTCCTCCCCAATAACGGTCAATGACTGGAGCTTGAGCATGCTCATCCTTAATAAATAGGCCGAGCTCAGAAAATTCCTCATACAGTGGATGTGTAGTAAGCATGCCTGGCTTAATATTGGGAGAAAGCGTAATGCCTTTACTTGACGACTGTTCAACAAACTGTGCAGGATCAGGAAAACGGTCTTTGTTCCAATTGAAAACATAGCGTTTACCGTCCTTCCCCGTTGTATAACCTGATGACATAAAAAAGCCGTCACACGGAATTCCTTGCTCTTCACATTGCTCTAAGAAACCAAGTATTGCTCGATCTGAATGAGCCTCTAGCTCCGTGTAAAACATTGTCGAGCCTAAGTATCCAAGTGAAAATTTCGGAGTCAGTATACTTTTCCCTGTTAAGTCCGTATATCGCTGAACAACTTGCTTTATCATAGGTCCATGAATGAAAAAGTAATCTAGCTCTCCTCCATCTGCGCTGTAATACGTATATTTCGGCCAATATCCGCTTCTTTCCATACCTACGTCGAAGGTTGATTGATGTGTATTATGATAAAACATTCCGCTGGCACTTTGGTTCTTTCCATTAAATTTAATATAAAATGGAATATGCTTATACAACGGGTCTGTGCTTTCTGAGTTGTAGCCTAGTGTATCGACATTCTGCATACGGAGCCTGCGATTTCTTTTATTAAGTAAACCGCTCTTTTCACCAAAACCGTAATAATAATCTTCATCACTAGAAACTGAGTAATGATAAATTCGATTCAAGTCATCCTGTACATAACTTCGACTCCCAACATCCTGGTGAAGAACCACTCCTTCGTGATCCTCAAATATAATAGCAAAAGGCTCCTTAACGATTTTAAGTACGAGATTTTTCGTAGTGCACCTATAATCATGCTCATGCTCTTCGATCTTTAATGAAAGCGCCGTAATTTTCTTTCGGTCTTTTATTACGTGGTCCATTGCATCGTCCCATGCTGTCATAACTAATGCATAGGAGGCTTCAGGTGCAAACTCACGATCAAAGCTGCAACGAATTCTAAACATGTCGTCATTCATCGCATAAATACGATACAACGCAGCATCTGTCGTGAGTTCTATGTAATCGATGCACTCTGTTATCGTTAGTAACTTTCTGCTAATCTTCAAAGTCGTTCCCCTCTTTCTTTCTGTTGGTTCTATGATCTATTTCATTCCGGAAGTAACCATACCGCTCACCAGCTGCTTTTGAAATATTAAAAATACGATTAAAACAGGGATCATCGTAATGACTGACATCGCCAGAAGGCTGCCCCAATCCACATTGAACTCCCCGATAAAATTGGACAATGCCAACTGTACCGTATATTTTTTCGGATCGCTTATTCCGATTAGCGGCCATAGGAAATCATCCCATCTCCACATAAAAGAGAAGATAGCTAAAGCTGCTAAAATAGGCTTGCATAATGGAAGAACAACCTTCCAGTAAATCGTCCATTCATTAGCTCCATCCATACGTGACGCCTCTAATAGCTCATCAGGCACGCTTAGTAAATATTGACGCAGCAAAAACACACCGGTTGGCGTAGCTGCTGGAGGAATAATTAGCGCAAGCAATGAGTTATAAAGCCCAAGCATGCTTAGCACCTTAAATATGGGGATCATGATGACCTCGAGCGGTATCATGAGTGTCGAAATAAACGCCAATAATAAAAAGGTACCTCCCCAGAATCGATATTTTGCAAGTGCAAAGCCAGCCATCGAATTGATGATGAGCAGTAATAGTGTAGATGTCACGGCCACAATTGCGCTATTCAAAAAGTATCGTCCAAAGCTTCCCTTCTCAAATGCATTAACAAAATGCTCAAAGGTAAACTGCTGTGGAAAAAACGTAGGAGGAAATTGATACAGCTCAGAATTATCTTTGAAGGACGAAAGAAATATCCATATTACAGGAAACAACCATAAGGCTGCCAATAGCACTAATAGCACATAAACAACAGTCTTTTGTGCAAAGGTTTGTGTCATGCGTTTTCTCCTCCTTTACTCAGCTTGAACTGCAATACGGTAAAGATCGTTATAATGATAAACAATACAACAGACATCGCGCTGGCAAGACCAAGCTCCTGCTTGGCAAATCCCGTTTCATATATATATTGAACGATATAAGTTGTTGCTTTATTCGGGCCTCCGCCAGTAAGGGCAAACATAAGGGGATACGCCTTAAATGCTTCAATGGTACAAAGCATCACAACAAGCAACGTTGTTGGCTTAAGCAAAGGCATTGTTATATGAAAAAAAGCTTTTAGCTTAGATGCACCGTCTAGGTGAGCCGCTTCATAATAGTCTCTCGGAATAGCAAGCAAGCCCGCTACAAAAATCACCATGAAAAATCCAAGTCTAGACCATACTGCTGCAATAATGACAATTGCTTTCGAATAAAATGCATCCGATAAAAATCCAACTGTGTTTTTGTCCAAAAATTGTAAAATTGCATTGATAATCCCTAATTCCCCGAAAATCCATCTCCATGTTAGACCTACGATAATAAATGAAATCATGGTCGGCCAATAGAAAATTGCGCGAAAAAAGCCTTTTAATACAATTTGTTGTACAAGTAAAATTGCAATGCCTAGCGCACAAGCATAAATCAATGGTACAACTATTACGGCATAGGTAGCTGTCTTACCTAATGTCAGCCAAAATGCATCATCTGAGAAAATCTCTACATAATTTTCAAACCCGATATACTTCATAGGGTTCAGACCATCATAATCATGTAATGAGTACACAGCTCCAAGGATAGTAGGAACGACAATAAAGATCGTAAAGATCAATAAGTTCGGCAAAACAAAAAAATAAGGTGCCAGCTGCAGCTTCCTTTTTCTCCTTTGTACAGGCTGTTGCTGAACTGCGATTGACTCTGTAGACATTTCTATTCCTCCTAGGTATGAAACATTGGAGCTGCACTAGCAGCCCCAATGCCTTTATTCATCCTTATTTCGTGTCTTCAATTGCCTCATTGATGAGCTCAGCAATGTCATCTAGCATCGCTTGTGATGTTTTACCTCCAGCGATGACATCGGACAATCCATCCTTCAGATCGTTGCTGAATTTAGGCACGATTTGTTGTTTGGACCAATCCTCAGCAGCTGCTGGAATGGTATTACTCAACTCATTAGCAAAAATCGCAAACATTTCCTTGCCATACTCATAATTAAGCTCAGCACTATCCTTGCGCGGACTCATAAACAAAGACTTTTCATTAAATTTTGAGTTGATTTCTTTGCTGGATATATACTGAATAAACTCTGCAGCTTCATCCTCAACACCTGATTTTTGGAATGCCATCACGAATTTTCCTCCTGGAACAGAGGATCGATTCGTACCAATTGGCATATACGTTACGCCCCACTCAAAGTCAGTAATATCTTTATAATTGCTAATCATCCAGTTACCGGATAAATGGGCCGCAACTTTTCCAGTACGGAACAAGTTGTTAGGATTTTCTCCACCTAGCCAAATCGAGGTAGGAATTACGCCATCGTCATGCATTTTCTTGAAATAATCAACAGCCTGAACGCCAGCCTCATTATTAATCGTAGCAGCAGTTCCGTCACTATTAATCATGCTTCCACCATATTGGTAAAGAAGAGTTGACCAGCGATGAGGGGTAAAATCCCAAGCTAATCCGAATTGCGCATCAGAATTATTTAATACGGTTTGAATCGCCGTATTAAACTCATCCCATGTCCAGATGTCATCTGCTGATTGCGGAACCTGGACACCAGCCTGATTAAATAACGTCTTATTGTACATTATGCCGTTAGCTGTCACATCCATTGGGGATGCCACGACTTTATTGTCCAGTACATAATAAGGCTTAATCGAATCTAGAAATTGCGAGGTGAATGCATCGACCCCACCCAGCTTTTCTGCTAAATCTACAGCTTGATTGGAGAACGATCCAATATCTGATGTACTAATACGTGCCAATGCAGGCGGTTGGCCTCCACTGATCATCGTTTTTAGCTTTGTGGATAAATCGCTGTATGCCACCTCGATCAGTTCTATATCAACATGACTGTTTTCTGCCTCATAATCCGCTATAATTTCTTTCATCACTTCGCCTTCGTTACCATCAGAGAACCATACAAAATCTAGCTTAACTTGTTTTTTTGTTGTTGAACCCGACTTGTTTGCGCTTTCATTTTTACCACACGCAGATACTACCATACCAATAACTAGAATACTTAATAGCACATAGATTGCTTTTGATTTTATTATCAATGCGTTCATCCCCTTTTTTGTTGTTCAGTGTTTTTTCGGAAAAACTGTGGTGATATTCCTGCATATTGTTTAAATGTCCTGCTGAAGTGTATTGTTGAATTAAATCCAAGTTGTTCGCCTATCTCAGAAATAGTATCATCACTTTCAAACAATAGACTCTTTGCCTCATCAATGCGCTTACGCATAATATAGTTGTTAATCGTATAGCCCGTAACCTCTTTAAAACAATGACACATGTAATATTTACTTAAATGCAGCTGTATTGCCATATCATCTAGGCTTTCATTGCTTCTATACATTTGATTAACATATTGTAATATCCGCTGCACCGTTAATTGACTGCTTGAAGGCTTTACAGAGGGTGTGATTTCCATTAAATATTTGCTTTTTCGATAGACGTGGATTAACAGTTGAACAAGTAACGATTTTAGCATATAGCTATAACCGATAGACTCTTTATTATTCTCGTTTTCCAGTGTTGCAAAGTATCTGCTTATTTCATCTCTTTCTTCGGGTAACCAATGAATCCGAAAGCCACTAGGGTTGTCAAACATTTCCATAATTTTATCGAACATTTCATTTGGAAGTTCTTTCTCTATAAATGAAACTGTAAAATTAATATAGCTCCTAATGTATTTCATTTCATTGCTCGGATTTACCCTATGAATGACATCCCCTCGAAATAGAAGCATATCTCCAGGCAGTAGTTCATAAATCTTATCACCGATAATATAATTTGCCTGACCATGGATGAAATAATAAACCTCTAAACCTCGGTGTGTATGTAGTGGCCACTGATACTGCCAATCTTCTGCTTGAGCACGTACGTATATGCGGTTATTCTCAAGCGCAATATTCGTAGGGGTGTGAATCATTAATGAAATTAAAAACACCTCCTTATCTTCTACTAAAACTTGCTATTATAACGATTTTTAATAATTTCACTGATGATATTATCATAATCACTCAGTTATAAAATTACTTATATTGCTATGTACATAACAAATATTGCTGAAAATAATATTATCAGGAAACACTATTTTCAACAATGTAAGTGTTTACAATCTAATCTATCTATTTCTTTCGTTTTCACTATTCTTTTTCAAGTAACTTAACTTATTAACAAATAGTACCAAACGAGTACATTATGGGCTATCATGAAACCATAAGATATCGCTTGTTTGGAATGGAGGATTAACTTCAATGACTTTTGATGGACATGATGAATTAAGTGAACGCAGACGCAATAAGCTCAAATTGATGCGCTTTGATCAGGATCAGCAAGAGCTTGTCATAACTGAAAAACCACAGGAAACCTTCGAGGATGTCGGTGGCTTAGAGGACGTAAAGAAAAAAATCAATCTAAATTTTATTTTGCCGATCAAGCAGCCTGAGATTTTTGAGGCTTATGGTAAAGATGTCGGTGGCAGTATCTTACTATACGGACCGCCTGGCTGTGGTAAAACATTTTTAGCAAGATCGATTGCAGGTGAGATTGAAGCAAACTTTCTACATATCGAGCTGCAAGCGATCCTTTCTATGTATGTTGGCCAAAGTGAAGTCAATCTGCATGATATTTTTGAACGCGCACGTGAAAACAAGCCCTGCGTCATTTTCATAGACGAGCTTGACGCCATGGGAGGCAGCCGAAACCAAATGCGTCAGCATCACGACCGAATGCTGGTCAATCAGCTTTTGCTGGAGCTAGACGGAATTCAAGCGCTCAATAGCGGTGTATTCGTTATTGGCGCTACGAATACGCCATGGTATCTCGATTCGGCTCTACGTCGTCCAGGTCGGTTTAATCATATGATGTTTGTACAGCCTCCTGCTGAACAAGAGCGCGAGCTAATCCTTAAGCTTAAGCTCGACAGTAAGCCTGTCGGTAAACTTGACCTACAGCAAATCGCCAAACAGACAAAGCATTTTTCTGGAGCAGACCTAGAACAGCTCGTACGTGATGCAGTTGAACGCGCACTGGAGAGGACACTGGAAACTGGCAGCATCCAACCAATCGAGCAGACTGACCTGCTGCAAGCTGCTAAACGTCGGAAAGCAACGACCGTAGAATGGTTCTCTACTGCTAAAAACTATGCTACCTTCAGTGATCCTAATGGTGATTATGAAGGCATCTTAGCCTATATGAAGAGCAACGGCTTAAAATAAGGGATATTTACGCAGGAGGAATCATCAATGGTAACTGAACTGGTCCATAATGTGACACGATCTAGAGCCTATCAGCTTATGGAGTGGAAGAGGTATAAGGAAGCATTAGATGAAGCAATGAAACTTCTTCAAGAGGATCCTGACGATTCCGAAGCCTATTCTTTGATCGCTCTTATTTATTTCCGTCAGGATGAACATGATCATGCACTTCATTGGTGCGATGAAGCGCTGCGTCGTGACCCAGAAAATTTGCAAGCCTGGTATGTTAAAACATTAAGCTATTACGATTCGGAGAACTGGAAGCAGTTTGATGCAACGATCGAACAAGCCATTCAGCTCGATCCAGATGAAGCAGTATATTACTTTTTACTTGCTAATCGAAAGCTCACTCGTAATCAATACGAGCCCGCCAAGCAGCAGCTATTAGTTGCCCTTGAGCTTGATCCTGAGCAGGCGCTTTATTTAGCTAATTTAAGCTATATTGAAGCACTTCTCGGAGATATGGAAGCTTCGAAGCAGCTGGAAAAGGAAGCGCTGAAGCGTGATGCCGAATCCAAAACCGTTTATCTATATTTAAGCTGGTCTGCTGATCGCCGAGGTGATGATCAGGCTCAGCTTCTTTATCTAAAAAATGCAATTCAGCTGGACCCAGTTGACGAGCAAATCCGAAAGGAATATCTAGAAGGACTACAGAAGAATTATTTCTTCTATCGCATCCTTTTAGCGCCTAGCAAGTGGATTAGTCGTATGAAGCCATGGCAAGTATTTTTAAGCTGGATCGTAGCTTGGATTGTGTTTCGACCGCTCGTCGTTGTCTTTATTGTTTTATATATAATAGCCTTCTGGTTGAGCAAGCTGCTCGTGCACGTTAAAGTGTTCGGCTGGACGCTTAGACGGCATAAATAATCTGAAGTGAAGCGCCTACTGCTAATACGTTGGCATCTATAGAAAAAGCTGCTCCATATTACTCGTCTGAGTGATGGAGCAGCTTTTCGTTTACTTTAGTTTAATGCTTAACTTGCTGACTGCGTGCTGCCGTTGCGGGATGCAGGTGTTCCCATCGCTGTTATTGTCGAATTTCTTTTAATCGAATACCACGGTAACCTAATAGCAGCCTACTTCTGCCTTCTTCTCTTTTCTTGGTTGATCGCTATTTTAGCTTCGGCTCCTTGCTCGGTCGCTTGGTAGAGCTCGACATGAGCGATTCGTTCAGGCAAATACTGCTGCTTCACATAGTGGTTAGGGTAGTCGTGAGGATACTTGTAGCCTTTATGCCCAAGCTGCTCTGCTCCCTTATAGTGTGTATCACGCAAATGATGCGGAACTTCGTCTACACCAAACTGCTCAATCATTTTGTACGCCTTGCCAATCGCAACCGCCGTAGCATTGGACTTCGGACTTTCTACAGCGAATAGAATCGCTTGCGCAATATTGTACTTCGCTTCCGGCCAGCCGATCTTATGATAGGCGTCCATAGCGGTAACCGCCTGTACCATCGCTTGCGGGTTTGCTAGACCAATATCTTCGCTGCAGGCTACGATTAGACGTCTTAGGAACGTCATCGGGTCCATTCCCAGCTTCTCCACTGCATAGAAAAACCAATAAAGCGCAGCATCGCTTGAACCGCGAACACTTTTATGAAAAGCGGACAATACATCATACTGCATCGACGTATCTGCCCGAATCGTCCGTTTACGAATCGATTCCTGTGCAATTTCAAGTGTAACGTGAACGGTTCCATCACTGCTAGAGCTCGTCGTTACTGCTGCAAGCTCCAGCGCATTAAGCGCTCTACGGATGTCTCCACCTGCCATCAGTGCAAAATGCTCTAGCGCTTCCTGATCCACATTAAGCTTCATAAAGCCTAGACCGCGAACGGAATCAGACAACGCCCGCTCCATCGCCAGCATTGTGTGCTTAGGCTCTAATGGCTCCAGCTGAAACAGCGTTGAGCGTGACATTAAGGCTCCATTCACATGATGAAATGGATTTTCTGTCGTCGCTCCAATAAAGATAATGATCCCTTGCTCCACTGCAGGTAAAAGCGCATCCTGGCGTGACGTATTGAAGCGATGTACCTCATCAAGAAACAGAATCGTCTTTTTACCGTAGAGCGCTTTGTTATTTTTAGCACGCTCTATCACTTCTCTGACGTCTTTAACGGATGCATCCACTGCATTCAGTCTTACAAATTCACCCTTCGTATGCTGTGAAATAATGTTCGCGAGCGTCGTTTTCCCGCAGCCTGGCGGTCCATACAGTAGAATTGAGCTGATCTGATCGCTCTCAATCGCTCTTCTAAGCAGCTTTCCAGGACCAACGATATGCTCCTGTCCAATATATTCATCTAATGTTTGAGGCCTAATTCGATCTGCAAGCAGCTTATGCTCAATATTAGGCTGCTGCTCATCTTCCAATGAAAATAAATCCATGCTAAACACAACCTATTCAAGTAATTATGTCTATTATAGCATAAACGTACATTTGTTCTTATCCCTATAGTTGATATTATATAAAGGTCTAATTCACCCTGCCCCAATATACATCTGTTCGATAGATCATCTTAACAACTCCTTCCTGCTCATGTCGCTTAAACAAAGCTTCAATATCACTCATAAACGCATCGTAGCGGACATCGTGCTCAGAGATGCTGAAAGAGGAGGATTGAATTCTACCAACGAGCTGTTCATAAGTGAGCGGCTGCTCGTTGTAGTAACTAACTAGCTGCGGCTCGCTGCCGTAAAAGGAGCTTAGCGCTTTAACGCTCATTTGCTTATGCTTTACTTGATCATACTGCTCACCATATCGTAAAAATAGCGACTCGTAATCACGAACAAATTCAGAGGCATCTACATCCCGCTGATTCCATAGCAGTACAACGTTCGCCTGCGGTTTTAGTACTCGTATAAACTCGGTACGAGCACGCTTTTGGTCAAACCAATGAAATGATTGTGCACATACAATACCATCCACACTTTGATCCTCAAGTTCTGTACTTTCAGCGGAACCGGCCGTTACAAGCAGCATGGTTGCGTGCACCTTTTGATCGCTAACGTATACATGCAGTTGCTCATTAAGCGCTTGTCGCATCTCTTCATTCGGCTCTACGGCGATTACGTTAAACCCCTCATCTAGCAGCAGCTTTGTAAATATCCCTGTCCCAGCACCAATATCAGCAACTCGCATTTGCTCTGTCCAACCAACGGTAGTCATTAAATGACTAATGACCTGTGGCGGATAGCTAGGACGGTACTTCACATATTGCTTGGAGCGTCCAGAAAATCGTTCGTTAGACTGCATATTAGAAACCTCCTTGAAATGATGTTAT
>Ga0180216_1000904_pt1 | contig 28257 bp, 16 predicted proteins | sample eDN3rd37CBELigMG_FD_128879 | JGI IMG/M metagenome (GOLD analysis project Ga0180216, IMG submission 128879) | Enriched Miracle-Growth compost microbial communities from Emeryville, California, USA - eDNA 3rd pass 37_C BE-Lig MG (version 2)... ... | reverse complement strand
GACCATTGCCGGCATGCCGGCCGGAGAGCGGGCGCGGCGCGTGGCGGCGGCGGCGGAGCGGCTGGGGAATTTTGAGCCTACCGCCGTTTTGGGGCGCTGGCGCAGCCTCATTGGCGGGATTGCCAGCGCCGCATGACCGCCGTTGCTGCTCTTCCATACCTTTCGTGCACGCTGGAGACACCATGAAACACGCGCGTTTTCTCCGCTTCGGCCAGCCCCTTGCGCCGGTGACGAAGGCGCAGGCGGCATGACGACGCCCGCGCCCGTCGCAACCATCGCCATCTGCACGCATAACCGCGCCAACAGTGTGAGGGCCTGCGTGGCGTCGCTTGCCACGCAGGCGGCCAGGGCCGGCTTTCCGGTTCTGCTCGTCGACAGCGCCTCATCGCCCGGCGAAGCCAGGACGCTTGAGGCGATTGCATCCGCGTCGGGGACCGGCCTGATCCGCTGTGACGAAGCAGGCGTGTCTTTCGCCCGCAATCTCGCCGCGTCGCGGGCGGAGAGCGAATGGATCGTCTATGTCGATGACGACATCCTTGCCTTTCCCGACTGGGCGGAAGAGCTCGCGGCGTGTCTCGCGGCGGCGCCCGACGATGTGGCGGTGATCGGCGGGCAGGTGCGGGCGCGCTGGCCCAGCGGCGCCAGGCATGACCACATTGGTCAACGCTGGAAGCTGCTGCTGTCGTGCACGGATGAGCCCGGATCAGGCCCGGCGGCCGACTTCAATATCGTTTGCGCGAACCTTGCCGTCCGTCGACGGGCGCTCCAGACGGTCGGCGGCTTTCCGACGCGGCTGGGCCGGGTCGGCGGGCGGCTGATCAGCGGCGAGGAAGCGTTTTTGATCGAGCGCCTGCGCCAGGAGGGATTACATGCGCGCTATGATGGGCGGTTTGGCGTTTATCATTGTATTCCTCCAGAACGCCTGACCGTTCGGTGGGCCCGGCGGCGGGCGTATTGGGAAGGCGTTTCCCGCATCTGCATTTATCATGAACTTGGAAAACCACTGCCAAAGTCGTTAAATCCGGTAAAACTTGCCGCGAGCCTGCCGGTGCTGCTCGGACTCTCCGTCGTCAGCCCGGAGTATACGATCCGGTGCGCCATGGCGTGGGGAGCGCTCTCCACCCGGCTCTAGCGCCAGGGAATCCGGCGGCCGATACCTGACGAAGGCATTTTTCCGCAGATCCGCGCCGCGCATGATCATCATTGGAGCCCATCGTGACGTCAGACCAGCCGGCCTCCCGTCGTGACGTCGTCATCTGGCTGTTCAGCCTGCAAGCTCCGGCCCATGCGCGCGCAATGCTGGCGGGCCTGCTGTCGGCCGACGAGCGGGCGCGCGCCGCGCGGTTCATTCATGACCTGCATCGCGACCGCTATATTGTCGCGCACGGGGCCATGCGCTGCATTCTGGGGGAGACGCTCGGTCGCCCGCCAGGGGACCTGGTTTTCGTCAGCAACGCCTGGGGCAAACCCGGGCTGGCGGAAGCAGGCGCGCCGTTCTTCAACCTCAGCCATACGGAAAATCTCGGCGCCCTCGCTGTTGGCTGGCGCTGCCCCCTCGGCGTCGACGTGGAGCAGGTGCGGCCCGTGGAGGCGGACGTGGCGCGCCACTCCTTTTCGCCCGCGGAGCTGGCCGGGCTGTCCCGCCTGCCGCGGCGCGACTGGCTCCAGGGCTTCTATCGCTGCTGGACGCGCAAGGAAGCGGTGATCAAGGCGCTGGGTCTGGGCCTGGCGCAACCGCTCGACGCCTTCGACGTCACCCTTGCGCCAGACGCGCCGCCGCGCTTGCTGCGCCTCGCCGGACAGCCCGAAGCGCCCTCACGCTGGCAGCTTGCTCACTTCGCGCCGGCGGACGACATTGTTGGCGCCTTCGCCGCGCCATTGTCTGGCCACGAGATTTCTTTCAGACGCTGGACGCCGACAGATGCGTTGCCGGGCGCATCAGGCTGCGCCGCCAGATAGCGCTGGAAGAATGCCAGAAGCCGCCCGTTGATCTGCCGCCAGATTTCGGCGCGGTCACGTCCGGAGGGACGAAACGCCTCGGCAAAGGCCGGCATCAGCAGGCGGTCCGTGAAATCCAGATGGCTGGTTCCCTTGATGAAGAAAGTAAAATTGTCCGGCTGCGCCGCCTGCCGTTGCTGAAACGCCAGAACCTCCCCGTCCAGCATACGGTCAAACCGCACCGCGAGATCGGGCTGCGCCAGTTCTTCCGGGGTTGGCGGCCCGATATCCGCCGACAAAAAGAGATAGGGCGCTTGAACGCCGCCGCGCGCAGCCTGCCCCAGAACCAGCCCGTCGAGATTGACCACGGCGCGGATGCGTGGATCCAGCAGGCTGAGCTCCAGCGCGGCGGCGCCCCCGAATGAAAAGCCGGAAGCGCCAATACGGGTCGCATCGATATGCGGCCCCGTCTCCGGGCGCGCCAGCAGCGCGTCCAGCGCCTCCTGGCCGAAGCGCGCCTCCAGTTCCGCCCGCTGCGCCGCCGGAGCCCGCGACGCCTGAAACGCTTCGGGTGACGTAAAGTCAAATGACGCCGCCTGGAGCCGGCCCGCAACGCCCTCCCGCCGCTCCAGGTGAACGATGTCATTCAGGGTCGCCACCACATAGCCATGGCTGGCCAGCTCGGCTGGCGTGAAGGATGTTTCGGTTTCGCGCCCGAACCATGATGGAAAGTGAACGATCAGCGGGAACGGTCGCGGTGTTTCGGCCCAGGGCGCATTTTCCGAAAAGCCGGCGGATGTGGGGCGCAGCAGCCGGCGGCGCCACCGTTCCACCAGGCCCACCCGGGAGGCCGCCGCCGGATACCAGAGAACGACCGTAACGCCGCCCCAGGACGGCAGCGTCAGCGCCACCTCACGCCGCCCGACAGCGAACGGCCCGCCAGCCGCCGGGCGCGGGGCGCCCATGAACCAGAGCGCCCGCGCATATTCCTTGACCGGCGCCGGGCCCGCCATCGCCGCCGCGACGCCAGCGCCGCCAATGGCCGCGACGATCGCCGTGACGGCGATCCGCCGGGTTATCCCGCCGCTGGATGCGCTGTCGCCGGCCATGATCTATCCCCGAACGGCCCCTGTTTCGATCATGCGCCCGAAATGCGTGACGATGCAGGCGACGCCGGGGTCGTCCGGGCCTGGTTTGGCCGGCGGCATGTCGTGAACATGGATGGCGCCGTTGATGACGCCCTTCCATCCCAGCGTGCGGTCGATGCCAGGCCATTTCGGCGTATCCGGGCCAAGGAACTGCATCACCGGGCCGCTGACGCCGCGCGGTTCACAGGCGTCGCGCGCCTGCATCAGGGTCAGCAGGAAATCATCATTGAATTCCGAGCCCGTTCGCGTCGGCGCCCTGTCGATGAGGCCCAGCCGGGCGGCGAGCTGGAGCAGTCCGCTGGCTTGCGCGAGACGGTAGTTGCCGAGAAACTCAACAAAGGTTTTTTCCCGTCTGAACACCCGCCGCAGGTTCCAGGACACGTCGTTCAGCCGCACCAGTTGCCGGTTCAGGAAGTTCAGCCTCCGGGCGTAGGTGGGATGCCATGCGTTGACGACGCACACCATCTCGACCACGTCGCCGGCGTCGCGCAGCTGGCGCGCGATCTCGAGGGCAAGGACGCCATGAACACACAGGCCGAACAGGATGTAGGGCCCCTTTGGCTCGACCGCGCGGATGACCTCAATGTAATCGGCGGCGATTTCGGGAAACGTCTTGCCGGCGATGCCATGGGGCTTGCCGGGCTCGAACAGCCGCACCCCAAAAATGTGCCGGTCCTCGCCGAAATCGCGGGCCAGGGCGAACAGGGTTTCCACGCTGTTGACGCCGATCACCGGCGTCCGGGAGCCGCGCGGGCTGACCTCCATGATCCGCCAGTCTTCGTCCCCGTCGTCACCATGCTCCGTCACCGGCGCTGATGGCCCGCTGTCGAGTTCCACGCCGAGCCTCTCCGCCAGCCCCGCCAGGGTCGGATTCTGGAAGAACCGCGCCAGGCCCACCCGTTGTCCGAACGCATCGTGGATACGGGCCACCAGCCGGGCCGCGCGCATGGAATCGCCGCCCAGTTCGAAAAAGCTCGCGCCGGGCGGCGGATCATCACAACGCACCGCCGCGCGCCACAACTGCACCAGGCGCTCCGCCCGGACGCTGTTGTCCTCCGCCGGCGCGGCGGGCGACGCGCTGTCCATGACTTCGACAGCAACGACCTCGACCGCAACGGGCCGGGCAGCAGCAGACTGGAGCCGACGCCCGGCGCCGGATGGCGCCCCCATCGGCGGGGTGAAGGGCAGATCGGCAAGCGTCCGCGCCGGGTCAGCGCTGACAGCCGCCAGCAGTTCGACGAATGACCGCACGACCCAGGCGACGGTCGCCTCATCAAACAGGTCCGGATCATATTCGCACTGGGCCCGCCAGCCGACTTCCCGCTCCACCAGATAGACGTCGAGATCGCGCTTGGCGCCCGGCGAAAGGCTGGGAAAACCCCGGAGCGCCACGGCGCCGGCGCGGGTATCCTTGAGAAATGCGCTGTTCAGGACCTGGAAATTGACGCCATGCAGCGCGCCCCGGCGATCGCTGGCCGGCAGGGCGATGCGCTCCGTCAGCTTCTCGAACGGCAGCGCGCCATTTTCCAGCGCCTCGCCAACCGTCGCCAGGGTCTCGTCCAGCAGGTCTGCGAAACGGGTTTCCGGCGCGCAGGCCATGCGCAGCGCCAGGGTATTGATGAACGGGCCAACAACGGTTTCGAGCTCGAGTTCATCGCGCCCGGCGATCTGGGTCGTGACGAGGATATCCTGATGCCCGCTCCAGCGATGCAACAGGGCGGCGAAAGTCGCGAGGCCGAAGGCGAAGAATGTCGCGCCCCGCGCCCGCGCCGCCGCCAGCGTCGCCTCCGCGACGCCAGCCGGAACCATCATGCCGAAGATGTCGCCGCGCCGGGTCGGATGGGCCGGCGGCGCGCGGTCTGTCGGAACCATGAAGTTCGCCAGTCCGTCCAGCCGCTTTATCCAGTACTGCTCCACCGCCGCCGCGCCGCCCGCCGCCAGCCAGGCGTTCTGCCACGAGGCAAAATCGCCGAACTGCATGGGAGGGTCTGGCAATTGGGGCGTCGCCCCCAGCGAGAGCGCGTCGCAAATGGCGGCGAATTCCCGCACCAGCGTCAGGTTGGCCCAACAATCACCCGCGAGATGATGCGTGGTAAGCAGCATGTGCGCCCTGTCGTCCGCCTGCTGCAACACCGTGATCCGGAGCAGGGGCGGCCGGAACGGGTCGAAGGGCGCAGCCGCCTCCTCGCGGCCCAGCCGCTCGCTCAGCGCCTCCAGCTCCGGCGGCGGCGCGCCACGCAGATCCACATGCCGGATGCGGAATTGCGCGTGGGGCAGCACGCGCTGCACGAGTTGTCCGTCCTGTTCGACAAACTCCGTGCGCAATACCTCGTGACGGTCGACCACCTGCTGCCAGGCGCGCTCCATCAGCGCGATCTGTATCGGCCCTTCCAGCCGCCAGCGCGCGGCGATGTTGAGGCACGGATCTCCCGGGCTCCGCTGGCAGCGGCGCCAATAGTAAGCTTGCGCGCAGGTCGCTCCGAATTCCAGCGGCTCCGGCAGGCTCAAGGCGGCGTTCCCCTGATGGCTCATGTTCATTGGGTTACCTCCGGCGGAAGTCGGCGAGGCGGGGCAACGGGCCCGCGGGCGCCGCCGCCATATCGCCTGGCGTCGTATCAATGGCCCCGGCGAGCGCCGCGATGGTGCGGCGGCGCAGCACGTCCCTGGCGGCCAGGTTGAGGCCGGCGCGGCGGGCCCGGGCGACGATCTGGAAGATCTGGATTGAATCCGCCCCCAGATCGAGGATGTCGGCGTCGATGCCGACGGCCTCGCCGCCGAGCACTTCCGACCAGATCGCGCAAAGCAGCCGCTGGGTGTCGTTCTGGGGCGGCGCGACAACCAGGGCCGGTTTTGCCGCCGCGCGCTCCGGCTGCGGCAACGCCTTGCGGTTGAGCTTGCCGTTCGCCGTCAGCGGCAGCGCGTCGAGACGGCTCCAGATCGCGGGAACCATATAGTCGGGCAGCGCCTGGCGGGCTTTCTCGCGCAGCATCGTTTCATCGAGGGGCTGCCCGCCCGCCATCACCACCCAGGCGGCGAGGCGGCGATCCGGTTCAGCGCCGACCACGCCCGCGGCCGCGTCGGCCACACCGGGGATGGCCCGCAGGGCGCTTTCGATATCCTCCAGCTCGATGCGGAAGCCACGCAGCTTGATCTGCAGGTCGCGGCGGCCGAGGTGCTGGATGCGCCCGTCGGGCAGCCGTTTCGCCATGTCGCCGGTGAAGTACAGGCGCCGCGGCGCCCCATCGTCGAGCGTATGCCGGCGGAAGGCGACGGCCGTCAGGTCCGGCTGGCCGAAATAGCCATTGGCGAGGCCAAGGCCACCGATCGCCAGTTCGCCAGAGGCGCCGGGCAGCGCCAGCTGGCCGCTGGCGTCGATGACGTACAGCCCGGTGTTCAGCACCGGCGCGCCGATGGTGATGAGGTCATCGTCTGGCCGGACCTGGCCGGCGCTCGACCAGATGGTGGTCTCCGTCGGCCCATAGACATTCCAGAGCGCGCCGGCGCCGCCCGACAGCTCCCGGGCGAGATCACGGGGCAACGGCTCGCCGCCGCACAGCATGATCAGGCCAGGCCAGGGCTGGAAACCCGCCTCGGCCAGCATGCGCCACAGCGACGGCGTCGCCTGGATATGGCTTGGCCGCTTCTCGGCGATCAGCCGCGCCAGGGCGAAACCATCCTGCACCGCCTGGCGGTCGGCGATGATCACCCGCCCGCCCGTGACCAGCGGCATGAACAGCTCGAGCATGGCGATGTCGAAGGTGGTGGTGGTCACCGCCAGCATCGAATCCGCCGCCGTGAAGCCTGGGCGCTCCGCGAATGACCGCAGCAGGTTGGCGAGCGCCGCGTGGCCAATCTCCACGCCTTTCGGCGTCCCGGTCGAGCCGGAGGTGAAGATGACGTAAGCGGCGGAGGCATCGGCGCAATCCGGCAGCTGCGCCGCGCTGGAATCAGGAGCCGCGCCAGCCCGCACATCCACCAGCGGCGCGCCGCCGGCGATGCTGGCCCGCGCTGGATCATCGCAGACCAGGGCGCAGATGCGTGCGGCGTCAACCACCTGCTGCAACCGGCTTTCCGGATGCGCCGGATCGAGCGGGGTGAAGGCGTGCCCGGCCCGCATGACGGCGAGCATGGCCACCACCATGGCGGGGGAACGCTCCACCAGCACGCCAACCCGGCCGCCGCCGCCAGGCGCCACGGCGGCGATGCGCGCCGCCAGCGCGCCGGTCGCGGCGTCAAGCTGACCATAGGTCATGATCTGGTCGCGCCAGACCAGGGCGACGGCGTCCGGGTGACGGGCCGCGACGTCTTCCACCTGCAGGGGAACCGGCCGCAGGTCGAGGCCGTCGCGCGCGGTGGCGTTCAGGCCATGGACCAGGTGATCGACCGTGGCGGCGTCCATGAGGCGCAGGGTTTTCACCGGCTGGGCGGCGTCAGCGACGATGGCGCGCAGCGCCTGCTCGAAGTGACCGATCCAGCGGGCAATGGTCGTCGCGTCATACAGCCCGGTGCTGTAATCACAGGCCAGCCGCAGGCCGTCAGCGCCCTCGATGATGTTGAGGAAGATGTCGAAATTGACAAACGCCTTGGCGTTGGTAGCGACCCGGGCGGCGACCTCGCCAAAGTCCAGCCCTTCGCCCACGCGCTCTAGGTTGAACTGAACCTGGGTCAATGGCAGGCGGGAGGGGGTGCGGGCGACGCCAAGCTCCCGCACCAGCGCGCCAAAGGTGTAGTGCTGATGCTCGTTCATATCGAGCATCGCTTTCTGCACGGTTTTCAGCAGGGCCGAGACTGGGGCGTCAGGATCAACATGCGCGCGTAGCGGCAGGAAGTTGACGCAATGACCGACCAGCGGCCCGCCCTCCGCCAGGCTCTGCCCGGCCGTGGGAATGGCCATCACCTGATCGGTTTCGCCGGTGAGCCGCCACAGCACCACATTGAACGCCGCCGCGAGGGTGGAGAACAGGGTGGCGCCCTGTTTCGCGCCGGCCTGCTTCACCTGCTTCAGCAGATCGCCCGGAATGTGGGCGCAGAATGTGTCGCCCGACCAGTCCTTCACGTCGCCGCGGGGCCGGTCGGCCGGCAGGTCGGCGTCCGGCGGCAGCACGCGGAACTGTTCCATCCACCAGTCGCGGGTCGCCGGATTGACGCGCGAGGTCTGCTCCAGCGCATAGCTGCGGAATGGCAGCGGCGCGGGCAAATCCGCCTCGCGACCCTGGCGCCGCGCCTGGTAAAGCTGCGCCAGCTCGTCAAGAATGACGTTGGTCGACCAGCCGTCGCAGACGATGTGATGCGCCGTGAACACCAGCACATGCTCCGTCGGCGACAGTCTGGCGAGCGTCGCGCGCATCAGTGGCCCATTGACAAGATCAAACGGCGTGCGGGCCTCATCGTCCGTCAGTTTGTCCAACCCGGCGGCGTCGGCGGAAAAGTCCCGCTCCGCCAGCGGCGCCGGCGCCGGCGCATCAATGAACATCTGCGAACCATCCGGCGCGAAGCGCGCCCGCAGGGCGTCATGGCGCGCCACGACCGCGTCCAGCGCCAGGCCCACGGCCTGCCGGTCAAGCGGTCCCGACAGGGTCAGCGAAATGGATTCATTGAAGGCGCAGGACGCCTCATCCCCCAGCTGCGCCGCCAGCCAGACCTCGATCTGCGGCTCGGTCAGCGGCGACGACATGGGCCAGGAAACTGGAGCAGAACCGGGCGAGGAAACGGACGCCGTCGCCGGCGCCGCCACGGAAACCGCAACGCCTGATCCGGTGAGGATGCCAGCGCCCTGGAGCGCGTCGAGGGTCTTGACGAAGGCATCGTAGATGAACGCCATGTCGGCGTCGGAATGCGCCGTCGTGAAGTAGCAGGGGAAGCCCTCCTGCCAGTGCACGCCCATGAGACGCATGTGATGGTAGAACAGGCTGGCCAGCCGGTCCTCGCCGCCCAGCGCCAGATAAAACCAGCTGCTGTAGCTTTCGGCCCGGGCGCCAATGCCGCGCCGGGCAAGCTCGGCGTTGATGCGATCCGCCAGTCCCTGGGCGCGGGAAGCCAGTTGCTCCTGCAGGGCGGGTCCCTGCTCCTTCAGATGCAGCAGCACCGCCTTCGCCGCCGCCATCACCAAGGGGTGGCGCACGAAGGTGCCGGCGAAGAAGGTCGGCGCCACCTCGGGAACCGAGTCGTCGCCATAGCGCCAGGCGCCGCCGTCGAGGGCGTCCATGAAGCTGCGCTTGCCGGCAAGCACGCCAACCGGCATGCCGCCGCCGACCACCTTGCCGTAGGTCGCCATATCGGCGCGAACGCCGAACACCGCCTGCATGCCGCCGGGGTGCACCCGGAAACCGGTCACCACCTCATCGAACACCAGCGCGGAGCCCGCCGCCTCCGTGATCGCGCGCAACTCCCGCAGGAATTCGGCGGGCTGCACGTCCGGATGGCGGCTCTGCACCGGCTCGGCGATCACGGCGGCGATGTCCTCGCCATGCTGGCGGATCCAGTCGAGGCTTTCCGGCTTCGCCCACGGCAACACCACCATGTTGCCCACCGAGCCGAAGGGGATGCCCGGCGCGATCGGCAGGCCGCGCGGATCATCATCCTGGCGGGCCTTGCCCTTCACCAGCACCTCGTCGAACTGGCCATGGTAGCCGCCGCTGAACACGACGATGCGGTCACGCCCGGTCACGGCGCGCGCCACGCGCATCGCCGCCATCACCGCCTCGGAGCCGGTGTTGCAGAAGGTGACGCGCTCGTTGCCGGTCATTTCCGCAAACAGTTCAGCCACCTCGCCGGCCAGCGGCGACTGTGGGCCAATGGCGAAGCCGTCGCGCATTTGCCGTTGCATGGCCTCCAGCACGAAATCAGGCGCATGGCCGAACGCCGTCTGCCCATAGCCATTGACGACGTCGATGTATTCATTGCCGTCCACGTCCCATATCCGGCTGCCTTTGGAGCGGCTGCACACGATGGGATAGACGATTTCCTTCCATTCAGGACGGAAGCCGGCGGCGGTGCGGGGATCGGCCAGAACGTCGCGGCGCGCGTCGGTCATGCGCTTCGAGCCAGGCGTGCGCGCCGTGTAGCGGGCGATGAGATCGGCCAGGAACGCCGCCTGCGCGGCGGTCATCTCGCCGCCAGCCGCGCCGCCGCCGGGGCGGTAAAGCTGATGACGCGATGCGCCAGCATCCTCTGCCGCCTCCGCTGGCCGCGCCGGTGGGGCTGCCGGCGCGGGTGGGGCGGCGGCCACCTGCGGCGCGGCCTGAATCGTGGCGGCGGCGGATGGCGCGGCGGCGGCTTGAGCCGTGAGCGCGACGGGCGGCGACGGCGGCGCGACGCCGGCCTGGCCGAGCAGGATCTGGTTCTGCTGGGCGATGAGCCCCTGCAAGGCCGCAAGCTGGTCGCGGAACAGACCTTCCACGCCCACGGCGGCGCCAGGCGCCTGTGGCGCCAGAAGCGGAGGCGCTGCCTGCGCAGCGGGCGGCGCGGAGGTCGTCTGGAATATGGCCTGGGTCTGAACCGGGGCCGGCGGCGCTACGGCGGCGACAGCCGGCGCGGATGCGGGAACCTTGTCGGCGAGAAATTCGGCCAGCCTGGCGATGGACGGCATGTCATTCAGCAACTGCCGGAACGTCACCTTGACCCTGAAGGTCTTCTGCACCTGGGTCGCGACCTGGGCGAGGAACAGGGAATCGAACCCCAACTCCAGGAACGGGCTGCCGTAATCGGCCTCGGCAATGCGCTCGCCGGAAAGCTCTTCGAACAGCCCGGCGACCTTGCTGGCGAGCCCGGCGTCGCCGGCGCTGACAACTGGCGTGTGCGTATTCATCTGGACAGGATCCGCTTGCAGGAAGGCTGGGGAGGATGGCGCGGCGGCAACCGCGTTTGCCGGCTCCGCGGTCGTGGCGGGCTCTGGCGCGGCGACCCAGTAACGCTGGCGCTCGAACGGAATGCCGGGGAGCGGAATGCGCTGGCCCGGGCAGGCGCGGGCGCGGTCGAAGCTGGCGCCGTGACGCCAGAGCTGGCCAAGGGCGCCATGGAACGTCGCGATATCGTCGGCCCCGGCGCCGGGATCGGGCAGCGAGGCGACGGCGGCGATGTTCCGCCCCTTCGCCGTGCCCTGCCGGCACAGGCTCAGCAGGGTCGCGCCGGGGCCGGCTTCGAGCAACACCGGCGCCTCGAAGCGCCGCAACAACGCGGCGACGCCATCGCTGAAGCGCACGGCGGCGCGACAGTGGCGCGCCCAGTAGGCGCTGGCGCCGGTTTCAGCTTCGGTGATCCAGTCGCCGGTGACGCACGACACATAGGGGATCGTCGCGGATTTTGGCGTGATCCGAGCCGCCGCGACGGCGAGATCGGCCAGCACCGGCTCCATCATGGCGGAATGGAAGGCATGGCTGGTGTGGAGCCGCCGGTGCATGACGCCGAGGCCGTTGAGGGCGCGTTCGAGCTGTTCGATGGCGTCGAACGGCCCCGCCGCCACCGTCAGGCCAGGGGCATTGACGGCCGCGATATCGACATCCGCCGGCAATACCGCCTGGAGTTCCGCCTCCGGCAGCCGCACCGCCAGCATGGCGCCTGGCGCCGCCGCCTGCATCAGCCGGCCGCGCACGGCCACGAGCCCGAGCGCCTCCTCCAGCGTCAGCACGCCGGCGAGGCTTGCCGCGACAAACTCGCCAATGCTGTGGCCGATCATCGCCGCCGGCCGCACCCCCCGGCTGAGCCAGAGCTGCGCCAGGGCATATTCCACCGTGAAGATCGCCGGCTGGGCGAGGATGGTCTGGCGAATGGTTTCCGCCCCCTCCCCGTCACGGGCTCCGGCGCCATACAGCGGCTCGCGCAGATCAAGCCCCAGACCCGGCTTCAGGATGTCGGCGCAGCGGTCGACGGCTTCCCGGAACGCCGGTTCGCTTTCGTACAGGCCAAGGCCCATGGCGGGATATTGCGCGCCCTGCCCCGGGAACATGAAGATCACCGGCCGGTCGGTTGCGGCCGCCTCGCCCACGACAATTCCCGCGCCTTCGCCAGCTTCCAGACGGTCAATGGCCGTTGCGACGCTGTCGGCGACGATCGCGGCGCGATGCGCGAAGACGCCGCGCCCCGTCGCCAGGGTATGGGCGACGTCCGCCAGGCTGGTTTGTGGCGCCGCCCGCAGTGTTTCCGCCAGCGCGGCGCGCGCCCGCTTCAGGCCATCCGCGTTCCGCGCCGACAGCATCAGCACGGAATGGGCGGCGTCCCCTGGCGCGGGAAGGCGCGGCGGCGCCTGCTCCAGACAGACGTGCACGTTGACGCCGCCGACGCCGAGCGCCGACACGCCGGCGCGGCGCGGACCGTCCGGCTCGCGCCAGTCCACCAGGGCGCCGGCGATGGCGAACGGGGTTTTCTCCAGTTCGAGGCGCGGGTTGGGGGTGGTGAAGTGACAGGTCGGCGGAATGACGCCGTGGTTGACGGCAAGCGTCGCCTTGATCAGGCCGGTGACGCCCGCCGCCGCGTCCAGATGGCCAACATTGCCTTTCACCGAGCCGAGCCAGGTGCGGCCGGGGCCGCCGCCCTCGCCAAAGGCGCGGGAAAGCGCCGTGACCTCGATCGGATCGCCCAGCGGCGTCGCCGTGCCGTGACACTCCACGTAGCCCACCGTCGCCGGGTCGAAGCCCGCGATCAGCTGCGCCGTCGCCACCACCTCGGCCTGGGCGTCGACGCTCGGCGCCGTGAAGCCAACTTTCGAGGCGCCGTCATTGTTGACGGCGGCGCCGCGAATGACCGCATAGATATGGTCGCCATCGGCGACGGCGTCTTCCAGGCGTTTCAGCAGCACCACCCCGGCCCCGGAGCCGAACAGCGTGCCATTGGCGCCGGCGTCGAACGGCCGGCAGACGCCGTCGGTCGACACCATGCCGCCGTCCTGGGCGAAGTAACCGCGCTTTTGCGGGAAGGTGACCGATACGCCCCCCGCCAGCGCCATGTCGCACTGGCAGAGCAGCAGCGATTGAACCGCCTGGGCCACCGCCGTCAGCGAGGTCGAGCAGGCGGTGGCGATGGTCATGCTGGGGCCGCGCAGGTCCAGCTTGTAGGAGACGCGGGTCGCCAGGGCGTCGGCGATGGCGCCGGTGAGCGTCTCGTAGCCGCCCACCTGGAAATCATTGGTGAACCGCTCCGCCGCCGCCCGGTCGCCGCAGACGTGCCGCAGCAGATAGGTGTTGTGGCTGCACCCGGCGAACACGCCGACGGCGCGCCCGGCGAGCGCCTGGGGATCATAACCGGCGTCCTCGATCGCCGACCACGAAATCTCAAGGAAAATCCGGTGCTGCGGGTCGGTCAGCGAGGCCTCGCGCGGGCGCATGCGAAACAGCTGGGCGTCGAACTGGTCAACGTCGGCGAGCAGCGGGCGGACGGGGACATAATCGGGCTGCGCCCGCTCATCGGCGGTGAAGCTGTCCTCCAGTTCACCCGCAGCGAAGCGGCTGGCGGAATCGACGCCGGCGCAGATATTGCGCCAGAACGTTCCGACGTCTCCGGCGCCGGGAAACCGCCCGGCCATGCCAATGATCGCCACGCCGTCCAGATTATCCGTGTTCAGGTCAGCCGCGTCGCGGTTATCCGTCAGGCCTGCCGCCCCTGCGACGCCGTCATGATCGTGGTTCATCGTCCCCCTCCCCTGACCAGCGCCATCCTGCGCAGCGCCTCGGCCTGTCTGAGGCCAACCGCCGGCGCGCCATTGCGCCGGCCCGCCGGCGCGTCCTGCGTCTGGCGAAGCAGCCTGGCGAGGCTGGCGACGGTTGGATGGGCGAACAGCTCCACAACGGCCAGGTCCCGGCCGAGCCGCGCCCGGATCGCCGCCTGAACCCGCGCCAGGCCAACCGACGTGCCGCCGGCGTCGAAGAAGTTCTGCTCCGGACTTGCCGGGGCCTGCCCGAGCACGTCGCGCCAGACGCCGAGAACGAGGTTCTCCATGTCCTCGCTGTCAGCTGTCTCCCCGCCCCGCGCCGGCGGCAACGGTCCAGGGGCCGGCGCGGCGATATCTGGCAGAGCCTGGCGATCGATCTTGCCGTTGGGCGACAGCGGCAACGCCGGCAAAGCGGCGAACGCGACCGGGATCATGTGTTCGGGAAGTTTTTCCCCCAGGTAACGCCGCAATCCGGCCTCCGGCGGCATGGCGGCGCCTTCGCGCATCACCAGCCAGGCCAGCAGCCGTGGTTCGGCCGCGCCATCGCGCACCGCCACGCAGGCTTCACGAATGTCGGCGTGGGCGCAAAGCGCGGCCTCGATCTCCCCCAGTTCGACGCGGTGGCCGCGGATCTTGGTCTGATGGTCAAGGCGGCCGAAGAAATCCAGTGCGCCGTCGGCGCGCCAGCTGACCCGGTCGCCGGTGCGGTACATCCGGCCCTCATGGCCTGGAAGCCGTAACGTCATGAAGCGTTCAGCATTCAGTTCCGGCCGGCCGAGATAACCGAGCCCAACGCCCATGCCGCCGATCCACAACTCGCCCTCCACGTCAGGGCCAACCGGCTGGCGCGCCTCATCAAGGACCGCGAGGAACACATTGTCGACCGGCCGGCCGAGGGGCGCCGGGTCTTCCCAGTTCGCGGCGCCCATCGCCCAGGCGGCGCAGATGTCCGTGCACTCCGTCGGACCATAGCTGTTGAGGATTTGCCCCTGGCACGCCGGGTGATCCAGCCAGGGCAGCAGACGCCGGATCGGGATCGGCTCACCGCCGAGCACCGCCCAGCGCAGCGACGCCAGCCGCTCCATGCGGCCGGCCGCCGCGCCCTCCACGAGGGGCAGAAACGTGCTTGGCGTGCAGTTCAGGAAGGTGATGGAGCGTTTCTCGACCGTCGCCACAATGGCTTCCGGGTCGAACACATCGAAATCCGGCAGATACAGCGTCCCGCCGGTCAGCAGCGGCGCATAGATATTTTTCTGGGTCAGGTCGAAACCCAGCGCGCTCACCAGCAGCGTTGAATCGCCGCCATTGAGGCCCAGCGTGCGGATGTACCACTGGAGCAGATTGGCGAAGGAGCGGTGCGTGACGGCGGCGCCCTTGGGCTGGCCCGTCGATCCCGAGGTGTAGATGACGTAGATGGCGTCGTCCGGTCCCGACGCGGCGGGGAGCGCATCGCCTGGCGTTTCGGCGATGGCCTGCGCCTGCGCGTCCAGCGCCAGGCTGGCGACCCCGGCGGGCAACCTGGACAGGCCGGCGGAGGTGGTGATCGCAACCCGGCAGCCGCAGTCCCTGACAATGAAATGGATGCGCGCTTCCGGGTACGCCATATCGACCGGCACATAGGCCGCGCCCGCCCTGAGCACGCCCAGAATGGCGACGACCGCGTCCACATCGCGCGGCAGCAGCAGCGCCACCCGGTCGCCGCGACGCACGCCTTGCGCCATCAGCTGACGCGCCAGCCTGTTGGCGGCGGCGTCCAGGCCCGCGTAGGTCAACAGGACGTCGCCGCGCCGCACTGCTGTCCGGTCAGGCGTTTCGCGCGCCTGGCGCGCGAAGGCCAGGGTCACCATCTCCCAGGCCATGGCGCGTAGCGGCCCCGCGCCCATGGGCCCCGTGGCGTCGGCGATCCTTGCGGGCGCCTCTTCCATCCTGACAGAACCAGCCTGTTGCATTGCCTGCTCCATCACCCGAACGTTGTTTCAGTCGCCGGGCCCGCCTTGCGTGAGCAGGCCGGTCACGCGCGGCGGTCGCCAGGCTTGCCGATGGCCGTGACGCGCTGGCCCGGCGGCGCTCACGGCGACGTTGCCCCGGTGGGCCACGGCCCTGTCGTGGGGCGCGCTGGCCCTGCACCAGTCTGCGCCAGGTCAGCTGGCGCGCGATGCGGCGCAATGGGCGGACGCGTCTGCGCCCTTTGGATGAGTTCCGGTATCCGCCGCAGGGCGGATTAACGCCTTTGGCAGTAAGGCCCGGCTGTTTGGGGGCGTAGGCTCCAGCGGCGGGCAGCGGCAGACTTGCGACCGGCGGGCGGGCAGACCTGCGGTTTACGGGACGTCCAGATCGCGGCCATCAGCAACAGGCGGGAGAGCGGAGCGTGTCGGCCTCAACATCATTTCGCCCAGCAGTCTCGCGCCGGCTGGCCGCCGCCGCGCTGCTCGCGCTGGGTCTGCTGGCTGGACCGGCCCAGGCTGGGCAGGAGGCTGTTGCCGTCCAGACCCAGGCGCAAACCCCAGCTCCTGCTCCTGTTGCTGCCGGAGCGGGCATTGTCTGGGGGGTCAATGGCCACCCCCTCGTCTCCTACCCCGGCGTCTCGCTGGAGCAGCAGGCGTCGTTGCTCGACGAGCTGAAGGCCCGCTCCTACCGGGTGGACGTCACCAATCTGGATCAGATGGAAAAGCTGGCGCGCCTGCGCGACGCCCTGGCGCAGCGCGGGATCGGGGTGCTGCCGATCCTGCTGCCTCCGGTCAGCCTCAAGGATGAGGACGAAGCGACCCTGAAGGCCAGGTCACGCGCCTTCGCCGAGGCCTACGTCCGGCGGTTTCCCGACATTCCGGTCTGGGAGCTGGGCAATGAGCTGGAGAATTACGCCATCATCCAGCCCTGCGAAATGCGGGACGACGGCACGCAGTATCCCTGCGCGTGGGGGCCGGCGGGCGGCGTCGGCGAACTGGATTATTATGGCCCGCGCTACCGCAAGGTGGCCGCCGTGCTCTCTGGTCTGGCTGAGGGCGTCGCCGCGGCCAACCCGAAGGCGCGCCGGGCGCTCGGTTCGGCCGGTTGGGGCCACACGGGCATTTTCGCCCGCCTGGCGAAAGATGGCGTCCCCTGGGAAATTTCCGTCTGGCACTGGTACGCCAATGATTCAGAATGGGCGTTCAAAATTCTGGCGGGCTACGGCAAACCGATCTGGATCACTGAGTTCAACCATGACGCCGGCAGCCATCGGGACGGCAAGGACGGCCAGGCCAAGGGCCTCGCCACGATGATGGAAACGCTGAAGCGGCTGGCCGGCCAGTACCGTATCGAGGCGGCGCACGTTTATGAGCTTCTCGATGAAACCTACTGGGCGCCTGGCTATGAAGCCGAGATGGGTCTGGTGGAGCTTGAACGCGGCGGGGAGCACGGCTGGCGCCTGGGCGCCCGCAAGCCCGCTTTCGACGCCTTCCGCGACGCCACAGCGCCCCAGGCGGGCGGCCCCGCGCCGGCGTCCTCAAAGGCCGAACAGGGCGGGCGGTGACGCGGCGGGCAACGACCGGCCTTCCCCCTAACGTTTTCCCACAACCCTTGCCCCATCCGCCCGGGGCGCCCTTCATGATCTGTGAATCGGCGAAAGCGGCGCAGGATGCGCTGCTTCACGCGGCTTCATCGCGCCCCATCGGTGGCGGCGACGCGCCGGACGTTGGTCAGGTGAAGGCCCGGAAACTCCACCGATCGACCAGCCTTGCGCCGGCGGTGGTAACCGCCGGCCTGACCAGGCGCGCCGGGAACACGCAAAGGTATTAAGCCGGCGCCCGCAAATCCGGCCGCCATACGCCTTCTAACACCTTGGAGCGGCGACGGATTGGACGCACCTCTGGTCAAGGCTGCTGCGGAGGCGACTGACGGTGCTGAACGACCCCACCACCACGCGCGCTGGCGCGTCTTACACCGGCTCCCGTGTCATCGACGGCAAGCCGGCGATCGGCGGCGCATGGAAACGCCTGCTCGACATCACCGTGGCCGTCATCGCCCTGATCGTGCTGGCGCCGCTGATGCTGCTGACGGCGATGGCGATCGCCATGACCATGGGGCGGCCCATCCTTTTCGCCCAGCGACGCGTGGGTCACGGCGGCGCGCCCTTCCTCTGTTACAAGTTTCGCACCATGTCCCGCGACGCGGAGCGGCGGCTCAGCGAATATCTGCGCGACAACCCGGCGGCGGCGGCGGAATGGCGGGAGAACCGCAAGCTTCGCCACGACCCGCGCGTCACCTTCGTCGGCCAGACCCTGCGCGTCACCAGCCTTGATGAGCTGCCGCAACTGTTTAACGTGCTGGGCGGCGACATGAGCTGCGTTGGCCCGCGCCCCGTGGTCCCCGACGAACTCGCGCTTTACGGGCGCCACATCGACGACTACCTCGCCGCCCGCCCTGGCATGACCGGCCCCTGGCAGGTCAGCGGACGCAACACCCTCACCTACGCCGACCGGGTGGCGCTCGACTCCCACTATGTCCGCAACTGGAGCCTGTGGACCGACGTCAGCATCCTGGCGCGCACCATTCCCGCGGTGGCGCGTCCAAACCAGACCTCGTGAGGCTGACGCGATGAACCGCATGGCAGCCATATCCGCTGCGACAGCCCATGGGACGCAAGGGGCGCAGCATGGAGCGCATGTTCCGTCTGCCCGACGGCCAGTTTATGCGAGGCCGCGCGGTGCGGGTGGAGCCCTCGGACGCCGGGTCCGGCGGGCGCTGCTTCGCGGCGGCGCCAACAGCCAGCCTGGCGTGGCGACGCCCTGGTTTGGCAGCGTTTCACGGTGTTTGTTGCTAACGGGACCCGCGTCGGGATACGGCGGTTCTGGCCAGCGCGCCCAGGAACCAGGCCATCTGCAGCGTGAACCAGGCGCCAATCGCCATCCAGGCCGCGGCGTTCCAGCCATCATGGCGCGCAAGACCGGCGCCCACGGCGGCGGCGGCGACGCCGCCCAGGAACGCCGCCGGATAGCCAAATCCCATGCCGAGCAGGAACCCCGCCGCCGCGCTCACCACCATCCAGACCGCTCCCATGCAATACCCCCTGGAACGTCCCGGCCAGGACCGGATCCGCGCCGGACCGCGACAGGCGCAGCCGTGGCGCCTCGCCGCATCCCGGAACGGATCTCCGGGCGCTGCCGGCGCAAGCCGCCATATCCGGCGTGGGATAATTCCCGGCCGGGCAAGATAGCGTGTTTCCCCCATCCCGTCCTGCGGGAAAACACCGCGGAAGGTGATTTTCGCAAATGATCCCGTCGCTTGCCGGAATACTGGCGTGCATCGCCGTCGCCCTTGCCGGGCGCCTGTGGGGATCGGCGACCCTGGTTGGCCTGCCGGCGGCGCTGGCCTTCGGCGCCACGGCCTTCGCCACGTTGCCGGCGCTCGGCGGGTCATCGCCGCAGATTTACACCATCTTCGCCATGAGCCTGGTTGTCGCGCCGTTCTTGCGACCCGGCGGCATTGCAACGCTCGCATCAGGCGTCCGGCGGACGCCTGTTTCGCTGGTGCTGGTGGTGATGATCGTCCATGCGTCAGCCACGGCGATGATCCTTCCGCGCCTGTTCGCTGGTGAAACCAGCGTGTTCGTTCCATCGCGGCAGACCGGCGAAATCATGGAAACCGTGCTGGCGCCGGTTTCCGGAAATATCTCGCAGACCGCCTATTTCGTGCTCGGCGCCCTGACCTGTCTGGTGCTGTGCGCCACCCTGCCCACGGGCGGGCGGCTGGCGCTGATCCGCCGGGGGCTGATGCTGTGGGCGACCCTGAACGCCGGGCTCGGAGCCATCGACCTTCTCGCCAAACTCGGCGGCGCCGGCGACGTCCTCGAATTCATCCGCACCGCCAGCTACGCCATGGCCACCGACGTGGAGCACGCCGGTTTCTTCCGCATCGCTGGCGGTCACTCCGAGGCGTCGGCGTTCGGCTCGGCCATTTTCGCCAGCATGGTGTTCTGCATGACATGGGCCCGCATGACCGGCGACCGGCGCGTCGGCCTGCTTGCCGCCGCGTCGCTTGGGCTGCTGCTGCTGTCCACCAGCACCACTGCCTACGCCTGCCTGGCGATCTACGGCGCGGGACTGGCTGGGCTGGCGCTGCTCAATCTGCTGCGCGGCCGGGTCCGCAAAGCGGATCTGGCGCTGCTCTACGCGGTGCTGGCTGGCGCCGCCATCGTGCTGGCGATCCATCTTTACAACAACAACGCGTTCGACGCCGTGCGCAAGCTGCTGGACGCGGCCATCTTCAACAAGGCCAGCTCCTCATCGGCCGCGGAACGCGGTTACTGGAACATGCGCAGCTTCGAGACCTTCCTGGAAACGGGCGGACTTGGCGTCGGCATGGGCAGCTCCCGCGCCTCCAACTGGCTGATCGCAGCCCTGAGCCAGACCGGAGCCGTTGGCGTCGCCTTGCAGCTGCTGCTGGCGCTGGCGCTGTTGCGGCCGCTCCCGCGGAACCGCCCCCATGATCCGCAACTGCGGGCGCTGCACGAAGCGGCGCGCGCCACCGGCCTCGCCAGCATCACTGCGATGATGCTGAACGGCAGCAGCGCCGACCCGGGCATGCTGTTCTTCATCTGCGTGGCCGTCACCCTGAGCAGCCGGCGGGTGTTGCTGGCGCAGCCAGGAGCCTGGCCCACGGCGCGCGCGTTATCCTGGCGCCCGCCTGTTCCGCCAGGCCAGCTGCCGCCAACCCAGCTTGCACACGATCACGGATAGCCCCTGCGCCGGCGCAATTCCTCAGAAAGCGACCTGCACGCTGGCGATGGGGCCATGCACGGCGACATCGAACAGGAAACCGGATTGCCGGAACTTCACCTGCTGGGCGCGATAACCGAGCGAGGCCGAGAACATCGGGTTGAAACGGTAGCCCACGCCGCCCATCACATCCCACATGTAGTCGGAGCCGCCGCCGCCGGCGAGGGCCCAGCCGCTGAGGAACAGGCTGTCGGTCAGGAAAGCCTGGCCCCGCACGCCGCCAACTGCGTCCACCCAGGTCTTCGTGCGCTGCGCCTCCCGATCGCCGAAGCGAACCAATTCCGCCCCAATGAGGGTCTTGACCGACCAGACGCGGGCGCCGGCCACCAGCTCCAGGCGGCTGCGTCCGTCGTCAAAAATGGCGTAGCCCGCCAGCGGGGTCCATTGCAGCATGCCGACGCCAACCCGCGACCGCGCCAGTCCGATGCGGGACATGGCCACGTGATCGGTGATCCGCAGATAGACAAGATCAGACGACAGCGAGAACCGGCCGTACCGCGCTTCCGCCATCCCCATGGCAGTGAAGTTCAGCGTATTGATGATTTTTGAGAAGTCGTAATCCAGATGGGCCAGGGTGCGATCACCATGACCAACGTCGCCGCTCACGCCGGCGGCCCACATATAAGGGGTCACGCTGAACTGCCATCCGGCCGACGCCGCGGGCGCCACAGGCGCGGGCGGGTCCGCGCGCGCCGGCAGATCCGCCGCCATGGCCGGCATGGCCGACGTCCCCCACATCAGCCCTATCGCGATAAACTGCCTGAATTTCCGCAAGATGATGCCCCCAACGCGCATGCCCGTGACGCCGGTTCCCCAGATATCGCCCGCGCCGGATGATCTGCAGCGCGTCATCCGTTTTTTACGACATATCAACGCCGGTTCAAGTAACCGGCAATTGCTGGACACTCTAGATGGCGGAGCAACAAACAGCCATGCGCTCTGGCCTGAGAGGCGCAGGTTTCCTGCCGGCGTTACGCTTTGGCCACGCCCCGCTGATCTCGCGACGCCCGCGATGGTCAGGCGTTGTGCGGCCGGAACAGGCGACCTTTTTCCGTGATGATTACAACAATGAGGATCAATACGCCGCAAATGGCGAACCCCGCCGTCATCGGCACGGTCGTGCCATCGAAGTTCTGGCCGATCCAGAAGCCCGCCAACGCCCCGCCGACCGTGGTGACGAACCCCTGGACCGATGAGGCGGTGCCGGCGATATGCCCCAGCGGCTGCATCGACATGGCGCCGAAATTACCGCTCATCATGCCGAAGCAGAACATGACGCAGGCCTGAAGCGCCACGAAAGTCGCCAGGTTCTCGAAGCCTGCCAGCGCCACGATGAAATGCACCAGCGCGACGAGGATGTAACCCAGCAACGCCGTATGGGAGAGCAGGCGCATGCCGAAGCGCTCGACGAGCCTGGCGTTCAGCAACGAGGCCACGGCCATGAAACCGGCGGTCAGGGCGAACATGGTGGTGAACAGATGCTCCGCGTGAAAAACGTCGGAGAAGATCTGCTGGGTGGAGTTGATGTATCCAAACAGCGCGCCCAGCGCCAGGGTGTTGCCCAGCATGTAGCCCACCGCCTCGCGGGAGGCGAAGCACTGGCGCACTGCGGCGAGCACGCCCGCCGGGTCGATGGAGCGCCGGTCTTGCGGGTGCAGGGTTTCCGGCATGCGCAGCAGCATCCACACCAGCACCACGGCGCCGAAAATCGCCAGCAGGCCGAACACCCAATGCCAGGGAGCAAACAGCATGATCGCCTGCCCGAAGGAGGGCGCGAGGATTGGCACCAGCATGAAAATGATCATCGCCATCGACATGACGCGCGCCATCTGGCGCCCGGCGTAACAGTCGCGGACGATGGAAACCGCCAGCACCCGCGTCGCCGCCGCGCCGACGCCCTGGGCGACGCGGGCGATGATCATGGTTTCGAAGGTATTGGCCAGGCCCGCCAGCGCCCCGAAGAGGAAGTACATTCCCAATCCGAAGATCAGCACCGGCTTGCGGCCAAAACGGTCGGCGACCGGCCCGTAAAAAATCTGGGCGCCGCCAAAACCGAGCAGGTAGGCGGTGATGATCCACTGGCGCTGGTTATCGCTGGCCAGGCCAAGGTCATGCCCGATCTCGGCCAGCGCCGGCAGCATCGAATCGATGGCCAGGGCGTTGGTCGCCATCAGGGCGGCGATAAAGGCGACGAATTCCCGGTAACTCATGCGTCCGGGCGGATGCGACTCGCGTGTGGTGCTTTGCATGGCGGCGCCTGGGGTAGCGGACGCAGGATGGCGTCCCGATGCGGAGCGCTCCCCGGAGCGCTGCGCCTCAATACGAAAAAACAACTTCACCGTCCCTGCCGGCGGCCATGACGGGGCATTCCGCAGAACAGCCAGCGCACCCGGCGCGACAGGTCCCCAAGACCGCGCGTCGCTGCCGTTCGACGGGGCGCCCTGCCTGGGCAAACACGCCGCCGGTCCCTTCGACGCAAGGTCAGAACACGCCTGAACGCGCAACGGCAGGCGCCGCCAGAACCTCCAGGCCGGGCTTATCGGGTTTTGGCATGCGGCCTGGTCACGACGTTCACTCCAGGGGATCAGCGCCCGCGAAAAGGGCGACTTCATCCCACTGAACATAACAACTTGCAAGGGAATAACCTGCATGCGCCCATCGCATGACCGCGGATGCGGCGCAGCGGCCACATCCGGGGGCCTGGAACCGTCTCAGGCCCCCGCCGTCCCGGCGGCGCGCGCCTGGTTCTGGCGCCAGCGGCTGACCAGCATGGCGGCGATGAACATGACGGCGAGGCACAGCACGATCGTTGGCCCGGGGGCGCTGTCGATATGGTAGCTGGCGAAGACGCCGGCCAGCGCCGCCAGCATGTTTGCCGCGACAGCGATCGGCAGCATGCGCGACAGGCGACGGGTGAGCAGAAAGCCAATGGCGCCAGGGGCGATCAACAAAGCGATGGCGAGCACCAGGCCCGCCGTGCTCAGGGCCCCGACGATGGCCAGCGAAATCAGCGCCAGCAGGCCATAGTGCAGCAGCCGGACTGGCAGGCCAACGACGCGCGCCTGCACCGGATCGAACGCGTGCAGGGCCAGATCACGCCAGCGCAGCGCCATCACCAGCACGACCAATGCGGCGATCGCGCCGGAGAGAGCCAGATCCTTCGGGCCGACGCCAAGCAGGTCGCCGAACAGGATGTGCTCCAGGTGCACGTTGGCGTCGACGGCGCGATAGAGCACCAGGCCAAGGCCGAACATGCCGGCGAACACCACCCCCAGCAGGGTGTCCTGACGGATGCGGCTGTTCTCCTGCAAATAACCGGCCGCCAGGGCGCAGCCCATGCCGGCGGCAAAGGCGCCGACGCCAAACGGAACGCCGAGGATGTAGGCAATGACCACGCCAGGAAAAACCGCATGGGAAATGGCGTCGCCCAGCAGCGCCCAGCCGCGCAGCACCATGAAGCAGGAAAGCAGGGCCGTCGGGATCGCCACCAGCTGGGCGACGAGAAAGGCCTGGCGCATGAAACCGGCGCTGAACGGCTCCGCCAGAAAGGCGGAGAGCGCTGCGAAATCCATCATGGCGCCGGCCGCTCCCGCGTTTCCCCGCCCGGCGAGGTTTCCGCGCCCGACGCGGCCCTGAGCCGCCGCGCCGCCAGCAGGCCATGCCTCGGCGCGAGCACGAACACGAGCAGGAACACCAGGGTCTGCAACACCACGATCACGCCGCCGGTGGCGCCGTTGAGGTAATAGCTGATCCAGGCGCCGAGAAAGCTGGTGACGGCGCCGATGGCGACGCTGATGGCCAGCACCCGGCCAAAGCGGTCGCTGAGCAGAAACGCCGTGGCGCCGGGCGTCACCACCAGACAGATGACCAGGAAGGCGCCGACCGTCTGCATCGCCGCCACGGTGCAGGCGGCCAGCAGGGTGAAGAACATCAACCGCAGGGCCGTGACCCGCAGCCCGACGGCGCGCGCATGGGTTTCGTCGAAGAACATGGCGGCCAGATCACGCCAGGTCAGCAGCAGCGCCGCCAGCGACACGCCGGCGATGACGACCAGCTGCACCGTGTCGCCGCGGGTAATGGCCAGAATGTTGCCCATGATGATGGTCTGGATGTCGACCGGCGTCGGCGACACCGAGGTCATGAACAGGCCAAGGGCGAAGAAGGTCGAGAACGTCAGGCCGATAATGACGTCCTCCTTCAACCGGGTGCGCTGGTTGAGAAACAGGATGGCGGCGGCGGCGAGCCCGCCGGAAAAGAACGCGCCGATGGAAAATGGCAGCCCCAGCATCCAGGCGCCGGCGACGCCAGGCACGATGGCGTGCGACAGGGCGTCGCCGATCAGCGACCAGCCCTTCAGCATCAGGAAAGCGGCGAGAAAGGCGCAGACGCCGCCCACCAGCGCCGACACCCACATGGCGTTGACCATATAGGCGTAAGTGAACGGCTCCAGCAGCGCGCTCACCGGCCCCCTCCTGGTTGGTCATCCCTTTGGGCAGGTGTGGCCGGCAGCACCAGCGCCCGCTCGTCGTCGGAAACCACATTGACAGCGCGCCCGTCGACGCCCGGCAGGTCAATGCGGCGCAGGCGTCCGCCAAAAGCGTTGCGCAGATTGTCCTCGGTGAACACCTGATCGATGGGGCCGCTGGCCAGCACCGTCTGGTTCAGCAGCACGGCGCGATCGCAGAAGGTCGGCGCGCCGCCAAGGTCGTGGGTGGACACCAGCATGCTGCGGCCGCCGGCGCGCAGATCGCGCAGCAGGGCGATGATCGCCTCCTCGGCGCCGACATCGACGCCGGTGAACGGCTCGTCCAGCAGGATCAGCCGGGCGTCCTGGGCCAGGGCGCGGGCCAGAAACACCCGCTTGCGCTGGCCGCCGGAGAGTTCGCCAATCTGCCGGCGGCGGAAATCCAGCATGCCGACCCGGCCGAGCGCCGTGGCGACCGCCTCCCGGTCCTGCGGTTTGGGGCGGCGCAGAAAGCCCATGTGGCCGTAGCGGCCCATCATGACCACATCATCGACCAGCACCGGAAAATTCCAGTCCACATCTTCGCTTTGCGGCACATAGGCGACGGCGTGGCGACGCAGGGCCTCGTCCACCGGCGCGCCAAAGATGCGGATGGCGCCGGTGGCCAGCGGCGCGATGCCCATGATGGCCTTGAACAGGGTGGACTTGCCGCTGCCATTGACGCCAACCAGCGCGGTGATCGAGCCGGAGGGCACGACGAACGAGGCGTTGTCCAGCGCCCGTCGGCCGTTGCGATAGACCACGGAGGCCCGATCCACGGAGATCGCCGCCACGTCGGCCGCCGCCATGTCGCTCATTTTTGCGCCCCGCCAGAACCGGTCTTCTGGCCATCATTCTGGGGCGCGGAGAGCCCATCGGCAATCGTCGACGCCGTGACCCTCAGCAGGTCAAGATAGGTCGGCGTCGGGCCGTCGGGTTCGCTGAGACTGTCGACATAGAGCACGCCGCCATAGCGGGCGCCGGTTTCCGCGGCCACCTGACGCGCCGGCTTGTCCGAAACCGTGCTTTCGCTGAACACCGCCGGAATTTGATGCTGGCGCACGGCGTCGATCACCTTGCGCACCTGCTGCGGCGCGCCCTGCTGGTCGGCGTTGATCGGCCACAAATAGATTTCTTTCAGGCCGAAGTCGCGCGCCAGATAGCTGAAGGCGCCCTCGCTGGTCGCGAGCCAGCGGCGGTTTTCCGGGATCGCCGCCAGCCGCGCGCGCACCGGCGCCGCCACCGCGGCGATTTTCTGCTTGTAGGCTTCGGCGTTCGCCCGGTAGGCGGCGGCGTTGGCCGGGTCCTTGCGCGCCAGGGCGTCACGGATGTTGTCGACGTAAATCGCCGCCGCCGCCGGCGACATCCAGGCGTGCGGATTGGGTTTGCCGTTGTAGGGCCCCTCGCCGATGCCGATGGGCGTGACGCCGGCGCTGACCACCACCTGCTCGGCCCCCTTCAGGTGCTGGAGAAACTTCTCGAACCAGACTTCAAGGTCGAGGCCGTTGTTCAGCACCAGATCAGCGTCCCGCGCCCGCATGATGTCCTTCGGCGTCGGCTGGTACTGGTGGATCTCGGCGCCAGGGCGGGTGATCGAGACGACGTCGGCGTGCTCGCCGGCGACATTGCGGGCCATGTCGGCGAGGATGGTGAATGTCGTCGCGACCTTGAGCCGGTGATCCGACGCGAAGGCGGACGGAACGCTGGCCATCACCCCCATGGCGATGGCCAGGACGGGCGCCAGCCGGCGCCAGAAGGACCCTTGTGTCGTCAATGCCGTCGCCTCACGCTCATTAAATGCAGTTGCGAATTAATTGCAAATAACAATGTCTCATGCCCCCGTCAAGCACGGCCGGCAACCGCGACCTGAAAAACACGGCCCGAAAACACGGCCCATCTTGCCCACGCCAATCCCCGCCCGTCGCGTCGTCTCCATCGCTTTGCATTCCGCACGGGGCGCCCTATATGAACGGCTGCGGCGGCGAATGGCCGCTTCCGGAGTTATTTGCGTTGGACCAGTTCTGATCCTGCCGGGCCACATGGCCCGATCCCAGGGACAACAGCCCCAGGCGGCGCCCGGTTCCTGAAAAGGAACCCTGATGCGCGCGGGACTGCACGATCTGACGCATTCCGGATTGCTTCCCCATGTTTCTTACCTTCGATTCCGTGTCGGCGGCGACGCCGGATCATCATGTGCTGTTCCGTGACCTGACGCTCAGCGTCGGCGCCGAGCGCATCGGGCTTGTCGGCCGCAATGGCGCGGGAAAATCCACCCTGCTCGCCATGGCCTCCGGCGCGGTTGCGCCGCTGGCCGGCGCCGTCACCCGGCGCGGCTCCACCGGCCTGCTGGTGCAGAACTGGCCGGCGGACCAGAGCGTCGCCGGGGCGCTTGGCGTCGCGGAGGCGCTCGCCGTGCTGGAGCGTGTGCTGGCGGGCGACGGCGCGGCGGCGGACTTTGACGCCGCCGACTGGAGTCTGACGGAGCGGCTTGACGACGCCCTGGCGCGCGCCGGAATGGCCGGCATGGCCGTTGATCGCCCCATCGGCTCGCTGTCGGGCGGCGAACGCGTCCGCATCGGCGTCGCGCGTCTGCTGCTTGAAGCGCCAGACGTGCTGCTGCTGGACGAGCCGACCAACAATCTCGATGCGGACGGACGGGCGCTAATTCACCGGCTGGTGCGCGACTGGCGCGGCGGTGTTCTCGTCGCCAGCCATGATCGCGGCCTGCTCGAAGACATGGATCGCATTGTCGAACTGACGCCGGTGGGCGTGCATGTGGTGGGCGGCGGCTGGTCAACCTTCACCGCCGTGCGCGACGCCGAACGCGCCCGGGTGGCGGCCGAAGCAGAGCAGGCCAGCGCCGCGCTGCGCGCGGCCGGGCGCGAGGCCCAGCGCCAGCGCGAAGCGAAAGAGCGGCGCGACAAGGCTGGACGCGCCTCTGCGGCAAAGGGATCCGAGCCGAAAATCCTGCTCGGCGCCAGGGCCAATCGCGCCGAAAACAGCGGCGGGCGGGCGCGGCGGATCAGCGAGCGCCTTGTCAGCGACGCCGCAACGCAGGCTGAAGCCGCGGAGGCGCGGGTGGAAATCCTGACGCCGCTGACGATCAGCCTGCCCGCGACACAGCTGCCGTCAGACGCGGAGGTTCTGACGCTCGAACGGGTAACCGCGAGGCGGGGCGATCGCGCGTTCGGGCCGTGGTCCCTGCACATGCGTGGGCCGGAGCGCGTGGCGGTCAGCGGGCCCAACGGCGCCGGAAAGTCCACCCTGCTG